>Ga0214917_10008422_pt1 | contig 10136 bp, 7 predicted proteins | sample LL_1208_BB_MetaG_FD_177983 | JGI IMG/M metagenome (GOLD analysis project Ga0214917, IMG submission 177983) | Freshwater microbial communities from Lake Lanier, Atlanta, Georgia, United States - LL_1208_BB | ecosystem: Environmental > Aquatic > Freshwater > Lake | place: USA: Georgia | collected...
TCCAGGCATGGCAGGATTCGGGTTCCGGATTCGGCCCAAGTAGGTAAGTCGGGGGCGAACATTTAGATATTCAAGAAGCGAGTAGTTTTGCGGAAGGGAGCGTTGCTGTGTGACTTCAGAGGATTCGTCTAACAGGTCACCAAAGACAATCGCTTCGGCTGGGCAAGCCTGTTGGCAGGCGGTTTTCAATGTTCCTTTCGGAATCTTTAAATCAGCTGAGTCGCGTGCACGGACTCGTGCGGTAATCTTTGCATCCTCAATCCTCTGAACGCAAAAAGTGCACTTCTCCATGACTCCACGCATACGGACTGTGACATTGGGATTCTTTTGGAGCTTGATGGTCTCCTCCGTTCCCTTAGGAGCCAAAGGACCCCAGTAGAGCTTGTCCAAAGCCCTTTGATTGTAATCAAAGAAGTTGAATCGACGGACTTTGTACGGGCAGTTGTTCGCGCAGTAGCGAGTTCCAATGCAACGATTGTAAGCCATCACGTTGAGGCCTTCCTCGTTGTGAACAGTCGCGTTCACGGGACAAACCGTTTCACAAGGGGCATTTTCGCACTGCATGCAGGCGATGGGTTGTGACACGGACTCGGGGGCATCGGGTTCGCCCGTATAGTAGCGATCCACACGAATCCAGTGCATTTCTCGGCCTTTCATCACCTGATCTTTTCCAACGATAGGAATATTGTTCTCAGCCGTGCAGGCGGTGACGCACGCATTGCATCCTGTACAGGTGGACAGATCGACCACCATGGCCCACTGATGTTGGCCATCGAGCTTTGGATTTGGGTAGAAACTTTGATTTTTGGGGATGTGAGCGTCCATTCCGACCGTCTTGACCCATGCTGGATTTTGTTGAAATTCCGATACGGTAGCTTCACGAACCAGATCCCGACCTTCCATAACCTGATGTTCTTGCGTAACTGCAAGTTCGCAGGTTTTACCGAGTTTTTTCAGTTGGAGACCGACCCCGTGGTAGTCAACCATCGAAGTACGAAGAGAATAGGCATTGAAGCCGGATCCCTTTGCTACGGGTCCCAAATCTTCCTGCCCATATCCCAAGGGGAGGCTTACAGAGAAATTTGCATGCCCAGGAACAATCAGTGCAGGGGCTTCGACCGAGCGTCCTGTAAGGGTCGCTTTCACGACATCCGCCACGAGAATTCCTTTTATAATTTCATTCTTAAGCCCAAGGGACTTGGCGGTGTCTTGTGACATGAGAATCGCGTTGTCCCACGTGAGTTTCGTCATGGGATCGGGCCACTCCTGCATCCAACCATTGTTTGCGTATCGACCATCGTCCACTGCGCCCGATTGGATAAAGTTAAACTCAAGAGAGGAGATGTCTTCAGCGGTGCTATTTTCTATCTTCGAAAGAAGACCTGCCACTGAGTTTAAGTTTGGCGTACGAGGGGGAGGTGTGGGGGTTGAACTGGAGATAAAGCCTTCCCTTACAAAATCATTCCAAGCCTGATCGAGTTTTTCGCCTGAAAGATTTGTGCGTTGTGCAAATGTGTCCCGAATTAATCCAGGCCCAATCGGTTTTGGTTGGCCAAGAAGTTTGGAAAGAAGGTCGAGTTGGCTCTGACCGTCCCACAGAGGTTGGATCATGGGTTGGATCGACAAGTAAGAGCCGTCCGATGCGAGTGCGTCTCCCCAAGACTCGAGATAGTGGGTGCCTGGAATCGACCACGTCGACTGCTTGGATGTGGCGTTTGGAAGGTGGGCTAAGTGAATTGTGTTTGGGACAGAAGATTGAAGTGCGGACCAGTTTAAGTCCGTAGGGGCGTTGTAAACGGGATCTCCCCCTAGGATGATGAGAGTGCGAATCGTTCCGCTTCGGATCTTACCGGCGAGTTGGTTTATGTTTGAGGAGGGGATAGATCGGCGAGGTTGAACTATAAGAGTTGAACCAACCGCCCCCAGTGTAGCGTTCAAAGCAAGAGCCAGAGCTTGAAGGGAAACGGGAAGTCGTCGTCCCACAAGAATGAGCGACTGCTTTCCATGAGCAACGAGGTCAGCCGCGCACTCGCGAATCCATGCGGGATCCACACCTTCAGGAAGAGCGAGATCGGGAGATTGGCTGAGAAGAGTATTTAGATCAGCGCTGGGCCTTGCTGTCCGAATTTGTCGGGCGAGTTCCAGTAAGAATGGGCCCACGGAACCCGACCGAAGTCGAAGTCGATGATCTGCCATGGTTCCCGTAAGGGAGAAGCGCGGTTCCACAACGTAGAGGCGATTTGTGGAGTCGCCAGGTTTGCGGGTTCGACGTCCAGTGGCAAAGCCACGGGTATCCGAAATATCTCCTTCGTCTGAACCAAGGAAATCACAATCCAGAGAAAGAACTGTCGAGGCGGCGGATAGGTTGGGTCGAAATTCGGTGTTATCGCCAAAGACGAGAGAGGAAGCGTCCAGATCCCTTCCGGGTGCTAAGGGTTCGTATGTCGCCCAAGTCGCTTGCGGGAACTGTTTTTGAAGTTCAGCACGAAGACGATCACGAGTGGGGGAGAGGAGTTCATCTGCGAGAATCGCCAAAGAGGATCCTGCTGTGGAGGTTGACTCGTCCCGAATCCTCACAATCTCGGCATCCCAATCTGAAGAGGAGATCTTTTTACCAGACCGAGTTTGATGTTGGCGACGTGACGGATCATAAAGATCGAGGATGGAGGCCTGTGCGAAGTTGTCGCTCGCACCCTGACTCATAGGATGAAGAGGATTTCCCTCCATCTTAATGGGGCGACCGTCGAAAGTGGTGGCGAGAAGGGGAACAGCGCCGCGACGTCTCGGCTGAGCCGTGGCGAAGGACATTTTTTTACCTGGGATAACCCATTCAGGAGATTGGGTGAAGGGAACAAGGTGGGCTTCGGGGCGGCGACAGCCTGATAGGCTGAGTCCTGCCAAAGCCAGCGAGGCGCCCATCAAACGCAAAAAGTTTCTTCGAGACAGCGGGTCATTCTCCCACTCCGCGGCCCCTGCGGGAAATTCCCGATGAAGCCACTCTTCAAAGTCTGGTGTCCGAGAGTATTCGCCCAGACTACGCCAATAAGTGCGACCGGTCGGAGCTGGGGATGGATGAGATAGGTTGCGTTTCATGGTCTTATCGATGGCAACCGCTGCAACTCACGGGCGGCTTCACATTCCACTCCTTAACGAATTTTTCCCCGATCTCCCGTTGGGTCGTTCCGGTCGGAGGTTCCCAGTCTAAATTGGTAATTTGATCCAGAGGGCGCAGATGATTTTCTGGGGCACGATGGCATTCCAAGCACCAACCCATGCTGTGTGGTTTGGCGTGGTAGACCACTTCCATGTGATTCACATGACCGTGGCATGCCACGCAACTGACGCCTCGGTTCACGTGAACTGCATGGTTGAAGTAAACATAATCGGGGGCCTTGTGAATCCGAACCCAAGGCACAGGATTTCCAGTTTTCCATGAATCCCGAACCGCGCTGAGTTTCGAGCTTTGTGATTTAATTTGCGTGTGACAGTTCATACACGTTTGGGTTCCTGGAACATTGGAGTGGGAAGATTTTTCGACGCCCGTATGACAGTAGCGACAATCCATCCCGAGTTGGTTGACGTGAAGAGAGTGATCAAATGCGGCAGGTTGAGTGGGTTGGTATCCTACACGAGTGTATTTCGGAGTGAAGTAGTAGGACATGCCTGAAACAACGCTCACTGCGATGATGGCTAAGCATACAAGAATCTTGATTGGCAACCAGTTGGTGAAACGGGGAAATATGTTTGCCATGTTGGGTTAGGAATAAAATTGCATGAGGGATACTGGGTTGTTCGATAAGTGAAAATGGAGACTCTTTACGGATTCATCAAGGAAGCATTAGAAGTATTAACCAAATGGCCTTAACTATTAGAAGCATTTACATGGCGTTTTCCCTCTCATTTTTAACCAAAATTTAGGGCAGGTAGCAGGGGGGTCAAAAAGTGCTTGGTAGGAGTTGAAATCTTCCGAATCCGTTGGAGACTCCATGCATGCCCGCACCTTTAAGACGCTTCATGGGGGTCGCTCTGATGTCATTGTTGGCCGTACTTTCGACCGCACACGCTGAAGTTCGTCAGACGAGTGTCTGGTGGTTGCCCCGAAATGTGAACATGTTCGGACACGAGATCGACTTTATCTTTTATCTGATCCTTTGGCTGACTGGGGTTACAGCAGTTGCGGTTTTTTCAGTCATGATTTACTTCCTGGTCAAGTATCGTGCCCGACCGGGGATTCCCGCCATTCACAGTCATGGAAACAATGCCCTTGAGGTGATCTGGACCACCATTCCTGTATTCATTTTTTTGGCTTTGGCTATTTATGGAAATGAGCAGTGGACCCAAATGCGTTTGCGCACTCCTCCTGCGGACGCCCTGCCTGTGGCTGTCGTGGGGGAGCAGTTTGGGTGGAACGTTCGATATCCTGGTCCAGACGGAAAACTCGCGAAGATGGTTGCCTCAAAAGTGGGTAAGGACAATCCCTTCGGAGTTAATCCCGACGATCCCGATGGGATGGATGATTTTACGACTTACAACGAAATTGTGTTTCCTCTGAATCGTCCCGTGCGGCTCTATTTGGGCTCCAAGGATGTCATCCACGCTTTTTACGTTCCTGAGTTTCGCCTGTATCAAGACATGGTTCCTGGACGCGTGTATGACTTTGTGTGGCTGAAGGCTGAGGCGACGGGGAATTTTCAGCTCGCCTGCAACCAGTTGTGCGGACAGGGCCACTACAAAATGTTCGGAAAGTTATCTGTGGTGGAGGAGGCGGATTATCAAACTTGGGTCAAGAGTAAGACTCCCGCGCCAACGGCAAGTGTTGAAAAAACGAATCCGGTTCCTGTATCCTTAGTTAAAAAATAAGAGGAGTGAGAAGTATGAGCACAATCGCTGCAACCCATGTCGCTGATTCCCATGGTCACGGCCACGAAGAGGCCACGGGATGGAAAAAGTATTTATGGTCGCTGGATCATAAAATAATTGGACTTCAGTACCTCTTTACCTCTTTGGCTTTTCTTCTCTTGGGTGGGGCGATGGCGCTCCTCCTGCGTTGGCAGCTGGCTTTTCCGTCCACCCAAATCATGACGAATGGGGATGTTGGAAATCCGATCTCCCTACCATTCATTAACCCGCAGTTTTACAACGCGCTCTTTACCATGCATGCCACGGTAATGGTGTTTCTAGTCGTGATGCCGCTACTCATCGGCGCTTTTGGGAACTATCTCATTCCTCTCAAAATTGGGGCAGGGGATATGGCGTTTCCCTTAATCAATGAGTTGTCCTATTGGTTTTTTGTCGCATCTGGATTCATCATGCTAGCAGGTTTTTTTGTAGCCGGAGGAGCAGCGGCAGGAGGATGGACGGCCTATGCGCCCCTAAGTAGCGTCGCTGCTTACAACGGAACAAAAATGGGGCAGACCCTTTGGGCCGCTGGAATTTTTGTTAACGGCCTGGCGTCCATTATGGGTGCCTTTAACTACATCACAACGATTGTGAACATGAGGGCCCCTGGGCTAGGATTTTTCCGCCTACCTCTCACCGTGTGGGCTTTATTCATTACCGCATTCCTTCTTCTTCTGGCGGTTCCTGTTCTTTCCGCGGCTGGGGCCATGCTCATTCTTGATCTGAACTTTGGTACGAGCTTCTTTAATCCTGCCCAAGGAGGGCAGCCTTTGCTTTGGCAGCATCTTTTCTGGTTTTTTGGGCATCCTGAGGTCTACATCATGATTCTTCCTGCCATGGGCATGGCGAGCGATGTGCTGAGTATCTTCAGTCGTAAGCCAGTCTTTGGTTACAAGGCCATGGTGTTTGCGATGATCGCAATCGGTTTTCTCGGATTTATTGTCTGGGGGCACCATATGTTTGTTTCGGGAATGAACCTTGTTCTTTCTGCGGCGTTCGGAGTGTCGACCATGGTGATCGCAGTTCCTTCCGCCATTAAAACGTTTAACTGGTTGGGGACTCTTTGGGGGGGATCGATCCACTTCACGACTGCCATGCTCAACGCCTTAGCCTTTGTTGCCATGTTTGTGATCGGCGGATTTTCTGGAATCTTTATGGCCTCGACCCCAGTGAACATCTTTGTTCACCACACCTACTTCATTGTGGCGCATTTCCACTACGTTCTGTTTGGTGGAAGTATTTTCGCCATTTTCGCTTCCATCTACACGTGGTATCCGAAGATGTTCGGACGAATGTTGGATGAGACGCTTGGGAAAATCCATTTCGCCTTAACGTTCGTATTCTTCAACCTCTGCTTTTTCCCGATGCATAATGTTGGACTTGGGGGAATGATGCGCAGAATTGCAGATCCTACAGCGTACGAACACCTTCGTTCACTTCAGCCGATTAACCAGTTTATCACTTTTGCTGCAATCGGACTTGGGTTTTCTCAGCTTCTCTTTTTCTGGAACTTCTTTCGAAGTCTGAAGTATGGACAGCCTGCTGGGAAAAATCCGTGGCACGCCACGACTTTGGAGTGGACGGTGGACTCTCCTCCAGGCCACGGAAACTTTGCCACAACACCTAAAGTTTATCGGGGGGCATACGACTACAGCGTCCCGGGTCACCCCAGGGATTACATCATGCAGACTGAGCCTGATTATCCGGACTCGCCTGCGCCCAAGTCCTCGCCCGCAAAAGTACCGGTTGGCTGATGGAGGGTAGTTTCTGGAGTAAGGTGGCTTATCGCACGGCCTGTTTCTTGGTTGGTGCGATCCTATTCCTTATCACCCTAGGAGGGCAGGTAACGACCCGTGTTGCGGGCATGGCGGTCCCTGATTGGCCTGGAACCTTTGGACACAACATGTTTCTTTATCCTTGGTCTGGGATGACCTGCTCATTGCACATTTTTCTGGAGCATTCCCACCGTTTGGTTGCTTCTGGGGTAGGTCTGATCACCCTTCTTGTAACAGGACTCGTTTTTGCGACTCAGCCAAGAGGATTGGCTAGAAAACTTGCCGTTACAGTTTCTGTCCTCGTAGTCGTTCAAGGGATCCTTGGGGGGCAAAGAGTTCTACAAGGATCCTGGGTTTTAGGGTTGCTCCACGGATGTTTGGCACAGGGTTACTTGCTTGTTTCAGGTAGCCTCGCTCTTGTTCTCTCGGGGTTTTGGAAAAATTGTGGACGAGGAGATGATTTAGCCAAAAGCCGATCCAAAATGGTATGGGCCATGACATTTCTTGTTTTTACCCAGACGATTTTGGGCGCATTGATGCGCCATGAGGGGCCTGGATTTCTATCCATTCCAGACTTTCCTAAAATCTATGGTGAGTGGATGCCTGCTTTTTGGGACAGCCGTGTCCTCGAAACAATCAACCAGTATCGAGGCACGCAGTTGGGTTGGCCGCAGACTACAACCACCCTGATCCTTTGGCAGGTTTTACATCGCTCAATTGGAATTTTGGCAGGAGTGGGGATTTTGGCTGGGGCAATCTGGAGCGTTCGCTCCACAACGACACCGTCTTGGTGGAGTCGGGGAATGGTTGGCTGGGTCTTTCTGGCTGTTGCACAGGTTTTGATTGGAATTTCGATACTTTGGACAGGTCGCTTACCTGAAATCGCAACACTCCATGTGCTTTTTGGGGCCTGTTTGACGTTGACTGGGTGGTTGTTGGGGTTCGCCTCTTGGCGTACTACCTTGAGCCCAACTCTCGTGTTGATGCGTAAGAAGCCTTTGCGAGTTCGTAAGGCGAGGGAGTTGACTCGATGAATATGTCCCCTCCTTCCGCTGTACAGCAACGGTCCTCATGGAGCATGTTTCGCTCGTGGCTTCAGGACTGGTCTGAACTAGCCAAGGCCCGTCTTAGCCTGCTGGTCCTCCTTACGACCCTTGTCGGCTTATACTGTGGCTCTGCAGGGCGTATGGAAATATGGCGTACCGTTTTCACCTTGCTTGGCACCTCCTTGGTTGCCGCTGCAGCCGCTGTTTTGAATGAGTGGTTGGAGAGGGATTTGGATGCAAAAATGCAGCGAACTGCGAATCGTCCACTTCCAGCGGGTCGGATTAGCCCTGACGAGGCACTCGTGGGCGGGGCAGGCATGGCAGGGGTGGGGATAGCCACACTGTACTTTGGGGTTCATGCTCCTGCGGCTTTTTTAGCTGCGGCCACACTCGCCCTTTATCTTTTTGTCTACACGCCTATGAAGAGGTGGACTTCCTTCAATACCTTTGTTGGTGCTGTTCCAGGAGCTATTCCGCCCCTGATCGGTTTCAGTGCGGGGAGGGGCCGAATTGAGTTCGAGGGATGGGCTCTCTTCTCCATCTTGTTTCTATGGCAAATTCCACACTTTATGGCGATCGCTTGGCGTTATCGGGACGATTATAGGCGGGCCGGGTTCCTCATGCTGCCCTGCACGGATGAGCAGGGGAGGATCACGGGATTAGTTTCTGTTCTCTACTGTGTCATTCTTCTGCCCGCCTCTATGGCTCCTGTCGCACTTGGGGCTGCAGGTTGGCTGTATGGATCTGGAGCGCTCCTTCTAGGTTTTGGGTACACTTATTTTGCAGGATTTTTTGCATGGAAGCCTTCTGTCGCAACGGCCCGGAATCTTTTTCTCAGCTCGATTTTATATCTGCCACTTCTTCTGATTCTTCTCGTTTCAGACTCCCGCTGATTATGACTCCTTTAGGAAAAGCCAATCTGCGGATTCTTTTGATTCTGATTACGGGGTCTCTTCTGATGACTGCGTTTTGGATATATTTCATTATCGCCAAGGAGCCGCTTCGACCCTAAATCGATTCTTCCCATGAGTACGACAACACTTTCCTCGGCCCACCCCATTCAGACGCCTTCCGCGGGACCCCGATTCACCCTGCCTAAGTTTGGGATGCTTGTTTTCCTCGCCTCCGAAGCGATGTTGTTTGCGGGGTTAATTGGTGGATACATTGTTCTGCGAATTGCTCAAGGTCCTGGAGCCTGGCCCCCTCCTGGAGCCCCTGAGATTGGGGTCAAACTGCCGCCCACGTTTCTAAACTTGGTTATGATCACCAACACGGTGATCCTGCTCGCAAGCAGTGTTACCTATCACTGGGGTGAGGTTCGGATGAGAAAAGGCGGAAGTGGACTCATCGGGTATGGTCTTACTGCTCTTTTTGGAACGATTTTCTTGGGCGTGCAGGCATGGGAGTGGATGCACCTCAAGCATGAGGGGATGTGGTTTAACTCCTATGGAATCTATGGCTCTTGCTTCTTTACTATGACCGGGTTTCACGGCTTGCACGTGTTTTTGGGTTTGCTCGGAATTTTAATGACAGTTTGTCGGGCAGGTTTGCGTCAGATGAAGCTTTTTTCAGGTCAAGCCCCCAACCCATCGCACACTTTTGAGGAGCTGACTGGCTACTACTGGCACTTTGTGGATGTGGTCTGGATCTTTCTCTACTCCATCCTTTACGTTTTGTAGTCGCAGTTAGCTCTTGAGGAACCGAAGAAGAGCTTCTCCCAGCGCTCGGGCATCTGCGCAGGGCACATTTTCACCCTCTGCGGGGATCAAGTGATAGCCCGTTCCGTACGCGGGTCCGTTGAGTACAGAAGCACTTGTTTTACAGCTCAGACACTGTCGCTTTGCAGTGTGAACAGCTTCTTCTGGGGTGATACCGGCCTCCCACTTCCAGCCAATGATCTTGGCGTTTGGAGCCTTAGATCGAAGGGTAGGCAAGACACGGGAGACTGGACGCAGTTCAACCTGGATTTTTGAAAGAGAACCTGGCCATTTATTTTGAGGCAAGGGTTTGTTATCTGGGCCAAGAGCTTGGTGGAACTCGTAGTCGGGAAGCGCTGCGGGTAGAAGAATCACATCAAAAGTGGATAGATCTGTTTTTACGATCAAATCTTCAAGATCGTTAAGGGTGTGGAATTTCGCGCTCTGATTCAAATTCGGAGGGGCAGGGTGAGTCGTGCCTTCGCCCAGCCAAAGACAAACCGAGTGTCCTGCTTTATGAAATAGCTCCGCTATCACCAGCCCTGTTTTACCCGTGGATCGGTTGATGATAGAGCGAGCCTCATCCAGTGGGACATGGGTGGGACCCGCAATGAGCAGAACTTTCACCCCATTGTTTTAGCGGAAAAGTTAGGGCGGGGGAAACATCAGGCTTGCACCGCGGGCTCAGAGAGTGGAAACCGATAGGTGTATATGACCTA
>Ga0214917_10008424_pt1 | contig 10134 bp, 9 predicted proteins | sample LL_1208_BB_MetaG_FD_177983 | JGI IMG/M metagenome (GOLD analysis project Ga0214917, IMG submission 177983) | Freshwater microbial communities from Lake Lanier, Atlanta, Georgia, United States - LL_1208_BB | ecosystem: Environmental > Aquatic > Freshwater > Lake | place: USA: Georgia | collected...
CTGGAAATCAAGGACTTCTGCCAAGTTTTGGCCGCCCCGGATGAGGCTTTGCTCGACTTGACGCCACTCATCCGAGAGGACATCATTCTAGCCCTTCCGCTTGCAGCCCGCTGCGAGTTGGACGGTGCAGGTCGGTGCCCGCGTTCGGGAAGAGTCTATGCTCCTCCCAGCCAGGACGACTTCGCCGAAAAAAGACGAGCCACGGTCTGGCGGGATTTGGACCAACTCAAACCGGAGAATTGACACCATGGGAGTCCCGAAACGCAAAACATCGAAGATGCGCCTGCGCATGCGCCGTTCCGCACACCGTCGCGATCTGCCTCAGCTTCGCCGCGACAAAACCGGCAACCTCCATCTCCCCCATGTCGTTGATCCCGCCACCGGCCGGTATCGCGACCGTCAGGTTCTCACGATCGAGACTCCCGCCGCCTGATCCCCTCTCCCGTGATTTCACGGGTTTTCTCATGAAGATTGCGCTCGATGCGATGGGGGGAGATCACGCTCCCGACCGCCCCGTAGCCGCCGCTTTGGAGGCACTACGCTCTTTCCCCCAAATCGAAAAATTACTCCTTTTTGGCCAAGAAAACCGGATCCGCGAGGAACTCAAAAAACTTGGTCATGAAAAACAGGATCCCCGCCTCGAGATCCATCACTGCAAGGAAGTCATCGAAATGGGAGATTCCCCCGTGGAATCCCTTCGACGCAAAAGGGATAATTCCATCCTCCGTTCTATTGAAGCCGTCCGCGACGGCTTGGCCGATGCCGCTGTCTCCGCCGGCCACACCGGCGCCATGGTCGCCGCCGCCACGATCCGCCTCCGCACACTTCCCGGCATCAGCCGCCCGGGAATCGCCACCATCATGCCGACCGAAACGAATCTCTTTATCCTTCTGGATGCCGGGGCCAATCTGGATGCGCGCCCGGAACACCTTCTCGATTACGCCCTCATGGGCTCGATCTACTCGGAAGAAATCCTCGGATACAAAAAACCCAAAGTTGGCCTGCTTTCGATCGGATCGGAGGATGTAAAAGGCAACAGCCTCACCAAGGAAGGATTCAAACTCCTTTCCGCAGCGCCCATAAACTTCGTCGGAAACATCGAGGGTCGCGACCTCTTCGAACACCCCGTGGAAGTCGTCGTCTGTGACGGATTTGTCGGCAATGTGGTTCTCAAAACCAGTGAAAGTATCGCAGCCGCCATCTTTCACTGGCTCAAACACGAAATCCAAAAAACTCCGCTTCGCATGGCCGGAGCCTGGCTCGCCCGCGCGGCCTTCAAGGCCATCAAGAAAAAAACCAGTTACGAGGAATACGGAGGCTCCCTCCTTCTGGGCGTGAACGGGATCTGCGTGATTGCCCACGGCAGCTCCAGCGTGAAAGCCATTCGCAATGCAGTCCGCGTCGCCGTCGAGGCCATTGAACACGGGGTCAATGACCGGATCATCCGTGCCGCGGAAATCGCCGGAGCCCACAAGGAGTCCCAAGCCGATGCCGTCCCTGCCTGATTCCGGTCTCCGTGTGGCCGGAACGGGCGCTTATCTGCCCGCCCGCGTCCTTTCAAATCACGACTTGGAAAAACTCGTCGAGACGAGTGATGAGTGGATCTTTACCCGCACCGGAATCAAGGAACGTCGGATCGCCTCGGAAAAAGAAACGTCCACTTTCATGGGGGTGGCGGCTGCCCGTCAGGCGCTCGCCAGAGCGAAAATCCAGGCCACGGATCTGGATCTCATTCTCGCCGCCACGGTCACCCCCGAATCTTTTTTTCCCTCCACCGCCTGCCGGATCTCCGCCGAACTTGGCGCCTCGGGGTGTCCCGCCCTCGATGTCCAGGCGGCCTGTTCCGGCTTTGTCTATGCCCTGATCCTCGCCAACCAGTTCCTTTCGACCGGAACCGCAAAAAACATCCTCATCATCGGCACCGAGCGTCTTTCCTCAGTCGTCGATTGGCGGGATCGCAACACCTGTGTCCTCTTCGGAGACGGTGCAGGGGCGGTGGTTCTACGGCGTGAGCCCGGGCGCAAAGGCATGCTGGCATTTGATTGGGGTGCCGAAGGAAGCAGCGCAGACCTCCTCCATCTTTCCAACATGCAGGCCCGGATGAACCCCCTCACCCCACCCGCCCCTGCCACCCCCGAATGTATTGTCATGGCCGGAAAGGAAATTTTTAAACAGGCCGTCACTGCCATGGCCGATTCCGCCAAACGCACCCTGGAAAAAGCCGGCGTTCCACTCTCGGATGTGAAGTGTGTGATCTCTCATCAGGCCAACATCCGCATTATTGATGCCCTTGTCGAAAAGTTGAAATTCCCGCGCGAGCGCTGCTTCGCCAATGTCCACCGTTATGGAAATATGTCGGCTGCCTGCATTCCGGTCGCCCTTCATGAAGCCGGACCCGAAATGAACCTACAACCCGGCGACAAGGTTCTCCTCGTAGCCTTCGGGGGCGGCCTGACTTGGGCCAGTGCCCTGATCGAGTGGTAGACGCGGACTAGTTCTTCTTCATCCATCCCCCCGTGGCCTGCAGGGGTTCCAACTGCCCTTCCATTTTCACCCAAACCGCCAACGCCTCACCAAAATCACGATTTTCTCCTCGGCCTGTCCAAACTCCCCCCTTCTCGACCAGTTCGAGAGCCACAACCTCCCTCGCCACAAATTCATGGGTGAGTTTGCGTCCGGCATTCTCTCCCGCTTTGACGTCCGAAACGATTCCACAAAGTAACGGCGCATAAAAGGCCCGAACCGGCTTCACGGCCGGAATTTCCGGTCTCCATGAAATTTGGATTTCGTTGCCCCGTGTTTCCACCTTCAGAACCCCGGTTTTTCCTCCCTTCGTTCCAAGGGCCTCTTCTTTCACCTTCGCCCACTCCCGCCCATTGAGCGCGAAACACGGAGTATAAACCCGGTCGCTTCCCCATCCCTTGGCATAAGCCCGTTGACGTTGGCTGAACAAAGCCTTGGCCCAAGGGTCAGCCCAACCCAGCCCGTCCCAGTAATCCACATGCCAAGCCACCGGAACAAAGTTCTGCCACAGGTCTTTCCTGTCCTTGAGCGGGTTGAACCAATCCTCTGCGGCTGGGCAACTGCTGCAGCCTTCGGAAGTGAAAAGCTCGACCATGGAAACGCATTCAGGTCCCGCTTGCATAATTTTTTCGCCGGCCCAAGAAAAAAGTGGCAACAGAACCAACACAGCAAAAGGAAGGCGCTTCACGTCTTAGTCCCTCTGTTTCATTTCCGCTTGGGCGATTCTTTCCAACAAGATCTCAGCACAGCGAGCTCCCGCCCCCAGATGCTCACGGAAACAGGCGGTGGCCCGCCGGCCCAGTTCTTCCCGTTCGGCCGTGGAAGACAAAAGTTTTTCCACTTCGGCCTCCAGTTCCTCGGGGGTCCCGGTCACCCGGATGGCCTGCATCTCCTCAAATTCCCTCCGCAAAGGAATGAAATTGTCCATGTGGGGCCCTGCGACAATTGCTCTTCCATGCCGGGCAGCTTCGAGAAAGTTCTGGCCCCCCGTGCCCGTCAGAGTTTTTCCGATAAATACCAAATCCGCGGTCGGGTAGAGATCCCGCAGTTCCCCGGTGGTGTCGACCAACAGGATGTCCGGATCCGTCGCCCCCTCTTTTTCCAACCGGGATCGACGCATCACCCGTAATCCGCTTGCCGCCAATTCCCCCAGAATCGACCTCGTTCGCTCCACATGCCGGGGGACCAGCATCAATCGCAACTGCGGATGCCGGACCTTCAGATGTTTGACCATTTCAGCCAAAATCTTTTCTTCCCCGGGGTGAGTGCTCCCTCCCAGAAAAACAACCTGCCCGTTGGCCCAACCCACCAATTGCCTCAACTCCCTGCCTTTTCCGGGATGATCCGCCGCCAAATCCGCCACATCGTACTTCATACTCCCCATGAGGTGCAGTCGGTCTTCGGGGAATCCCGCAATGGCAAATCTCCGCATGTCCTCCGGACTCTGCACGCCGATCCAGTCAAACATCTGAAGAACCGGGCGGATAAAGGTCCGGGCCATACGGAAAATCCTGCGATTCCTCCGTGAAAGCCGGGAGTTCACCAGAAAAACCTCAATCCCCATCTTCCGGGCCCGCCAAAGCATGTTGGGCCAGATTTCATTCTCCACGAGAATCAGGGCGGTCGGACGGATTCTCCGAAACGCCCTGAGCATGGAGTAATAAAAATCCGTCGGCACATAGACCAGCTTTGTCTGCACATCCACGAGGGGTAATCCGACTTTTCTTCCCGTCGGTGTTCCGGTCGTGATCAAAATCCGCAAATCCGGCCGCCGGGTCCGCAACTCCCGGACCAACACCCGGGCCAACAACATTTCCCCGACACTCACCGCATGAATCCAAACCGGCCGCCGGGGATCCTTCAGCCACTCTTTGATATCCTTGGGATAATGTCCCAGTCTTTCGCCCAACCGCTCCCAGAAGGGTTGTCTCCTCCAGATCAGATACGTGAGATACGGCCAGCTCAGGGCAAATCCAGCCGTAAAAAGCAGGTTGTAACCTATCTTCAGCAAGGGCTCAGGGATGGAAGTCATGCGCGTGGATGGGCCTTTCCATAAGCTCCCCGGAGCCGTTCGGGAGTCACCCTTGTGTAAATTTCCGTACTCGTCAGCCGCGCGTGCCCCAACAGCTCCTGCACAGCCCGCAAATCCGCCCCCCGACCCAAAAGATGGGTGGCAAAACTGTGCCGCAATTTGTGGGGCGTCAGGGATGGATCCAACCCGGCTTCCGCCAGATACCCTTTCAGATTTCTTTGAAAAACCCGCGCACACAGCCTCTCCCCACGGGGACCGAGAAAAGCCGCTCCTGCTTCGCGCCGCCAATTCATCGGTAATCTCTCTTCGTAATTCTTCATGGCGTTCCGAGCCGCATCGCCCAACACAACCAACCGCTCCTTCCCTCCCTTGCCCCGAACCCTCAATGTCCGCTTCCCCTCCTCATGAAATCCCCGCCAGGACAGGCTCAACGCCTCGCCCAAACGCAGCCCCGTGCCATACAAAAGCTCGAGAAGCGCCGTATCCCGCCACTTCGCCCAAGCTGGCTCTTTTCTGCCGGCCAGTTTTCCCGGTTTTTTCTGGGCCATTTTCAAGGGAGCCTCCAACAGACTCACCATCTGTTCTTCACTCAAAAAACGGGGAAGGGAACGACGGGGACGGGGCAGGCGGAGTCCGGAGGCCGGATTGTTTGCCCTTTCCCCCCGCGACTGACTCCATTGAAAAAAAGTGCGCAAAGCCGAAAATCGTAGCCGTACAGAGGCCGGTCCATGCCGCCCCTTTCCTGCAAGCCCATGGAGATAATTCCGGCAGTCCTGCTCTCCCACCTGATCCCAATCGAGTTTTCTTGCCGCCTGGAACTCGGATAAGACCTGCCGGTAGTTCCGGACCGTATGTTTGGAAAGGCCCCTCTCCTCTGCCAAATGCCGGAGAAAAGCGGCCGTCTTGGGATCGGCCTCTTCGCTGGGGATCGTTTTCAGGCGGCCGCGCTGGCTCGGGCCTTGGCCGTCTTGGCACTCTTGGGCTTGCGCGGTTCCCGCGGAGGAAAGTCAAAGGAGACCTTCCCGTCCTTCCACATCAAAAAGGCCGAAAAAGGCCGTCGCGTTTTGTTGGAAATGAATTTCTCCAATAGGGCCGTCTTGCCGTTCTTTAACAAATCCTGCACCTCCGCAACGGAAATGTCCCGGTTCAGAATTTTTTTCGAGACCTTGAACGTGCAGGTCGAAGGTTTTGCCACACTATGCTCACACACATACCGCAGTTGGCTCATGAACATCTTCCCCCCACAGGCGGGACACTGGCCGAGCGGTTCCTGCCCGGTGAAATCCAGCGTTCCTTCTTCTTCCCCAACCACCAGTTCGATCTTCTCCCCTTCCCCCAGCTTCAGCCCGGCCGAGAAAGGACGGCCCAGACGGCTCCGGAATCCGTCCAACAGACCCAGCGTTTTTTTCTGGAGAAGCTCAAGGAACTCATGCGGCTCAATCTTCCGCCCCGCCAAAACCTTCCGGACCGAGTACCGACCGTCCAAGGTCCGGTATTCCCGCAGGGTTTCCTCGAATTCCTGCCCCGTCTCGGGATGCTTGAAATCCAGCTTTCGTAGGACGTGATCCTTGTCCTCAAAGGCTCTCGCTTTTTCAACAATATCCCCCGCGACTTTTTGAATTTCCCGCATGAAATCCACACGCTTGATCCGCCCGTGCTCCATTTCCTTCAGCTTGTGCTCCCACTCCCCCGTCATCTCCGGCGACTGCAAAATTTCAATGCCCAGCGCATCCAGGGTCTCAAAGAGACCGAAGGCCTTGGCCGTCGGCACAAGTTCCCGGCCTATCCGCCGGATATACTCTTCGGAAATCAGGGTCTCGATCGTCGCCGCCCGGGTGGCCGGTGTGCCCAACCCCCGTTCCCCCATCGCCTCCCGCAACGTGTCGTCCTCAATCAGTTTTCCCGCCCCTTCCATCGCACTCAGCAAGGTGGCTTCCGTCAACCGAGCAGGGGGTTTCGTCTGCATCCCCTCCGCTAGAATGGCCACCGTTTTCACTTTTTCCCCGTCATCCACGGGCACCAGCAGTTTCCCTTCTTCTCCACCTCCCTCTTCGACACCCTCCTTGCCATAGACAGCCAACCACCCGGCCTCTTTCAGAATTTTCCCGTCCGTTCGGAAAGCATGTCCCTCCACCCGCGTAATCCGGTTTGTGACCTCGTAAATCGCTTCAGGATAGAACACGGCAATAAATCGACGGACGATGGCCGCATACACCTTCATCTCAATCTCATCCAGTTTGGCCGGAACCTGCATCGTCGGGATGATCGCAAAGTGGTCGCTCACCTTCGCACTGTTGAACACCCGCTTCGTTGGCTTCAACCATCCCTTCTCTAGAACGGTTTTGGAAAATTCCCCGTACTCGGTTCCCGCAAAATTCTCCAGCGTCGTCTTCGCCACTTCCAGGTAGTCCTCCGGAAGATACCGGGAATCTGTTCGCGGATAGGTGATCGCCTTGTGCTTTTCGTACAGGGCCTGGGCGATCTGCAGGGTCCGCCGGGCCGACAAGCCAAACCGGCTGTTTCCCTCCCGCTGCAGGCTGGTCAGGTCGTAAAGCAGGGGAGACAACTGCCGGGAGGGCTTTTTCTCATCATGAACCTCCCCTGCCTTTCCCCGGCACTCCGCCACGATCTCCTCAGCCCGCTCTTTGCTCCACAACCGCTCGGGTCTCTGCTCCGCACCCCTGTCCGCCGCTTTTTGTTCCGCCAACTTCTCATCAAACCATTTTCCCTCGTATTCACCGGCCTTGGCACCAAAGGTGGCGTGCACTTCCCAAAAATCTTTCGGCACAAACGCACGGATCTGCTGCTCCCTTTCCACCAAAATACTCAAGGTCGGTGTTTGAACCCGACCGGCCGTCGTGAGAAAAAATCCCCCACCTTTGGAATTCAAGGCCGTTAAGGCCCGGGTGGTGTTGATTCCCACCAACCAATCACTCTCCGACCTGGATTTGGCCGCCTCCAACAAAGGGACCATCTCCTCCTCCTTCCGCAGTTTCGTAAAACCGTCCCGAATGGAAGCCGGAGTCATCGATTGAAGCCAAAGCCTCTGCACCGGCTTCTTACACTCCGCCGCCTCCATCACGTAACGAAAAATCAATTCTCCCTCCCGCCCGGCGTCGCACGCATTGATCACCCCCGTCACATCCTTCCGTTTGAGCAGCTTTTTCAGGACCTCAAACCGTGGGGCCGTCCGCTCAATCACCTTCAGCTTAAATTCTTCCGGCAACAGAGGCAGGCTCTCAAAACTCCACTTCCCCTTTCCCTTTCCGTACTCCGTCGGCTTGCACAATTCGATCAAATGCCCGATCGCCGAGCTCAGGACAAATTTATCCGATTCCCAGTACTCCCCCTCTTTCTTGAAACCGGTCAGCACCCGGGCAAGGTCGTTCGCCACGCTCGGTTTTTCCGCGATGATCAGTTTTTTTGGCATGGGTTAGTCTATGCGGGTGAAGTACTTACCGGGCATTTGTCGCACCCGGCGTTTAATTTCTAGTTTCAGAAGGGTGGCAGACACCACCGGGGATGGCAACCCACACTTTCGGGTCAAAACGTCCAGATGTATCTCCTCCCTTCCCAACCCATCCAAAATCTTCTTCTCCTCCGGCCCCAGATCCCCCGAAGGCGGGGTCGGTGCCGGCATTTCCGATTTTGGAATCAAAAACTCAAACTCCGCTAGGACATCCTCCACGGATTCGACCAACCGCGCCCCCTCTTTCAACAACTGGTGGCATCCACCCGACTGTGGGTGATCGATCCTCCCCGGCACGGCAAACACCTGCCTGCCCTGGTCCAGAGCCTGCTTGGCCGTGATCATCGCCCCGCTCGCCCGTGCGGCTTCGATCACCAAAACTCCTTTGCTAAGCCCGCTGACAATCCGGTTCCGCATCGGAAACGTCTGCCGATCCGGAGCTGTCCCCAGACAAAACTCACTCATCACACAACCTCCCGACTCCTCCATTTTTTCCGCCAACGATCGGTTTTCCGTAGGATAAATCTGATCCAAGGAGCAGCCCAACACTCCCGTCGTCCGCCCCTTTGCCGCCAAGGCCCCCTGATGCGCCGCCGTATCGATCCCTCGCGCCAACCCGCTCACCACCCCCACGCCGGCATAGGCCAACTGGTATCCCAATTTTTTCGCCAGTTCGATCCCGTACCCCGTCGCCTCCCTCGTTCCGACGATTCCAACACACGCCCCGCGCACCGCTTCCAAACTGCCCCGGTAATAAAGCACCAATGGAGGATCATGAATTTCCCGGAGCAGCGACGGATAGAAAGGGTCCTCGCAGTCCACCACCTGCAATTTGAGTTGGGCGATCTTTTTTAACTCCGCCGCAAGATCAAAATCCTTCTCCCATCCGCGGATCGATTCCGCCACCGCCTGCCCTACCCCCTCGACGCCCGCCACCCTCGCCGTCCCCTGCCCAAACAAACCCTCCACCGCCCCCAGCGCTTCCCGCAACCTTCTCACCCGGACCGGCCCCACCCGACGCAGGGCGTTCAGGACAAGATAAGCCTCCGTCCGTGTCATCCCTTCGGAAGTTTTCCCTCCCGCACTTCCTCCAGGGCCAGTTGGATCTTCTTCTCGGTCACGCCCGACACCAGATCCGCCTTGCCGATCTTCCTTAAAAGCACCCAGCGGATTCCCTGCGTCGTCGCCTTCTTGTCCCGCGCCATCACAGGCGAAAGCCGCTCCCAACGGAGTTCGGGATGCGTCACCGGCAATCCGTGGGCCCGGATCGCGGCTTTCAGTTTTTCCGCGGCTTTTTTCTTCAACCTTCGTGCCTTCACGGAAAGATGCGCCGCCACCACCATCCCGATCGCCACCGCCTCTCCATGTCGCAAACCCTCATATCCCACCACTCCCTCCAACCCATGCGCCACGGTATGACCGAAGTTCAACAGCGCCCTCTTTCCTTTCAGATCTTTCTCATCTTCCCCTGCCAGCTTGGCCTTGATCTCCACACACCGCTTCACCACCTTCTTCATCGAGCGGGGCGGACCTTTCGCCAAGGAACCAAAAAGTTTCGAGTCTGCAATCGCCCCATATTTGAGCACCTCGGCCATCCCCGCCCTCTTCTCCGCCAAGGGCAACGTCTCCAGCCACCGCAGATCGGCAAGGACCGCCTTCGGAGGATGAAACGCCCCGACCAGATTTTTCCCCTCGGGCAGATCGATACCCGTCTTGCCCCCCACACTGCTATCCACCATGGCGACAACGGTCGTTGGAATCTGAATCACCGGAAGCCCCCGCAAATAGGTCGCGGCCACAAAACCGGCCAGATCCCCCGTCACCCCACCCCCCACGGCCACAATCCAGCCATCCCGCGTCAGACCCGCCCCCGCAAGCTGACGCACCACCCGGCCATACTCCTCCACCGATTTCGACCGTTCCCCGGCCGGAACCCTGACCCGGATCACGCGCGAAGCCCGTTTTTCCAGCCAGGCAAAAATCCCCAGCGTCAGGGGCAGCGCCGCAATCCCCTCATCCACCAACATCGCCACGGGAACCTTGGCCGGCAGATGGGACTGCAAGCCTTGGGGAAGAATCTTCTCCCCCACATAAACCGGATACATTCCGG
>Ga0214917_10008425_pt1 | contig 10133 bp, 8 predicted proteins | sample LL_1208_BB_MetaG_FD_177983 | JGI IMG/M metagenome (GOLD analysis project Ga0214917, IMG submission 177983) | Freshwater microbial communities from Lake Lanier, Atlanta, Georgia, United States - LL_1208_BB | ecosystem: Environmental > Aquatic > Freshwater > Lake | place: USA: Georgia | collected...
TCCTTGTATCGCTCGTAGAACGCTCGGAGCGTCTGATCGCCCGGCGCCGGCACCTCGGCGGCGACGCTCTGCACGGGCACCGGCACGACCTCCACGGTCGCCGTCTGCTCCAGCCGCTTGTAGTAGTCCCATCGCCAGCCGGGTGGATCACCGGAAAACCCGGTCTGGAACATGAACAGCATGTTCCGGCCGGTCAACTCGGCCCGCAGGGCTTCGAACAGGTCGTGCTGCGAGACGCCCGTCGGCCCGAGCCGAAGGCCGGCGATGATGTCGGCCAACTGCTCCGGCCGCACGAGGTTGTTCGTCCACTGGGCCAGAAAATCGTTGATCGCCGTGTCGCTCACCGACAGCCCGTTGCGCCGGGCCTCCTCGTTGACGAGGGTCGTCCGGACGAGCGCCTCCTCCGTCTCCGGGAAGAGCGGCAGCCGCGACGGATCGCGGCCCGCCGCGACGGCGGCCTCGACCAGGAACCGGTTCACGACCGACCGCATGGCCACGCCCCGCTCGAGTTGTCCCTCGCGGATCTCGCCCCCGCTCCACCGGGCCACGACGGGATCCCCCGCCGGTGCGGAACCGCCCATCTGCAGGAACGGGGGGAGCACGAAGAACGCGAGCATCGCGAGGATGGCGACCGCAACCAGCAGGGAACGCTGGTATTTGCGAAACACGTCGAAAGAGCCGGCCATGGCACCGCCTGCGGTCAATCTCACCAGCGGGCTGCCCGCCGGAGGCTTGACAAGCAAAGAGAGGGGAGGGTAACGCTGTCCGATCGCAGCAGGCCGCAGATTGTAGCGCCGCGGCCCGATGCGCCAATCCCAGACCGCCTCCCCGCACCCCCCGGGAACCGATGGCCAAAAAGTCCTCCGCGACCAAACGACGCAGTCCGAAGCCGCGGCAGGCCACGGCGGCTGTGGCGGCAAAACGCCCTGCCGGGGGCTACCAGTTGGTGATCGTCGAGAGTCCGGCGAAGTCGAAGACGATCGGCAAGTATCTCGGCCCCGGTTTCGTCGTGGAGGCCTCGATCGGGCACATCCGCGACCTGCCCAGCCGGGCTGCCAAGGGGTCGAAGCAGCCGGTGCCGGGCGTGGACCTCGACGACGACTTCCGGCCCACGTACGTCGTCGACGACGACAAGGCCAAGAAGGTCGCCGAGCTCAAGCGGCTTGCCAAGGGCGCCGACGAGATCTGGTTCGCGACCGACTTGGATCGCGAGGGCGAGGCGATCGCCTGGCACCTCTCGCAGGTGCTCGGCGTCGATCCCGACCGGGCGAAGCGGGTCACGTTCGACGCGATCACGAAAACGGAGATTCTCAAGGCGTTCCAGTCGCCGCGGGCGATCAACATGCCCCGCGTCGAGGCCCAGCAGGCCCGCCGGATCGTGGACCGCATCGTGGGCTACCAGGTGTCGCCGATCCTGTGGAAGAAGGTGGCCGGCGGGCTGTCCGCGGGCCGCGTGCAGAGCGTGGCCACGCGGATCGTGGTCGAGCGGGAGCAGGAGATCCGCGACTTCACGCCGGCGGAATCGTGGGAGATCACGGCCGCCCTCGCCTTCGACGTCGGCGCGGCGTCGCAGCTCCACGACGCGTGGACCGCCTTCATGGACCGCCGGGACGAACGGGGACGGCCGCCGCTCGTCCGCGATCGGATGGCCTGGCTTGCCGAGCACCGGGCCCTGGCCTGCGACCTCGTGGAGGTCGGGGGCCGGCCGCTCAAGATCGAGGCCGACAACCTGTCGCAGGCCGACCTCGCCGGAGAGGCCCGGGCGGCGGCCGAGGCGGCCGGTCTCGTGGACATCGAGATCGTGCGGGAGACCGACCAGACGGGCCGGGGCCGGGGCCGGAACGTCGTCCGCATCGCGGGGCGTCCAGACCCACGGGCCCGCTACCGGGTCGAGTCGATCGACGTCACGCGGACGCGGTCCCGCCCCTTTCCCCCCTTCATCACGAGCACGCTCCAGCAGGCGGCGAGCAGCCGTCTGGGGATGTCCACCGACCGCACGATGCGGATCGCCCAGCAGCTCTACGAAGGCATCGACCTGCCCGGCGAGGGACGCGTGGGCCTCATCACCTACATGCGCACCGACTCGACGAACCTCTCCCGCGAGGCGATCGACATGGCCCGCCGCTACCTCGATGAGCGGCATGGCAAGGCCTATGTGCCTGAGAAACCACGGTTTTACGCGAGTTCCAACGACAGCGCCCAGGAAGCCCACGAGGCGATCCGGCCCACCGACGCCTTCCGTGAGCCCGACGCGATCGCCTCGGCCCTCAGCGACGAGCAGTACAAGCTCTACCGCCTGATCTGGCAGTGCTTCGTGGCCTGCCAGGCGACCGACGCCGAGTGGGACTCGACGGCGGTTCGGCTGCGGCGCAGCGATCGTGACACCGGCGCCGTGCTCAAGGCCAACGGCCGCGTGCTGAAGTTCGACGGCTGCTACCGGATCAGCGGCGCGCCCCGCGACGACGGCGAGCAGGTCCTTCCGGAGTTCGAGAAGGGGGCCGAACTGGCCCCCTTCGACATCGAGCCGCGGCAGAAGTTTCAGGCACCGCCGCCCCGCTTCTCCGAAGCCACGCTCGTCAAGAAGCTGGAGGAGGAGGGAATCGGCCGCCCCTCGACCTACGCGAGCATCATCAACGTGATCGAGAACCGCAACTACGTGGAGCAACGCGACCGCCGGTTCTACGCCACGGCCCTGGGGGAGGCGGTGACCGGCTTCCTCAAGCGCGGCTTCCGCGATCAGTTCATCGAGATCGGGTATACGCGTGAGATCGAGCGCGAACTCGACCAGGTCGCCCAGGGCACGAAGCGGTGGACCGAGATGCTCCACGAGTTTCACGACGAACTCGCGCCGAAGCTCGACACGGCGATGAAGGAGCCGCACGAAAAGGCCAAGGGGGATCCGTCGCCCTACGCCTGCCCGGAGTGCCGCCGGCAGTTGGAGTACCGGCTCGGCCGCAGCGGGCGGTTCCTATCGTGCAGCGGGTTCAACGAGAAGATCGTCGAGCAGCCCGCGGCCCCGAAGACCACGGCCAAGGGGCGGAAACGCAAGCCGCCGAAGCCGAAGGAGGTGCCCGCCTGCTCCTTCGCCATGCCGGTGGATCGCGACGGCAAGCCCCGGCTTCCCGAGCAGATCGACCTGCTCTCGCCGGCGGGGGTGCCGATGGTGAAGCGGACCGGCCGGTTCGGCGACTTCCTCGTCGAGGACAAGCCGCGGCCGCCCAAGCCCAAGGGCCGGAAGGCCGCCGACGCCCCCGCCGAGCCGCCGTCGTTCATCCTCAACCTCGACAAGAAGGGCCAGATCAAGTTTCCGTCGCCGCCACCGCTGGATACCGACATCGCCTGCCCGAAGTGCGGCGACCTGATGTATCTCCGCGAGGGAAAGCGCGGTCCGTGGCTCGGCTGCCGCGGGTTCCCCAAGTGCCGCGGCCGTGCGCCGTTCGCCAAGCTGTCCGACGAGAAGCGGCAGGAACTCGAAAAGAGCCTCGCGGCCCACATGCGCGGCCAGACGAAGCTCACGCTCACCCGCCGCGACGGCGTCACGCCCGTCGCCGAGGGCACACCGCTGGCGTCGCTGGCGATCGAAGGCGGCGTCGCCGAACTCGCGCTCTTCGAGTAGGACAGCGTCGGGACGCGCACCGGCTTCGGGCTCCCCATATCCCGTCGCCGGACGTTCGCTTCGGCCATCGTGGCCTCCGCTCACTCGGAGTGACTGGCGCTGCGCCATCCTGGCTGCGCTGGTCACAAACGCCGGCTCCCGGAATACGGGGAGCCCGAAGCCTCCTCAACTCGTAGGCGTTCAGAACTTTCGGCGGAGTCGGTCGGTGGGCACGCGCAGACGAAGGGAGTCGTTGAGGACTCTTCAGCTCCGATCAAAACCCACGAGTCCTGTACTCTCAACACGACCGTAGTCGAGCATGCCTACCGCCGACTCTGAATGCGGGTCGTTATCACCTGCTCGAACCGCTGAACCGCGTGCCTCCGACCCGCCTATGCCGTCTCCGGCACTTCGTCGAGGGCCACGGCGTAGGCCGTCGCGTGGGAGCGGCAGTGGGAGATGCTCACGAGCACGCACCGGATGCCGAGTTTCTCCGCCACCTCCAACGTGCCCCCCTTGAGGAACGCCTGCGGCCGTCCGCCCGGCGCGTTGCGCACCTCGATGTCGCGCCACGAGATGCCCCGCCGCCAGCCCGTGCCAAGCGCCTTGAGCACGGCCTCCTTGGCGGCCCAGCGGCCCGCGAAGTGCTGCGTGGCCATGCGGCGGCTGCGGCAGTATTCGATTTCGGCGGCCGTATAGACGCGGCCCACGAAAAGTTCGCCGTGCCGCTCGATCATCTGGGCGATCCGCAGGCACTCGGTGATGTCGGTGCCGATGCCAAGAACCTTCATGGGGCCTTCATGCCTTCCTCCCCGAGGGTGGGCCGCCACGCGAGAGGCCGCACGCATCGCGGGCACGCGTCAGGACGGCCGCCGCCTGGCGGCGGGCCCGGGCTGCGCCGTCGGCCAGGATCGCCTCCACGCGGCCGGGGTCGGCCTCGAGTTCCGCCCGCCGGGCCCGGGCCACGGCGAAAAAGTTTCCGGCGGCCTCCACGAGCGCCTTCTTCACGTCGCCATAGCCGAAGCCGCCGCGGCGGTAGCGGTCGGCCATCTGCAGGCGGTCGGACTCCGGCGCCATGAGCGCGAAGAGCTCGAACAGGTGATCGCCTGCGGGATCCTTCGGCTCCTCGACCGGCCGCGAATCGGTGGTGATCCGCATGATCTTCTTCTTCTGGACGGCCGGGTCCTCGAACACCTCGATCGTGTTCTCGTAGCTCTTGCTCATCTTCTGGCCGTCGGTGCCGGGCACCTTCGCGCCCCCTTCCACGAGCCGCGGCTTCGGCAGCGTGAACACGTCGCCGTAGAGATGATTGAACGTGCCGGCGAGATCGCGGCAGACTTCGATGTGCTGCACCTGATCCTCCCCGACAGGCACCACGGTGGCGTCGTAGGCCAGGATGTCGGCGGCCATGAGCACGGGATACGTGAACAGCCCGGCGTCGGCCGGCAGGCCGCGGGTCTTCTTGTCCTTGTAGGCATGGCAGCGCTCGAGCAGCCCCATCGGGCAGACGGTCATGAGCAGCCAGGTGAGTTCCGTCACCTCCGGCACGTCCGACTGCACGAACAGCGTCGCCCGGGCGGGGTCGAGCCCCAGGGCCACGAGGTCCACCGCCGCGGCGTGCACGAGGGAGCGCAGGCGGGCCGGATCGCGAACGGTCGTCAGGGCGTGCAGGTCGGCGATGAAATAGAAGGCCTCGCCCGCCGCCTGCAGCTCGATGTACTGCCGGATCGCGCCGAAGTAGTTGCCCCAGTGGAAGCGGCCCGTGGGCTGGATGCCCGACAGCACCCGCACCGGCGGCGGGGCCTTGGCGGCCTGGCTCGGATCAGTCGGCATGCGACGGGCTCCTGGAAACGGCTGGCGGACAGGCGGCGCGGGCCGGCGTGACGAGCGTGCCCACGACGTCGGCGAGCGACGTGGCGCCCAGCTCGGCGAGGGCGGCGGGCAGGGCCTCGAGCAGCCGGATCGAGGCGACGGGCTCGGCGAAGTTGGCCGTGCCCACCTGCACGGCGGTCGCGCCCGTGACGAAAAACTCCATGCAGTCGTCGATCGTCATGATCCCGCCCACGCCCACGATCGGGATCTCGACGGCCTGCCGCACCTGATGCACGCACCTCAGGGCGATCGGCTTGATGGCCGGGCCGCTCAGGCCTCCGATCACGTTGCCGAGCATCGGGCGGCGGCGGCGCCAATCCACGGCCATGCCCTGGCAGGTGTTGATCACCGTGAGGGCGTCGGCGCCACCGTCGCGGGCCCCCTTCGCGACGGCGGCGATGTCGGTGACGTTGGGCGTGAGCTTCGCGAGCACCGGCAGCCGGGTCGCGTCGCGCACGCCGGCCACGACCCGCCGGCAGGCCTCGGGGTCGCTGCCGAGATCGACGCCGTGGCTGACGTTCGGGCACGAGATGTTGAGTTCGAGCGCCGCGATGCCGGGAACCTCGTCCAGCCGCCGAGCCAGGTCGACGAACTCCGCCTTGTTCGCGCCCGCGATGCTCACGATCACCGGGGCCCCGCAGCCGACGAGCCACGGCAGCAGTTTCACGAGAAAGGAGTCGATGCCGTCGTTGTCGAGACCGATCGAGTTGAGCAGGCCGGACGCCGTCTCCACGGTCCGCCAGGGCACGTTGCCCTGCCGGGGCAGCGGCGTGATCGTCTTCGGCACGATCCCCCCGAGCCGGGCCAAATCGACGAAGCCCGTCATCTCCCGCCCGTAGCCGAACGTCCCCGACGCCACCAGGATCGGATTCCCGAGCCGCAGGCGGCCCAGCGACACGCCGAGATCGACGGAGCCCGCCGGCGGGGTCTGGGGGGGCGTGATGGAGTGGGGCATGGGACGGCTCGGACGGCCCGGACGAGGCGGGGAACGCGAGTGTAGTGGCTTTTGACGGCATCCCAAGGTCGGGCCCTGCCAGCCCGGGAAACGACGCTTGACCACCGTCAGCAGGCCCCGGGGTCCGGTCGTGCCGATTTGGTGAAGTTTGCCGTCTGGGATGCCGATACCAACCGTCGGAGTACGGGTGTCACGACCCTGCCGCGGTGGCTGGCTTGTTGACACTAATCCTTGGCAGTCATAGGCTTCGGACGAATCCCGAACCCGGGAGGGCCGGAGCCGTGACCAAGAAAGACATCGTCCGGACCATCGCCGAACAGATCGACCTGCCCCAACTCCGCACGAAGGAACTGGTGCAGCGCACGTTCGACGCCCTGATCGAGGCACTTGTGCGGGAAGGGCGGATCGAACTGCGGAATTTCGGCGTGTTCCAGATCAAGAAACGGGAGGCCCGCATGGCCCGGAATCCCCGCACCGGGGAGAAGGTTCCGGTCCTTGCGAAAAGCGTGGTGACGTTCAAGCCGGGCAAGGAGATGGAGGCACGGGTCCGCGAACTCGATCGGGCCGAAGTCGAGCCGTCTCCCCCTCCGGCGGGTGAATCCGCGCCGCCTTCCGTCGGCTGATGCACAGACTGGGCAACCTGGAAAAAACCAACTCGGCTCGCGTCGGTGGCCACGAATCGGCTACATGCGTGCAGGGTACACGGCGGTCACGGCAGCGTGACGAGGTCATGGAGGACCGAGTGATGAGGAAGGCCGGCTGGATCCTGCTTGCGAGCGTGCTCCTTTCGACGGGCACGGGCTGCCTCATTCCGATCTACTCGGGCGACCCGATTCGCCGCGCCCAGCAGTTGATCTATACGTCGGAGGACCTGCGGGCGATCACCGACGAGTGGGAACGCATCTGGTTCCTCGACCAGCCTTCCCACATGACCCCGTGGCGCACCCACGGCGGGATTCTGTAAATACGCGAAACATCGGCATCCTGCCGCCAAGGCGGGCGGATGCCCGCCAATCCTGTTCGGCACGGCGCATGCGGGACGGATGAATCGGCGTCCTGCGTGGCTCGGGGCTGCCAATGCCCCATCGCCGGACGTTCGCGGTGGCCATCGTGGCCACCGCTCTCTGCCTGTCCGCTGCGCTTCGCCATCCTGGCTGCGCTTGCTCCCAGAGCCCGGCGACGGGGCACCGGCAGCCCCTCGCTGAGTTCGCCCCCGTGCAGTCGGCACGAGGGGGGAGGCTCGGGGTCACCCCGACCGTGGAGCCGGCGTATGTGACCAGCGCAGGCAGGGATGCCGGAGCGCAGGCACATCCGAGTGAGTGAAGCCCAGGATGGGCGCAACGAACGTCCGGCGAAACGGTACGGGGCGACCCCGAGCCGGATTGGGCGCGTTGACGGAAAGCATGACAGGCTGAAGCCTGTCGTACGGCAAGCGAGACGCTTGCCCCACAGGACGGCAAGCGAGACGCGTGCCCCACAGGACGGCAAGTGCCGTGCCGAACAGGATCGGATGCCCGCCCGTCGCATCGTTCGCCTAGACGCGAATCTGCGCCGCCTGCTCGACGATCTTTTCCAGCGGCACGAGGTTGCCCTTGTCGCAACCCGGGCAGGCTTCGGCGGCCTCGGCCCAGGCCTCGGGTGACCGCAGGTTCGAGTCCCAGAACGGCCAGGTCTTGCACTGCCGCGGCCGCTCCTCGTAGGCGGTGCACTTGCGGGTCTTTTCATCCAGGAGCACGCAGTCGCCGCCCGGACGCTCCGTGAGCGATCGGCGCACACCCACCCGCTTGACGTAGCGGCGTTCGAAGTCGGCCGAATCGAGTCCCAGCCGCGCGGCCATGGCATCGATCTCGGCCTGGTTCACCCACACGAAGCCCTCCGCGCCGGTGCAGCAGTCACCGCACTGCGTGCACTGGAACCGGAGCCCTCCGGCGTACCACACGTCCTTGTTGATCCCGGCCATCGCGAGCCTCCCTTCCAGCCTTTCCCGGCCTCTCCTCGACTCCCTCACGCGGCGAACGCACCCACGGCCTCGACCACTGCGGCGGCGTCCGCGGCGGTGTTGAAGGGCCCGAAACTCACCCGCACGAGCCCGCCGGCCCGCGTGCCCAGGTAATCGTGGATGCACGCCGCACAGTGGAACCCCGACCGGGCCTGCACGCCCGCGGCCTGCTCCAGCAGCGCGGCGACTTCGGCGGGATCATAGCCCTCGAGCGTGAAACCCACAATCGGCGGGCCACCGTCCGGCGCGGCGAACACCCGCGCACCGCGAATCTCCCGCAGCCCCTCGGCACACGCCGCCGCGAGCCGTCGTGCGCGGATGCCGGCCGCGGCCCCTTCCTCCCCCATCGACCACGCGGCCGCGGCCTCGAGCGCCGCGAGGGCCGGCAGATCGGGCGTGCCGGCTTCGAACAGGTCGGTGAACGCGGATGGCATCTCGAGCGACTCGCTCGCCGAGCCGGTGCCACCCTGCACGAGCGACTCGATCGCGAGCCCTGCGCGCGCGAACAGGATCGCGACACCGCCCATGCCGCAGAGCCATTTGTGGGCGGGGGCGACGACCACGTCGGCGTTGAACGCCCGGCGGCCGGAGCCGTCGTCCCATCCGGGCACCTGCCCCAGCGACTGGGCCGCGTCGAGCACGAGCATCCCGTCCCGCTCGTGCGCGAGCGCGGCCAACGCGGCCGCGTCCTGGACGGCGCCGGTCACGTTCGAGGCGTGCGTGGCGACGACGAGCCTCGTGGCCGGACTCCACGCGGCGGCGACGTCGGCCGGATCGACCCGGCCGAGGCCGTCGCAGGGCACGATCGACAGCGTGATCGCGCCGCGCGACCGCAGGGCGTGGAGCGGGCGGAGCGTGGCGTTGTGGTCGGCGGCGGTCGCGATCACGTGGTCGCCCGTCCGCACGAGGCCGTGGATCGCCATGTTGAGCGCGAGCGTCGCGCCACCGGGCAGGGCGACCCGCGCGGGATCGACGCCGCCGACGAGCCGCGCCGCCTGCTCGCGGGCCCGGCGGCGGATCGCATCGGCCGCGACCGCCGCGCGATGGCCGCCGCGGCCGGGGGCGGCGCCGATCAGCCGGCCGGCGCTCTCCCAGGCGGCGAGCACGGGCTCCGGCTTCGGCCACGAGGTCGCCGCGTTGTCGAGGTAGCGCCGCGGTGGGTCGGGATGCGTCATGTCAGCCGCCGATCTGGTACATCGCCCGGGCCGGCCGCTCGAACGCGGGCGAGCCGATCCCGTGTGCCGCCCGCTTCGCGGTCACGCACTCGTCGAGCAACGCCGCGATCCGCGCCTCGATCTCGAGCGGGGAAACGCCGCTCCGCAGCGTCGCCCGCGCGTCCCACTCCGTCGTCGAGAACAGGCAGTTGCGCAACTGGCCGTCGGCGGTGAGCCGCAGCCGGTCGCACCGCTCGCAGAACGGTGCCGACACCGGGTCGATGAAGCCGACACGGCCCCCGCCGTCGGCCCAGGCGAACCCGACGGCCGGCTGGCCGGAATCGCCGTCGCCGACGGGCACCAGCGGTCCGAACTCGCGCTCCAGGATCACCCGCACGTCCCGGCCCGACAGCACCCGCTCGTCCGACCAGCCGCCCTCGGCATCGAGCGGCATGAACTCGATGAACCGCAGTTCGAACCCCTCGCGGCGGCAGAACTCGGCCAGCGGCACGATCTCGTCCTCGGTGAGGCCGCGGATCGACACGGCGTTGATGCGGA
>Ga0214917_10008426_pt1 | contig 10132 bp, 7 predicted proteins | sample LL_1208_BB_MetaG_FD_177983 | JGI IMG/M metagenome (GOLD analysis project Ga0214917, IMG submission 177983) | Freshwater microbial communities from Lake Lanier, Atlanta, Georgia, United States - LL_1208_BB | ecosystem: Environmental > Aquatic > Freshwater > Lake | place: USA: Georgia | collected...
CGGCCGACGCATCCCCTCCTCGAGTACGCTCCGTGTTTTCCATGGCCCCTTTCTACGCGGCCGCACGCCGCCCGGTTCGCAGCCGCTCGTCCCGCCCGGTCGTCCGGCTGCTGTTGGTCGCCGCGCTGGCGGGTGGCCTGCCGACGGGCTGCACGGCCCCGCCAGCCGCCGCCGGCCGTGCCGAGACGGCCCCCCAGGCGGCCGATCGCGACGCGCTGTGCCGCCGCATCGACGCCGCGCTGGCCCACGCGCGGGACGGCCGCCGGCTCGACGCCGCCGTGCACGGGGCCTGGCAGGTGGTGCACGGCATCCTCGCCTTCGGCCGGGCGTTTCCGCTGCGGCACGACGGCACGGAGTCGCCCGCCATCGACTACCTGTGCGGTGGCGGCAGGCTGACGGGGTGGAACCTGCGGCCCGGCAGCAGGGGGCTGGCGGCCGTCGTGGAGGAGGGCAGCACCATGGGCCAGGGCCACCCCGACCAGTGGCTCGGGTACCTCGCGCAGTGCGGTCTCGACGGCCTCCCGCTCGACACCCGGATCACGCTGGGGACGCGGACGTTCACCCTGCAGGATCTGCTCACGCAGGCACAGGCCGACATCCGCCCCGGGCAGGAGGCGACGTGGACGCTCATGGCGCTGGCGGCCTATCTCCCCGCCGACGCCAGTTGGACGGCGGCCGACGGCGACCGCTGGACGACGGAGCGGGTCGTGCAGATGGAGGCGGAGGCCGACATCTTCTCGGCGGCCTGCGGGGGCGCGCACCGGCTCTACGCCCTCGCGGCCGCGCTCCGCAAGCACCGCGCCGCGACGGGGCCGGGAGTCCCGCTGTCCGGCGGCTGGGCGGTGGCGGCCGACGTGATCGACGAGTGCGTCGACCGCGCCCGCCGCTTCCAGCAGCCCGACGGCGGCTTCTCCACCCACTCCTTCGAGCGACCCGGCACCTCCGCCGACGTGTTCGCCCGGCTGTCGGCGACCGGGCACGTCTTCGAGGTGATCAGCCTGTCGCTCGATGCCGAGCGGCTGGACGAGCCCTGGGTCGTGCGGGCGGCCGACCGGCTGGTCACGCTCCTCGAACAGACGGCCGACGTGGACGTAGAATGCGGCGGGCTCTACCACGCCGCCCACGGGCTGATGCTCTACCGGAACCGGACCTGCCCGTCCCCCCATTGACGCCGTCGCCGTATCCAGGGAAGGTCACGCCCGTGCACGGCATCATTTTCTTCTACCTGCAGAAGTTCGCCGACGTGGCGGCGGCCGGCAGCACCTCCTGGGCGGGCATCCGCTCCAGCCTGTCCACGACCGCCAACCGGTTCCTGCCGTCCCGCACCTATCCGGACGCCGATGCCGTGGCGATCATCTCGACGATCGCCGAGACGACCGGCCGGTCGCTGCCGGTCATCCTCGAGGAGTTCGGCCGGTACCTCGGCCCCCACCTCGTGAAGGTGGCGGGCACGGCGGTCGACCCCGCCTGGCGGACGCTCGACCTCATCGAACACACCGAGTCGATCATCCACGCGATGATCCGCGCGGCCAACCCGGGGGCGACGCCGCCGGTGCTGGAGGCGGTGCGGCAGGGCCCCGACGAACTCCACGTCGTCTACAGTTCCTCCCGCCGGCTGTGCCCGCTGGCCATCGGCCTGATGCACGGCATCGCGGACACCTACGGCGAGACCATCCGCATCGAGGAGCCCAGCTGCCTGCTGCGCGGAGACCCCTTCTGTTCGTTCATCGTCGAACACGTCGCCCACGACACGCACGACCCGAAGTCGCCACTGACCGAGACGACGCTCCTGCCGTTCGCCCCGTCATCCGACGGCCCGGCCTCGGGAGGCCGGGCGGAACCCTTCATCGCCGGCGGCGCCCACGACCGGCTGCCGACGGCCATCGGCGGCCACCGCATCCTCGGGACGATCGGCCGCGGTGCGATGGGGCAGGTCTACCTCGCCGAGGACGAGACCCTCGGCCGGCGGGTGGCGATAAAAGTGATGCACCCCTCGCGGGCCGGCGACCCCGCGGCCCGGAAACGCTTTCTGCGCGAGAGCCGGGCCACCGCCGCCGTCGAGCATCCGCACGTGGTCACGATCTACCAGGTGGGCGAGCATCGGCAGGTGGGCGATCAGGTCGGGCTGCCGTTCATCGTCATGCAGTGTCTGCACGGCGAGACGCTCGGCGCCTACCGGGCGAGGATCGGCCACGTGCCGCTCCCGGAGATCGTGCGGATCGGCCGTGAGATCGCCGAGGGGCTCGCCGCCGCCCACGAACGCGGCCTCATCCATCGCGACATCAAGCCGGAGAACGTGATCCTCGAGGGACCGGGCCGCCACGTGAAGATCATCGACTTCGGCCTCGCCCGCGACACCGCTGCCGATGCCGCGCCGGCGGGCGTGACCCAGGACGGCGCGGTGGTGGGCACGCCGGCCTACATGTCGCCGGAACGGATCGGCAACCAGCCGGTCGACGCCCGTGCCGATCTCTTCGGCCTCGGCGTGATGCTCTACGAACTGCTGGCCGACCGGCTCCCCTTCTCCGGCGCGTCGATGATGGCGATGCTGGCCTCCATCTCCCGGGGCCAGCCGCCGGCGCTGGCAGAGGTCGCGCCCGGTGTCCCCGACGACGTGGCCACGCTCGTGATGCGGCTCATCGCCCACGCGCCGGCCGATCGTCCGGCCAGCGCCCGCGAGGTGGCCGACGCGCTGGCAACGATCGAACGGCGGGCGGGCGGCGCCTGAGCGATCCGCGTCGCGGCCCACGGCGTTCGTCCACCACGCCCCCGGTCCGCACCCGTCAGCCCCAGTCCGCCCACGAACCGGTGGCGATGACGTAGCCGGCGAGCAGCGCGTTGGTGGTCGCATGGGCCACCACGGCGTCTCCCAGTCGCCCGCGCCACCGGACCGCCGCGTAGAACAGGAACCCGGCGACGATCCCGGCCAGCCAGGCCTCGCCGTGGAGCAGGCCGAACACCAGCGACGACGTCACGCAGGAGAACCAGGAGAACGCGCCGATCGGCACGGCATCGACGTCGGCGGCGATGCACCGGCGGCTTACGAAGCCGCGGAAGAACAGCTCCTCGGCGATGGGCACCGTGACGGTGGCGCCCACCACCCGCACCAGCAGCCAGACCGCCGCCCACGGCTGCGGCAATTGAAAGGGATCCTGCGCGGCGGTGTCGCTGCCCTGCGCCCCCGCGGGTGCCAGCAGCATCCAGCAGGCGAAAGTGACGACGCCGATGGCCACCGGCACCACCGCCGGTCGGCACTCCCGCCAGGGGAGGGTGTCGCGGAGCCGCCAGAGCACGCAGGCCACCGCCAGCACGCGCAGCGGATAGAGGAGGTCGAAGCCGCTGGTAAAGGCCCGCGTCAGCATGGTCACGGCGGTGAGCACGAGAAAGGGCAGCAGGCACGACGTGGCCGGCACGGCGTCCACCGCGGCGCAGGTTCCGGCGCCGGTCGCAAGACCGGCCGGTGCGACCGGCTCGCCCCCGGGCGGGGTCGGCGTCTCCGGCACGCTGAAGAACGGTGAGCGGGACGCGGCCCAGATGGTCCCCAGGCCCACCGTGAGAAATCCGATCCAGCCCGCCACCGAGTGGAAGCCGTCGACGGCGATCGCCGGCGAGATCCAGATGCCGACGAGAATGAGCGCCACGATGCGGAGCACGTTGACGAGCCACATCAGCACGCCGCCGAGGGGCACGAGCAGGAGGGCCTGGGGAAACCGGTACACGGCCCGGAACCACCACAGGCTGCCCACCAGCAGCACCGTCATTAACCCCATGCCATGAAAGCCCGAGCACGCCGGGCCGATCCGCACCTGGAAGGCGTCGGTGCCGATCACGAACGGTTCCGGCCTGACGACCGGCGAGCCCGCCAGCGGCCCGAGCAGCCGCTCGACCAACCACATCGTCGTGTCCCCGCTCACCGCCCAGAACGGGGCGGTGAGATCGCCGGCCACCCAAGCCGCCACCGGACACACCACCCAAAAAAGCGTGGTGACCACCAGCCGGCACGCGTGGGCCGGCGAGGGGGCGACCGCCACCAGCGCCATCATCGTCGGCACGAGCATCACCGCCACGACCAGCGGCAGCATGCCTGGCGCCGTGGCCGAAGCGGGATCGGCCGACAGCCAGGCGAGCATCGCCGTGGCGGCGGCACTCGCGGCGATCTGCCCCACCACGAGCGGCCACGACAGCCCGACCGTGGCGTAGTCCCGTCGCTGGCCGTCGACATGCGCCCACACCGCCATCAGCCCGCCGAGCAGGGCCAGGCCCGCCGGCCGCTTGCCGGGAACGGCGGCCAGCCAGGCGACGAACCCGGGCCCGAGCCACCAGCCGGCGACGCCGCACTCCAGCGCCACCAGCGCGGCCAGCGAGGCGGCCGACCGCCAGGCAGGCCGCGGTGCGGACGGTGGGGGCGTGTGTGGCATCGGGTCGGCCTGCATCGTTCCTGCCGGCCGTCGTCCGCCCCGGCCGCGGTCGGTGCCGGACTCAGTGCCCGGCCTTGATCGCCTCGAGCTGCGAGTGGACGGCGTCGGAGAGCACGTGGACGTCGCCGTGCCAGTCGATCGTGCTGGACACCTGCGTGGCGAGGTTCTTCAGCTGCGCGGTGCCGGCGGCGAACTCGTCACTGCCGATCACCAGCGCCACCCGGAAGCCCTTCTTGGCCGCCATCTTCAGCTGCTGCCCGACCCGCTTCGCCTCCGGAAAGAATTCGACCGCCATGCCGTCGGCCCGCAGCCGGCCCGCGATGCGGAGATACTCGGCCAGGTGGGCCTCGTCGAAGTGGACGAGAAACACCTCCGCGGGCGTCTCCACGAGCGGCAGCCGCCCGAGTTCCTCGAGCCCCGCGAGGAGCCGGTCGATGCCGAGCGAGGCCCCCACGCCCGGCAGCGACTGCTTCGTGTAGAGGCCGGCGAGGTTGTCGTACCGTCCGCCGGAGCAGATGCTGCCCAGCGCGGGCAGGTCGTCCAGGAAGCTCTCCAGCACGATGCCGGTGTAGTAGTCGAGTCCGCGGGCGATCGACGGGTCGATCACCACCCGGCCTTCCGGCACGCCCGCCTGCCGCACTCCGTCGAGCAGGCCGCGCAGGGCGGCCACGCCGATGCGGCCGGCCTCGGCGTTGCCGACGAGCCCTTCGAGCGCGGCCAGCACCGTCACCGGCTCGCCGGCGAGCTGCGCCATGCCCAGCAGCGTGTCCCGCACGCCGGCCGAGACGCCCTGCGCCTCCAGTTCCGCCGCCACCGCCGCGGGCGACGCCTTGCCGAGCTTGTCGAGCGACCGCAGCACCGCGGTCGCCCGGTCGGCCACGCCGCACGCCTGCAGGATGCCGGAGAGCACCCGCCGGTCGTTCACGCGGATCGTGAAGCCGCCGACGCCGATCGCGGCGAGCAGGTCGTGCACGACGAGCACCATCTCCAGGTCGGCCACGGGGCTGGTGGTGCCGATCGTGTCGAAGTCGCACTGCATGAACTCGCGGTACCGGCCGCGCTGCGTGTTTTCGCCCCGCCACACGGCCGCCATGTGGTACCGCTTGAAGGGCGTGCCGAGGTCGCCGATGTGCTGGGCGCAGAACCGGGCGAACGGCACGGTGAGGTCGAACCGCATCCCGACGTCGCGGCCCCCGTGGTCGGTGAAGCGGTAGAGCTGCTTGTCGGTCTCCTCGCCCCCCTTGCCGGTGAGGATCTCCAGGTATTCCAGCGCCGGCGTGTCGATCGGGGCGAAGCCGTACGACCGATAGACGCGGCGGGCGACGTCGAGGATGCGCTCGCGGGCCAGCGCCTGCGCGGGCAGGTGGTCGCGGAACCCCTTGAGGGTGCGCGGCTCGATGAGGGGGTGGGAGGCGGTCACGTCGCGGCGGAGCCTGTGTCGGTCGTCGGGCGGGATCAGTCTAGAGCGTATCCGGCGTCGCCGCCGCACCGGCACCCGGTGCAGGGGCTCCCGGTGCAGCGGGGCCTCGCCGGGGCTCGAGGAGCGGCGTGCCGGCCGCGCCGCCCCGTCGCGCCCCGGCCGCCGCTACCCCAGCACGGGCAGGAGGGCGGGCTTCCGGCCGCGGATCGACCGGTGGCGGTTCTTTTTCCTGCGGCCGTCGCCCACGGTCTCGCCGCCCGGGCCGAGCACGGCATCCATGTATTCCTCGACCTGTTCGGCCGTCTCGAAATACTGGTCGTACACCCAGTCGTCCTCGTACTCGCAGTCCTTGGTGGTGTATTCGCGGCAGATCTGCGGCCGGGTCTCGTAGATGCCGCAGCGGTGATCGTCCTGCAAGTGCTTGCAGACGGTGTGCACGCAGACGTACCAGCCGCCGTCCTCGGTGAACACGGTGGCATGCTCGTGCAGCAGGAACCAGCGGATGTACTCGAACTCCTCGCGGGTGGTGGGCGTCTCCAGCGGGAGCGCGAAGTACCGGCAGCACTTGGCGGTGCAGTGCTCGCAGAGGACCGCGTCCTTCGGCAGCTCCTCGCGTTTCGGCTTGGCGGGGAGCCTCGGCAGGACGACATCGGCGATCGACATCGGGGCGTTCTCCGGTTCGCGGCGACCGCCGCGGCCCCACACTATACAAAACCGGACGACAAAACCGGACGAAACCAGCCCGCCCGGGGGCGGCGGCGCGACGGGCCGGTGCCGTATACTCCGCGGTCCGGCCCAGCCAGGGAGACGCACCGTGCCGAAATGCTGGCGGATTGTTCCGCATGACAGAGCGTTGGTCGAGTCGATCGAACGGTCGTCGGGGGTGTCGTCGATCGCGGCCCGGCTGCTCGCCGCCCGCGGGCTGACCGCCGCCGCGGCCGTCCGCTCGTTCCTCGACGGCACCATGAACGACCTCCGCGACCCCGACCTGCTGCCGGGCGTGGCCGCGGCGGCCGAGCGGCTGCTGGCGGCGGCGCGGGCCGGACGGCCGATCGTGGTCTACGGCGACTACGACGCCGACGGGATGTGTGCCACCGCCATCCTGATGGGCTGCCTGGAGGCGATCGACGCCCGCGCGAGCTGGTACGTGCCCGACCGCTTCGAGGAGGGCTACGGCCTCAATGCCGAGGCGCTCGAGACGCTCGCCGCCCGCGGCGCGCAGGTCGTGGTCACGGTCGACTGCGGCATCGCCAGCGTCGCGGAGGCCGTCCGGGCGCGGGAGCTGGGGCTCGAGTTGATCATCACCGACCACCACAACCTCGCCGACTCGCTCCCGGCCGCCGACGTGCTCGTGCACCCGCGGCTGCCGGGGGCCGGCTATCCCTTCGGCGATCTCTGCGGCGCCGGGGTGGCGTTCAAGCTTGCCTGGGCGATCGCCACCCGGGCCTGCGGGGCGAAGGTGGTCACGCCGCGGCTGCGCGAGATGCTGCTCAAGGCGATCGGCTACGCGGCCCTCGGCACGGTGGCGGACGTGGTGCCGCTGCTCGACGAGAACCGGATCTACGTCCGGCACGGCCTCGAATGCCTGCGGCAACGCGGCGGCCCCGGCATCGCCCGGCTCCTCGAACTCGCCAAGCTCGACGACAAATCGCGGCTCGACAGCGAGGACGTCGCCTTCCGTCTCGCGCCCCGGCTCAACGCCGCGGGCCGGCTGGGCCAGGCCGCCTGCGGGATCGAGCTGCTCACCACCGGCGACGCCGCGCGGGCGGTGCAGCTGGCGGATTACGTGCACGAGCTCAACGCCCGCCGCGAGACCGAGGAACGGAGCATCCAGCTGGCGGCGGCCAAGCAGGCCAAGGAGCGGTTCGATCCCGAGCGGGATGCCGCGCTGGTGCTCGCCGATCGGGGCTGGCACGCCGGCGTGATCGGGATCGTGGCCGGCCGTCTCGCGGAACGCTGGCACCGGCCGATCGTGATGATCTCCCGCGACGAGCATCAGGGGCGGCCGGCCATCGGGAGCGTGCGGAGCGTGCCCGGCTTCGACGTGCACGAGGCCCTGCTCGCCTGCCGCGGCCACCTGATCACCTGCGGAGGCCATGCCGCCGCCGCCGGCCTGCGGATCGAGGACGGCAGGATCGAGGCCTTCCGGACGGCGTTCCTGCAGGCGGTCGCGGACCGCATGCCGGCCGCCCTCCGGCTGCCGCAGATCACGCTCGACGGCGAGACGACGCTCGCGGGGCTGACCCTCGATACCGTGCAGCAGCTCGAGCGACTGGCCCCGTTCGGACAGGGCAATCGGCGGCCCATCCTCTGTGCCTCGGGCGTGCGGCTGGCCGAGCCTCCGCGGACGATCGGCGGCGGCGCACGGCACCTCGCCATGAACCTCACGCAGCACGGGGCGCAGGTCCGCGGCGTCGCCTTCGGCGGTGCCGACTGGCTCCCGCACCTGCCGCCGCCCGGCCAGCCCTTCCACGTCGCCTTCAAGCCGAAGATCAACGAATTTCGTGGCCGTCGCACCGCCGAGATGGAGATCATCGACTGGCGGCCCGACGGCATCGACGTGGGGGTCGAGCTGCCGCTGCCGACCACCTCCTGAACCCCGATTTCAGCCCCGAGCTGAGCACCTCGCCCCCCGGAGCCCGTCACCCATGCCCGCGCTCGCTCTGCCGCCGTCCTCCCCCGCCGCATCCCGCGCCCGGCCGGCCGTGCGCGGCCTGACGTGCGTCCTCGCCCTGCTGGCCGGCGGCCTGCCCGCCCGCGGCGACGACTGGCCGCAATGGATGGGGCCGCGTCGCGACGGCGTCTGGCGCGAGGCCGGCATCATGACATCGCTGCCGGAGTCCGGCCTGCCGGTGCGGTGGCGGGCCGAGGTGAAGGGCGGCTACTCGGGGCCGGCCGTCGCCGGCGGCCGCGTCTACCTCATGGACTACGAGCGGAGCGACGGCGAACTGGCCAACGCGCCCAACGACCGGAACGTCCTCGCCGGCCGGGAACGCGTGCTGTGCCTCGACGCGGCCGACGGGACGGTGCTGTGGACGCACGCCTACGACTGCCCGTATGCGATCTCCTACGCCTCCGGGCCGCGGTGCACGCCGACGGTGCACGACGGCAAGGTCTACGCGCTGGGCGCCGAGGGGAACCTCTTCTGCCTCGACGCGGCCACCGGCCGCGTCGTATGGTCGAAGGACTTCAAGAAGGAATACGCCGCCCCGACGCCGCTGTGGGGCTTCTGCGGCCATCCGCTCATCGACGGCGACCGGCTGGTGTGCCTGGTCGGCGGCGAGGGCAGCGTGGCCGTGGCCTTCGACAAGAACACGGGCCGGGAACACTGGCGGGCCCTGTCGGCGAGCGAGTCGGGCTACTGCCCGCCGTCGATCATCGAGCACGGGGGCGTGCGACAGCTCGTGATCTGGGATGCGGACAAGCTCAACGCCCTCGACCCGGCCACGGGCGCGGTGCTCTGGTCGCAGCCGCTCAAGCCGGCCTACGGGATGTCGATCATGGCGCCGCGCGTGGCGGCCACCCGGGAAGGCACGGTGCTGTTCGCCAGTGGCATCGGCCGGGTCGGCGCCCTCTACCGGCTCGCCGCCGACGGGTCCGGGGCGAGCGTCGCGTGGCGGGGCGATCCGAAGTCGGCCGTCTACTGTGCCAACAGCACGCCCTTCACGGCCGGCGACACGCTCTACGGCTGCGACTGCGAGACGGGCTTCCTGACGGCGGTCGAACTGGCCACGGGTCGGCGGCTCTGGGAGACGGGACGGCCGACGCTCGGTGACCGGCGGGGCCGGCACGGCACGGCGTTTCTGGTGCGGCAGGGGGACGGCGACCAGGACGATCGCACCTGGCTGTTCAGCGAGACCGGAGACCTCATCCTCGCCCGGCTGACGCCGCGGGCCTACGACGAATTGGGCCGCGTGCGGCTCGTGTCGCCCACGAACGAGTGTTTCGGGCGGGAAGTGGTCTGGAGTCACCCGGCGTTCGCGAACCGCTGCGTGTTCGCGCGGAACGACCGGGAACTGGTCTGCGTGTCGCTGGCGGAATGATCCCGGCCACGCGGGAAATGCCCCCGAACCCGGCGGCGGCTCGGTTTTCGTGGCCCGTCCCGGAGCGGCGTTGTCCCGCGGAGTCCGGCCGGGTACTCTTCAGTTCTCTCCCATGTGCGACGGCACCGTTCGTCGCACGCATCGGGGCGTAGCTCAGCCTGGCTAGAGCGCTACGTTCGGGACGTAGAGGTCGCACGTTCAAATCGTGTCGCCCCGACTTGCTTTGGATCCGAGTCGTGCCTCTCGAGCTT
>Ga0214917_10008428_pt1 | contig 10128 bp, 11 predicted proteins | sample LL_1208_BB_MetaG_FD_177983 | JGI IMG/M metagenome (GOLD analysis project Ga0214917, IMG submission 177983) | Freshwater microbial communities from Lake Lanier, Atlanta, Georgia, United States - LL_1208_BB | ecosystem: Environmental > Aquatic > Freshwater > Lake | place: USA: Georgia | collected...
CCGTCACCTCCAGGAAGCCGAGACCGGTGCACACCCGGAACACGCGCTTGGCCGTCTTGTGCCGGATCACGCGGCGGACTTTCGCCCACCCGCTCCCCGACACGATCCACCGATCCCGGACCTCGATCCTCTCTTTGGCGTCGGTCGGCTTGTCGAACTCCGGGTACGGCACGGCCGTGCCGCCCTCGAAAAACTCCTCGATACCAACGATCGTGGTCTTGCCGTCTTTGGTGGCCAGGAGGAGCGGCGTCGACGCGGTCACCGAGTCCCCGTAGATGAGCCGGCCGTGGTGCCGGCGCTTCACGTGCTCCGCGGCTCTCTGGATCGACATCCGGCCCATCGCCGTCGTCGACATGGCGCCCGGCATGAACGGCAGGTAGCCTTTCGTCACGCCCATCGCGCCGTAGCCCGAGTTCGCCGACAGCTTGTACGCGAGCTGCCGCTTGTCGAGCACCACCAGAGCCGTCCTGCGCTCCGCGTCGGACACGTCCGTCCGCGCCGCCCAGGCCTTCATGGTCTTTTTTGTCTCGTTCCGCTGCGAGATGAGGTTCTGGAGCAGCGACGGCATGACGCCCATCGGCTCTTTCCGGAAAACGAAGCGGTGGTGGCCGCACAGCACGCGCTGCTTGGCGCTCCCCTTGGCGCGATCCGGGTCGTGCTCGCAATTGACGTGGTCGTCCCACTCGATTACGTGGCAGGTCGACAGATCCACGGAGGACTCGTCCAGAACCAGCGTCGAGTAGTCGATGTTGTACGCGATGATCGTCGTCGGGTACAGCGAGCTGAAATCGAACGGGATGACCCAGTCGTAGATCCCGGGCCGCGGCGGGAACACGTACGCGCCCGAGTACCCGTTCTCGGCCGGCGTCAGCACCGGGTGATCCGGCGCGGCCTGCACCAGGATGTTCTCCCGGAAGCATTTCTGGTAGATCTGGCTGTACACCTTGATCTGCTGGCCCTTGGTAAACAGGTACATCATCGGCACGCAGCAGATCTTGGCCATCTCGCCGAGCCCGATCCACAGCCGCAGCGTGTCGAACAGCCGCATCACGAGATGTGAATCCTGGACGCAGTACCTGCCGCACAGCGAGAGCTCCCGCGTCCGGCCGTCGCGTCCCGCCTCGTACGCCGCAAAGATGTCTCGCGGCGTCAGGGGATCTTTCGTCTCGCCGAGAAAGAACGTCGAGACGGTCTTGAGACGGTAGTTGCTGAACTTGTAGTCGCGCTGGACGACCGGGAGCAGGTCCACGAGGATCCGGCCCTCGGTGTCCAGGTAGTGGAACTGCTGGCACGAGTAGGCCTTGGACGACCACTTGATCTCGCGCTCGGGCGAGTGCCGGTAGAGCGGGACGCCCAGCACGTCAAACTCCTGGAGGATCCCGAGGCGCCGTGCCCGCGCCGTCATGTACGGCATGTCAAAACCAAAGATGTTGTACCCGATCATGACGTGCGGGTCGATCTCCCGGACCAGCGCCGTGAAGCCCAGCAGGAGCGCGGCCTCGTCCCCGAAGCACCGCACCTCCACGTCCCGACCGACCGTGGCCGCCTCCGCCCTGAACAGCGTCAGCAAGATCTTTTTTGCGCCGACGGCGCACCCGATCTGGAAAATGCAGTCCGCGTCCACATCCGACCGCGGCATCCGCTGCGGGTTCGACGAGTAGACCTCGATATCGAACGACAGCACGGTCGGATCCGGTCGTGCCATCCGTTCCGCGGCCTCGATCCGCCCGAAATCGACCGCGTACTCGTGCTCCAGCGCCGTGATCTTCTCGCGGACGCGGCCAGGCACGAACGAGACCCAGCCGCACGACGGCAGCCCGCGCGAGACCAGCAGCTGGAGGAGCGGGCTCGCGTCCGTCTCGTGGCACCGGATGCGGTGTGTCGCGGCGTTGAGCCGCACCGACTGGTTGTTCAGCCCGTAGTACGTCCGGCGCCGTCCCTCGATTGTCGTGAACGGCACGTGGAGAAAATTCTCTCGGCCGGCCGAAAAATAGAGGCGCTGCCTCTGGTGGACACGGAACTCGCCGCGCTCGACCGTCCGGAGCGCCGGGCAGCGCTCTTTCAGCCGATCCTGGAGCATGGATAGCGAAGAGGTCCACGTCGGCGGCGTGATCTCCAGGTACATCCACGGCCGGAAATTCCGGACGTGGATCAGCACCGTCCTCCCGTCCTCCGTCAGCCCGTACGCCCGGATCGCCAGCTCTTTCTCGCCGTCCTGGTTCGGCTCGTCCTCCGCAAACCAATGATACAAAAAGACGTGCATTCCTTGTGTGGATCAGGAATGACCGCGAGCATAAATCATTTTTTTTTTTACGACGCGTAGTAGCGGACGCCCAGCATGCCCCGGTAGTCCCGGAAAAACACATCGCCCGTGTCGCCGTTCTCCAGCGGTTCGATCTCGATCACTTCAAAATTGAAGCAGGACGCATCGGCCATTGTGCGCAGCCGTTTCAGCTTTTTCGGGTCGATGTACAGCTCGCGCAGCGCGAACGACTCGACCGCCTCCAGGATCGGTCCGCGGAGCAGGCCAAAGACGTAGAGCTCCGGCCTTTCCCCGATCGCCGCGAGATGGATCTTGAGCCGTTCGTGCCGCTGCCGCATCCGGGCGCGCTCACCGAGTTCGACGATCTCTCGCCGCGAGGCCGGCTCAACCATCAGAATCTCCGCGCCAGCCGGCGCGTCTTTCCCAATCCAGAAGACCGGCCGCTCGTGCTCCCCGGCGAGCACCGCCAGGCGCTCCCGCGCCTCTTTCTCCGGCAGCGTCTCGACGGATTCTTTCGTGGCCGTCACCAGCCGGAGCCGGCGCGTGCCAGTTTTCTGCGCCGGCGCACACACGATCCAGAAGCGGTGGTTCAGGAAAAAGTCGCGGAGCGTCGCGAGCGCGTCGTCGCCGTCCGTGTCCAGCCGCCAGAACGGCTGGTGGAGCGCGTGCCGCCGCGCCAGCGCGGCCTCATCCATTGTCAGCTCGTGCCGCCGCAACCCGCCGGCGTCGACGACGAACGCCGAGCACACGTCCTCGCGCGGATCGGAGCCGACCGCCGCCACGAACGCGTCGACGAGCGCGCCGGCACGGCGCTTCAGCACCGCGTCCTGTGCCCGCATCACTTTCTTGCGTTGCTCCTCCGCGTACGCGAGGACCGCGTCTTTCGAGGAGCCATTGAACACGGCCACGAGGAGCACCGGCTCCTGCGTCTCTTGGTGAAGGAAAAGATCCATTTTCTGGACGCTGGCCAGATATTTATATCTGTCCTCAAGAAAATGGATCTGGGTTCGCCCGCTACGAGCTCATCACGGAGCGCGTCCTGCGATTGTTTCACCCGCTCTCCGGGCTAAAATTAATGAACAAGATATTTAGTATCTGGGAGGAGAATTTTCCTTTGGTCTTGTCCGTGAAATCGATCAGGATCTGCCCCGTGGTCGTACACTCCGCGATAAATATCGTGGAGGAAGCGACCGAGGTGCTGCTGGTGCCGTGCGTAAGGAAAACCCTGTATTTGGTATTGGAAATCAGATTCGGGTGCGTGATGTTGAGATAATACCGGCAATTATTCTTGCTCGTCACGGTGTACGTAATCCTGGGTTGGAATTGAGTTTGGATCATGAACGGCTGCGGCGTGGTCGAGGGCGTCTGTGCGCCCGTGCCCAGATCGATGTCGACACTGGTGGTATAATTCGTGTACTGAAAATCCAGCTGCGCGTTCTGCGGTGACTCCATCGAGGAACCAAAAATCTGATAGGTCACGACAAGGGCATTATTATCAGTCATCGTGACAACGATATTCTGAAGCACCCCGGTGTTCCGGATAATCTGGGTCGTCATGGGCTGCGGGCAATTCAGGTATTCATCGATAAACGGCATGGCGTCTCTCTCTATCTATAATTTTTTTTTTATCGAAACGCGAGCGGCGTGTTTCACAAAGAGCCGTTTTTTCTGGATATTCCACAAAAAATTGTTTTCTCTCACCATGATGATAAAAATGGGAAATATTCCCTCAAACAACAGCAGCAGCAGCGTAACAGACGCATTGGAAAAAGTCGCAAAAGAAATAGAGAAAGAAAAACAGGCCGCGGATTTAGCGGTACAAGCCCTTGAAAAAGCCGCAGAAGAGGCGCAGGAAAAAAAACAGGCCGCGGAAAAAGCGGCCGCAGAAGAAGCCAAAGAAAAAAAACAGGCCGCGGAACGAGCCCTTGAAAAAGCCGCAGAAGAGGCGCAGGAAAAAAAACAGGCCGCGGAAAAAGCGGCCGCAGAAGAGGCGCAGGAAAAAAAACAGGCCGCGGAAGAGGAAGCGGAAGCGGTCGAGAAAAAAGCAGAGAAGGATACAGAGAATGCGCAAAACTATCTGAGCCAAGAAGGCATCACGATCACTTCCAGAGGGCTGTCTATCACAACGGCCGACGGGAGCTTCAGTCTAACCTCGACAAAGCTCTCAATCAACACGGTCCTGGGAGATCTGACCGTGACCGCCAGTGGTATCCAATACACGCCGTCCGACCTAGTAAACCTCATCCTCAGCTACATTATCGATAACCACGACGGCATCGATCAGATCAGTACCTTTTTTATCCTCATTGTGATCTCGCTCGTCGCATATGGTCAGAGCGACGAGATCGGAACCGCCATGATCATTGGCGCATACGTGTGGTTTTTTTCACAAATGGATAACGCCCAAGAACTCATCAAATTGATCCACGACAAAGACATTACGGATAATAAAATGTTTACGGAAGCGTTGAGTATCGCAGTTGACGTCCTGAATTACGCGATCACCATCTTTCTGGTTGTCATTACCGCACCGGCGGGCGAGGAAGAACTGATGGATCAGATTCAAAACGTGGCGACCAAGCAGGCAATGGCACTGATCCTCCAACAGGCACTCAATTTCACCCTCAATCATACATCCTATAAGCTGACCAAGTCCGAAAAAGCCACCCTAAGTATTTTTGGGGGAAACCTCTTAGCGATCATATTTCGGTAGATCTCGGATGTCCCAGACCATATCGTACCCAAACAGCTCGAAATCACGATGAAAAAAAGCATTGATTTCAGCCAGGAGGTCATTGTTTGTGATGTAGAACTGGAGGGGTTTGGAGTGATCCGTGGTGTTGATTTTTTTTTTCATGTCGTGCGCATCGTCCTCGAAGCCCATGTCGCGGAGGATGCACTGGAAATCGGTCTCCAGGGTTTCGAACCGGCCAATAAAATGCATGGGGATGTTCCCCTCATCGTCCTCGATGTGCTGGTGTTGTCTCATGTAAATGATCTCAAACTCAAAAATAGTACATTTTTTCTCTTTCCAGAATTTCTCAAAAATGACGTGTTTTTTTTTCTGGACACTCATACAATAGTTAAATGCGGACACGAGGCGGGTGTAAGGGTTCCGTACAAAACAGAATTTGTCGAACGACTCCCATGTCGCGTCGTCGACCGAGAGCATTTTTTTGTAGCTCCTCAGGCAGCCCGGGTAGTAGAAGGGCGCCCTATTTTTGTCGATCAGCTTGACGAATCCGTAATGCTCGATGAGGTTGTGATTCAGAAAAAAACCGGCGGTTTTTGGTACGTGGATGTAGGCATACCGCAGAACAGGATTTACACAATTGAGAATCATATAATTTTTATTTATCTGTCGTCAAGAAAATAATATAAAGTTTCGGCGCACTCGCGAGACCGCGGCATGCGACCCGGTTTTTTTATCTACGCGGGGCACCACGAGGGGCAACCACCATCCTCCTCCTCTTCCGGATCGCCAAGGACGGTCAGCGCGGCGGACGTGGACGGTATCGAGGTGCCGTCCGCCAGGAGCACGTCGACCGACAGGAGGCCGCCGGTACCGATAAAATGAAAACTCAGCCTGTCGCCCGAAAAAAAATATTTCTGAAAAATCCTGCTGAACGGGTTGACGGGCTCCGAAAGAGCAAAAGCGAGGACGGCTCCAGGAAACGGCTCGTCGTTCACGTACGGCACGATGGCTCCGTTTCCGGGACCCGCGGTGACGTCTAGCATGACAGTAAATGATCCTTCGCGTAAAAACACGACGACGGTCCCGTTTTCTCTGATCTCAAACACTGAAGTATCGAGCCGTCCGATAGATGGGAAAGAGAGGACGGCTCCGATCCGCGACTCGGAGCTGTACAGGTACAACATTTATAATTAGAAAAAATTCATACGGTGAGAATCGATCCGAGCCCGATTTTTAAAGAAAAAAAAAAACGGGAAAACGGTCTCTCCTGTCCGGGTGTTGATTTTTTATACCCCTCCAAAAAAATGGATCTCACGCGCCTGCCCGATTTTTTTCGCTACGAGCTCATGAGCCTCGTCCCGTGCTTTGGCATCACGAAGCGCGTGCTGCGTTCCTACCGGTACCAGAAAAAGACGCTGAACATTGTCCGGACGCTGCTCGACCACACGCCGCTCATGGAGGACATCTGCCGGGAGGTGCGGGCGTACGATTTCCTGGCCAACCCGTGCTTCGCGTACCAGACCGACGGCCTCCACCTGATTGTCTACTACCGGTCGCTCTCGCTCGAGGAGGACTACCTGGTCATGTACTGGTGACCGGCACTCGCTGCGCCGACTGACTGGCGCCTCGAGAGAAACAGTGCGGGATCATGGATCGCCACAAAAAAAGGTTCAACCCCGATCGGGGATGAGTTTTCCATCCGGTGCGCAGACGGATCGTGATCAGAGTTTCTGATATCGGTATGCAGCAGAACCCGGCTGCTGTGTCATGGAGGGCTTCTTTTTCTGACTCGTCGTCGTCGTGATGGCAGTGACACCGACGTCAAAATCCGTCGTCCCTTTCATCAGGTAGACCATGCCGATCAGCAGCAACAGGAGGATCAGGAACCAGAGAAAGTTCACCACGATGTCGTACCTGAGGTACCTGAGGTAGCGTGTCGGGATCAGGTTCCGCACGCTGTTAAAGAACTCCATGACGGCGTGCGAGATGGTCAGCAGCAGCCCGAGGATCACGAGCGCGATCACGTTCTGTCGGAACGTCTGGAAGAACATTTTTTTTTTTATCCAAAACGTCTTTTTTTTTTTCATCCACACCGATCCGACCGAGTACAGCAGACTGACAGAGGCATTTTTCTTTTTTTTTTTTTCAATCTCGTAAAGACATGCTGTTGTCGGTGGATTTCACGGGATACGCCAGAGGAGGCTGCTCCGATCAGTCCCGTCTGCTGTGCTGTGCCGAATCGGCGCTCTGCACCGGGCTTGTCGCATCCACGGCATCCCCGTCTTCCTCCAACTCCAGCATCTCGTCCACCTCCTCCTCCACCTCAACAACCTTCTCCTCCACCTCGTCCTTCTCCTCCACCTCCTCTCCCACGCAGCGAAAAAAAGGTTAGAATGCCTCCGGCTTAGTTGTCTATCTCTTTTTTTTTTTGTGCGATCTAAACAATGATCCGGAAAGCGGGAACATCGGCGAGGTGTGGTGTTGATTAGAGAGGAGGAGGAGCAGGACGTCCAGCACATTACGAGGAACCCGGATCATCTTAAAGCCAAGAGAAACCCGTCTATAAATATGCTCAGGACCCTGTTTCTGAGCGGGATCTCCGTCCTTACACTGGGTGCTTTTGGTCTATCGATGGTCTACGATTTTGGGTTGGGCGTCTCGGTGTATTTCTTTTTCATGGTTGTCTATTTTGTGCTCCAGCTCGTGCTCTCGGCCAGAAACCACCGGCGGTACGCGCGGCTGGCTCGTGAGAACGGCGACGCGGAGCCGTCCGCGTCCGTCGTGCTCCTCATGGTCGGGCGGCTGGAGCGCGAGGACTACTGGATCAAGGCCCTGCTGTCCATCACGCGCCTCTGGCCGGCAGGTCTCAAGAAAGTGCTCCTCGTCATCGACGGCAACCAGGAGGAGGACGTCTACATGCTGGACCGGGCGCACGAGATCCTCGTCGACCTGCCGTGTCCCGTCGAGACCGTCATGATCAGCCAGCGCGGCAAGCGCGGCGCCATGTTCTACGGCATCCAGCGGCTCCGCGACGAGTTCCGCCGCGAGCTCACGAGCACGGATCTCGTGGTCACGGACAGTGACACGGAGCTCGAGCCCGACTGCCTCGTCCGGCTCCAGGAGTGCCTGCGCTCGGACAAGCGCAACGGCTGCGCGACCGGCTTCCTGACCATCTACAACCGCGCGGACGGCCTCCTGCCCAAGATGATCCACGCGCGGTACGCGTACGCGTTCGCGGTCGAGCGCGCGGCCTCCTCGTTCGCGGGCTGCATGACGTGCTGCAGCGGTCCGATCAGCATCTACCGGCTGGACGCGCTGGACGAGCTCGTCCTCCGCCGGTTCGTGACGCAGCGCTTCCTCACCCGACCCGCAGAGCCGGGCGACGACCGGCATCTCACCAACCTCGTCATGGCCGCCGGCCTCCGCAGCCGCCAGACGTCCCTGGCTCGGGCCGGCACGGAGGCGCCCGAGACGTGGCGCCGCTTCATCAACCAGCAGCTGCGCTGGTCCAGGAGCTTCTACCGCGAGATGTACTGGCAGCTCAAAGCGCTCGAGAAGCAGTCCTGCTACCTCGGTGTCATTACGGCCTACGAGACCATCTTTCCGTTCGTGATTGCCTCGTGGATTCTCCGCATCCTGTATTTCTCCGACTCGGTCTCGATCCTGTGGCGGATGAGTGCCGTTGCCGTCACCGTCCTCCTCCTCCGGACGCTTGTCCTCCTCCTCTACTGCCGCGATACACGGGTGCTCTACAACATCCTGTACTACCCGGTCTATGTGGTCGTCCTCCTGCCACTCAAGTTTTACGCGCTCCTGACCGTTGTGGACAGCCGGTGGGTCACCGCCTCACGGAAAGAAAGCCTGCGCACCCGTGACCGATTCCCCGCGCACCTCGTGTTTATCCTTTTCTGGGATCTCGTGATCCTGGGCGGTGTGGCGTACCGGGTCTACGAGCTGTGTTTCTAGGGGGGCGGGCGCATCCACAGGTTGCAGATCCATTTGACTCCTCGCGTGACGGGCGCGCCCTCGTGGAGCGCGTCCTCGTGCGCGCTCGAGAACAGGAGCGCGTCGCCCGTGGCACTCCTGAACGAGCGTTTCAGGCGCGGGAAGCGCGTCTCGCCGCCTCCGTAGCCGTCGTTCAGGTAGACGAGCAGCGTGTACCGCCGCTTCCTCCCACCGAAGCGCCGCGTCTCGGCCGAGCAGGCCTCGCTCCCCTCCGAGCACTGGTCGTAGTGCGGGCGGAAATAGCCTCCGGGCTCGTACCGCACCACCTGGAGATCCTCGAACCACTGCGGGTCGATACCGGTCGTTGCTCTGGCTCGTTCCGAGAGCACGCCGAGGAAAGGATGATCTGCGGGCGTCAGCCAGGCCGTCCGACTCCGGCGGTTGTCGGATCTGTCCTCGGCTTTTTCCAGCAGAACCGTCGATTCGACCATGCTCTTGCGCTCGGCAAGATGGATGAGGAGCGCGCACTCCGCAGCGGATAAGAAACCCGCGATCGGTCGGATCTCCATTTTCTTTTTCTGCCAAAAAAGAAATCGCGGCATTCAGCGGAGCGGACAGCATCCGTCGTAGGGTCGGCTGCAACAGTCGTAGACGGGCGGTGGTCGGTAACAAGGGTCGTAGCACGGATCACGGTAGCACCGCGACGGCGCGACCGGCAGGTAGAAAAAGCGGTAATTGTCTTGCGGCGGCGGTGGTGGGTAGTAGTAGTAGTGTGGCGGCGGCGGTGGTGGGTATGGGTGCTGCGGCGGTGGCGGTGGCTGCACGACTTGTGGCTGCGGCGGCGGTGATGAGACGACGGTCACGGCCTGGATGCTGACGACGGGAGAGATCGGTTTGGCGCTGTTCATCTGTCTACATTTACATTTTTTTTCCCCGCGGAAACAAAATGTCTCGCTACCACAGCCTCCGCGCCGCGTACGCGGCTCTTGAGCCGTACGTCCCGGCGGTCACGCTGCCGCTGTCCGAATGGGCGTCGTATCCGAACACGCTGTACGGCGACGCGGTTGTGCCGGGCGGGACGAGCATGGACGGCGCGGTCTACACCGGGCACGTGTCGCAGAACGCAGAGACGGCCATGCTCCCGTATCCACGCAGGCGGCGGTGGTATTATCCACCACAATGACACCGTTCTAGAAGAGCATGAAGCCGAACTTGACAATCAGGA
>Ga0214917_10008429_pt1 | contig 10128 bp, 14 predicted proteins | sample LL_1208_BB_MetaG_FD_177983 | JGI IMG/M metagenome (GOLD analysis project Ga0214917, IMG submission 177983) | Freshwater microbial communities from Lake Lanier, Atlanta, Georgia, United States - LL_1208_BB | ecosystem: Environmental > Aquatic > Freshwater > Lake | place: USA: Georgia | collected...
TTCAAGCTCTGGGTTTCCAGAAGTTAATTATATTGGCAGATTAAGCACTGTAAATGGTGGCTCTAGGGGATATGTATTTAGATATGTTGCGACAACTTATAACCAGACAACTCACGAAACAATGACCCTAAGTAACGATTTTCAATATGCTCTTGGGTTTGAATATGTCTAATTTTATGGGAAACAAAAATATTCATTATAATTTGGACGGAACTTCTGTATTTACCGACACCCGCACCATCGAAGAAGCCCACGAAGAGAACCTAGTCCGTATCCGTGAGCTTGTGACGGCCAAAATCACCGAGGCTGGGTATGATGAGGTTTGGCAACGCAACGCGGCTTTGGGCGTGTTGACGAACCTAGAGGTCGAGCAAGGGCGTGAGTTTATTGCTAACCTGCGATCCGCTTATCACGACTACAAAGCACGACTTCTCGCAAGTGCTAGGGATGAGGCTGATGCCGTGCAGTTTGTGGCTCTGAGTGTTCCAGAGAATTTATGGACTCGGTAGATGGCTTGGAAGAGTTTTCACAAGACGAAATCATGCGAGCTTTGGATTATCTTTTACAAGAAGGATTTGTGAAGGCCGTGATTCGAAACGGAGAGCCTTATCTTGTTATCTCCGATGAAGCTCAAAATCTATGAGTGACGATCAAAGCATAGGTGATATTCGGGAAAGAATTGCTCGGATGGAGCAAAGACAAATTCAGCTTCACGAAATGATTACACTTTCATTAAGCAATTTTGGAGACCTAGCCAATCGCACACGCAGATTAGAAGAGGATGCTCATGCCATTAAGACAAAACTATGGCTGGCCGGGTTGGTTGGTGGAGCAATTTTTAGTACCGCTTGGGCGGTATTTAAGAGAAGAATTGGCATAGAATAAACTTGACATAAGGAAACATAGCAAATGGCCGCTACTACGATTGGTCTTACTGGACTTTCCTTTGGTCTTTCAGGAGAAACCGGGGTTGTAGTTCAAAGTTTTTCTTTAACACAAACTGCTGATACAACCGAAGTTTCAAAGCATGACGGAACGCATTCTGCGGTTGCCTTTTCTGCATTCAAAAGAAATATAAGTATGTCTGGTAATTGCAATGGCGCGGTTGCAACTAGCGGAATCGGGGGGACTCTTGCGCTAACAGCAAATACAACGGCTGTTTCTAGCGGAACTTATTATGTTACTGATGTTTCCCTAACTGAAAGTTCCGATGGATTTAACGCTTTTGATCTTTCTGCAACCGCATATAGCGGGTTAGGAACTTAATTTATGGCCGCAACAATTATTGGAAATAGCACAGACTTGGCATTTGGAATTACTTCTGCTCAAACTGGAATGGTGATTCAATCTATCTCTTCATCGGCCTCTTCTGATGCGGTTGAGCTAAAAAATAAAAGCGGAGATGTTACAGCGGTTGCGTTTCGCAATAAAAAAACTACTTATTCTGTTCAAGGCGCATATACAACTTTTAGTGGATTAGTTGGAGCCACTATTACAGTTGCAAATGGCAATGCATTTGGTCTTTCTAGCTTTGCGGCATATATTACGGAAGTGGTTAGAAATCGAGGTGCTGATAATTTTGAAACTGTTTCATTTACTGCTATTCGATACGACGGAATAAGTTAGGCTAACCCAAGAAATCCTTATGCAAGAAAAAATCCTTTACACTCGCAACATTAAACTAGCCTCTGTTCTTGCCACTTTTGGCATTCCATTTAGGGATAAAGAACCAATGGCTGTTATTGAAGATGCTGATGACAATAATCGCAGAAGCGTAACATTCTTTTTTGCCGATCTTCCCAATGGGGTTGGTGGTAAAATAGTTGAGTTATGGGAAAAGGGATGGGCTGGTATTACCAATTATGATGATCCCTTGGCCTATTGCCGAGCAGTATTGGAGAACCGGGAAAGGCTATTAGACGCAATTAATAATGCAACTCCGCTGGTTAAAAAGCAGTTTGGCAAGGCTACTTTGCTTATTAGCAAGAATGCCACACCAGAATTAAGGAAAAAATTAAGTAAATATATATGAACCTAGACCTACAAAAAGATGATGAAATCCTTAACAAATCTCTAGATAAATCTTTTGTTATAAATGAAAGGTCTTTTAAAGGGTCAAAATTAAATAAATTTTCACTTGGCACTCGTATTATAATTAATCAAATTCGAGAAGAAAGCGATACCACAGAATTTTTTATTTGGAGCACACTCTATTGTTTAGTTCAACCAAGATCGGAGTTGGTCAAATTGGCGTGGGATAAGGCCAAGTTTAGGGAAGCTGTTTTGGGTTGGTCTGATGATTTTAATGAGCAAGACTTTATAGAGGGCGTAAAGATTGTAGATGAGGTTTTTAATGAACTTGCGGAAGCTAGGGTGCAAACTAATGGAGGCGGCGGCTCCCCAAAATAGTTCAGCCAGCCGGGGTTGCTTCGACCTGCTGGCTTTTCGCAAAGGAGTTTGGTTGGACAACGGATCAAGTTTTATGGGATATGGCAGAAGTGCAACTTATTCAACTTGAACACGCTATATTAGTTAATAAAGGAATAGATGTTAGAAGGCATAATTCCAATGCTGGGAATATAATTGATAGTATTCTTGACGCTAATTAAGTAATATGCCTGTATCTGTCAATCATCTTCTTTCTTTAGAATGGAAAACTTGGGCGGCTAAAAATAATCCTCCAGATGCAGTTCCAGTAAGTTTATTTGCTTTTAGCGATCAAATTGGCACAACCAATAGAACGCTTTGGGATGGGCTTCCTAGTGCCCATGCGTTTCCATCTTCTGCAAGCACCATGGGGATAGCAAGCTCTCTAGCGACTGATTCTGGTGGGATTGTTGCAATCAACGGACTTGATTCGGACTGGAATCCAATATCAGAAAACATAACATTATCAACCGCACCAGTATCTACAGTTAATTCTTATTATCGCATTAACAGCTTTTCAATGATTGTTCCCGCAGTTGGACAAATAAATAATACAGGCATTATTACCGCAAAAGGTGGAGCAACAACATACGCTCAAATCAATGCTGGTATTGGCTCTATGCAAGCTGGTTGGTATTCGGTTCCAAGCGGTTGCAGTCTTTATATTTATGCAGTTGATTGTTATAGTGGAGATGCCGCCGCAAATAGCAAATACACAACATTTAATGTTCAAGTTACAAATCACAATGTAGCAAGACCCATGACTTTTGATTTATTGCAAAGCACGTTTTTAGGTGCATTTAATGTTACTAGAATCATTCCACAAGTAAGAACTCAAAAATCAGATATTGAATGGCAGTTTAAAGTAAGCCAAGGAACGCAATCTGTAAGCCTTATTGTACAGGGGTATTTACTTACTAACTAATATGGCCTCTGTTTTTAAGCTGGATTCCACAAGGTTCAACGATACCATTGATAAGTATGTACAGATGAGGAATGTAGATTTTGTGGCTGAATGCAATAAAAGAGCCGCCAACATTATAATGAAAGCAATAGGAGAAACAAAGAAAACAAATCCATTAAGAGTACAAAGAGAATTACAAGCAAGAGCAGAATCCGCATTAACTAAAACTGGAAAAATATCAAAAAGAAAAAAGTTTAAGGCTTTCTACAAGGGCGCACCAGTAGGTTATAGAATATTTAATTGGCGCAGAAAACATAGGCCAGCAAGTCTTCCGCCAGCACTTCGCGGGAAACCGCTTGGAGGAAAGGCAATGGGATTGCAATACAATGCTTTTGTGAAAGCCGCTAAAGCATCTTGCAATTACGTTGCCTCTGGGTGGATGCCAGCTTTGCGTTATTACAAGGCGTTGGGCTTTGGAAGGAGCACAAAGGAAACAAAGGGAATTAGAACACCCTCGCAAAAGACTTCTGCTGGCAAGGGATACGCGATCCCAGCAAAAAGAGTGGGTGATTATATTAGAAGCATATTTGCAAATACAGTAAAAGGAATTGAAAAAATAGGCATTCCGGCCCTTAAAAAAGCTATTGCAATGGAAGAGCTTGATATGAAGGTATATATAGAACGTAAAGAACAAGAAAGGCTTAACAAACTAAGATAGTTTTATGGGCTTCCAATTAGTAGGCGAGGTTATCATTGATGGGCGAAAGGGAACAGTAGTTCTTAAAGAGCTACAAAGGGAAGCGTCTCGCACTTCTGGGGTATTTAGACAGGCTGGGCATTCAACTGAAAGGCTTGGGAAAAGTCTATTACAGCTTGGGTTGAATGCCGGGAGCGCACATTCATCTCTTCATTCTTTGCATAGACTGGGCGCGGCTGGGCTATTTGCTGGGGCTTTTGCCGCTGGAATAAATAAGTTTGGGGAAGCAGTTAAAAAGTCATCAGAGGACTATTACCAATCTAGGAAGTCATTAAATGAAGCCTTTGAACAATCATTTAAAAGCACCTCGGTAGAAGATGCTCAAGCGGGAATTAAAAAGACTGAGGACACGATTGAATCCTTGCGCGGTAAAATGGCTCAAATGGGTGCATTTAAGGGCATTCTTTCTGGAATGGAGAAAATTACTGGATTTAGTTTTGGGGTAGCAGATACAGAAAAATCATTAAAAGATGCTCAAGATAATCTGGCTGTTCAAGAGGAAATATTGCAAGCCAGAAAGAATGAAGATAAGATAATTAAAACATCAAGTCAAACCATAAAATCTGCAAATACTGAAAAAGAATTAAGGAAGATTGCTAGGGCTTACGATGAAATAAATGGTGGTGGTGATAGCGCGGTTGAGAATGCAAAAGAAGAGGTCAATTATAGCAAGCTCCAAGTAATGAACTATCAGTGGCAAGTTGAAGAAATTTTCAAACTTAATGGAGCATTGCAAGACGCAAAAAAGATTGATGAATTAAGGGCAAAAATAGGCGAAGGCAATTTACAGGCAAGAAGGGCAGAATTGACCCTAGCGCAAGCCGTTAAAAAAGAAGAGGCGAATAGATTTAAGCAAGCGCAAGAAGCGGGTGGCGGAATTCTTGGTTCAACTAGGGCTGGTCAACAAGCACTTGAAAACGCAAGGAAGGTTAGAAAGAGGCAGGTTGGGCGAAAAAATTATTTAACAGCCGAGGGACTTGCTCCAAAGCAAAAGAATCGCGAAGCCTTGGCCGCAAGGCAAGCCGCTGGGGAAATGCCAAGCCTTGCAGAACAACTTATAGGTGCACAAACAAATACATCACCAGCACAAATTGCCGCAGAAACCGCAACTGGGAAAAGCGGGAAAAATCTTCAAGACCAATTACTTAAAGCCATTGAGAATTTATCAAAGAAACTCCCAGCGGCAATAGCCCAATAAAGAATTTATATGTCTGCCACAATTCACACAAATATTTCTTCTTTTGGATTTGATTATGAGCCGGACATTATAACAGACAATGGAAGAGATGGAATTACTGCGTTTCAATTTTCTATTGTTGGGAGTTTTTCTAGGCTTCAAACTAGCTTTGATTTAGACCAAGTTGTTTCTGGTGTTCCAGATCAACCTCCGGGCAATTTTAGGGTAGTTAGAAGGAACTTAAGTCATATAGCTGGTGACACAGCAACAGGACTTTATAGGTTAGAAGTTTCTGCTGAGGGCGGAACGGGAAATAAATCTTTATATGTTCTTGAGTCTAGTTATCAATATCAAAAAGAAACGGCAACAGGGCAATATTTTAATGAGATTTTTGGCGGATCAACTCCATTACAATACAACCTTGAATGGCTTTCTCCAACTGTAACAATTACAACAAATAGCCAAAGCGAGGATATTGTTGATGTCCAAAATAGAGCAAAAGCAATAGTTACAACTTTAAGTGTTCAAGTTATAAAAAATAAGCCAGTAACAGCCCCTAATGGTAAAAATGTTATTGGTGTTAATATTGATGAAAGCAAGATAATTATTACAGGCTCATCGGTTGAAAAAGCTGGTGGCTTATACAGGGTTAGGGCTTCTGCAACCAAGGGACAGGTTCAAGACCCTTTAGATGTTAAATGAAATTTGGTTCCACAAATCAATTTGATAGTGTTCCAGTAATATCAGACAATGGAATTATTACCAAAGCATATCTCAAGGGTTTAGAGGGTTCAATTAAGCAAAGAACTCCGATTGCCGGGGATAATGTAACGATTAAAGTAACAGACGGTGGTTATAATATATCGGTTACAGGAGGCAGTGCTAACATTTCAAATTTTAAAATTATTACTCTTACGGTTTGCTCAAATGGAACGCCATCCACAATTGAGGTTTATGGCGTTTAATAATTGACAATAAGGGTAGGCTAAAGTGAACGCTCAAGAACTATTTTTAGATGTTTCTAGCGGAAGGTTTTTAGACGGAGCAAGCACAATACCAACAAATAAGCCTAATTTTTATTCTGATGAAAAAAGAACCATTAGGCTAAATGTTGTAAAGGTTCAAAACAATCAAATTACTGTAATTACGCCTAGTCTCAATTCTCGTTATAAAATGAGATTGGGAACTACATCACAAAAATTAGCCGATGCCTCTGATGTTATTATTACAACGGCAAATGTAATTCAAGCGTCAGCCACAGTTTCAACCCTTCCATGCCTTCAAGCGATTGCAGTTGCATCACCAGTAACCTATACCCCAGTAACAGCATTATTTGATTCAACGATAACCACATCGTCTTCTGTAACGGCAAGTTTTACTTCTAAAATTACAGTTGTTTCAACCATAAAGGCCGCAATAACAGCAACGATTGTTAGCGCATTTTACCCGGCTGAAACATTTACTGTTCCTATTGTTGTTTCTGATTCTGTAATAAACCAAGGACTTCTCCCTCAGTTTGGTGGTTTGCCGTCAGTTCTCACAATGTCACCTATCTTTAATTCTCCTGTATCTGCAACATTTTCTTGTTCCATAACCAACGGCACAGTAACAGCAATATTTATTTCTTCTTTTGGCGATGGCTATATTGACGGAACTTATCCTATCACAGTTTCTGGTGGAAGCCCAACCATAACAGCAAGTATTTCTGCGATTGCACAAAATGGGTTTATTACATCAATATCTATTACTACCCTTGGTTCTGGTTATTCATCTGTGCCCAGCCTTTCATTATTTACACCAGAAAAATCAATTACAAGTGTATGTGTATCAAATTATGTTGGCGATATTGCACCACTTAACCCTAGTTTTTATTGGATAAATCCTGTTTCTGCTGGAATTACAGTTCCTTTAATATTTTCCAATCCAACCTCAGTTCAAGCAAAATCTCCAAACTCAAAAGCAAGTGGGTTTCTAAAACACATCTCAGACAATTATTGGAGCGCAAATGTTGTGGATGGTGGTTATGGTTACGAATCAACAGCAAGTGTAACTCACGGCTCGGTCTTTTGTTATTTTGCTGGAAATATTTTTGATCGTATACCTGACGTAAATTTAGGTGTGAACGATTATATTAATGTTGCCGCTAGTCGTTTTTACTTAATAAAAAATCGCTTGCTTGTAAGAAGCGGTAGTTTGGCTTTTACGTTTGTTTCTTCTGTCATTGCTCCATTCTGGATTGTAAATAATATAAAATATTCTACTTACTATTTATATCCCCGAAGTCTAGAGTCAGTATCATTCCAAGCGGTAATAAATAATCAATCTCCATTTCTTTCTTTATTCGGCACAAATGTATATACTGTATCGCAAACTGTACCATTAGGCCAGACATTATATAAAATTTTACCACCCGCTGATGCTGGTAATTTTTTAGAAGGTTTAGGTGTTCCAGAAAATGTTTCCCAAGCAGAAATACCATCAACATATTTTGCTTTAGTTCCAGTTGGTTCAAAACAGCCATCTAAATATGCAATTATAAAGATTTCTGGAAGATTTAATTTCCCAGTATTTACAATTATTGATCTTGGAGAAGGATACTCTTCCGATATAAAAAGCTGGGAATTTGTGCAACTTACAAGTTTGCAGGAAGGCCCAACATATTCATCTGTTCCAAATAGAACTATAACAGAAATTGTTTCTCCAGAACAATATATTGCTTCGGATATTGTTAAAAAAGCTACTATTTTAAAGTCGGTTACTGCTCAGAATTCAAATGAAACGATTGATGTTATGGATGGCGGTTTTGGGTATATAAGAAGTTCATCATTTCAATTATCTGCAATTACAATTCCCGGAGGAATCAAATCAGTAAAACTTACCAATGTTCCGGCTGGCTATTACAATGGTGTTTATCCTTGCACTATTTCGGGAGGCGGCGGAAGCGGCGCATTGATTGATCTTATTATTGATCAAAATTCTTCCTCTGTAACAATTTCAAATGCTGGAACTGGGTACACATCAACTCCAAATATTATAGCCATTGACCCAAACGGCTTAAATGGATTTGTGTCTCAAATAATTTTGAACAATACTCCAGTTGGATATGTTGCTAATAAAGAATATTCACTTCAAATTGCAGAAAGCCCACAAACAGGAGGAAGTGCTTTTGGGCGATTTACAATTACAAGCCTAGGAATTGTTCAATCATTTATTGATGCGCCGGGGTTTGGTTATACTAGCGCACCAACAATTACAGCACCATCACCAGATGTTCTAAATTCTGGTTATATTTCAAGCGTAATATTAAAAAATTCTCCAAATGGTTATATGCTTGGAAGGGAATATAATCTACAAATTGGGAATAGCCCAAATGCAAGTGGGTCTGCCAAAGCAAAATTTACAAGGACATCCAATGCAAATTATAATGTTCAAATTATAGATGCTGGTTATGGATATACTTCTGCACCCCTAGTTACGGCTCCTGCTCCAGATATATTACAAGGAAGCATATCGGCTGTTGCTCCAACTACATTTGGTCGCGGCTTTTTGACTGGTTCTTATCCTTGCTCTGTTCCGACTTCTCCAACCAACAATAATGCAAGTATTTCTTTAGTTGTTGCAAATGATGGTACAAGTAGCTTTTCAATTTTGAATGGAGGAGGAGGGTATCAATCAGCGGTTACAGTTTCAGTTGCAACCCCCAATGGAAATATATTAAACAATATTTCAATTACTTGTGCTGGTTCGTATTATTCAAAATTGGCCCCAGTTTCCATTGAGGATGCTTCTGGGTTTGGATATACTTTAGGAACTCCTATTGTTTCTTCTGGAAAGATTCTTTCTGTTCAAGTTATTAATGGTGGTTCAAATTTTAGCAATTCTCCAAAGGTTATTTTTTCAATACCAACAGTTCCTATTGTTTCACAAGCTGGGGAAAATGTGCTAGATGGTGATTTTTTAATTACTTCGGCATCGGCTGGAGCCATTCTTTCAACTCAATCCTCAAGCGATATTTTGCTTGAGCTTTTTGAAACAGACGGAACAAATGAGCAAGTAATTTCTCAGGCAGTAGTTGGATTGTCTAGGCGAGTTCTACAATAACCTTGGGGCAGATGCCCTAAAGAAATTAGAATGGGCAAAGTTCTTTTTCCTCAGTATTATCCTTGTGGTGAGTTTATAAGTTCTGGGGGAACATTCTACACTCCACTTAATCTGGATAATTTAACATCAGAAATGGCTGTTTATTGGAGGGTAAAAAAATGGAAGGCGACAATTATTGTCACCCCTCAAGGCGGGTCTCCAAATACATTTGTGCAGTATGGCTCTTGGGACGCAAACACAGAAGAAGAGTTATGCTGTCATAAATCCACATATTTTTTAAATGACCCAGTACAGTTTGAAAATTGGCAGTCATCTAATTTTCTTTTTGCTTTTACAAGTGAAAGCCCATATCTAGGTTTTGCCTACAGCGATAGTGATGACGGCCAAGCCCAGCGTGTTACGAACAATTATATTGAGGGATACAATCAAACATTATTAACTATTGGCAACTTTAATTTTACTCCGGGAATCACCATTCCTTTATATTCATCTCCCTCCACGGAAATATCCTCCATGAGCTTAAGCATCAACGCAGAAGAGTATTGGTCTTATGGTGGCACATACAATACGAAAACTGGCGCGCGCCTTTGACATAAACGCAAAGACATGAACTTTCTCACCGAGAATTTTACTACTATTATGGCTGTTATTGGCGCGGTGATTGTGCTGGCTCGCCTTATCGTAAAGCTCACCCCAAGCAACATTGATAATGTTTGGCTAGACCGAGTGGTATCAGTTCTTAAAACTCTCGGCTTGCATATT
>Ga0214917_10008432_pt1 | contig 10125 bp, 12 predicted proteins | sample LL_1208_BB_MetaG_FD_177983 | JGI IMG/M metagenome (GOLD analysis project Ga0214917, IMG submission 177983) | Freshwater microbial communities from Lake Lanier, Atlanta, Georgia, United States - LL_1208_BB | ecosystem: Environmental > Aquatic > Freshwater > Lake | place: USA: Georgia | collected...
TAATGACAAATGAATAATATTATAATCGTGTTTTTTTAAAATAAGTTCAACTAATAAACTCTTACCAATACCATTAGCACCTGATATTAAAGCGCATTTATTTTTAATATCAGTCCCATCCCACTCTAATAACCATTTTATAAATGGCTGAATAAGCGTTTTGTTACCAATAAAATTTTCAACCTTCTTCGGTCTATATTTTGATGTAAACATTATATATTTATTATGAAAACAAATAAATATATAAAATAAATATCAATTTTATTTTATATAAATGAATTTATAGCATAAATATAAAATTCTTTACCGTTGTTTTCAATTGGTATTACATGATGTTTTATAAAACTTGTTTTACCAATTCTATTTAGAACATCTTTTCCATCCCGATTAATTTGAATTAGAAATTTTCTATCAGCATATATAGTTTCTTTAATTTTATAAGTGATATATTTAATATCCCCTTTAATAACATCTTTATATTTTGTAAAAAAACTCATAATAATTTCATCAATATTACATCCTTTCTCAAAAAATAATTCTTCAAAATCATAATAGTCATTATTAGATGTTAATGGCATTTTAATAGTATATATCATAAATTGAAGTCTTTAAATTTTTACTTGATTTATTGAATAAAGAACAAACTTATTGATAAAATATTTCAATTCCTATTCATTTAATGGAAAACAAAGATGGTTTGCTGATGAGAGTTCATGAGTTCTTTGTAAATTTAAATCTTAGAAAAGTTTATTCCACTATCAATATATTTATTTTCTTATATTAATTTATGCAGACATTTAGATATAATATAACATCTTATACTAATGAAAGTATTAATTCATCGTTTGATACAAACAAGTTTTGTAATGATATAAATGATGATTATCGTAAAAAGAATTTTATAATTAAAATAATAAATTTTGTAAAAAGATATTTTTAATACACCGACCAAAAAGGAAAATGAGACAAGAATATATTACACCTTTTTATATTTAAAACGCCAATTTTTTTTACAAATAATTGATATATAAATATTGATATATGTAACAATTTAAATATAAATTAATAAATCTCATTATGATTACATGTAATTTAATGGGTGGATTAGGAAATCAAATTTTCCAAATATTTGCTACTATATCTTATGCTATAAAAAGTAGAAACGAATTTAAATTTCTTGGTGTTAATACTCTTGGAGGAGGTTCATCAACAATAAGAAATACTTATTGGAGGTCATTTTTTAGTAGATTAAACCCATTTTTAATAGAAAGCATACCACAACCAATTCATATAATTAGAGAGAGAGATTTTACATTTAATGAATTGCCAGTCTATGAAATGTTAGGAAGAGATGCGTTAATATTCGGTTATTTTCAAAGCTACAAATATTTTGAAGAGAATTATCAATTAATTTCACGTCTTATTAATCTTGAAAAAATGAAGGAAAATATTAAAAATAAAGTAAATGGTTTTTACCAAAACTTAGATTTACAAAATTGTATAAGTATACATTTTAGGATTGGTGATTATAAGCCTATACAACATGTTCATCCTTTAATGACAAAAGAATACTATTATAGAGCATTAAAGTTTATTAAAAATAGTTACCCTAACTACAAATTTACTATTATTTATTTTTGTGAAGACGCTGATTTAGATGATGTTAATATTATAATCAAATATTTACAAGAACAATTTATAGAGTTTGATTTCGTATTTGGAGAGAAAAGTCTTGAAGATTGGGAGCAAATGTTATTTATGAGTTGTTGTCATCATAATATTATAGCAAACAGTTCATTTAGTTGGTGGGCAGCTTATTTTAATTCTTGGAATGACAAAATAGTATGTTATCCTTCTGTTTGGTTTGGACCAGCAGCTCCTCATAATACAAAAGACCTTTGTCCTAATAGTTGGTATAAAATACAAGCTTAAAATATTAAAATTAGTATTACATTTTTCGAACGTTGATAATTTCTTTCATAAATGTGTTTATATTTTTTTCCTTTTTAATTCCATGTAATGCTAATAATGGTTTCACCTTATCATTATTTCCTTTAGAATTAAACGCAGATTGTTTATGAATTCTGTGTTTTACGAATATTTCTGGACAATTATAAAATTTTTTATTGAGTTTTCTTAGACGTATCCATAAGTCATAGTCTTCGATACCATTTTCATTCCAACGAGCTAATTCTTTTCGGATGACAGAGCTGGAATTAATTATAGGATTTACTTCCGCAAAATTAAAATTGGAAAAGTCATATACAGGTATTTTAGGAACTACATTTTCAATATCACCAAACCATATACAATTAGAACCAACAACATCATAGCTATGTAAAAATTTAGTTTGAGCTTCAAGCTTCTTATAATGCCAAATATCATCTACATCTAATAAGGCAACATGATCATAATTACAAAATTCAATCATTTTATTAAGAGCATTTGCTTTTCCTTTTATTGTGTACAAATCGTATACTTTTATTCGTTTGTCCATATTTTCGAATTGCTTAGCTTTACAAAATACTTCTGAGCCTTGAGGATGTCCATTAATTCCAATAATCAATTCCCAACCAGGAAAACTTTGAGCTAAAACAGATGTTAATGATTCATTTAAAAATTCAATACCATTATAAATAGGCATTAATATACTAATCATTTTATAGTATATTAATTTAAAATTCTTTGAAACATAAACCAATTATCATATTGATAATGAAATTCTCTAAATAAATTGAATTGTTCAAAATTGCTAAATACACAATCAGTAATAATTATTTGGTCGTCTTTTACTAAGTATCCGTTTAAAAAATATTTGAAAAGCTTATTATCGTAAGTATTAAACCACCAATCAATCATATTTTTATGTAAAATAAAAAAACCGCCTGCTATTGAATTTTGAAAAGGAGGAATAGGTTTTGCTGGTAATCCGTTCTCATTTTTATTTCTGATGATTCTGACTAAATCATTCATATAGATATCATTATTGTTGATACATGCATATACAATTTTATTTTTATCAAGGCTGTTGATTTTTTCAGAGTTAGGCCAATTCATTAATTCATTTGTATTTGTATCATTATAATCACCACTTCTATTTCTAAAATATCCAATATCACACCAACCGTAAAATTCGGTGTCAAAATATTTTCTCTCGATTGTTTCTTTAACAAAAGATATCTTCTCGGTCCATAACATGTTTAGTTCCCAACAAGACTTGTCATTCAATAAACTATTTTTTTTATGATTTTCAATCCAGAAATTCTTGTATTTATAATTATAAAATTCTTCCAAGGGTTTAATAATAACTTTTATCTTTGGATTGTTTTTTGTATCTATATACTTAATAGTATTTTGATCAGTGTAAATAACAAGGTTAAAATTATTTACAATCGATATAAAATTGCGCATCCATTCAATATATTTGGTGGGTTCAAATTTCGAATCCATAATATAAAAACAACTTGAAAATGTAATGGACATAATAAATAATTCTTATTTATTTTTAAATTAAAATTTGATTCAAATTTAATCTAAATATTATTTACCAATTCTATAAATTTTTCCTCACATTTTTTTATTGATAAATTATTTAAAATATAATCTCTTGGTTTATAATTATTTATATTATTAATAAATTTATTAAATGTATGAAATAGTTCATTTTGATGAATAAAATTCTCTCCACACGTTGAATCCCAATATGGAATCGTAGTTGCTGGTATATTTTCATATGTTGATCCATTTTCTTGGTTCATAGAAAAAACATTCCAAACTAATAACGGTACATTACATGATAAAGCTTCTTCTAAAGCAAACCCTTGACTTTCATGAGCATCTAACCATATACCAAATTTAGATTCATGTAAATAATTTATATATTCAGTTTCATCATATTTATGAACATAGTCAAATATTTTAAAAGAAATATTTAATGATTCTAAAAATTTTTTTATAATATTTAATTCATTAGGATTTCTTCTTTTAAAGTAAACAAAAACATTATTTCTCTCATTTATTGGTTTAATTTCATTAAATTTTTCCGTATCTACACCAAAAGGTAATGATTCAATTCTTACATCTTTACAATAAATATTATTTCTCCAAACATCTCTTGCCCAATTACTTGGTTGTACATAAATAACATTCTTATTACATTTAATTAAATCTATATGGTTCTTTTCAGGAAATACACTAAAATGAGGTCCAAATAAAAATTTTGTATTTGGATATTTAGATACATCAATTGGCGAACACGGGCTGTAGACAACGTCAAATTCATTTAAATTTATATTATCTAAATTAGTGTTATTAATTATTGTTAAATGAATATTATATTTTTTAAATGCGCACAAATTTTTAATATGAACACTATCTGGTATAAATAAAACCTTCATATTATTATAATTTTAATAATAAATATATTTAAGTTATATTAATATTTTATCTATTTTATTTCCCAAGATTTCTAATGTATAATTATTATTCCAAAAATTTAGATTTTCATCTGTTAATATTGAATTATTAATAAATTTTAAGTATTTTTCATCATCATTATCAAGCTCAATTATTTTATTTATTAAATGTTGAATAGAATCTTCAGATTCGTCTTCTAAAAATAAAATTGAATCTATATTAAATATATTTTTAATATTAGATGATCCCCAATAAATAGGAATAGTTTTTGCTAAATAAGGATTTACTATTTTTTCCGTTGAATACGTTTCCATTTTATTATTTTCAAAACATAACATAAATTTATATTCTCCAATACATTTTAAATATTCTTTTGACCAATATGGATAAGAAATTTTATGACCTACATTATTTGCGAACTCCCCCATTGAGTCCACCTTTTTATATTTATTCAGTTTTTCAAACATATAATTTCTAATTTTACATTTTGGATTTGTAACAATAAATGAACAAAATTTTTTAGGAACTTGATTTATTTTTTCTCTATACATTAGTTCTTTTAAAAAATTATTACAATGAATATAAACAATTGATAAAGGTAAATCAACAATATTATCTATATGATTAATAGAAGTTAAAACTAAATCATATTTTTCATATTCAGGTAATGCTGGTTCTCCTATAAAATTTATTTTATAAATCCATTTTTTAAAATTTTTAATTTGATCATTAGATATATTTGCTTCAAACAGTATATTTGCCTTATTTATATCATATGTTATTTCAAAGTTTCTAATTTTTGTATTTGAAAAAAGTTTTTCAAAAAAACCAATATGGTTTGCGTCAGTTTTATCACAAAAACCATTCCACCAATTGTATGGATATATAAAATATTTACTATCTTTCATTTTATAATATAAATTTATTATTTATATTTAAATTTTTATAAATAATTATATAAATATTCATTATAATTTGGAGGCAAATTATTATTTTCAGCAATTGGTATTAAATCTAATTTTGAAAAATTCAAAATATTAATACCATTTTGAATATTTATTTCTAATGTATTTTTATTGAGATGTATATCATTGTTATATTCGTTGTCAGAAAAGCTTTTAAATTTATTAATTATAAAATCTAAATCACCAAAATAACTTAAATGCCATCCTCCATTTTTTATTATAAGACTTTTTGAATATAAATCACGCATATTTTGAAATGATAAATTTAAATTTTTATATGCGTAATATGACAATAATTTAATACCATGCCAATAATTTCTTCTACTTCTTAAATTACAATAATACATGTCTAATTCTAACTGATATAATTCTGATTTATTATATTTATATTTTGAATCTTTTGGATTAAACTTTATATCTTTTGAATTTGTATAGCAAATTGTAGCTTCATTGGATATGTATATATTATAAGATTCATTTTTAAATTCATTTAATATAACTGGATTTGGTATTTCATCTAAATCAGATGAAAGAATTATATCATCATCGTCTAATTTATCAGATATTATGTCAATTCCTTTTTTCATTGAATTTCTCTGATGAAATTCATTTTGCCATTGTTCATTATTATTAATATTAATATTTGGTATTATATAAGGAACATCATTTACTATTATATGTATAATTTTTTTATTAAATTTATTAAACATTTCTTTATTTTGATCATAATATAAAGGTTTTGGGTTTCCTGTAAATGTATGTGTAGATTCAACTATTACAAAAAAATCAATATATTCATTTAATATATTTAATCTATAATTTAATAAATCTAATTCATTATAAAAAATAAAACAATCAATAATTTTCATATTTATAATATAAATATGAAAATTATTTTTATTTTAATATTTTATTAAATTATATATTTAAAAAATTAACAATAATAATAATAATAAATGAATAATTTGGAAGTTATATTCAATAATATATATCAAAAAAATATATGGAATATGGGTCAATCTGAAAGTAAATCCGGTTTAGGAAGTACAAATGAATATACTATTAATATTAGAAAATTTTTAATTGATTTTATCAGAAATAATTCAGTAAAAAATATACTAGATACTTCTTGTGGAGATTGGAATTGGATGAAAGAAATAAAAAGTGATTTACCAAATTATATTGGTTTAGATATAGTAAAAGATATTGTTGATATTAATAACAATCTATATTCAAATGATAATATAAAATTCGCACATAATGATTTTTTAACATTTATAAAAAGACAAAAAAATAAATCATTTGACTTAATTTTATGTAGACATACAATGGAACACTTACCAACAGAATACAATTTAGAATTTTTAAATGAATGTAAAAGAGTTTGTAAGTATTTATTTGTTACAGGATATAATAATAACAACACAATTAATTCTCAATTACCTGATACAAATTATAGACCTATAAATTTAAAATTGCCGCCTTATTCATATATTATTGAACCTTTTTATAAAGATGAATTTTATGACGGACCAACAAATATTTTTTTACAAGAAATGATTATGAATATTTATGATTTTAGTAATTGTTAATTTAATAATATTACACCTTTTCTCATTTAAAATGCCAATTTTTATATTAATTTTCCATTAATGTATATTTTATTATCATAATTATAATAAAAATCAAAACATTTTATTTCATTATGCGTTGAATGAGTTGGAATAATATTGTTTGATGAAAAAGATAATACACCTATAATAATTTTTGACTTTAATTCTTGAATATTATTTTTTTTCCTATAGTCATTTAATCCTTTTTTTAATATATATTTCACTTCATTATCTAACCCTTCATGGTCATCTGAAATAGAATTAAAACAATATTTACCATAATATCTCTTATGGTTTTTTCCAACTTTATAAATAAAAGTAATAAATGGCATATACAATACACTATTAATTTGTATTTAAGTAATTTTTGGGCGTTTTAAATGAGAAAAGGTTTAAAATAATATTATTAAAAAAATTAATTTAATATTGATAAATAATTTATTATTTTAAAAGAACTATCACCATTACCATAAATATTACATACTGGGAGGTGTTCTTTTGGTATTAAATCGTATATTTTATCAATGTGACTATACTCTTCAAGAATCGTTATATATTTTTCTGGTATATGAGTTCTCTCAGTTGATTTTCTAAGAACAATACAGTGTTTACCAAGAAAAGACGCCTCTTCTTGTATACCACCTGAATCCGTAATTATAAAATTTGATTTTGCCATTTGTTCAGTAAATTCAATATGATTACAAGGCTGTTTTAAAATTATTGATGGAATATTACATATAGATTCCTTTACTTTTTTTTGTAAGTCAGGATTCATATGAAGATACCATAAATATTTAATTTCAGGTGTTTTAATAATAAGTTTTTTTAAACCAATCAATAAATCATCTATCTTATCCCAATTCTCTCTTCTATGAAAAGTTATTAAAACAATATTTTCCATGCTACAAGTTAGATTATAAGATTTAATTTGATCTAATATTGTATTTCCAACATTTAAAATTTCACCAAAAACTTTTTCATTTTTTAAAATAATAGATGAATCATCATGTGGTGTAAAATGTATAGAAGTTATTCGTGAAATCATTTGTCTGTAACACTCTTCAGGAAATGGTTTTGATAAATCATATGTTCTTAAACCTGCCTCAATATGTATTATTTGTTTATTTAATTGAAACCCAGTTAATGCGCTATAAAAAGCAGTTGCTGTATCTCCCTGAACAATTATATGTGAGCAGTCATGTATTAGATTAGGTAATGTATTTAAAATTTGTAAACCAATATCACTAAGCCTATTAGTCAACTTACAATTATCTATTATTAATTTTATATATGTTTCATCAATATCTTCATTAATATTTTCATGTTGAGTAACATATATCACTTTATATTTTAAAATATTTTGTGTTTTGAATTTGTTTATAATAGGTTTTATTTTTAAATATTCTGGTCTGGTACCAAAAATGATAGCGAAATTATTCATATTTAAATAAATAAATTGGTTTTAAATATAAATATTTAATATATATATTAAATTTTAATAAGATTGGAATCAAATTTACATTCCAATTGTGATAATGGAGATCCATCAATAACATATTCTCTATTTGAAGATCCTTTTGTAAATAAATCTAAACTTGAACCAATATCAATATAAATATTATGAGGATATTCATTCCAAGCATGAGCAATTAATATCTTAGAAATTGGTCCACCTGAAAACAAGAATACTTTGTTTTTATATTTTTTAACTTCAGTTAAAATATTTTGTAAATAGATATCACCTGTTTGATCCCATTCATTAACAAGATACAATGGAATATTAATATAATGTTGAACGTAAAATTGACTTGGTAAATTATTAGGTCCAATAAAAATAAACGATATTTTTTCATCAACTAAAAAGGAAACCCAGTTTTTCCAATTTTTATTGACAAATACATTAGCAAACGTGATATAATTTGGATGTAATTTAAAATTATGAATATACCAATTAGCCATATCTATATTACAACAGCCACAAGGTATTCCAACATAACAACATTTTTTAGATGCTAAGTGAATAGCATTAGTTAAGTCATTATGTAATTTACTATTTTGAATAAAAGTCCAATTATCTATATTAGTTAAACTATTATTTTGTAATATATGAAATTCTCCATCAGCTGGTCTAATTAATGAAAATGGTTCAACATTTTTAATTTTGTTAATAAAATAATTAAAATCAGAACAACTGGTTGCTTTTTGTCTTTGAATTAATGTTCTAAATCCATTATGTTTTGCTTCCATAAATGGTTTATCAAATGGATTATTAATCAAACTTGTACCACTATTACCATCACATCCATATTGCCATGCTGTTTTTGGAATTGAACCAAATAAAGAAATGTCATTACTTGGATGTGGTGGAACATATGTTGGAATATTCGCATATTTTTGTAACATAAATGAAAAATTTATATCTTCTCCTACATAAAAATATTCATTAAGTTTGGAAGAAACCTTTATTAAATAATTAATCCATTCTTTTTTAAAGAACCAAGAATGTCCAACAATATCAACAGGCATCGGAACAATATTATTTCCATCATTAGAAAAATCCCATCCATATCTTTTAAGAGTTTTATATTGATTAGAATCATTAAAAATTACACCAATTGTTCCATATAATGCTTCTTTTTCCTTCATACAATTCAAGCAATTTAAAAACCAATTGGATCCTGGAATAGTATCATCATCAAAAACACAAATATATTCTGTGTCAGCAATAAGACTAATAAGAAACCTTGGCCAAACACCAGTATTATAATTACAATCAAAAACTTTTAAAAATGGATCATTTTTATATTTTGTTAAATCAATTGTTTTATTTCCATTATTCCAAAGTATTATTGACTTTGGTGGTATGGTTTGACCTTTAATTGCTTTTATTTGTTCCTCAAGACTATAATCTCTTTTAAATATATTAATAATAGCTGTTATATTTGATTCCATTTAAAAATATACAAAAATATGTCTTTAAATTATTTTAGTATATTAAAATAATAGTTCAAAAGCTGGGCATCTTGTATTATTCCAATTAATATCTTTGTTTAGATTATTTACATCAAAGACATTATTATTTTTATTAGCAAGTTTAATGAATCTTGAAACATTTGAAGAATAATCACATA
>Ga0214917_10008433_pt1 | contig 10123 bp, 10 predicted proteins | sample LL_1208_BB_MetaG_FD_177983 | JGI IMG/M metagenome (GOLD analysis project Ga0214917, IMG submission 177983) | Freshwater microbial communities from Lake Lanier, Atlanta, Georgia, United States - LL_1208_BB | ecosystem: Environmental > Aquatic > Freshwater > Lake | place: USA: Georgia | collected...
GCTTGGTAATTGAGTTTTTAGGTTAGTTGGCAATGATTCTAGTAGCTTAAACTCTGCAATGCTCATTGGCTGGGTTTTGTCGTTAAGAGCATATTCGGCAACAATTTTATTTTTGTTTTTGCACAGCAGAAGCCCGATGGTTGGTTTGTCTTGTTTGCTTTTAATTTGCTTATCAACTGCGGTTAAATAAAAGCCAAGCTGGCCTAAATGTTCGGGTTTAAAATCGCCTGTTTTGAGTTCGATAACAATATAGCAATGTAATTTGAGGTGATAAAACAACAAATCGATAAAAAAATCTTCGCCACCAACTTCAATATTAACTTGCTTGCCAACATAGGCAAAACCTGCACCGAGTTCTAGTAAAAATTCGGTAACTTGCTTAACCAAAGCATTTTCTATTTCTCTCTCCCCTGCTTTTTCACCTAAACCTAAAAAATCAAAACGATAAGGATCTTTAAAACTTTCGATAGCGAGATCAGAATCTGGTTTTGGTAGCTGTAATTCAAAATTATTAATAGCTTTACCTTGTCTTGCAATAAGCTTGCTTTCGATTTGTATCACCAAAACATTACGCGACCAGTTATTTTGTATGGTTTTTTTGGCATACCAAATGCGATCTTCGTTGTTTTGAAGTTTATCAAGCAAAACTAAATTATGTCCCCAAGGTAATTTTCCAACAAGCTGTTGGACAATTTCTTGATCACACCAAGTTTCGGCAAAAGATCTCATATAAAGCAAATTACTGCGTGAAAAACCCTTCATTTGAGGAAATGAGTTTTTGAGGTCAAAAGCAAGTTTTTCAATCACTTTCGCTCCCCAGCCTTGCTGGTTTTGTCTGCTTAAAATCTCGTTGCCAATTTGCCAATATAAAAGCACTAATTCTTTATTTACAGCAAAAGTTGCTCTTAACTGGGCATTGCTAATTTTGGTTTTGAGGCTTGCTAGCCAATCAACATAGCCTTCTGGCGGTTTGGTAAGTAAGTGGTTGTTATTTTGCATAATTATAAATTTTCGGTTTTAAATTTGCCTTTACCAAGCTTTTTGCCATCGGATTTTAATTTTCTTTCAAGTTTTTTAATATCTTCTGCAATTGGCAATTCTTCAGGATAAATTCCTCTTGCAGTGAGTGTATCTCTAACTGCTTTGTTATTTTTCATATGTTCAGAGGTAATACTTTGTTCGCCTTGCAGATTTTCTTTATTAACATTGAAATTGGTAATTTCGGTAGCAAAATCTTTGGCTTTTATTGTTATTGTTGGTAAAAAATCTGCCAAAACTCGATTATTTTTGATGTCAAGCCTTTTTTTCATTTCGGCTGTGCTATTATTAAAAAGAGCTTTGTCGCCTTTTGCCCTAATTCTGGCAAAACCATAATCATCAACACCTCTTTGGTAAATATTGCTGGATAACTCTTTTTCGGTTTCGCTAAGCTTTTTTCTTGCCCTTAATCTTTCTTGAATTTCGAGTCTTTCTTCAAGTAATTCTTGCTTTCTGGTTTGAATGGCAAAATAGGTTTGCGCAAATGCAACAACTTCTTTTTTAGGGTCGGCATTTTGTGCAATTAAATAACAAGCATAGCGAGTTAACATAATATCATCTAAGCTACGCTCTTTATTTAAGCCAATCGCTCCCATTTTGTTGATGTCAACAAAATGGGACGAGATATTGTTTTTAGAGGCTTGGCACGATTTTTTAGCTTTACTAATAACCTCATTAAAATTTCTCCACTCGCTATAGCCAAGTAGTTTTTGTAAGTCTCGAGCCAGCCAAAATTCTATTTCCTGACTTTTTTCTTGATTTTTTAATTCGTCAAAAAGACTGATAAATTTTGTAATTTCTTCTTTTTTCATAAGTTTGTTAATTGGTGTTAAAAATAAGTAAATATTTGTTTTTGCATAGCCTACAACTCCTCGGTTTTAAACTCGCTGTAGCCTTCATAATAGTAGCTAACATCAATGCCTTTCATAAACAAAGCACGATCATCAATTTTATTGGTTAGGGCATTTTTTAGCAGAGCTTTGATTTCTAAATCTTTCACTGGGCTTCGTTGCATAGCCGAAAGGTAGGAGTCTTTATCGATTATATTCCAATCAATCACTTGCCCCAATTCGTTTTTAAGAATTAGATCGAGCCAAATTCGAGTGGCGCGCCCGTTGCCCTCACGAAAAGGATGGGCAATATTCATTTCAACATATTTTTCGATAATTTGATCGAAGGTTTTTTGTGGCATTTTATCAATATAATCAAGCGAGGCTTGTAAATGCATTATTGGCACAAAACGAAAATTTCCTTTAGAGATATTTACCTCACGAATCTTGCCAGCAAAGTGATAAATATCTGCAAATAAATAGCTATGAATAAAAGATAAACCTTTGAAACCGCCAATTTCTACCTTGTTTATATCACCAGAATCAAAAAGCTGTTTTGCCTTTTGTTTGCTAATTTTTTCTTCTGCTTTGGCAAGATCTATTTGATTGGTTAAATTTAGTTTATTTTCAAAAATCATACTTTTTCTCCTGCGATTTCTTTGATAATTTCATCAATTGAGGCCCTTAGTTGGCTAATTTTGCTAACTGTGTTGTTAATTTCGGCATTGAGTTGGTTAATGTCAATCACCTCGCGGTTATCTTTGGCTTCAACATAACTACTCACCGATAAATTATATTCTTTGGCTTTTATTTCTGCAAGTAAAACTGATTTAGCAAAATGCTCGATATTTTGCTTGCTATCAAACACTTGCATAATTTCGTTGATATGATCTTGGCTTAAAACATTGTTGTTGGTTTCTTTTTTAAACAAACCGCTAGCATCAATAAACTGAATTTGATGATGCATTTTTTTTGACAAAACCAAAATAGTCACAGCAATTGAGGTGCCGTAAAATAAATTAGGTGCCAGTGCAATGATGGTTTCGATGTAGCCGTTATCTACCAAATATTGCCGAATTTTCTGCTCGGCTCCGCCCCGGTAAAAAATACCCGGAAAGCAAACAATTGCCGCCCGACCTTTACTTGAAAGATAGCTAAGCGAATGCAACACAAAGGCAAAATCGGCTTTTGATTTTGGGGCAAGCACACCTGCGGGGGCAAAGCGATCGTCGTTGATTAAGGTGGGATCATCAGAGCCAACCCATTTGATAGAATAAGGCGGGTTAGAAACAATGGCATCAAACGGTTTATCGGCTATAAAATGAGGCTGTTGCAGTGTGTCGCCTAGCTTGATTTCAAAATCATTATAATTGATATTGTGCAAAAACATATTCATTCTAGCAAGGTTATAAGTGGTGTGGTTTAACTCTTGGCCAAAAAAACCTCCTTCAATAATGTGAGCATCAAAATGCTTTTTGGCTTGCAACAACAAAGAGCCAGAACCACAAGCAGGATCATAAATTTTATTGACAGCTGTTTGCTTGTGCATTGCAAGTTGGGCAATTAATTGAGAAACATTTTGCGGGGTAAAAAATTCGCCACCAGATTTGCCAGCATTGGCGGCATAGTTAGAGATCAAAAATTCATAAGCATCGCCAAACAAATCAATTTGACTACCAGAAAAATCGCCAAATTCTAACTCGGCCACTCCTTTAAGAACGGCGGTTAAACGGGTGTTTTTATCTTTTACTGTATTGCCAAGACGGTTGCTAGTGGTATCAAAATCGGCAAAAAGGCCCTTGATATCATTTTCTGAATGGTAGCCGATGGCTGATTTTTCTATTTCGGAAAAAATGTTAGCCAAATCTGTGTTGAGGCTTTCGTTGTTATGGGCATTTTTCACAACATTAACAAATAGCTGGTGAGGATAAATAAAATAACCTTTGGCCTTGATTGCATCATCTTTATTAGCAGGATTTATTTCATCAGAAAATTCTGCATATTTGAAATTTTCACCGCCTTCCATATGACTAGCAAAGTTTTCGCTAATAAAACGATAAAAAAGTGCACCGAGCACATATTGTTTAAAATCCCAGCCATCAACTGCACCTCGAACTTCGTTGGCAATTTGCCAGATTTGGCGTTGCAGAGTTGCTCTTTGTTGTGTGCTTTTCATTTTTTAATGGCCATTTTATTTTATTTTTTTAAGGGACTGTTGTACCCTTAATGATAAAGATGGTTTTTTATGGCGATGCTGATTTACTATATTTTACAAAATAGCAATTATTTTTCAATGATTTTGTGGGATACAGCGGTTTTGTTTGGCCATTACCGATGGAGTTGATTTAACTCTTGTTTATAAGATTTCCAGCTAGGTAAATAATGAGTCATATAGTTTTTAAACCTCTGGTTGTGGCTTTTTTCAAATAAATGCACCATTTCGTGCACCACCACATATTCTAGGCAGTGCAGAGGTTTTTTGGCTAATTCTAAATTAAGAGTGATTTTTTTCTTACCAATATGGCAACTTCCCCATCTGGTTTTCATTTGGCGAATTTGCAACTCGGCAATTTTTAAATTCATAGTTTTTTCCCATTTAGCAATAAGTTGCCAAGAAATTTTTGCAAGTTCACTGCAATACCATTTGTGCAACAAATTTTTTATTTGCAATTGAGTAAAATTTGCTTTTACATTTAAAATAATCTGCCCATCAATCGCTTTTATACTAGGCTTTTGGCTATTTGACACAATTTGTAGCCAATATTTTTGACCTAAAAAATAATGTTCTTCGTTGTTGGTATAGTTTTTTTCTACAATGATTTGTTTTAACATTTTGGCTTGCTGTTTTTTGATCCAGCCTAGCTTGGTTAGTAAAAACATTTTGATATTTTCAAGCTTCATTTTTTTAGGGGCAGAAACCCTCACTTTACCCAATGGCAAAACTGCCAAATTAATATTTTTAATGCTTTTTAACACCACATCGATATTGATTTTATCTAGGTTTATTTGAGGCATAATATCTAGTAATTAAATCATTTTCTAAATTAAAATGAGAGTGTATTCTTAAATTTTGCAAAGCATCGTTAATTTCTAAAATGTTTAGATTTTGCACTGCCGATAAACCTTCGTTGCCAATGATTTTTTGGCTTTTGATCCAAATTAATTCTTGCACTAAATTTTGTTGTAAAAAACCAGTAAATAATTTCGCTCCGCCTTCTAGCAAAACCGAGTTAATATTATGCTGATAAAGTTTTTTAAGCACCAATTCTAAATCAAACAAACCATTTTGAGGTGGCAGAAAAATTGCTTGGTTATGTTGATTTTTGTTAAGCCACTGTTGTAATTGCTTATTTTCTTGCTGATTAATTGCGGTTATCACATAAGCACTTGTTTGGCTATTAAAAACTGTTTCACAAAAGGTAAAATCAAGATTGGCACTTACAATAATTTTAATTGGCGATAGATTTTCTAAGCCTGCAATTCGGCAATCTAGGCTTGGGTTATCTTGCCTCACAGTATTTGCTCCCACCATGATTGCCTGATATTGGCTTCGAAGCCAATTGCTGTATTGCCTTGCTTGCTGTGAGGTTATCCATTTACTTTTCTGGCTTTGAGTGGCGATTTTTCCATCAAGAGAAGTGGCGATTTTAGCGGTTAGCCAAGATTTTTGATGGGTTTTAGTATAGAAAAAAAACTTATCTTGAGCTTCTTGAAAAGCATTTAACACTACCACCTCTATTTTTGCTTCTTGCAAGGCTTTTATACCTAAGCCATTGACTCGCAAATCTATATCTTGCTGGCAAATCACTACTTTGGCAATTTTATGCTCGATAATGCTTAACACACAAGGGTTGGTTTTGCCATAATGACAACAAGGCTCAAGAGTTACAAACATTGTTGCCCCTGCAAGATTTTGCTTATTTGCTACTTTATTGATGGCAACAATTTCGGCATGAGGCCTACCGCCCACAGCAGTTGTGGCGGTGCTTATAACTTGATTATCTTTTACAATAACACAGCCCACACTTGGGTTTTCGGCGGTGTTACCTAAATTAATTTTTGCCATTCTTATGGCATAATTAACAAATTTAAGATCGTTTTGATTTAAAGTAATCATTTAGGTGAAAATTATTTGCTATTCTTAACCAAGAAACTAAAATTTAGCATACTTTTTTTAAAATAACACAAAATATGAAACAATTTTTTCTTATCTGCATTTTATTTATCTTAAACTCTTGTGCTACAAGCGAATTTAGTAATCCAAAATTTGCTAATAAATTACCAAATAACATTCCTTACGATAATAATTTACCAGCTCCAAGCCCAGATTTTTACATAAGAACTCAGCCAATTTATAATCAAAATTACAAATCAATGACCTATTCTAATCCATATATCATTCCTCAACCTTATTATCCTAATTATGATATTGACAAATATTACACATTGCCAGTAAAATATTCTCATCCAAATTAAAACTCAACAAATTTTATGTTTAGCATTGCTTTAAAAATTTTTAAAACTTCACTACTTTTTTTGTGGCTGTGCTTACTTTGTGGCTGTTATTATCTGTATCCGCACGACGATCCTTTGCCAGATTCTTACTTTCAAAACAACAACAAAAATCAAAATTATCAACAGCCAACTGTCCAACAATATAAAGCTCCTTATCAATCAAACCCTACTCCAAATCAATATTATGTTCCTGCTAATCAGATAAATTATCAGCAACAATATGGCTATCAGCCAGTTTATGCTCCACAGCCAGTTTATTATCCGTATCAATATTATCAGGGAGGTTCGGCAATTTATACCAATCCTTATGTTATTCCACAACCAGTTTTGCAACAAATGCCCCAAATTCAAGATCAAGATCAATATTACAGAATTCCTAACTACAATGTTCTTAAAAATGGTGAGGAATATTTAGAAACCAACCGTTAAAACCAATAAAATATGCCTAAAATTGTTATTTACACTAAAGATATCTGCCCTTACTGCACCAAAGCCAAAGCCTTGTTGCAAAAAAAACAAGTGCAGTTTAGCGAAATAAAAGTAACTAACGAACAAATCAAAGCCGAAATGGTTGCCAAAGCCAACGGTAGGCTTACAGTGCCACAAATTTTTATCAACGATCAGCATATTGGTGGTTGCGACGATTTATATGCCCTTGAATCTGCTCATAAACTCAATGATTTACTAAAAAACTAGCCTATGAAAAATTGCCTCACTAAAAAAATTATTTTTTTTCTTGCCGTTGCTATCGCTACTGGGTTTTTATATGTTTCACAGCATATTTTTATTGCCAATTTGCTACTAATTTTACTAGTTATTTTTGCTACTCCGCTTAGAGTTCATTTAGTTTCAAGGCTAATAATGAAACTTATCAACATTTTAAAACTTGCTCCAAAAATTTCTAACACCGAAAAAATTGCCCTCACTTCTGGCACTGTTTGGGTTGATGGCGAACTTTTTTCGGGTAAGCCAAATTTTGCTAAAATATGGCAAGAACCTTATCCAACTTTAACTGCCGAAGAGCAAAGTTTTTTAGACAATCAGGTAAATAAGGTTTGCGAAATGTGCAACGATTATCAAGTGCAACAGCTCAAAGATTTACCGCAAGAAGTTTGGCAGTTTTTAAAGCAAGAAAAATTTTTTGGTATGATTATTCCAAAAAATTATGGTGGTTTAGGTTTTTCGGCTTTTGCCCATAGTTGTGTAATCGAAAAACTCGCTTCTCGCTCTGTTTGTTTAGCAATTACCGTAATGGTGCCAAATTCATTAGGCCCTGCCGAATTATTGCTTCATTATGGCACAAAACAGCAACAAGATAATTACCTGCCAAAACTAGCTTGCGGGCAAGAGTTACCTTGCTTCGCTCTCACCGAGCCAAATGCAGGTAGCGATGCCACTTCTATTGTTTCTAATGGTGTTTTGTTTACCGATAGCAACGGCGAAATTAAAATCAGGCTTAACTGGAATAAAAGATACATCACTCTTGGGGCTTATGCTACCTTGATTGGTGTGGCTTTTCAGTTAAAAGATCCCGAAAATTTATTATTTGAAAACTCAGATGTTGGCATTACTTGTGCTTTAATTCCTCATACCACAGCAGGAGTAAGGCAAGGCAGAAGGCACAATCCACTTTTTACCCCTTTTGTTAATTCACCTCTAAACGGCGAAAATGTAATTGTGGGGCTTGATGCCATTATTGGAGAAAAGGCCGGCTTAGGCAAGGGTTGGCAAATGCTTATGGAGTGTTTATCTGCAGGCAGAGGCATTTCTTTACCTTCTACTAGTTGCGGTGGCTCAAAATTTGTGTTGGCGGTGGCATCTACTTACAGCAATTTAAGAGAACAATTTTCTACCGAAATTGGTAAGTTTGAGGCAATAGAAGAGGTTTTGGCAAGTATTGCAGGCAAAACTTTTGCTCTTGATGCTATGAAATCTTTTACCGCTTCTTCGGTTGATTCTGGTGCCAAACCTGCAGTAGTAAGTGCTATTGCTAAATATCATGCTACCGAAATGTTTCGACAAAATATCAATGCTGGTATGGATATTTTAGGCGGAGCAGGCATTATTTGTGGCAAAAGAAATTTATTTTCTGCTCCTTATTTTTCTACTCCTATTTCTATTACTGTAGAAGGAGCCAATATTTTAACCCGAGGTTTAATTCAGTTTGGGCAAGGTGCTATTATGTCGCATCCTTATGTTTATAAAGAATTTATGGCAATTCAAAATAATAATGTTACCGAGTTTGATAAAGCCTTTTGGCAACATATTTGCCACTTTGTAAGAAATATCGGGCTTTCAGTTGTTTTGTCTTTAACTCGAGGTTATGCTTTTAGTTTTATGCAGAAAGGCGGAATTGCCAAATATCAACGAAAAATAGCTTGGTGCTCAGCAACTTTTGCTTTTTTAGCCGATATTGCCTTATTAAAATTTGGTGGTAATCTCAAAAGCAAAGAAAAGCTCAACGGCAGATTTGGCGATGTGCTTTCGGCAATGTATATCAGTGTTTGTGTTTTACGAAAAATACAGCATACCGCCATTAGCCCTCAACAATATTTAGTGGCAGAATATGCTTTAAAAGAGCAACTTTACAAAGCCCAACAAGCCATCGAAGGTATTTATCAAAATTTATTCACTGGCTTTTTAGCTTGGCTATTTAAACCAATTACTTGGTGGGTCAAACTAAATGCTTTTTCTTGCCCTGCAAGCGATACTCAAACACATCAAATTAGCAAGGCTTTACTAAACGATACCGAATTTCTAGATAGCCTCACCAACGGCATTTATAAAAACAACAATAAAAATGATGCTTTTGGCAGATTTATCTATGCTTTAGAGTTAAAAACACAAGCAAAAGATGCTGTTAAACAAATTAAAAAAGCCATTAAAGATCAGGTTTTACCAAAAGAAAATTGGCAAAACCTGATTATTCTGGCATTGCAAAAAAACATCATCAATCAAGAGCAGGCAAATTTACTTCACGACACCAAGCTAGCCATTGCCGAAGTTGTGGCAGTAGATGATTATACCCTAGAAGAATATCAAAAACTATAACAACTTAATTATTAAATTATTATGAGAACACAAAATCAAGAAGAAAATCAGGAAAAAATAACTGACAATTTTACCTCTGTTTACAAAGTAGTAAAAGCAAAATTTGTTATTGATCAGGAAACTATAGATGGCGAACTTAACTTTACAATATCATCTGATAATGGAGTCAATAAAATTGTTCAGCTTGAGTGTATTACAAAAAATAACAAGAAAGTTCTTGTTCTTGAGGGCGATCACTTAATATCTCTAGGCAATAACCATAATCAAGCAACATCAGAGAAAACACCAGTAGTAAAACCAGAGAAAACACAAATATTTTTACAAACCTTATTAAAACAAATGGATGAAAGAGAACAATTGAATATAACAAAACCATGCACAATAACGATACATCATACTAAAAGGCCAGCAAACACTATTAGGCAACCTGCAGAAGCAGAAGGAGTAGCAGCCTCCCAACAAGATACTATCTACTCCTTTTGTTGCTAGCGAAAATGAAATAACTATTTTTGTGGTGCAAAATGTTAAATCAAGTAATTTAGCTACTTTTACTATTAATTCTAGCACTCAAATTTCGGCAAATTCAGGCGAACGAGTTATACCATTTCTACTTAAAAATGCACCATTTATGCTTCATCTTTTTGCAGCTAAAATTTAAGTAAAAAATCTTTTGTATATCCTGATACATA
>Ga0214917_10008434_pt1 | contig 10121 bp, 9 predicted proteins | sample LL_1208_BB_MetaG_FD_177983 | JGI IMG/M metagenome (GOLD analysis project Ga0214917, IMG submission 177983) | Freshwater microbial communities from Lake Lanier, Atlanta, Georgia, United States - LL_1208_BB | ecosystem: Environmental > Aquatic > Freshwater > Lake | place: USA: Georgia | collected...
CGCCATCGCCCGAGCTTTGGCAGACAAGGGCTGGCAAGTCGATATTGCTGACCAAGCCCACACGCCTGGTGCGGGGGCTTCAGGGGTTCCCATCGGCGTTCTGTCTTGCCATGTGTCGGTGGACGACAACCCCCTGTCCAAGCTCACACGGGAAGGCCTGCTGAAAGTTCGCTCTTTTGCTCAAGCGCATTTGGTCAAGGGCCAAGACTGGCTGGACTGCGGCGTGCTGGAGCGTCGATTGGACGGCCACACCAAGAAAAAAACATGGACACCGGTAGAGTTAGACAGCGTGTGGCACGGCTGGGTACAAACGCCCACCGACGTACAACTCTCGCAAGCGGGTTTGAAGCAGGTTAGTGCCGATGAACAGCTTTGGCAAGCCCAGGGCGCATGGGTTAAACCACGGTCACTGATTCAGGCCTTGCTTAACCACCCATCAATTCATTTTCAGGGTGGGCAACCGCTGAAAGCCACAGAGATTCAAGCCTTGGGCTACCCCGCTGTGGTGCTGGCCTTGGGCGCACAGACCAGCGATTTTTTGGCAAACCTTGCCCATGCGCCTGAACTGCCTTTGGTGCCGGTCGCAGGTCAAATCAGTTGGGGCTTGCAAGACGCAGCACAAATCCCAGCGTTTCCCCCGTTTGCAGTGAATGGCTATGGCGGCTTTGTCAGCCATGTACCTACCCCACAGGGCTTGGCTTGGTACAGCGGTGCCACGTTTCACCGAGGACAAAGCCAGGCTGAAGTGACGGAGCAAGACCATGCGGAGAACTTCCTCAAATTGCAGCAGCTGCTACCCCAAGCCGCCCAAGCGCTTCAAAGCCAATGGCAAACCCCAAACCAACTGCAAGGCTGGTCTGGGGTTCGCTGTACATCGATCAACCGAATGCCTATCGCCCGTGCCTTGGACCCCGTCAAACTGCCTGCTTGGTATGTGCTGACTGCATTGGGGTCCAGAGGTTTGACCTTGGCGATGGGCTGTGCAGAGCGTCTGGCTTCAGAAATGGATCAACGTTTGATGGATTGAAAAATTTGGTCATAGATCGCACCGTCAGAAAAATGGTCCTTGGCGGCTTTGTCCCAGCCTCCAAAGGCTTGGTCGATGGTGAACAAAGGCAGTTTGGGCAAGGTTTTTTCAAACTTGGCTTTGATCTTGTCGTTGATAGGGCGGTAAAAGTTTTTGGCTGCAATCTCTTGGCCTTCATCGCTGTAGAGGTATTGCAAATAGGCTTCTGCCACTTTTCGCGTGCCCTTGCGGTCCACGTTTTTATCCACCACGGTCACAGGCGGCTCGGCCAAGATGCTGATGGACGGGTACACGATGTCCACTTTGGAGCCAAACTCTTTCTCCAGCAAATGCGCTTCGTTCTCCCAAGAGATGAACACATCGCCTTGGTTGCGCTGTGCGAAGGTCACGGACGAGCCACGCGCACCCGAGTCCAGCACCGGCACATTGGTGTAGAGCTTGGTCACAAATTCTTGGGCCTTGGCATCACCACCATACTTGCGCTTGGCGTATTCCCAAGCGGCCAAATAGTTCCAACGCGCACCACCCGATGTTTTGGGGTTGGGTGTGATGACGCTGATGCCTGGCTTGACCAAGTCATCCCAGTCCTTGATGCCTTTGGGGTTGCCTTGGCGCACCACCAAGACGATGGTGGAGGTGTAGGGAGACGAGTTGTGCGGCAAGCGCTTTTGCCAGTTGGCTGGAATGAGTTGCGCTTGCTTGTTCAAAGCATCCACGTCACCCGCCAATGCCAAGGTCACCACATCGGCGTCTAAGCCATCAATCACCGAGCGGGCTTGTTTGCCAGAACCGCCGTGTGACTGCTTGATGGTGACGTCTTGGCCGCTGGTGGCTTTCCAGTGTTTGGCAAATGCGGCGTTGAACTCCACATACAACTCGCGGGTTGGGTCGTAGGACACGTTGAGCAAGGTGACGGGGGATTGGGCAAAACTGCTGCTCAAAGCACCTGCAAGCACAGTAGCCGAGAGGGCTTGTAAGACGATGCGACGATTCATGGTATTCCTTCAAATTCAATGCAACATTGCAATGAAGGAATTGTGTTTTTTTAAAGCAAAAAAGGGAACGATTGAATAATCAGTTGCTTATGCAAATACCAACTTAGATGAATATGCTATTTGCTTATGCAGACTGCGTCACAAACACCTGCGACTTACGGGGTGTCAACACCAAGAGTTCACCTTCAACATAATGCTGGTCACGGTATTCATTGGCCGGTATTTCTGCTTCAATCACATCGCTTGTGGCGTTGTCATCGTTGGGAATCAACTCCAAACGAGCGACTGAACCCACCACCAAAGCGCGCTCTAAGCGGCCTACGATACCGGTGTCGCCTGGGGAATAGCGGCGCACATCCAAATCGTGCGGACGAATGTAGGTATGGGTCTCACCCTCGGGGGTGCGGCCTTTGAACAAATTCACATCGCCCAAGAAACCATAGACAAAGGGATTGGCAGGGTTGTCCCAAACCTGCTGGGGTGAACCCACTTGCTCGACCTTGCCGTTGTTCATCAGCACCACCCTGTCAGCCACTTCCAAAGCTTCTTCTTGGTCGTGGGTGACGAAAATGCTGGTGACATCTAAATCGTCGTGCAGGCGGCGCAACCAGCGGCGCAGGTCTTTGCGAACCTTGGCATCTAAAGCGCCAAAGGGTTCGTCCAACAACAACACACGCGGTTCGACTGCCAAGGCACGGGCCAAGGCAATGCGTTGGCGCTGACCACCGGACAACTGCGAGGGGTAGCGGTCGCCCAGCCAATCGAGTTGGACCAAGTTCAACAAGTCGTGCACTTTCTTTTGAATGGCAGCTTCAGTAGGTCGGGTCCGCTTGGGTCGCACGCGTAAACCGAAGGCGACGTTTTCAAACACAGTCATGTGGCGAAACAAGGCGTAGTGCTGGAACACAAAGCCTACTTGACGCTCTCGCACATGGATATGGGTGGTGTCTTCACCACTGAAAGCAATCGTGCCTTGGCCTGCGGTTTCCAAGCCTGCAATGATGCGCAGCAACGTGGTTTTGCCGCAGCCTGAAGGACCGAGCAAGGCGACCAATTCGCCAGAGGCGATGTCCAGGTTGACGTTGCGCAAGGCGTGGAAATCGCCAAATTGCTTGCTGATGTTTCTGATTTCAATGCTCATACTTTTCTTTCACTTTTGCTACGCTTCGCTCGCAATGACGCATATTCATACCACCGGTCTCTCAGGCGAAAGCGCCGCCAACTCGGCCATCAGGCGTTGCTGCTTCCACTCCACCACCGACTTGATGACCAAGGTCACCAAGGCCAACAAAGCCAACAACGATGCCACAGCAAAGGCCGCGACCGACTGGTATTCGTTGTACAAAATTTCCACATGCAAAGGCATGGTGTTGGTCTGACCGCGAATATGGCCCGACACCACCGACACCGCACCAAACTCACCCATGGCACGGGCGTTACACAGAATGACGCCATACAGCAAACCCCATTTGATGTTGGGCAAGGTCACGCGCCAAAAAATTTGCAAACCACTGGCACCCAAGACCATGGCGGCTTGCTCTTCTTCATTGCCTTGCGCTTGCATCAAAGGAATGAGTTCCCGCGCAATGAAAGGAAAAGTAACAAACACGGTGGCCAGCACCATGCCAGGCACAGCAAAAATAATCTTGATGTCATTCGCTTGCAACCAAGGGCCAAACCAACCTTGTGCACCAAACACCAGCACATAAATCAAGCCTGCCACCACCGGCGACACCGAAAACGGCAAGTCCACCAAGGTGGTGAGAAAGGCCTTGCCACGAAACTCAAACTTGGCAATCGCCCACGCAGCACACACACCAAAGACCAAATTCAGCGGTACAGCGATGACTGTGATGAGGAAGGTCAGTTTGATGGCCGACCATGCATCGGGTTCTTTCAACGCTTCATAAAAAGCGTCGAAACCTTTTCGCAATGCTTCTGTGAACACCGCTGCCAAGGGCAGTACCAAAAACAAGCCAACAAACACCAAGGCAATGCCAATCAGGGTGCGACGCAACCACACAGGCTCTCCTGTGCTGTTCAAGGCATGGGTGGGTGTTGTATGTTGAACACTCATGAAGACGCCCCTGAACGCGAACGCTGCCAAGCCTGCAAACCATTGATGAGCAACAACATGACAAAGGCGGCACACAACATGACAAGCGCCACCGCGGTGGCACCGGCATAGTCGTACTGCTCGAGCTTGCTGATGATGATGAGCGGCGTGATCTCCGACACCATGGGCATATTGCCCGCAATGAAAATCACCGAGCCGTATTCACCGATGGCACGTGCAAACGCCATGGCAAAGCCCGTGAGCAATGCAGGTGCTAGGGTCGGAAAAATCACTCTGCTGAAGGTTTGCCAGCGTGTGGCCCCCAAACAAGTGGCGGCTTCTTCCAGTTCTTTTTCCACATCTTCCAAAATGGGTTGCACGGTACGCACCACAAAAGGCAAGCCAATGAAGATGAGTGCAATCAATACACCGTTGCGGTTGAAGGCCAGTTGTATGCCTAAGGGCTCTAAATACTGACCAATCCAGCCGTTGCCTGCCAACAGCGCAGTAAGGGAAATGCCCGCCACGGCGGTGGGCAAGGCAAACGGCAAGTCCACCAAGGCATCCACGATTTTTTTGCCAAAGAACTGGTAGCGCACCAAGACCCACGCCAACAGCAAACCAAAAAAAGCGTTCACCAAGGCGGCAGTGAAAGAGGCTCCAAACGTCAACTTGTACGAAGCCACCACACGCGGCGCGGTGACGGCTTGCCAAAACTGCTCCCACGTGAGGTTAAGGGTCTTGAACACCAGCGCCGACAGGGGGATGAGCACAATCAGGCTCAGGTAAGCGATGGTGAACCCGAGGGTGATTTCAAACCCAGGCAAGACCCTGGCTGGCTGGTGTCGCGGAGCAAACAAAGTCAAACTGCTCATTCACTGCGCCGTGTAAATTTTGTCGAACAAGCCGCCATCATTGAAATGCACTTTTTGCGCTTCTGTGAGGGAGCCAAAGTAGTCCGACACTTGGAACAAGGTGATGGGTTTGAAGACTTGCGCGTACTTTTTCAACACAGCTGCATTGCGCGGACGCAGTGCATGCTTGGCCGCAATCTCTTGAGCTTCGTCGCTGTAGAGGTAATCCAAATAGGCTTTGGCCAACTCGCCTGTGCCTTTCTTTGCAGTGGTTCGCTCGACCACGGCCACAGGATTTTCAGCGACGATGCTGATGCTGGGGTGAACCGCGTCGACTTTGCCTGCCCCGAACTCCCGGTCGACTGATATGACCTCAGACTCGAAGGTGATCAACACATCGCCAATGTTTCGTTGCAAAAACACATTGGTGGCATCCCGCCCCCCTTTGGCCAACACCGGCACATTGGCATAGAGTTTTTTCACAAACGCTTGGGCATCTGCGTCGCTGCCGCCTTTTTTGCGCACCTGCCCCCAAGCGGCCAAATAAGCCATGCGGCCATTGCCGCCAGTTTTGGGGTTGACCACTACCACTTGGATGCCGGGCTTGATCAGGTCATCCCAGTCCTTGATGCCCTTAGGATTGCCGTTTCGCGTGAGAAACAACATGGTGGAACTGGTAGGCGCAGCGTTATGGGGGAATTTTTTCGCCCAGTCTTTGGCGACAACGCCATTGTTGGCCAAGAAATCCACGTCCGAGGTGGTGTTCATGGTCACCACATCGGCCTCCAAGCCATCATTCACCGCACGGGCTTGGGCGCTGGAGCCTCCATGCGACTGGTCCACTTTGAGATCCACGCCTTTGGCTTTTTTGTAATGCGCCACAAACGCCGCGTTGTAGTCCTTGAAAAATTCTCGGGACACGTCATAGGACACGTTCAGCAAGGTCTGGGCTGAAGCCATGCTGGCCAAGCCGAATAACAGACTGCCAAGCAGCCCGTTTCTGGCGTTTTGAGGTTTGATCATGGGGTAATCTCGGTTTGTATAGAAGGTAATTTGCCATTGTTGCCAAGTCGGCTTATTTCTCAAACAACTGTTTAGTTGTTTGCTTATGCGGTATTTCGATATATCTAATTGGCATATAGCCCCAACTTAAAAATAGTTGGAAACCCTAATAAGGATCTCTATAGTCCCGCTCTTTGTGGATTGCTGGCTTGGGCTGGCAGCAAACTGGTTTTCATTTAAGTAGCTTATGTACCAATACACCGACTTCGACCGCCGTTTCATCAAAGAACGAGCTGCGCAATTTCGCGATCAACTCAAGCGTCGTTTGAACGGCCAACTCAGTGAAGACGAGTTCAAGCCCTTGCGCCTGCAAAACGGCTGGTATGTGCAGCGCTATGCGCCCATGCTTCGCGTGGCCGTGCCTTATGGCGAACTGAGCAGCGCCCAACTGCGGGTGTTGGCTCGCATTGCCCGTGAATACGACCGCCCCAGCGACGCGCTATTTCAAGAAGCACAAGCCAGGCAACACGCCATCGGTGGCATTGCAGCTCCCCCTTTGAGTTACGGTTATGCCCACTTCACCACCCGCCAAAATCTGCAATACAACTGGATTCCGCTGGAGAAAAGCGCGGACGTGATGGACCTGTTGGCAAGCGTCGATATGCACGGTATTCAAACCAGCGGCAACTGCATCCGCAACATCACCTCGGATGAACGTGCCGGTGTGGCGGTGGATGAAATCGTCGACCCCCGTCCCTATGCAGAAATCATGCGCCAGTGGAGCACCTTGCACCCCGAGTTCGCCTTTCTGCCGCGCAAATTCAAAATCGCCATCACTGGCGCCAGTGAAGACCGCGCCGCTACCGCTTGGCACGATGTGGGCTTGCATGTGCTGCGCAACGCCGAAGGCGAAGTAGGCTTTCGGGTGATGGTGGGCGGTGGCATGGGTCGCACGCCCATCATCGGCAGTGTGATTCGTGCGTTTTTGCCTTGGAACCAAATCCTCAACTATTTGGAAGCCGTGGTCCGTGCATACAACCGCTTTGGCCGCCGTGACAACAAATACAAAGCGCGTATCAAAATTTTGGTCAAAGCCGAGGGCCAAGCCTTTGTCGATCAAGTCGAAGCCGAGTACCAGCGCATTCTTGAGCAAGATGGCGCACACCACACCATCACGCAAGCCGAGTTAGACCGCGTCAGTGCCAGTTTTGTGCCGCCTGCCTTGCTGGGTAGATCTCACCCATCGGCTGAAGCGGTTCACGCATTGCTTGCCAAAACTGCCGATGAAGACAACAACTTCGCCCGTTGGTTGCAGCAAAACGTGGCAGCGCATCGCCATCCGCATTTGCGTGTGGTCACCTTGTCATACAAGCGTTTGGGCCAAGCCCCAGGCGACGCCACCGCCGATCAACTGGACGCTGCGGCTGCGTTGGCCGACACCTACTCCGCTGGTGAAACCCGTGTCAGCCACGACCAAAACCTGGTCTTGCCATGGGTGTCGGCCGATCAATTGCCCACCCTTTACCAAGAGGCCAAAGCGCTGGGCTTGGCCAAACCCAATATCCGCATGTTGACCGACATGATTGCTTGCCCAGGCGGCGATTACTGCGACTTGGCCAATGCACGATCACTTCCCATCGCTGCGGCCATCACCGAGCGCTACCAAGACATGGACGAGTTGTTTGACTTGGGTGAAATTGACCTGCACATCAGCGGTTGCATCAATTCTTGCGGTCACCACCACAGCGGCCACATTGGCATCTTGGGCGTGGACAAGGACGGCAAGGAGTGGTACCAATTGACCTTGGGCGGCTCGGACGGTTCTGCCCTGAGCGGGACGCCCCAACCCGGCAAGGTGGTGGGTCCCTCGTTCTCGTCCGCCGAGGTGGTGGATGTGATTGATGCCGTGTTGCAGGTCTACACAGAGCAGCGCCAACAAGGTGAAACCTTTATCAATGCATTGCAACGCGTGGGCTTCGACCCCTTCAAAGCTGCCGCCAATGCGGCGCGTCACCCGTCTGACGACGAGACCTTGAGCCCTGCTGCCTGAAAGACTGCCATGGAATTACACACCTCCACAGACATCCTGAAAGCCGCTGATTTGCAACTGACGAATGATGCGGACCCCATGGCCGCATCCTTGGACAGCGTGCACACCATTGAGCTGCATTTCCCCGCTTTCAGCGATGGCCGCGCCTTCAGCCAAGCGCTGATGCTGCGTCGCCGTTGCGGTTTCAAGGGCGACATACGCGCCACCGGCGACGTGCTGGTGGACCAACTCAGCCAGATGCAGCGCTGCGGTTTTTCCAGCGCTGTGTTGCGTGCTGATCAGAACCTGGCCAAAGGGCAAGAATTGCTGGCGCACTTCAGCGGTTTTTACCAAGGCGATGTGATCCAACCCCAACCTTTGTTTGCACGATGAAACCCCACACCAAAGCGACCACGCTACACGCCAAACCCAGTGCCAACTTCGCCGAAAAACTGGCCGCTACCCAAGCGCAACTCAAAGCTGCGGCCTCCGAGTTGCAGCCCTTGAAACAAGCTTCCAGCTTGGGCGCTGAAGACGTGGTCATCACCCACCTCATCAACAGCTTGGAGCTGGACATCCCCGTGTTTGTGCTAGAAACCGGTGCTTTGCACAGCGAGACCTTGGCGTTGCTGGAACGTTTGCAAGCGCATTCACGCGCCTCGATTCAGGTTTACAAACCGCAGCATGAGGCGGTCATCGCCTTCGTGAAAAACCCAGGCCAACAAGCTATTTTCGAGACCATGGCCAGCCGCAAAGCCTGCTGTGGCATTCGCAAGCTCGAACCCTTGGGTCGTGCTTTGCAAGGACAAAAAGCCTGGGTCACGGGCTTGCGCCGCGAACAGTCTCAAGCCCGAGCCGAGGTGTCTGCCCAAGAAGCAGATGTCACCAATGGCGTGGCCATCACCAAGCTCAACCCATTGGTCGACTGGACCTGGGGGGACGTGTGGCACTACATCGCCTCCAACCACGTGGACTACAACCCGCTTCACGACCAGTTTTTCCCCAGCATCGGCTGCGCCCCTTGCACCCGCGCCATCAGCTTGGGTGAGGATTTCCGCGCCGGTCGCTGGTGGTGGGAAGACGAGACTGCCAAAGAGTGCGGATTGCACGTGAAAGCCTGAACCATGAACGCCAGAAACAACAACGAAATCCACACCCTCAGTAACGCTCACTTAGATGCATTGGAAGAAGAAACCATCTTCATCCTGCGCGAAGTGGCTGCTGCCTTTGAGCGCCCCACTTTGCTTTTCTCTGGAGGTAAAGACTCTTTGGTCATGCTCAAGTGCGCCGAGAAAGCTTTTGGCGTGGGCCGCATTCCCTACCCTCTGCTGATGATTGACACCGGTCACAACTACAGCGAGGTCACGGATTTCCGCGACAGCCGCGCCAAAGAACTGGGTGCCGAACTCATCGTGCGAAGTGTGGAAGACTCGATGAAACGCGGCACGGTCCGTTTGTCCCGCCCTGACGAGCCACGCAATGCCCACCAATCGGTGACCTTGCTAGAAGCCATTGAAGAATTCCGCTTTGATGCTTTGATGGGAGGCGCTAGGCGCGATGAAGAAAAAGCCCGTGCCAAAGAACGCATCTTCAGCCACCGCGACAGCTTTGGCCAATGGCAGCCCAAATCGCAGCGCCCCGAGCTTTGGAACCTTTTCAACACCAAGCTGCAGCCTGGCGAGCATTTCCGTGTCTTCCCCATCAGCAACTGGACCGAGCTGGATGTGTGGCAATACATTGCACGTGAAACCATTGCCTTGCCCTCTATTTACTATTCCCACCAACGTGATGTGGTGGACCGCAAAGGACTGCTGGTGCCGGTGACTGAGCTCACGCCACCACGAGCTGGTGAAGAAGTGGTGCAACGCCAAGTGCGTTTTCGCACCGTGGGCGACATCACCTGTACCTGCCCAGTGGAAAGCACCGCCGCCACCCCCGAAGACATCGTGATTGAAACACTGGCGGCTGACATCAGCGAACGCGGTGCCACCCGCATGGACGATCAAACTTCAGACGCCTCCATGGAAAAACGCAAAAAAGAAGGTTATTTCTGATGATTAGCACCGCTACACGCCCCGCCCTTAAATTCATCACCTGTGGCTCGGTGGATGATGGCAAATCCACCCTGATTGGTCGCTTGCTGGTTGACACCAAAGCG
>Ga0214917_10008435_pt1 | contig 10121 bp, 11 predicted proteins | sample LL_1208_BB_MetaG_FD_177983 | JGI IMG/M metagenome (GOLD analysis project Ga0214917, IMG submission 177983) | Freshwater microbial communities from Lake Lanier, Atlanta, Georgia, United States - LL_1208_BB | ecosystem: Environmental > Aquatic > Freshwater > Lake | place: USA: Georgia | collected...
CTTTCTTCTCTTGTTCCCACTTGTCTAGTTAGCATTCTGTAAATAAGATTTATCAGTAATGTGCATCCATCTGTTTGTTGATTAATATCTATTGTTGGTAAATTAATAAGTAGGTTAAATAGAGCTGTATAATCATGCTGTGGTAATTTATAGAGTAAGGTAATTATAGCTCGTAAAGGAGAATATCCTTTAAAATTTTTTATGTTAGGATCAAATTTTGGGTAACCGCTACAGACGGAAGCCATATGAAGATGATTATTTATACAAGCTTTATAGAAAAGAGTTTCACCAAGTTCATCTTGAGCATTTATAAGATTAACTCCATTTTTCCTAGCATCTTCCAGGACCGCACCAATTTTATGGAGCTCATTTTGCTTAAAGTATTGAAACATTTTATTTGAATAAGTTTTCACTTCTAATTCAAGATCAGCAGTCTGAGCTGTAAAACCTATAGTAAGACCAGCAAAGAGTACGAAATATAGTAATTTTTTCATGAACTTCTCCATATTTTTATAAAAAATTTCTAATATTAATACTATCAAGATTGAGATCGCAAAGTCAAAAGATTTTTTTTAACCCTTATTGTGAGCTTATAATTAATTGAGCTCTATGTTTCTTTTTTATAATAGACCATTGAATGTTTATTCTATGAGTAGCTCCATCAGGCCTTTTTAGAAACCTTAAAATTTCACTTAGAAAAGGAGTGGTAAGGGTGAATGAGCTTTTGTGGTAATAAAGCCATGCAATTATAACACGTTTTTGTAAAGCTTGATTAAGCTTGGAAAATTTTTTTAGATCAAGGACTGTTCCATCAAAAACAGTAACAAAAGCTTCTTGTGTTAACTCTGTTAAGAGAGTTTCAGTTTCTTGTAATGTTTCAATAGCGTTAATGATTTTTTGTTCTGCGCGTGCGTCGCATTCGGTTAAAATAGGAACTAATGTAAGCCTGATTCTGTTACGCAAAAAATCATAAGAATCGTTAGTGGCATCATACATAGATGGCAAATTGTGCGTTTTAAGGTATTCTAAAATGGCAGTCTTTGAAGTTTTAAGCAGCGGTCGAATATACAGTCCATCAGTCTCTTTCATGCAACCAAGTCCAGTAACAGTAGTGCCACGAATCAGACGAATAAAAAATGTTTCAATCTGGTCTTGTTGATGATGCCCCAAAGCAATTGCTTGTGCATTGTGTTCTTGGGCAATTATTGTAAAAAAGTGACGACGTAATGCGCGCCCGATTGCTTCTTTTGAGCCATTGTCTTTTGGGCTAAAATCAAGTTCAGAAGCTTTTTTAGTTACAAGAGGAATCTGTAATGTTCCACACAATTGCTTGCAAAATTCAACATCTTCATGTGCATTCGTGCGCCATTCATGATTTAAATGTGCAGCAATTACTTTGATGTTTAATCTGTCTTTGTGCATTGCCAAATAATGGAGCAAGCAGACAGAATCAGGGCCTCCTGAAAGGCCTACCACAACAGTGGTATTTGGTTGTAAAAGAGCAATGTTAAAAGTTAGTAGTAACATAAATAACCATCAATTTTAGCGATTCCCTTACCAGTGACTTGATAAGCAGTAACTCTACCAGTTGCGCTGAACTCATACGTATTACGATTTTCTATAGATAAGGTTACTTCCGCGTCTCTCTTGCATATAAAGGAGGAAGCTAGGACGTCAGCATCGATCGTAAATGTATGTTCAGTATCGGTACCAGTATCAGCATTAAGCATAATGGAGCTAACTGTAATTACTTTTGCGAATGGATTTTTTACAATAACGTTACAATATTCAGATGCCCTTATAAAATCACTAAAAAGGAGCATAAAAAATACTAAGTGTCTTTTCATAATAAGAGCCTTTTAATTGTTAATAATTAATGTCTTTCCAGGATTCATTTGAATAACGCGAGTCATTCCGGTATCAGTATTTTTTAATATAACTTGTTTTCCTGGCTCAAATTTTTCATATGAATTGGGATCTATATATACAACTTCATCTTGATAATAAACTTCAAAATGATATTTAGTAGTGTTAAACAAAGTGAATGGTCGGGGCTTTCCATCTATTGAAAGCACAGCAACAATAAATGTGAAAAATAATAAGTGTTGTTTCATGAACTAAATTTTTTAATGCCACTTTCATTTTTTACCGTAAAAGTCTTATCTGCAGCTGTGACTGCAAAAAATTAATCATTACCATAAAAGATAAAAGTGGCTTATGTATAAATTGCTATACGTCTAAGTTTCGTGCAAAACGGCCATTCTTTTCAATAAACTCTTTTCTTCCACCAACGTCGTCACCCATCAAGGTTGAAAACCATGAATCTGCTTCAAGTGCATCTTCAATAGTTACTTGCAAGAATGAACGGGTATCAGGATCCATAGAAGTTTCCCACAATTGCTCAGGATTCATTTCCCCCAAACCTTTGTAACGTTGTATGTGCATATAAGGCTTACTAATTGCAGCAATTGCAGCGATTAATTTTTGCAATCCAGCTCCAGTAATTGCACGGTTCTTTTCTTTCACTTGCAATTTCCATTGGCCAGCAGTGCTTTCAAGCGGTTCAAGCAAATTCAGAACGTGTGGAACGTCAGCTGATGTGAAAAAGTCCGCTTTTACTTCCCATGTTTTATTTAAAATCTGGAAATCAAACCATGCTTTACCAGGTGTGCCATCTGCTGCTGCTTCGCCTTGGCGCAAGGTGACTGTGTAATTTTTAAAGAAAGCTTTCAGCTGTTGCAGTGTAGTTTCGTGTGTTTGGTCTTTAGCAAATGGATGTGTCTTTAAAAAGATTAACAGCTTGTGACCTTGTGCATCATTTAATTTAAACGTGATACATAAACGATCAAGTGCAGTTTCATATTTTGCAATATCAGTTAATAACTGTACCCATTCTTTTTCATGCATTTCTTTGTCATTGGTTTCAAACAATAATTGTTCTTTTGCCCAATCAAATAAGAAAATACGAAACGCTATTTCATCTTTAAGATACTGTTCTTTTTTACCAATTTTTGCTTTATACAATGGTGGTTGAGCAATATATAAGTATCCGTTTTCAATGACCGGTGTTAAATATCTAAAAAAGAAAGTAAGCAGTAATGTTCTGATATGTGAACCGTCAACGTCTGCGTCTGTCATTAAAATAATTTTGTGATACCGCGCTTTAGTTACATCAAATTCTTCACCAACTCCGCAGCCAACTGCAGAAAGTAATGCTTTGATTTCATCGTTAGAAAGCATTTTATCAAGACGTGCTTTTTCAACGTTTAAGATTTTACCTTTTAGTGGTAAAATCGCTTGATTTGCTCGGTCACGACCTTGCTTTGCTGAACCGCCCGCAGAATCACCTTCTACGATAAATAGTTCTGTTTCGGCAGGGTTTTCATTTGCGCAATCAGCAAGTTTACCGGGTAATACCATGGTATCAAGAACGGTTTTACGCCGTGTTAATTCACGTGCTTTTTTTGCAGCTTCACGAGCTCGTTGCGCAAGCTCTGCCTTTTGAATAATCTTTTTAAATACCGCAGGGTTTTCTTCAAAGTAGGTGTCAAATGCTGCAAATGCCCATGAGTCAACAATACCTTTGACGTCGCTGTTGCCCAATTTGTTTTTGGTTTGACCTTCAAATTGTGGCTCAGGGACTTTCATATTGATAACAACAACAAGACCTTCACGAGTGTCTTCACTCGAAAGTGAACCTTCTTTAATCAGTCCCATTGATTGGCCACGTTTGTTACAAACTTTTGTTAACGCAGATTTAAAACCTGCAACATGTGTTCCGCCTTCTGTGGTGTTAATGTTATTTACAAAAGAATACAGCAGTTCTGTGTAGCCTTCATTATATTGCATTGCAAGTTCAAGAACATATTGGTCATCTTCTTTATGCACATAAATAATTTTAGGGAAAATTGGATTCTTTTTTGCGTTGATGTCTTCAACAAAAGAAACAATACCGCCTTCAAAAAAGAAATCATGTTCTTTGTCATTCAATTCATCAACAATTTTTATTGAAAGACCTTTGTTTAAGAATGCAAGCTCTCTTAAACGTTTTGAAAGAGTGTCAAAACTAAAGTTGGTATCTTGAAAAATAGTGTCATCTGGGTAAAAGCGAACATAAGTTCCACGTTTTTCAGTTTTACCAATAATGTGTAGTGAATCAACCGGTTTTCCAATTCCATAGGTTTGAGCATGGATGTTGCCGTCTTTATAAATTTCTAAATACAATTTTTTAGAAAGAGCGTTGACTACAGAAATACCAACACCATGAAGCCCACCAGAAAACTTGTAAGAATCTTTATCAAATTTACCACCAGCATGCAGTTTTGTGAGCACAACTTCTGCTGCAGAAATTTTTTCTGTCGGATGAATATCGGTAGGAATTCCGCGACCATTGTCTTCAACAGAACATGATCCGTCGGTATGCAGTATTACTTTTATTTTTGAACAATGACCGCCTAACGCTTCGTCAACTGAGTTATCAACAACTTCATAGACCAGATGATGTAATCCCTGCAAACTGGTAGAACCAATGTACATGCCAGGACGTTTTCTGACAGCTTCAAGGCCTTCCATGACTTTAATGGATTTGGCACCGTATTCTTGTTCTTTTTTGTCTTGCTCTTTGGACATACATGGCTCCCTTTGGGGGTCTTACCTGATTATTTATTACAGCTGACCACTTGGTTTTGATTTTCAATTCCGTTATGCTTAAAGACTACCGTAAGATTCATATTTTTTCAAAAAACTTACATTTATACCATAAGTAATGCTTGTTTACTTTCTTATGTTGTAAAAAAAAAGAGGGAAAAATGGCAAGATTTGAATATGAGCAATTTATGGATAAAGCACTTGCTCAAGCACAAAAAGCATTTGAAACTAAAGAAGTCCCTATTGGAGCAGTGATTACTAATCCTTCAGGAATCATTATAGCAGCAGGGTACAATCAAGTAGAATCTCAAAAAAGCCAAACTGCTCACGCTGAACTGCTTGCTTTACGCTCTGCTTCACAAAACTTAGGTGACTGGCGCCTTGATGGTTGCATTTTATATGTAACGCTTGAGCCCTGCACAATGTGTTATGCTGCTATTCAATTAAGTCGTATTAAGCATATTGTCTATGGTGCACAGTCTCCGGTATTTGGCTATAAAAAAGATCAAGATTGTTTTATAAAGCCTTTTGATACTCAAATAACTATTATTGGTGGAATTAAGGCAGACCAATGTGCGCGACTTTTACAATTGTTTTTTCAAACGCAGCGATTATAAAAAAAGATCTTTTTATTAATTTGCAAAGATTTTCTCAGCTGCTATACTCTTTCGCCTTGACAACAATAATTTTATTTCAGTATAACCATAAGCAAACTCTTTTAAAGATAAAAAGTTTAGATATTACAGCACTTAAGCCTATAAGGAAAAAAGGTGAGGTCAAAAAAAGATTTAAGCGAGATTGAATCGCAATTGTTAGCGCGAAAACAGGAACTTGAAGCTGAGATTCAACAATTATACCAAGAAAAATCAGATGACGGACAAGTGCAAGATCCAGGCGATCAAGCAATGTCAGCTATTTTTGAAAGTCTTAAAAATTCATTACAAAATAATGAACTTGAAGAGTATCGTATGATTAACCAGGCACTTGAGCAAATTAAAAAAGGTGCTTATGGAATTTGTGTTGAATGTAGTGAGCTGATTTCATCAAAACGACTAGAGTCATATCCAAATGCTGCTCGTTGCGTGGTATGCCAAGAAGCGTTTGAAGAAAAAAATAAAAAATTAGATTGGTAAAAAGAGCTTTAATTGCTTGAGTTACTCGCATATTATTATAAACTTATAGTGATTATGCCGATGTAGCTCAGTTGGTAGAGCGATTGATTCGTAATCAGTAGGTCGTCGGTTCAAATCCGATCATCGGCTCCAGAAATAGCAATAAACGTAAAAATTGATGCGAAAATGATTAAAAATAAGCTAAACAATCTTTTGGTAAAACTTCAAGCCCTGATTGGATTGACAAATAAAGGCTGTGTGGTAGGCTTATCGAACATACTATCAGTTGGGTAACCTTTAAAAATCTGTGGATTAAATAAATTATGATTAAGGCAAAAACAAGCTTAACAAAGACAGCAAGCAAAAAAGTTGTTGCTAAAAAAGCTGCTCCTAAAAATGCTGGACCTAAGCCAGCTGCAAAAGAAATAACACCAAGTAAATCAGAATCAGTAAAAGTTATCTCTCAAGGGCAAGATGTAAAAAGAGTGACAACAGCTCCAAGACTTGCTAAAGGGACTAAGGTAGTAAGTACAGATATTAATGGTGTTGGTCGTCGTAAATCATCAGTTGCTCGTGTATGGCTAAGCCGTGGAACAGGCACATTAGAAATTAATGGTAGAACGCTTGAAACCTATTTTAATACACTTGCAAACCGTTCAGATGCAGTAAAAGCATTAGAGCTTTGCGGAATGCAAAAAGCATATCAGTTAAAAATTAATGTCCAAGGCGGTGGGCCATGTTCACAAGCTGGCGCAGTACGTTTGGGAATCGCTCGTGCTTTAGTAAAGCATAATGAAGCGTTTAAAGAAGTTTTGAGAAAAGGTGGTCTTTTGACTGTTGACGCTCGCGTCAAAGAACGTAAAAAGCCAGGTCAAGCTGGAGCTCGTCGCAAATTCCAATTTGTGAAACGATAAAAGTTTATTTGATAAGATTGTTAAAAAGCCTCCTTTATGGGGGCTTTTTTCTTTTAAAGGGGTATAAGAAATGTGTGGAGTTGTTGGATTTGTCAGTAAGCATGGCCTTGCGCAAAAAAATGTTTTACGCGGTCTTTCTTGTCTTGAATATCGGGGATACGATTCAACCGGTTTTGCATGCATTGATCAACAGTCAAAATTGCACATTCAAAAAGTAGTAGGTTCGCTCAATAACTTGATACCAGCTCTTGAGGCAAAAAGCATAGATGGGACGATTGCAATTGGCCATACTCGTTGGGCTACTCATGGAATGGCAACGTTAGAAAACGCTCATCCGCATACCGATTGTGGTCAATCTCTTGCTTTGATACATAACGGGATTATAGAAAACCATCAAATTTTAAGAAAACAGCTACAGCAACAAGGTCATACGTTTACTTCTGAATCAGATTCAGAAGTAATAGCGCATCTTGCAGAAACATTCATTCAAGAGCAATTAAGGCCATCAGCAATTTTACAAAAACTTTCAGAAACGTTGCAAGGTGCTTATGCCTACATTATTCTTTCGCAAAACTTTCCGAACCAATTATTGATAGCGCGTAATCGTTCGCCGCTGTGTTTGGCAATTGGTAAAGATGGAATTTTCGTTGCATCTGATCCACTGGCATTTCCAGAGCAGGTTGATCAAATGCTGTTTTTGCCTGACAAAAGCTATGCGGTTGTGACTCATAATGAGTATCAGATTTTTGATTTTGTAGGCAACCTTTTGGATGTGCAGCTTGAAAAAGCTGACAAACTAGTTGTTGTGTCCGGTAAAGGTGACTATGAACATTACATGCTTAAAGAAATTTTTGAGCAAAAACAGGCTATTTTAAGAACATTGTATGAATACAAATCAGGGCAAACGATTCAAGAACGTTTAGGCCTTTCGACGCAAGCAATCAAAGAGCTTGAAGAAATTACCATAGTTGGTTGTGGTACATCGTTTCATGCAGGTTTAATTGGGCAATTTTTTTTAGAATCGATTGCTCAAGTTGCAACAACGGTTCAACTAGGTTCTGAGTTTAGACATAAAACTTTTTTACCACGTAAAAGAAGTGTCTGTATTGCTATTTCTCAATCAGGCCAAACAGCTGACACGTTAGAAGCAGTTGAGTTGGTAAAACAACATAAAGTACCTGTAGTTGCTTTGACCAACGTTGCACAAAGTAGCTTGGCGCGAGAAAGTAACGGTTTATTGGTAACGCAAGCAGGCCCTGAAATAGCGGTTGCTTCTACCAAAGCATTTAGTACGCAAGTTGCAACACTCTATTGGTTAGCTCATCAAATAGCCTTGGTAAAGGGATTGATTGATAATACAAGTATGCTACAAGTAGAACAAGATTTAGAAGCAGTTGCCAGTATGCTTGAAGCTAATATAGCAGTGCATAAAGATTCAATCGTGGCTGATCTTGATTTGTATGTTTCCTTTAAAAATTATATTTTTTTAGGGCGACATGTTACGTATCCATTTGCCCTTGAAGCAGCATTAAAATTAAAAGAAATTTCTTATATTTTTTCTCAAGCATATTCTGCCGGAGAGTTAAAACATGGCCCGCTGGCTTTAGTTGATGCTACCGTTCCGGTAATCTTATTTTCACACCCTGATGAGTCTATTTATAAAAAAATAGTGGCCAATGCCCAAGAAGTAAAAGCCCGAAAAGGTTTTTTAATCGTTTTTGCCTGCCAGGGGCAAGAGGAATTGCTGGAACTTGCTGATAAAAGCTTTATAATGCAAACAGGTCCTGCTTTGCTTTCCCCATTAGCTATGACGGGCGTAATGCAGTTTTTCTGCTATGTTTTAGCTAAAAAATTGGGTAGATCAATTGATAAGCCCCGAAATTTAGCAAAATCGGTAACGGTTGAGTAGCTTTTTATGCTTAAAAAATCTAATTTGTACTTTCTGTAATTTTGCAGTAAGATAGTATGGAAGGTGATACTGTGGGAATTGGTATCGCTAAGACTCAGTTAGGCTGTTCAAACAGCTATGTTAAGGAATCGGTTATATGAAAATATACGTAGGCAATTTGAGCTATGGAATGTCAGAAGACCTTCTTCGTAAGAAATTCGAAGAATTTGGACCTGTTGTTTCTGTAAGCATCATTAAGGATCGTGAAACAGGGCGTTCAAAAGGTTTTGGTTTTGTAGAAATGCAAGATTCAAACTCAGGTAACAGTGCTATCGCTCAATTGAATGGCGTGGATTTCGAAGGCCGTCGCATGACTGTCAACGAAGCTCGTCCTCGTCCTGAACGTTCTAGTGGATCATCTCGCTACTAAGCGTTTGAGAGACTTACGTTAAGTACTGAATTTAAAACCCGTTGTTAAAGACGGGTTTTTCTTTTAGAGTCAATTTTAACAAGATTGTCTAAGAATTACTTGAGCATGAGATTTTTTTAGTTCACTTAAACTGTCGCTTTGTTTATTTTTATGAGGCGGATTGTTTTGGGTAAGGAATAATAAAAAAAGTAATAATAAAGAGCACCAAACAATACGTGAAAGTCTCTGCCTATATCTTTGTTTCATTAAGATCCTTTATGAAAATATAGTAGGCAGATTAGTATTGCAATTTTAAGGTCTAAAGTCAAAAAGACCTTTTACAGAGGTATTTCTTGAGCCTCAAGTGTTGTATCAATAGTATAGTGCTGCTTTAAAAAGCTTAACATTTTTTCATGGGTGTTTAGTTTTTCGCTACATGTTTTTTTACCCAGATGGAACAGTTCAATCAGATTAATAGCATTTTGAATGTAATAATCTTGTGCAACCATTTCTTTACGTTTTTCTTTCCAGGTTTTTTCTGTTGCAACTTCAGGAGTATTTTTAGTAGCATCAGGAGCTTCTTTTTTATGCGGGTCAATTGTTTTCCTGAGCGATTTTTCTTTTCCGTACGTTGAAGTTACCCATTTTACGGTCTCAGAAGGTCGTGTTAACAATTCAAACTTAAAATCAGGAGTAACCCCTTTTCCTTGAATGCAAATATCATACGGTAAATAATAAAGGCCTGTAGTGAGTTTTACAGCACTTTCATTACTGATTGGAATAACCTCTTGCACTGAACCTTTTCCAAATGTTTCATCGCCAACAATAAAGACAGAAATAAGATTTTTTTTAAGTGCATAAACTTGTAATACTCCAGCAAGAATTTCACTTGCTGAAGCGGTATAGTTATTGACTAGAATCATAATTGGCATGTTTTGAGCAAGTGTAAGTGGTTTGCGTTGTGTGCTCCATTGACCAACTACTTTTCCACTTCTTTCTTTAATAGAAACAACAGGGGTTCCTTTTGGTAAAAAAAGACCAGCAATATCAATAGCGCTGTCAAATAATCCACCAGTATTATTGCGTAAGTCTATAATGATCCCATTACTTTTGTTTTCAATTGCTTGAGCAATTATTTTTTCGATGTTTTG
>Ga0214917_10008437_pt1 | contig 10118 bp, 6 predicted proteins | sample LL_1208_BB_MetaG_FD_177983 | JGI IMG/M metagenome (GOLD analysis project Ga0214917, IMG submission 177983) | Freshwater microbial communities from Lake Lanier, Atlanta, Georgia, United States - LL_1208_BB | ecosystem: Environmental > Aquatic > Freshwater > Lake | place: USA: Georgia | collected...
TGTTCAGCATCCACAAAGACGCGCCCGCGGCCCTGGCCACGTTCACCTGATGGCCGGCGTCGATGTCCTGATCGCCGAAGACAGCCGCATCCAGGCGAAGATCCTGCAGAAGCGGCTCGTGGACGCCGGCCACTCCGTCCGCTGGGCCGAGAACGGCGCCGACGCCCTGCGACTCGCGCGGGAACAGCGGCCCGACATCATCATCTCCGACATCGAGATGCCGGTGATGACGGGGTACGAGTTCTGCAAGGCCGTCAAGACCGACCCGGCCCTGCGGAGCGTGCCGCTGATCCTGATGTCGACGCTCTCCGATCCGATCGACATCATCCGCGGCCTCGACGCCGGCGCCGACAACTACGTCACGAAGCCCTACAACGCCGACTACCTCCTCGGCCGGATGCAGTCGCTGCTCACGACCCCCCTCGGTAATCCGACCGAGGAGGCGACGCTCGAGGTGGCGATCGCCGGACAGAAGTTCCGCGTGCAGGCCGGCCGGCAGCAGGTGCTCAACCTCCTGGTCTCGACGTTCGAGAACGCCGTGGCCAAGAACCAGGAGCTGATCGCGGCCAACCAGGATCTCTCGATCGCCCGCGACAAGCTCCAGCAGACCAACTCGGAACTGTCGGAACTCAACGAGCAAATCTCGTCGATCAACGCCCGCATGGTCCGGGATCTGGAAGCGGCCGCGAAGGTGCAGCGATCGCTCCTGCCGCCGGAGGACGCCGCGATCCCGGCGACGACCGTGGCCTGGCGGTACGTCCCCTGCCAGGACCTCGCCGGCGACTTCCTCAACTTCTTCCCGCTCGACGCGGAGCACGCCGGCCTGTTCGTCGTCGACGTCAGCGGTCATGGCGTGCCGTCGTCGCTGATGGCCGTGACGGTCGGGCGGTTTCTCTCGCCGAAGGTTTCCGACCAGTCGCTGCTCGTGCGGCAGCGGCCCGACGGGGGCGTCGTTGTGGCCACGCCCGCCGACGTCGCGACGCAGCTCAACCGGCTGTTCCAGGCCGACGAGTTCTCCGGCCTGTATTTCACGATCCTCTACGGCGTGCTCCATCTTCCCACCGGCCGGCTCGACTACGTCTCCGGCGGGCACCCCGCCCTGCTGCACGTCCCGGCCGCCGGCTCCCCCGCCTACCACGGGGCCGAGGGCTTCCCGATCGGCTTCGTCCCCGAATTCGAGTACGCGCAGACGTCGCTGCAACTCGCCCCGGGCGACCGCATCTACCTGTATTCCGACGGGGTCACCGAAGCGATGGACAAGGATCAAAACCCGCTCGGCGACCAGGCTCTCGCGGACTGCATCGCCGCCAGCCGCGGGCGCACGCTCGAGGAGACGGTCGCGGGCCTGCTCGAAACGGTCGAGCAGTGGTGTCAGCCCAACGGCCCGCTCGACGACGTCTCGATCCTCGGCCTCGAATGGCGGCCATAGCCATCCCGCCGGAAGTTCCGCGGCCGCGCGAACATCCGGGCGATCCTCATCGTGCCTGATCGATCCGCAGCGCCTGGGGCTTGGGTCGGTAATAGCTGCACCCCGCGCCGAGGAGCCGCTCGTAGCCGGTGTCGATGCCGATCATCGTCTCGGCACCGCCCAAAAACAGCGCTCCGTCGGGCTTGAGCACCCGCCGCATCCTCGCCACCAGGGCGGCCCGCGTCGGCACGTCGAAATACAGCATCACGTTCCGGAGAAAGATCACGTCGCACGGCGGCAGCATCGGCCACGGGCCGTTGAGGTTCAGGCAGCGGAATTCGACGAGCTTGCGACAGTCCTGCGCGATGCTCCACTTGCCCTGCAGCGCGCGGAAGTACTTCCTCAGCAGTTCGGGGGGCAGCCCTCGATTGGTCTCCAGGTCACTGAACACGCCCTCCCGAGCGCGGGCCAGCACCGGCTCCGAGATGTCGGTGGCGATGATCCGAATCCGCCATTCGGCCACCAGCGCGGGGAACCGCTCGTTCAACAGGATCGCGATGCTGTACGGTTCCTGGCCGGTCGATGAGGCAGCGGACCAGATCACCAGCTGGCGATGGGCCGACCGCCTCGGGATCATCTCCTGGATCAGTCCCTGCAAAGTGTCGAACGGGCTCTTGTCGCGGAAGAACGAGGTCTCGTGCGTCATCATCGCGTTCAGCACGTCCTGCTCGAGCGTCTTGTCGCCGGTTCTGCGGATCCGATCGACGAGCGTGTCGAGGCTGGGAATCGCCCGCTGGCGCACGATCGGCGTCAGCCGCGCGACCACGAGATACTGCTTGGAATCGTCGATCACGACGCCCGTGCGGCGACGCAGCAGGTCGCGGAGAAACGCGAACTGTTCCGCGCCGACCTTCATCGGCCACGCCGGGCGACCCGCAGCGTCACCTCGGGTCCGATCTGGCCCAACGGCAGGACCGCATCCGCCAGACCGGCCCGGACCACCTCCCCCGGCATGCCCCACACGACGCTCGAGAACTCGTCCTGGGCGATCACCGCCCCCCCGGCCTCGACGATCGCCCGGGCACCGGCCAGGCCGTCGCGGCCCATGCCGGTGAGCACCACGCCCAGCACGCCCGCCCGCCACACCGTGGCCGCCGAGCGGAACAGCACGTCGGCCGAGGGCCGGCAGGAGTTCTCGGGCGGCTCGTCGGTGAGCCGCACGCGGGCGGACCCGCCATCGCCCGCCACCGCCAGATGCCGCCCGCCCGGCGCCAAGAGAATGTCGTTGCCGGCGATCGCGCGGCCTTCCTGCGCCTCGTGCACCGGCCGACCGCAGATCCGCGACAGCCGCTCGGCGAGCTGTGCGGTAAAAAAGGCGGGCATGTGCTGCACGATCAGCACCGGCACGCCGAGATCGGCACCACACGCCGGCAAGACCTCCGCCAGCGCCGTCGGCCCGCCGGTGCTCACGGCGATCACCACGGCCCGCACCGGCCCGCCCGCGAGCGGCGGCGGCCTCCGAGCGTGCGGCGTCGGCGCCGCGGACCGCTCGAACCTCCGGCGCCGCGGCACGAGCGCCTTGATCTTCGCGACGAGTTCATCCCGGATCACGGTGGCGACCGCATCGGCCTCCAGACCGGCCGGCTTCGACGCGTAGTCGTTCGCGCCCGCCAGCAGGGCGTCGAGCGTGGCCTTCGCGCCGCGCTCGGTCAGGCTCGAGAACATGATCACCGGAAGCCGCGGCTGTAGGCGACGGATCTCGCGCAGGGCCGCGATGCCGTCGAGCACCGGCATCTCGACGTCGAGCAGCACGATGTCGGGCGGCGCGGCGGCCACCATCTCCACCGCCATCCGACCGTTGACCGCGGCGCCGGCGATGGCGAGGTCGGGGTCGGCCGTGAGCGTCGCCGACAGCAGGCTGCGGATGGTCGCCGAGTCGTCCACGAGCAGCACCCGGATCGGCCCCCGGTCGGCGGCGGCACCCACCTCCGTCGCGCTGCACACGCCGAGCCCCACCAGCTTGCGGGCGAGCGCCTCCGCAGTGAAGGGCTTGCTCACGAAGTCGTCGGCGCCGGCGGCGAGCGCCATCTCGATCCGGCCGCGGTCGCTCTCGGTGGAGATCATCAACAGCTTGAGATCGCGGTGCCGGGGATGGCCGCGGAGCCGCCGCAGCAGTTCGATGCCGTCCATGACGGGCATGTGCCAGTTGACGGTCACCAGATCGGGCCGCGGCCCGGCCGCCAGTCGCTCGATGGCCTCCGCACCGTTGGCCGCCTCGTCACACTCGAACCGCAGTTCGCGGAGCGCGCGCGCCACGATCGATCGGCTCGGCTTCGAGTCGTCCACCACCAGTGCCCGCACGCTGCCCGCCTCCCGTGCCTAGCGCCTGTAGTCCTCGACCAGCCGCTGCAGGGCCTGGGCCATGCGGGCGAGTTCCTGCGAGGAGAGCTGCGTGTTGGAGGCCCCCTCGGCCGTGCTCTGGGCCGCCTGCGCCACCTGGACGATGTTCTCCGCGATCTCGGTGGAGCCGGTGGTGGCCTCGGCGATATTGCGGCTGATCTCGCTCGTGGTCACCGACTGCTCCTCCACCGCGGCGGCGATCTTCGTCTGCAGGTCGTCGATCCGCTCGATCACGGTGCCGATCTCGCCGATCGCGGCCACGGCCCGGCGGGTGTCGGACTGCATGGCATCGATCTTGCCGCCGATCTCCTCGGTGGCCTTGGCCGTTTCGCGGGCCAGTTCCTTGACCTCGTTGGCCACGACCGCGAACCCCTTGCCCGCCTCGCCGGCCCGCGCCGCCTCGATCGTGGCGTTGAGGGCGAGCAGGTTCGTCTGCTCGGCGATCGACGTGATGACCTTCACGACCTTGCCGATGTCGGTGCTCGAGCGACCGAGGGCGTTCATCGTCGCCGACGTCGTACCGGCCATTTCCACCGCCTGGCGCGCGGTGGCGGCGGCGGACTGGGCGTTCCTCGCGATCTCGTGGATGCTGGTCACGAGGTTGTCGATCGAGCCCGACACGATCCGGGCATTCCCGCTCACCTGCTCGGCGGCGGCGGAGACGAGATTCGCCTGGGCCGTGGTTTGCTCGGCGGCCGCGCTCATCTGCTGGCTGACGCTCGTCAGCTCCTCCGAGGAACTCGCCAGCGCATGGGTGTTGTCCACGATTCCCGACACGAGCGCCGCCTGGCGACGGGCCTCACTCGTGAGCCGCCGCGCGATCGCGGCCGAGACTGCGAGGACCGCCAGGGCCGTGGCCCCGAAAATGCCCAGCGCGAACGTCCGCAGCCGCCTGATCGGTGACAACACTTCGGCCTCGTCGATCTCGGACACGAGCGCCCAGCGCACGGCCCCGTGGCCCGCGGCGTCTCCCCGGTGGATCGTCACCGGCGTCCACGAGGAGAGCACGCGCGTGCCGCGGTAATCGGTGGTGATGGCGGTGCCGGACCGGCCCTCGTCGAGCGCCGACCGCACCGGAAGGGTGTCGACCTTGATCTTCGGATCGATGACGGTCGATTCGACGCCGAGCGCCTTGGCGAACCGCGAGTTGGAGCGGAACATCCGGTCCGGCCCGACCGCGTAGGTCTCCCCCGTCGCCCCCATGCCCGTGATCTCCCCGATGATCGCGTCGGCCCTGTCGATGGAGAGCTGGAACGCGATCACGCCGACGACCTCCCGGCCGTCGTACACCGGCGCGGCGATGAAGCTCGCCGGCGCCATGCACGAGGGGAGGTATCGGGCGAACGGCCCGTAGGCCACGGCATCACGGCGGCCGGCGGCGACCACGTCCTGGCAGGCTTTCGCGAGGTTCGACGCGGCCAGCGGACCGCTGCGCAAGGGAGCGCCGAAGTCGATCTCCTTCATCACCGAATACACGACGTTTCCGGAGGCCGCATCGACGAGGAACACGTCGGCCAGCCCGTAGCGGTCGAACATGCCGCGGAAGATCGGATGAAACACGCCGTGGGCCTTCGTGTAGGCCGAATCGTCGTCGGCCGCGTCGAGCAGCTGCTTCGAGCCGATGGGATTGGCGTTGCGGCGGATGTACATGTCCTGGAGCACCACCGCGTCGTCGTCGAGCGCCTCGGCGAACGGCCGTGCGTCGATCTCCTCCGCGCACCGGGTGCGGAACTCGGCGGCGAAGTCGCCCGTGTAGAAGCCCTCGAGGTCGCGGCGGGTGCCGGCGATCGCCTTGTCGTCGAGCCCGTCCGCGGCCCGGACGAAGGCGGCCCTGAACTGCCTGATCGCATCGACCGTCATCCGGTCGGCCGCCGCCACCCGCAGCTGGTTCTGCTGCGCGTCGAAGTGCCGCTCCACCGCCTTGGCCGTGATCGTGCGGACGACCTCGAGCTGGTTGAACGCCTGCTTCTCCAGCGTGCCGGACGACGACAAGTACATCGCCAGGCCGGTGAGCGCAAGCGGGATCAACGACACCGCCAGCAGCGCGAGCAGCAGCCGGTTGCCGAGCAACGCCATCCAGCCGGAAAGCAGGGAGGATTTGGGGGCCGCACTATCCGCCATGGGGGTCTCCATGTCTGACGAAGGGAACTGTCCGCTGCCGGTGAAGCGCCTGGACGACGCGTTCCGGATCGACGAGGTGCACCAGTCGGTGGGCGTCGGCGTAGACGCCCGTCACGGCGTCGGCCGCCGGCCCGCCGACCGGCTTGCCGGGATGCTCGATCCGGTCGGCGCCGACGGTCTGCACGTCGAGCACCTCGTCCACGAGCAGGCTGTACCAGTCGTCCGCGAGTCGGATCACGAGATGGGTGGAGGCGGCCGCCGGGGGACGATCCGGCAGGCCGAGCGACTGCCGCATGTCGATCACGGGCACGATCCGTCCCCGCAGGTGCAGCAGCCCCACGATCGCCGGGGGCGCCAACGGCACCGGGGCGATCGCGGCGCTCGACAGCACCTCCGCGACGCCAGCCGACGCGATGGCGAAGCAGTGCTCGCCGACACGGAACGCGCACACCTCCACGACCTCGGACGTGTTCAGCATGGCAGGCCCCGGGCGAGGTCGAGCACTTCCGTCGCCACGCCCCCGAGGGCGAGCGCCCCGCACACGCCGCTGGTCGCGAGGGCCGGCTGCAGCGGCGTCTCGGACGCCACGACATCGAGAATCTGCCGGACGGCGATGCCGACGGGCCCGTCCGGCCCGCCGCAGACGACGACGCTGATCCGGTCCTCGGCCGACGCGGACGACTCGCCGAGCAGACGATCGGCATCCACGACCGGCGTGAACGCGGGGCCGCGCCGCAGGACGTGGCGGTCGCCGAGCGGCTGCAGGTCGGCGACGGGAACGTTTTCCAGGTGGATGACGCGTTCGAGCGGCAGGGCGATGCGGCGTCCCCGGCCGGTGCGACAGACCAGGTACCGCTCGCCCGCCGCCATGGCGTCGGCCGTGGCCTCGGGATCGGCATCCCGGGCGGGGGGCAGTTCAGCCGCCCGCAGCATGCCGCGGAGGTCGAGAATGAGCACCACGCCCCCGTCGCCGAGCACGGTGGCTCCCGCATACAGACCGATCTGGGCGAGCAGTCCGCCGATCGGCTTGACGACGACCGTCGAGAGGCTCGCCGCCTCGCCGATGCCGGCGACACCGCGTGTCGCCGCCGCGGCAGGCAGGGCATCGCCCGCGTGCGTATGGATCGCCGACCCCTGCTCGCCGGCCTCGGCCGGCCGGTCGTGCCGCACGCCATCGATCACGATCCCAAACTCGTGGTCATCCACCCGCACGATCACCACCGTGCCCCGGTCACGACAGGCGGTCCGCTCCCGCAGGGCGAGAAACTCGTCGAGAAACACCACCGGCAGGAGACGGCCCCGGAGGCGGATCACCGGCCCTCCCTCGAGCCCCTCGATCCGCAACCCACCGCGGTCCCCGTGGCGATCGCTGTCGGGCCTCAGCGGCACCAGCTCGCGGACCGCGGCCTGGGGAATGGCGAGCCGCTGGCTGCCCGACCGCACGATCAGCGCCGGCATGATCGCCAGCGTGAGCGGCACCCGGACCCGCACCGTGGTGCCGCACCCGGGACGGCTATGGACATCCACCGTGCCGCCGATCGCCTCGATGTTGGTCTTCACCACATCCATGCCGACGCCGCGGCCGGAGACACTCGTGACCGCCGCGGCCGTGGAGAAACCGGGCTCGAAGATGAACTGCAGGATCCGCTCGTCGGGGAGCGCCGCCGCCGCCTCGGCGGAGACCAGCCCCCTGGCGATCGCCTTGTCGCGCACCGCCTCGACCAGGATCCCGCCACCGTCGTCCTCGACCTGGATGGTCACCTGCCCGCTCTCGTTGAAGGCCCGCAGGGCGAGCGTTCCGGCCCGCGGCTTGCCCCGGGCGACGCGCACGTCGGGCGGCTCGATGCCGTGATCGATCGCGTTGCGCACGAGGTGGGTCAGGGGATCGCGGATGCTCTCGATGAGCGTGCGGTCGAGTTCGGTGTCGCCACCGTCGATCGTGAGCTGCACCTCCCTGCCGCAGGCCACGGCCAGATCGCGGACCGTGCGGGGAAACTTGTTGAACACATGGTCGATCGGCTGGAGCCGGGTCTTCACCGCGGTCTCCTGGAGGGCGTTGGTCACCGCGTTGATGCGGTGGACCGCCGCGACCATCGCGGGGTCGTCGGCGCTGACGCTCCGCAACTCGTTGCGTGCGAGCACGAGTTCCCCGACCAGGTCCAGGATCGACCCGACCAGGCCCACATCGACGCGGATCGAGCTCTCGCCGGCTCCCCGCTCCGCGGCCGCCGGCCTGTCCGCCCCGGGCGATGCGGGCGACGCGCTCGGCGCGGCGGCCGCGGCTTCGGCCGCACGCGTCGCGGGGACCGGGTTCTCCGCCGGGACCGCCGGCGACGCGGTGGCAGGGTCGCCGGCGGCTACGGCGGTGAGCCGGTGGGCGAGTTCGCGGAAGTCGTGATCCCCCTCCGCGCCCGTGGCCTGGATCGTGCGCAGGATTTCCCGCACGGCATCGATCATCGAATACAGCGAACCCGTCACCCGGTCGTCCAACACGAGCGTGCCGTCGCGGAGCCGGCCGAGGAGGTGCTCGCCACTGTGCGTGAGGGCGCCGAGTTTGGAAAACCCGAAAAAGCCGCTGTTGCCCTTGATCGTGTGGACGGTGCGGAAGATGCTCGCCAGCCGCTCCTCGTCCGCTGGAGCCTGCTCGAGGGCAATCAGATCCCGGTCAAGCTGATCGAGGTTTTCGGCCGACTCGACCAGAAATTCCTGGATGAACTCCTCGTTGTGACTCGCTCCAACCACGGCGACGGCTCCTCCGGGCAAGCATACTCCACGGATTCGGCACGGGCCGCACACCCCAACCCCCTCGTCGGGCCGGGGAAAAACGCCTTTTGAGGCCTGGTCGTCACGGCCGGGAAACCGTCTAAAATAACCGCGTTGCTGTAGTCATTGACACACCCGGCCGGCCCGCGAGCCGGTTTGCATCCGTCCAGGAGCACATCATGGCAGCCACGCTCACATCGCCCCTTCGCCGACCTCGCCGCAGCCAGATTTGCATCGGCCTTACGTGCGTCACGCTCACCTGCATCGGTGCGGCCGGCTGTGCGCCCGTGACAGCGCCGGCCCGGGCACAGGTGGTCGAGGTGGAGGCGATCGATCCCGCTCCGTCGGCGGCTCCCGCTCAGCCGGCGGCCCGCGAGAAGGTGATGCTCGGCGAACCGAGTCTCACTGCCGGCGTCCCGGGATCGGGCCCGATCACGCTCGCCGAGATCGACGCCTGGCTCGCCGACCCCAAGAACTTCGTCGAGCTCGATCCGGTGCTGCCGCTCGGCCTCTCCCAGGGAGCGGCGCAGATCACGGGCCTCGACAAGAACCCGCTCACGCGGGCCAAGATCGAACTCGGCCGCCAGTTGTATTTCGACAAGCGGCTCTCGGCCGACGCGACCGTGAGCTGCGCGAGCTGCCACGATCCGTCGATGGGCTACTCGGCCCACACGAAGACGGGCGTGGGGATTCGCGGACAGCTGGGCGGCCGCAACTCGCCGGTGTCGTTCAACCGCATCCTGACCGGCGTCCAGTTCTGGGACGGTCGGGCCGACTCGCTCGAGGCGCAGGCGGTCGGGCCGATCCAAAATCCGATCGAGATGGGCTTCACGCACGAGGGCGTCGTCAAGCGGCTCGGGGAGCTGCCCGTCTACAAGAAGCAGTTCGACAAGATCTTCGGCGAACTCACGATCGACCGTGTCGGCCAGGCCATCGCCGCCTTCGAGCGGGCGATCGTCACGTCCCCCTCGCCCTATGACTACTACGAGCAGATGAAGGCGTTCGCCGGACTCGACGCGGAAGACATCGCCGACGACCCCGACCTCGCCAAGCGGTACGCCGACGCCAAGGCCGCGGTGGAGGCCCATCCCATGTCCGAGGAGGCGAAGCGCGGCCGCGAGATCTTCTTCACCGAGAAGGGCAACTGCACCGCGTGCCACGTCGGTGCGAATCTCGCCGACGAGAAGTTCCACAACATCGGCGTCGGCATGGAGGCGGAGAAGCCCGATCTCGGTCGGGTCGCGATCTCGAAAGATCCGAAGGATACCGGCGCCTTCAAGACGCCGACGGTCCGCAACGTCGCCCTCACGGCGCCCTACATGCACGACGGCTCGATCGCCACGCTGGAGGAGGTGGTGGAGTGGTACGACAAGGGCGGCCACGCCAATCCGCAGCTGAGCGACAAGATCCGGCCGCTCAAGCTCTC
>Ga0214917_10008438_pt1 | contig 10117 bp, 7 predicted proteins | sample LL_1208_BB_MetaG_FD_177983 | JGI IMG/M metagenome (GOLD analysis project Ga0214917, IMG submission 177983) | Freshwater microbial communities from Lake Lanier, Atlanta, Georgia, United States - LL_1208_BB | ecosystem: Environmental > Aquatic > Freshwater > Lake | place: USA: Georgia | collected...
ACCGCTCTTCTCTCGTCTTTTCCGATATCGTCCTGGCACAGTGCGCATATCCCCCGCGACGCAGTCACTGCTGTGGGAACTGTGTAGTCGGTCCCATACACTATCAGGTACGGGTGATCGACAGCTTGTCGAAGCCGAGTAAGGAGGTCAAAAATATGCGCATAGTTGTGAAGCAAAGTTCCTTGAGCTGCAAATGTGTCGAATTTCAACATGGATTGTTTGTATATCGATTCGTAGAAATCAATCTCTTCGGGAGTCAATTTTGTTTTCTTGATTTCCACTGTCATTGAGGGTAGATTCAAGTCAGCTTGTCTCTCTAATTTTGTTCGTCGCAACAAAATTGTGTCCAAGACCTGTGTCTTGAGGACATTCAGAGCTGATCCGTCGCCTATCCCAAACTTGATTATGGGACCACTAATGACTTGCTTGAAGTAAGAGTAATGTTTAGTCCGAGCGCATCCGCATTTTGAGCAGAACCGGTTATCGACGAATCGGAAATGCAAAGATTTGCAGTCGCAACCTTTGCAAAAATAATGTGCAAACGGGGCAAAGCGGAGAAACCGTACCAGCGAATACAGTTCACCAACTCGGTTCTGTAAAGGTGTCCCTGACAAGCACCATCGATGATCTGCTGCGATTGCAAATGCAGCTAGCGAAGTTGAATTCGTACGTTGTTTGATACGATGAGCTTCGTCTAAAACAAGGCGACCCCATTTCACACAATGCAGCGGAGAATTGTTCAAATCAACATCTTCCAAAGCTTCTTCGTCATCCTGTTCTGCATCGCCTTCCCCATTGAATTTCGGACGATTATTCACCAATGGTCGACCTCCACTTTTCTTTTTTCCCACCCCTTTCCCTGTCCCAATCGACGATTTTGATCTCGATTTTATCGACCTCTCTCGTATCTCCTCATCGCCGTCACTGTCGACATAATCAGTTTCATCAGAGTCAACACTTATGGTGGAACCAGAAGACTCTGAATCAGTATAGTCCGAACTGGAATAATCCGAGCTGTCATCAGAACTAACAGAGAACTCAGACGATGAAGAATCTTCCGACTCTTCAACTTTTCGTTTTCGTGATTGAACTTTTTGTTTCCGCGGTTCCAAATCTACACTTTCTTCCTCTCCTGAATCGGTTTCTTTGAATGTCGCGATCGCTTTCATTGCTGCCGAGCGGCGCCCAACAACAGGCTTCACGGACTGTTTTGATCCTGAAGGGGACTTTTTTGACGGTTTCCGTTTCTTCGCTGATTCCGAGCGGGAAGACTCCGATGATGATGATAATGACGAATCTGACGACGATGATTCTGACAGCGCCTCACTGCCAGAGTCATCGCGCTTCTTTCTCCCTGTAGATCTCACAGTTGACTTGGCTGGTACCTGCCGGCGATTCCCGCCTTTCCCAAGCAACGATTTTGAAATTCCCAATTTTTTTTCCAAAATTATTTTCACAATTTCAGCTTTTTTCATTCTATTCCATCCATCAATTTGATGCTGCCGCAGTTCCTCTTTCAGATCAGCAACCGCGATTTTCTTCAACTCATCTTCCGTTACAATAATTTTTTCCTCCATTTCTTCCTCATCCTCTTTCACTTCCTCTTCCTCGGGTTCTCGCTTCGAAACGTCCCGCGAACCAACTTGCTTGTACAACGCATTCAACTCGTACGGCGTCATCGAGCCAACCAACTCAGGATCAACCAGCCCGCTTGCTTTCACAATCTCTTTGATTGTATTCGCAATCGTTGGCGCTGAACTACTTTGGTCTATTCCCATTGTTCTTTTCGCTTTCTCTGCAGCTGATTTGTCTTTTATTTGACGCAAACTTTGCTGCGTCGTTCGCATCGCGTTTGGCCCGCACATATACTTCAAATGAAACTGAAGTTTCCCCGGAAGAAACATTTTCTTGCAATACTTACATTTCACTTTTGCCTTGTTTGCTTCCTTCCTATAATCGTTCTCTAGTGTTTGATACGTTGTTAAAACGATATCGAACTTCGCGAGCTCAGCTGCGGCAATTTTCTGTGAACCATGATACACGTGGATCGACAAACAGTTTGAACCAGTAAACTTCTCTATCTCGGAATACCATTGCATAACTGCCGCAACTGGTGCCACAACAAGAGTTGGACTAACTTGATCTTTGCGACCAACTATTAGGGATATGGTTTGAAGAGTTTTACCCATGCCCATCTCGTCAGCCAGAATTCCTCCACGAGTAGACGGGTTCATTTCCTGAGCCATCATCCACGAGTAGCCTTCGAGCTGGAACGGGAGAAGGTTGGCTCCCGTAATCTCCGTAGGTTTAGTCAGCAATGGCACGGATACTCCTCGACGATGAACCAAACGTTCAGACAAATTGTCAAAGTCATCCGCAAACTCAGCTGCATCGTCGGGATCGAGCACTGACCGAACGTTGTTCAGAGGTTTTCCGGCAGTTTCAAAGACCTCTTTTTGAGCATCTTCTTCAAGCTGAGAAAAACCAACACATAGTGAAGCAAGTGTTTCATCAAAGTTGGAGAACCCGATAAAATCGAGCGGAGCACATCGGATATGGAACCAGATCGGGATAGCTCCGTATTCACCACGAGGATCTGGGGAACCGTAACCAAAACGAAGACCACCCTTATCTATGGTTTGTCCGCATTTACGGCATCGCGAAATACCTGATTTGGCCTTCTCGCATAGGAAGCGCTTTTCGCTATCATCTATAGGATCGGAGGGGATCGGTAGGTCGGGAACTGGTTGTTCCTCACCTTTCTTCGCCTTCTTCTTTGGAGGAGGTTTGGTGGACTTCTTCAGAGCTTTTTTCGCCTTTTCGGCTGCGACAAGGTGTTCCGGAGTCACAAAAGCTTTCAAAATAAGATCGTAAGACGCATGCTCAGCGAGCCGAGGATGATTCGAATATGTCGGAACCAAACATTTATCGAGATTCAGGTTTATCGGGATGTCTGCCATGAAAACACTAGTTCATGAAATTTCTGGAAGTTGCAGGAAAAATTCATTAAACGGAATGGAAAAGGATCTCGAGAAACAACCATTCCTGCAGACGAAGAGAGACACGAGGCTCGTCGAGGGGAACAAATTTCGCATTAAGCGTCATCATATCAGTAAGTGGTTATTCACGAGAGATCTCTACCATACGCTGCTGGGTCTGAATGGATTTCTGATCCTCCTCGTTTTGCTTGTTATGTATGCATTTCCGAGTTCATGCACTCGTTCCATCCCTTAGGTATTTCATAATTGCACTCATATATGCTTCATTGTATTACGCAATTGTATATCCGGATCCTCGCGCGACTGATATGCAATCATTTGGACAGGCGCTGATTGCGTCGCTGCAAATCCAGTCCACGATTGGTTTCGCGTCTCCGTCTGCGGAGCACTGGTCTCGTAACTGGAAAGTGGTTCTTGTCATCACGCTGCACTCCATTACAACCGTTGTTTTCAACATCTTCCTTCTGGGTACATTGTTTGCTCGTCTGAGTAGTGCGAAAAATCGTGCGATAACTGTCCGCCTGTCTACCCGGGCCATAATATCTCAGAAGGATCAGTATCCAATTCTTTCTTTTCGGGTTGGGGAGATCCGCCGCCATCAGCTCCTCAACCTCAACGTATCAGCGTATTTATTCCACCACGTTTCTCCTTCGGATTTGTTTGTTCGTGAACTGTTGTCGACAAATCCATCATCAGGTATCTTCCTGGCCATCCCGACGGAGATTCAGCACGTCATTGACGAGTCAAGTCCCTTGTGGAAACTAGTGTGCCCACAGAATCTCGACGGCGGATTCGTATGCAAAGTTTGCGGTGATCAATTTGATTCAAAGCAACAGCTTTCAAAACATTTAAGTTTCAATAAAAATGCGCAACATTTACGCTTCAATGCAGATATTGTTGGTCTTCCAACTCCGAGTGTTTCGAAACTTCGTCAGCTCTTTAGTGATAAGGCGAGCAAAGAAAATAATATCGTTGAGTCGTATTTCGAGATTATTGTGCTGGTAGAAGGAACAGAACCAGTCACTGGATCTCCAATCCAAGTTCGCCATTCATACACATTTTCGGATCTTGTATTTGGTGGTGCTGCATTTATGCCGTGTTGGAGAGTTGAGACTGATGTGGGAAACAGGAAAAAAATTGTCGTTAATTTCGATTCATTTAATAAAATTACACTCCAAAATTAATTAATTTTTCATGTTTTTCTGTGTGTTTCCCGATTATTTTTTTGCATCTAGTAGAAGTCGCCACCACCAAAATGTCTATTCGAATCAAGCGTCAATTATCGTCGAAATCTATCACAAAACTGGCCAAGTCAAACACTGTGACTTCTCTAGAAACGCTAATGCTGGATTTGGAGGAAGGGTTCGACACGGATGATGATCCACAACTTTCAACCTCTAATTTCAATGAATGTTTTATTGAATACCAAAATGTTTCCCGCAAATTATATCTCAGAGATTTATTCTATTCGGTGATTCAATTTCGTTTTTGGATTTTATTCACAATTATTTTTTCCACTATTTTGTTTTTTGTTTTTATTTTTTCACTCGTTTATTACGCCGCTTCACCTCAATGCGGCCTTCATTTACACGAAAACGGGTACCGCGCAGACTCGTTCCTGTACGCAATTCTGATTCAGTTTAGAACAGTCCTCGAACCACACCCTGAATTCCACACTCCATTCTGGAACGGTTGTCCTGCGGGAATCGCGGGATTATTTTTGCAGCTTTTTGGCGGAAATGTTCTTTTTTCAATTCTGACAAGTTCATTAATTTTCTCGTTCCAGTCCATTTCTCGGCGCGGAAGGTCAACCAAATTCTCCCTCATCACTCTCACACAATCCGCAACTATTTCAACCCGCGAATCAACCAACGAAATGGTTCAAATACCCGAATATTTTTTTCAAATTTTTGGCGTCGATACAAATATGTCATCGACCTTGAAAATCGATCGATGTACCGGGACAGTGTACGTGTTTGATCCGGAATCTGAGCAAGGAATGGTTTGCTTGGGATCGCAAATTAAGCTCATGATTTCGCTTCCTGGATGTCTGGAAATTGATATTCCTAAGAAATATTTATTACCATCAACTCATCCAGCCGTTAAGTACGAGGAATCAACGAGAAGCTGCCCAGTGTGCGGGAAACCAATACTGGGTTTCAACAAATTATTGAAGCATTTATGGGCGTCCGACGACACCCAGCACGATATTGAATATGAAAATTTAATTGAACAGATTGAAAAGATGAAACAGTTGACAACGAGAACACAAGTTTTGAAAAAAATATTTCAAAGAGGACTCCAATTTATCGTAATCGTTGAAGGTTTAGATCCCATCACGGGAGACCGAATTCAAGTTCAAAAAATATATACTCCAGAAACGATTCGGCCGCAGCAAGAAGAGTTGGTTGTTCTCAACGAACAAACTAAGGAAGCTGCAATAGAATATGCATCATTTCTTTAAATCATGGAAAAGTAAATCTTGCAATTTTTTCTTTTTTTCCGTTTCTTTTAAAATTTTTTCCAGGACACATAAATGAAATCGGTTATCATACTACCGAAATCAGATCGTGCAATATTCAAATCAATCCTCTCGATCTTGTCAGATCCATTTTATTATTTGTTAAATTTAAATTCGCTGATTTTATTGCTGTTCTTTTCCATGATTATTGTATCAATTTTGGCGTCCATTATGATGGCAATCTGGATTCTTGTTAAATTAATCGCTGTGGGAATTCTTCACAGTCCTTCGGATGCACCAGTCAAAATGTTTTTCGGAATGGCTGTCATAACTATTTTCACAACAATTGCGGGAATTATTCATCGCCATTTAACGCGTTCAGAAGTTCGAGGTCAGTTTGTTTCTTTTTCCAAATATATGACGCTGAGAAACCAGTCTAGCAGCGTTATTGAGGAGGAAGATTTACTCTTCCAGGTTGTTGACAAGAGAGCTACTCAGTTGATTGGAATGGGTATTTGTGCGGAAGTGGCTATTGATCACGGGCGTGGAGATTTTGAATTCCGCCGAGTCGCTATTGATTCTCCTGGTATGATTGTTTTACCAACACAAATTCCTATTCATTTAGAAAATATTTTCCCCGAAATTTTACATGCAAATTGTGATGTGTGTGGCGCAACTTGTACTGCGGCAACACTTGCGGCTCATCTACAATATTTTCACGAAATTGATAAAAAAGGATCTTTGGAGAGTCGAAAAATTAAAATGCATACTTTGATTTCCTCTATTCATGAAATTCGAATCAGAATCAGCGGCGTCGATGAAGTTAGTGGCAAGCCTGGGACAGCGGAACATTTATATGAAAAATCAAATATTATTCTAGTGCAAGAGAGTAAAGAAAAATTACACGATGATTTCGACACCGTCACGACAACTGTCGATGATATGGGCGATTCCTCAACAATCGAACGAAGTATTTCTTCGCCATCCGCGAAATCCTCAAGTCCCAAAAAATTCGTCCATGTTGATTTTAATTATCAGTAAAAACAATAAATTTTTGTGCTTTTTTTCGTGAATAAAATATTTTTCCAGGTTAATTTGCGATGCATTATCGATGGAGACACAAACAGTCAATGCACTGTTTGGTTTTGCGAGGAATACTGCTCGTATTATTTTTCGGGATCGCTGACGGAGTAGGTCTTCGGGCAGAGGATACCGAAATTGCCGTGCCTGGAAAAATTTCATCTTCGCAAACTTTTCATCCCCAACCACATGCGTGGGAGAAATATATTTCGAGACAGAATTTGTTCGGACTGATAGTTGTGACATTAATGCTGTCTTCGATTTGTTACGGATTTGTATTCACAGGTCTGCCAGAGAACAATTTGGTTGAACTAACAATTGGTTGGGCCGAATTGCTAAGCGGGTCGGTTCCCACCACGACTATCCGGGAAGAAAATGAGGAACCAGACGTAGAGACATCAATGGTGAACGCGCCTCTGACAGTTGTGGTGAAAGCAAACGCTGTTGGCGACGACGATCCGAGTCATCACGTTCTTAGTCTCGAGGAGAAACCAACTCTGACTTTTGACTATTCGCAATTGGGTGAGAAAAATTATCGATTTTTTATAGATAAAACAAAAGTCGCGAATCTTAGCTACACTGTGATTATTCGGGAAGGAAACATTCCGGTTCATTTTGAAACAATTAAGGCAGACAGTTTACTGAATAACGGGGCGAAAGAAACTTCAGAAATTTACGGAACGAAAAGAGCGTATTTTATCGACATTAATAATTTACCACAAAATGAGGTTAAATTAAAAAATAAAATTCTCAGAATCCATTATTGTATTCAAAAGTAATACAAATCGCAAATTTTTCTGAAATTTCTTCATTTACAGTAATTCGATTAAAGAAAATTAGAAAAATATATTTTCGTGATAAATTTGAAAGATTTTCATGCATTAGGTCGCGAGTTCAGGTGGCGAGGTGGTGGGGGGCGGATCACGAGTCACTATAACTGTCCTCGCCGATCTACCACCCCGTAGGAGGGCGAAACATTTCCGCCATACACAGAGCCACGCAAGGAGTGGAAGGATTATGAGACACACGATTCCGATCAGAACAAGTTTAACAATGGTCCATGTGTAATCATGCGTTTTAAACCTGACATGGTCATACTCTATCGGCGGCAATTTTAGATATTTCATGTTTATGGATGGGAAATCGTGTTGCGCGTGTCTTGCTAATTCGTTCTGGATAGTGATAAAGAAGTACAGCAGAGATGAACACGCAGAGAGCTGGGCATATTCTTCGTCAGGCTCCGCAAACAATATCGGTGCATCATTTGATATCGTGTTTCTATACTGTGCAACCTTTATTGTTCGCTGATTCAGCGGGTTACCCTTCAACCTGAAAGTGCATTTGATACTCACAAAATCCTTCTCCTTGTCAACCATAATCTCAGGTTCTGTGTAAGACTGGGTGTAGTCATACAGAGTGCACTCGTTACACGGATCACGCTCCCGAAGGGGGCGAAGTTGCACGAGAAGTTGTGAAACCAACATTTCGTGCTTCTGAAGACCCGCGAAATAGTTCGTGCATTGGTCCTTGGATTTCGATTGGAGCACCAATATATGCGGAGGAGACATAAAAGCCTTGTGTTTCCTATTTTCAAGGAAAGATTCCCGTCCTCCCTCGTTTAACCATTTATTGATACTTGGTATATCAAGATCGGGCACCGTTTGTGCGGGTCCTGTCGATCCCGGTTTAATCTTCCCCTCATTCAGCTCGTCCGGAATTAGCGAAGGGGGCGCCTTGCTTCCACAAACCGATACATTATCTTGCATCATCGCCGCTATGCTGATAAGAGACAAAGTATTCAGAATTAGGGCCATCTCCAACTACGACTCGAATCGCGAATGAAAAAGAAATCCGGAGTCAAAATTAGAAAAATGTGTTTCGTGATACATTTGGTAAGTCATGAATTAGGTCACGAGTCCAGGTTGCGAGGTGGCGGGCGGATCACGAGTCACTATAACTGTTCTTCCAGGTCTACCTCGTATGTGGGCAAAACAAACTCGCCATATGCAGAACCAGATAAGAGCCGGGACGGTGATAATACACAAAATTCCGCCCACAACCAGTCCAACAATCAACCCTGTGAAATCATTCCTTGTATGCCTGAGAGCGTCATGGTGTATCATTGGCAATTCCAGAGATTCTATGTTTATGGATGGGAAATCTGGTTGCGCTTTCCCTACTAATTGGTTCTGGATAGTGATAAAGGAGTACAACAGACATGAACACACAACGCGCTGGGCATGTTTGTCGTCAGGATCTGAAAACAATTTCGTTTCATCATTTGATATCGATTTTCTATACTGTCCAACCTTTATTGATCGCTGATTCAGTTGGGTACCCCCCCTCAACTTGAATGTGCACTTGATACTTACGAAATTCTTCCCCTTGTTAACCACTATCTCAGGATCTGTGTAAAACTGGGTGAAATCGTATAGACCGCACTCGTTACATGGACCAGGCCGCCAAAGAAAAGGCAATCGCATGAGAAGTCGTGAAACCAACATTTCGTGCTTCTGAAGACCCGCGAAATAGTTCGTACATCGGTCCTTGGATTCCGATTGGAGCACCAATATATGCGGAGGGCACATAAACGCTCTGTGTATATCATTCTCCAGGAAAAACTTCTCTCCGTTTTTGTTTATCCATTCGTTGATGCTTGGTATATTAAGATCGGGTACCGATGCCAGTTTAGCGTTGCCCTCATTCAGCACATCCGGGACAAGCAAAGAGGATACCTTGCGTCCGAAAGCGGTCATATCATCTTGTATCAACGTCGAAATGCTAACAAGATACCAAGTATTCAATATTTGGGTCATTTCCGACTACGACTCGAATAGCGAATGAAATGCATTCTGGATTTTCAAAAATTTGAATTTGTAATTCCATACTGTATCTATGCGCGCCTCTGAATCAGGTTCGCGAAATCTACTGATCTAAGTTAGCTATCGGTACTATTTTATCTTTCCCGGGTCCCATGTGCCAGAATTTCCAACTTGTGTTGGTGGAACCGGCCCATCCACCTTTTCGTGGAGCGTAATTGCCCCAAGGACCCGCGTTGTTAGAGTAGTAGTCCATGGGAATATGGAACTCAGATTCAGGAATGTCAGTTTCCGATTCCTCGCCCCACAATTTGAATGCTTCAAAGGACGATAAGAGTGGAGACTTGTAAGACTCTCCCCAGTCGATCGATAGCCGGGGACAAGCCACTTGCACCCACGCGTCTACAGAGTCACCAAACTGTGACATTCTCTCTGGGGATATTTCAGATATCAGTACAGTAAAAGTTTGAATCCCACGTGACGTGAGAAGCTCCTTTAGTGACTCAAGAATACCAACACTTCCTTGACGCCCCAACGTACCTAATACCAGTCCTACACGTTTTGCATCCTTGCATTTCTTCATTTGAGATAGTCGAGTTTGCTTCAGTTCATTCAGCGACAAAAACTCACTAAAGAATCGATTCGTGAACGGATCATATCGGAAAGCTGGAAGCTCTGGATTTGCCATCATGGCAGCTTCAATATGGAAACGGCCATCTGCAACGAAAACCAGAATGTCAGCTCCAGTGATCTCAGGT
>Ga0214917_10008439_pt1 | contig 10115 bp, 8 predicted proteins | sample LL_1208_BB_MetaG_FD_177983 | JGI IMG/M metagenome (GOLD analysis project Ga0214917, IMG submission 177983) | Freshwater microbial communities from Lake Lanier, Atlanta, Georgia, United States - LL_1208_BB | ecosystem: Environmental > Aquatic > Freshwater > Lake | place: USA: Georgia | collected...
CGACACCCTCCTGCGAGGGCAGGGGGGGCGCGCCGAGTTCCTGAGCGAGCGCGGCCTGATCGACCTGTGGGTCGCTGGGCTCGAGCGTGAACCGGCGCACCGTGTTATTGCCCGACGAGTCGGAGATCGCGATCTTCACGTTCAGCTCGTCGACCTGCTCGCCCGCCCACCAGATCTCCTCGCCCACGAGATGAGCCGGCGATTCCCGCGACAAGACGCCCTCGGCCGTGATCTTCTTCCAGCCAGCATCCCCTTTGCCGCGATATTCGACGGTGAGCGAATCGAGCCGCAGCGAGTCGTCGACGGCGGCATAGCGACACACGATCTCGCCATCGGCGCCCTTCCAGACACGGGCGGCGATCCTGGGGCCGGCGGCGTCGACGAGCACCCGGAGGTCGGGCCCGGCACCACCGCGGCTGCGCCCCTTCGCGTCGATGGCCCGCAGTTGGAACCAGTACTCACCATCGGCCTCGGCCCGATAGGTGAAGGCACCGGCGCCAGGGGCCGCCTCACCCGCTGCCGCCCAGGTCACGCCGAGATCGGTGGAGACACTGAGCACGATGCGCTGCGCAGCGGCGTCGGCGGACTTGGCCGGCGGCGGGCGGAACGGGATGGAGAACACGCGCTGTCTGGTGCGCACGAGTTCCGGCAGCGAGGCTGCGTCGTTCCGCTGTTCGGATCGCGCGACCAGCGGCGCGATGGCCGCCGCGAACAGGCACGCCCAAGCAACCGCAGCGGCCCCGGGTGCTGGACGCCGCCGCCGCGGCACAGCCTCCGTTAGCCTTTCGAGTTTGCAGACCGCTGACATGGAGAGATGGATCGACCGGTGCAGGCGTCAAAGTCGCGTTCCTCCCCAACTTTGGCGGAGAGTCCGCCCAGATTCGCCGGTCGGGCCGGCGGCCTGCCGAGCGGCCGAGGGGCGGGGCGACTGGCGCGAATGGGAAGGCTGGGCGGCCGGACGCTGGACCCGGTCTTCGCGGGACTGGCATAATTCGGGTCGTCGAGCCGATGGAACATTGCCGAAATCGCGTCCCCGGGATGGCCGCGGTGAAGGGCGAGGCCAACCATGCAGTCGTTTTTCATCAGTGCTCTTCTCCTCGCGGCGTTCGTGGCGGCGGGCGTCGCGGTGATCGTGACGATCCGCTCCCGCCTGCGAAAGTCCGACGCCGACGGCGATTCCTGGGAAACCACACTTGCCGAATACAAGAATCTCCGCGACAAGGGTGTGCTGTCGGCCGATGAATACCGAAAAATAAGATCACTCGTCGAGCCGCGGATCGAGTCGGGCGGGGGCCTGGTTGCCGGCGACCAGGGACCGGCCACCCGGCGCTGCGGATGACCTGCTGAACCATCGTCCCCGTATCGCATCGCCCGCCGCGGGCCCGGAAAGGAAAACCACGACATGCCTTCAGGGAAAGACGTCAACAATCTCGGACGCCGCGGCACGGGTGGCACGACCAAGAAAAACGCCTTCTGTTCGTTCTGCCGCAAGAGCTACCGGGATGTGGGGCCGCTCGTGGAAGGCCCCGGAGACGTCTACATCTGCGGCGAGTGCATCGAACTCTGTCAGTCGATCCTGGATCAGGAGAAGCGCCGACGCGGCACGAGCAAGCAGCTCTTTTCGTCGATCCCATCGCCACGCGAGATCGTGGCCCACCTCGACGAATATGTGATCGGGCAGGAGCACGCCAAGCGGGTGCTGGCCGTGGCTGTGCACAGCCACTACAAACGGCTCACGCTCGGGAGCGAAGGCTCCGACGTCGAGGTGGAGAAGTCGAACATCCTTCTCCTCGGGCCCACCGGCTGCGGCAAGACTCTCCTCGCACGTACTCTCGCCAAGATTCTGAACGTGCCCTTCGCGATCGGTGATGCGACGACGCTCACCGAGGCGGGCTACGTGGGCGAGGACGTGGAAAACCTGCTTCTCAAACTTCTCAACGCGGCAGACTTCGACATCGAGGCGGCCCAGCGCGGCGTGCTCTACATCGACGAGATCGACAAGATCGGGAAGACCAGCCAGAACGTCTCGATCACCCGCGACGTTTCGGGAGAGGGCGTTCAGCAGGCGCTTCTCAAGATGCTCGAGGGCACCGTGGCCAACGTGCCGCCCCAGGGAGGCCGCAAACACCCGGAACAGCAATACATCCAGATCGACACCTCGAACATTCTCTTCATCTGCGGCGGAACGTTCGTGGGAATCGACAAGATCATCGGCAAGCGGCTCGGCAGGAAGACGATCGGCTTCGGCCAGCCCAGCGGCCACAAGGGTGATGCGACGCTCGGCGACCTCCTCCCACAGGTTGACTCCGACGACATCCTCGAATTCGGCCTGATCCCCGAACTCGTCGGCCGCCTGCCTGTGATATCGTCGCTCAAGCCGCTCGACGAGCACGCCCTCGTGAAAGTGCTCAAGGAGCCGAAGAACGCGCTCGTGAAGCAGTATCAGAAGCTGTTCGGCATGGAAAACTGCCAACTCGAGTTCACCGAAGAGGCCCTCGTCGCGATCGCCCGCAAGGCCATGAAGAAGGACACGGGCGCCCGCGGCCTGAGATCGATCATCGAGGATGTGATGCTCGACCCGATGTTCGACCTGCCCGATCACGCCGGAAGCTCCTACCTGATCACGGCACGAAACGTCGAAGGCCTCGACCCCGTCGTGCCGCTCAGAGAAGCCCGCACGAAGAGCGCCTGACACGGGCCGTCAGGCGACGCCGCGGCTCCACTTGGTGGCCGGTATGCCGAACTCGCGCAACAGTTCGCACACCCGCTCGTCGGTCACCTGCTCGAATGAGCGGTAGAACTGGCCGACGGCCCAGAAATCGACCGGCTCGACCAGACACTCGATCCGGTCGCAGAGCGGGCGGATCGCGTCAAGCCGGTCGGGGGCTGCGACGGGCACCGCCACGATGATCTCGCGGGCACCCGCCGCCCGCACCGTGCGCAAGGCCGCGATCATGGTGGCCCCGGTGGCCAGGCCGTCGTCGGTGACGATCACCGTGCGGCCGCGAATCGTGGCCTGCGGTCGGATGGCGCGAAACATCGCCTTTCGCCGCTCGATCTCCGCGAGTTGCCGCTTCCGCTCCGCCTCGATGTAGGTGTCACCAGCGTCGGTCATGGCACTGGCGAAGTGGTTGAGGTGGATCTCGCCGGTCTCCGACACCGCGCCCAACGCAAGTTCGGGCTGATGGGGCGCCCGCAACTTCCGCGAGAGCACGACGTCGAGTTCGGCACCGAGACCGCGGGCGAGCGCCGCCCCCACCTCGACGCCGCCACGCGGGATCGCGAGCACGATCGGCTTCTCGGTGCCGGATCCGGCCCCGTGTGCCCGGAGCCGGTCGCCGAGCATCCAGCCGGCCTGCTCGCGATCGTCGAAGAACAGGTGATTCATATCTTGCTCCTCGGATGCAGGTGCCTCGCGAACCACTCGGCCGCCACCCGGGCAGCCTCCTCGAGCGTGCCGGCCTCCTCGAACAGGTGTGTCGCCCCCGGCACGATCGAAAGTTGCTTCTCACCGCCGAGATGTTCCAGGGCGAGGCGGTTGAGCACGAGCACCTCGTCGTCGTGCCCGCCCACGATCAACAGCGTGGGGCAGTGGACACGGCCGAGCGCGGCACCGGCCATGTCGGGCCGGCCGCCGCGCGATACGACGGCCTTCACGCCGGGATCGTGGGCTGCCGCGATCAGGGCTGCCGCCGCGCCGGTGCTCGCCCCGAACAGTCCCAGCGGCAGCGCGGCCGTGTGCTCGCGGGAGCGAACGAAGGCGATCGCGGCCGACAGCCGCTCCGCGAGCAGGCCGATGTCGAACACGTTAACGCGATCCTCGGCCTCTTCGACCGTGAGCAGGTCGAAGAGCAGCGTGCCGATCCACGATTCGTGGAGTACGCTCGCCACATATTGATTGCGCGGGCTGAACCGGCTCGATCCACTGCCATGGGCGAACAGCACGAGCCCCTCGACAGGCTCGGGAAGCGCCAGCCTTCCCGGCAGGTCGAGCGGCTGGCCCGTGGCGGAAAGGGCCGGGATGGAGAGATCGGCGGCGGTGACGGCGCTCGTGAGCATCAATACGTCCCTCCCCGGGCAGCGGCGCCGTGCACCACCTCCACGCTGGCGGCCTGCGGCCCCTCGTCCCCTTCCTCCTCGGTGAAGTGCACCCTCGTGCCGAGATCGACGATCCGAAAGTCGTCGGCGCTGAGCGCATGCCTGTGGAAATAGATCTCCCGTCCGTCGGGTGTCTCGATGAACCCGTAGCCCTGGATCGGAAAGATCTGTGTCACGCGCCCCTCGGCCCGCGGCAGGTGTCGCTTGACCGCACCGCGTAGATGCCGCACGTGATCCTCGAGCCGACGGCGGACGGCGTCGAACGAGTCACGGATCGCGACGTAGACGTCTTCATGGGCATGGTCGGCGGGATGGTTGCGATTGACGACGATTTCCGTCCCGGGCACGACGAGATCCACCCGCACCGAGTAGAGCCGCCCCTCGCGGTGATGGCGGTGGGGCTGGGCGATGACGACGTGGCAGCCGGTGATCCGGTCACTGATTTTCTCGAGCTGCGCGACATGCTCCAGCGCGGCCTCGCGCACGGCCTCGTCGACGGGAAGATCATCGAACGATATCTGCGGCTGCGTCTGCATGGGGCTGCTCCGGGGGGCGTCGATCGACGATACGGCCGCCGGGCCGCGGGGCGTCGAGATGCGAAATTCCGAGCGGCGCGACGCCCGGACACTTGCGAGTGCCGGCCGCGGGGCGAGCGTCCCGCTTGCCATGGGACAGACGCCCCGTCCGTCATGCCCTTGTTCACTCGCTCGAAATCGCTTCGAGGAGATCGAGGCGGGCGGTGCGGCGGGCGGGGAGCCAGGCGGCCAGGGCCGTGACGGCGAGGGCGGCGGCGAGGTTCGCGGCGACGACGTCGGGCCGGAACGACGGACGGATCGGGTGCCCGAGCAACGGCTGGCTCGAGAGCTGGATGAAGACAGCCGTCACGAGGCCGCCCACCAGGCCGATCAGGCCGCCGGCGCTGCCGAGGAGCAGGCTCTCGAGCACCACCATGCGGGTCACCTGGCCGCGGGTCATGCCCACGGTGCGGAGCAGGCCGAGCGTGCGCGTCTTCTCCAGCACGTTCATCGTCACGGTGTTGGCCACGCCAAGGCTGCCGACGACGAATCCGAGCCCCATGATCGCCCACAGCGAGCCGACAACGCCGTTTACGATTCGGTCCATGAAAGACTGCACGTCGGCGAAAGAGCGGAGCAGGAGAGAATGCGCGGCGGCAATCGCGGCGAGCGGCTCGCTCAACGCTGCCTTTTGGTCCGGCTCGGCCGTGACGAGCAAGATGTCGGCGACGGTCATGCCGAACAGCCGCGCTGCCGCGGATCGCTCGAGGTGGATCGACGAGCCGCCGGAGGTGTAGTCGACGACGAGTGCTGCGACCTTCACCTTCGTGGTGCGGCCGAACACCTCGACGGCGATCTCGTCGCCCGGTTCGATCCCCGTGCGGCGGGCGAGCACGGTGCCGGCGGCGGCCTCGCCGCGGCCGAGGGCGGCGCGCAGCTCGGCGGCCGAGGCGGCCACGGGCTCGAGGGAGAGCGTCGCGTCCGAGGGGACGTCGCGGGCGACGATCACGCAGGCCACGCCGGCAACGCGGCCCGTCGCCACACCGATGCCCTCCACACGCTTCACGCCCGGGAGGGACCGTACCTCGTCTTCGGCGGTCCGCGGGTCGGATCCTGCCGACTCCTCGGCCGCGGTCACCATCCCGGCGTGCGTGAGCATCCAGTCGGCCCGCATCATCCGGCCATACCAGCCGAGCACATCGTCCACGTTGTCGCGGATCGCGTGCCCGAGGCCGATGCCGTTGCTCACCGCGAGCACGAGCACGCCCGTCGTGAGCGCGGTGCGCACCGGCTGCCGGAGGATCTGCTCGAGCGCGAGCGTACCCTCGATCCGGAACCGCTCCGGCACGAGCCAGGCCACGGCCCGCGCGAGCGGTGGGATGAGCACCGGCGTCGTGGCCACGAAAGCGAGCATCATCGCGATTCCGGCAGGCACCGCGGCCCTGGGTGGCAGCCGTTCGGCGAGAACGAAGGCCATGATGAGCGCCGCGACCACCCACAGCCCCACGGCGACGAAAATGAAGGAGCGGGGCACTCCACGGGCCGGCGGGGGGGCGGAGGAGAGGCCCTCGAGAGGATCGATCCGCGTCGCCTCGCGGGCCGGCCACCAGGCACCGGCCACGGCGATCAGCGTGCCGAGCAGGATCGCGAGCGGCACCACGGCAGGATGCACGACCAGCGCGGCCGGCGGCGCCTGCAGGGCCCGCGAGATACCCGCCGAGATCGGCCCGGCCGCCGCCAGACCAAACGCCGCTCCGGCGATCGCGCCTCCGGTTCCGAGGATCGCTGCCTCACCGATCACGAACCGCCGCACCTGCCGCCCCGTCGATCCGAGCAGCCGCAGGAGCGAGAACCCGCGCCGTCGTTCCGTGACGTTCATCAGCATCGCGTTGCCCACGAGGAAGAAAGCCATCGCCGCGGTGAGGCCCGTGACGAAGTCGAGCCCGAGATCGGCCGAGTGGAGCATGTCTTCCGCCATGCTCGAGCGGCCTGCCGGCACCCCCACCATCAGCGAGTCCGGCAGTCGGGCGGCCACGCGGGCGAGCACGCCGGATCGTGTGGCTCGCGGCTCGAGCACCACGCGCACCCGATCGACGAAGCCGAGGGACCGCGACATCTCGGAGAGTGCGGCGATGTCGACGATCACCCCCGCCCCCTCGGCAAACCAGCGGATCGAGTCTGTGGCGGCGAGTCCCACGACCTTCAACCGGCTCACCTTGCGGCGGGCGAAGAACAGCACCTCGTCACCGATCGTCTTGCCGAGACCCGATGCGAGCCCGGTTTCAAGAACCACCTCGTCGGGGCCGACGCACGGTCGGCCGGCGGTGAGCGTGAGCAGTCCCGTGTCGACGAGGGAGGCGGCATCCACACCGACGGCGATCTCGCGCACCCGCTTCTCGCCGACCCGCAGCAGCGTCGGCCGGTAGAAGAGCGGCACGATCGCCCGCACGCCGCTCACATCGCTGAGCCGTGGAAGCGAGTCGATGTCGAACCGGCCTCCGCCGCGGGCTGAAACGTCGATCGAGGGCAAACCCTCGACCGCTGCGGTGAGCCGACGGTATCCCGCGCGCGAGGCGTCGGCCGACACCCACGTCGCGACGACGGCGCCCACCGCCACGGCTACGCTCGCGACCGTGGCCAGTGCCCTGCCGGGCCGCGCGAGCCACTGGCGGAGGAGCAGTTTCCAGAGCCTCATCGGACGCACGCTCCGGCGGTATCCGACTCGACGAGACCGTCGCAGATTCTCACGGTGCGGCCTGCGCGGGCTGCGATCGCCTGATCATGCGTAACGAGAATCACGGTCTGCTTCCGTTCGGCGACCAACCGGCCGAGGAGATCGACGACTCGGGAGGAGTTCGCGGAGTCGAGGGCTCCCGTCGGCTCGTCGGCGAGCACGATCGCAGGGCCGGTGACGAGCGCCCTCGCGATCGCTCCACGCTGCTGCTCGCCGCCGGAGAGTGCGTCGGGCCGGTGGGTCGCCCGATGCTCCATACCGACGGCCGCGAGGGCCTCGCGCGCGGCATCGTTGCAGCGGCGACTCGCCTGCCCGTCGAGCACGAGCGGCAGCGCGACATTCTCAACGAGCGAGAGTTCTGGGAGGAGGTTGTATCGCTGGAACACGAACCCGATCCGCCGCCGCCGGAGGATGGCCAGGGCGTCGTCGTCGAGTTCGGCGAGATCGACGTCTTCCAGGAGCACGCGGCCGGCCGTGGGCCGGGTGATGCCCCCCAGCATGTGAAGAAGCGTGCTCTTGCCGGAACCCGAGGCGCCCGTGATGGCCACGAACGCGCCGGCGTCGATCGCGAGGTCGATCCCGCGAACCGCCGCCACGCCGATAGCGGCGCCGTCACCGGTCCGAAATGTCTTTTCGAGATGCTCGGCTCGGAGGATCGACACGCGGGGCGGGCCTCGTGGGGGGCGGCAAAGTCCGGACAGACCCCCCACTGTACCCAACCTCCTCCCAGAGCCGAATCGCGGTGACGCTTCTCGCCGTCGGACCCCCTATTTGTGAAGCGGTCGCGCAAGAAATGCCGATGGCGAAGGCGAATCGGTTCAGGCGGCATGCGCCAGGAAACCTCACCGTGCTCATATCCCCGCGTTTCCGCATCGCGTTGCCCGCCGCGTGCCTCTGCGCGCTCGCCTCGCAGAGCTCCACTGCCGAGGAGTGGCCGCGTCCTCCGGGATCGCTCCAGGTCGCCGATCCCGGCACCGCGCTCGTGGCTCCTCCCGACAACGTACCGGCCGGCGAGCCTGAAGCCGCCGTGGCACACGGGCCGACCCCATCGACACTGCCCGAATTCGTCGATCTCGCGATGCGCAGCCATCCGAAGCTGAGGCAGGCGCTCGCGGCCGTCGAGGCGGCCCGGGGCAAGGCGGTTCAGGCCCGGCTCTATCCCAACCCTGTGATCGCAGGCTTCACGCCGCAGGCCGCCGGCAGCGACAGCCAGTGGAGCGGCACGGTCGCCCAGGACATCGTCACCGCAGGCAAGTTGCGGCTCTCGCAGCAGGCCGCGCTCCGCGAAGTGCAGAAGGCCGAATACCAGCTCATCCGGGCCCGCTTCGACGTGCTCCGAGACGTGCGGCAAAGCTTCTACACGCTCCTCGTCTCACAGCGGCGGATGGAGATCTACAAGCTCCTCCTCGACATCGCCAAGCGGTCGTACGAGATCGGCCGCCAACTCGCCGAGGCGGGGGAGGGCACCAAGGCCGACGTCCTCTTCTGGAGCATCGAGCGCGATCGCGCGGAGGTCCGGCTCTTGAACGCGTCGGTGTTCATCGAAACCGGTCGCCGGGAACTGGCCGTGGCGATCGGCCTGCCCCGGGCCGACATCGGCCGGCTGGAAGCCGACCTGTTCCAGAAACTGCCGAACTTCGACCTCAAGGCTCTCCAGGAGGCGGTCGTGCGGCTCAATGCCAGACCGCGGGCGGCCGAAGCCGAAATCGCGCGGGCCCAGTGGGCACTCGAGCGGGCCGTGGTGCAGCCCATTCCGAACGTCAACCTTTTGGGCGGCTACCAGCGTCAGGTGGACGGGCCGCCCCAGGATCAGGGGCTCGCCCAGGTCATGCTGGCCGTGCCACTCTTCGATCGCAACCAGGGCAACATCCGCTCGGCGCGGGCCGATATCGCCTCGTCGCGGGCCGACTTGCGGACGATCGAACTCGACCTGGCCACACAGGCGGCCCAGGCGATCGCAACCTACCGCACTTCGCAGCGGCTCGTGGAATGGTATGAGCAATACATCCTGCCGAAGGCCCGCGAGACGGTGCAGCTCACACAGACGCTCTACGGCCGCGGCGAAGTGACCTTCCTGAGCCTGCTGCAGGCACAGCGCACGCTCACCGAGACGGAACTGGCGTTCGTGGAGGCCCAGGCCGACCGCTGGACCGGCGCCGTCACGATCGCGGATCTCTTGCAGCTCCAGGAGTTTCCGCCGGCTGTCGATGCTCCGGCGGCACTTGGCTTCGGCAACTTCGAGGCCGTGCAGCCGCCTCCGGCGGCCGACCGGGAAGGCCGCGCGCCGGTGGATTTCCCCGACGAGCCGCCGCTCGAACCCGGGGCTGGCAGGCCCGCGCCGATCCAGCCGCTCCCGGCGCCGTAGCCGCGGGCGACCGCAGCTTACGGCCGCACTTCGAGCTCGAGGTGGGCGCGGCTGGAAACCCCGGCGACCAGATCGGTGACCATGAGCTCGAGCCGATGGGCACCAGGGGCCGCTGTCTCGGGAATGCGGACGAAGTAGCGGGCGAAATAGTCACGTCGGGGAGTCGGACAGGTTTCGTCGATCGGCTCGAAGTCCCACTGACCGACCTGACGGCCGTCGGAGTCGAAGAGCTGAAAGATCGTGTCCACGCTCGTGGAGTGCCCGGAGGGCGATTCACGCGCGGTGAGGGCATCGAGTTCGAAATACACGATCACGTCCTGCCCGGGCCGGAACACGGCCTCCGGAAACGTCTCGACGTCGCCCCAGGCGCGGACGCGCGACACGAAGCTGGCATGACGCACCG
>Ga0214917_10008440_pt1 | contig 10114 bp, 12 predicted proteins | sample LL_1208_BB_MetaG_FD_177983 | JGI IMG/M metagenome (GOLD analysis project Ga0214917, IMG submission 177983) | Freshwater microbial communities from Lake Lanier, Atlanta, Georgia, United States - LL_1208_BB | ecosystem: Environmental > Aquatic > Freshwater > Lake | place: USA: Georgia | collected...
GGGCGCTGAGGGGATTGAGGTCGCGCTTGCGGGGCATCGCCCGCCGTGCCTCCGGCCCATGGGTTTCCGGCAGCAGCGTGAGCACCAGCAACAGGTTCAGCAGGGCGAAGCCCGCCGCCGCCCACACCGGCAGGGTCACGTTCAGGCCGGCCAGCAGCCCGCCGAAGGCGGGGCCGAGGATGAAGCCCAGGCCGAAGGCCACGCCGATCAGGCCGAAGGCCTTGGCCCGGTTTTCGGGGCTGGAGATGTCCGCCAGCACCGCACCGGCGGTGGCGGCGGTGCCGCCGCTCACGCCGTCGATCAGCCGGGCGGCGAACAGCAGCGCCAGGGGAATGCCGGTGCCGGCGGCCCAGGGGATGGCCTGCCAGTTAATGCTCACGGTGAGGGCGAACAGCCCCAGGCCCAGCACCGAGCCGGCCACGCAGGCCGTGATCACCGGCTTGCGGCCGAAGCGGTCGCTGAGGGCGCCGATCAGGGGCGTGAATGCGAACTGGGCGATGGCGTAGCTGCCTGCCAGCAGCCCCAGGGTGCGGCCGTTGCTGGTGAAGCTGGCCAGCAAAAACGGCAGCAGCGGGAACACGATGCTCTCCCCGAGCCGATCGTTCAACAGGGTGACGAAGGCGCAGAAGGCGGTGGAGGGGCGGCTCCATCTCATGGCGGTGGGTGGGGCCCGGCAGTGGCCTCACGATCCCATGGGAGTGACCAGTCTCTCGGCAGGATGGCGACCAACAGACTGCTTCATCGTTGTGACCTCATCAGAATCGCTGACGCATCTCAACAGCCGCGGCGAGGTGCACATGGTGGAGGTGGGAGAACGTCCTTCCAGCCGGCGGGAGGCCATGGCGGAGGGTTTCATCGCCCTGCGGCCTGAGGTGCTGGCGCTGGTCTTGGAGGGTCGGGCAGCCAAGGGGGATGTTCTTGCGGTGGCGCGGGTGGCGGCGATTCAGGCGGCCAAGCGCACTTGGGAACTGATTCCGCTGTGCCATCCGATCGTCCTCAGTGGCGTGAGTGTGGAGCTGGGCCCAGCGACCGATGGCCATGGTCTGCGTCTGGCAGCGACGGCCCGCACCACCGGCAGCACTGGGGTGGAGATGGAGGCGCTCACCGCTGTCCAGGTGGGGCTCCTCACCCTGTACGACATGCTCAAATCGGCCGATCCGGCTATGACCATCGGCCCCGTCCGCTTGCTGAGCAAGAGCGGTGGCCGCCATGGCGACTGGCAGCGCGATGACTGAGCCATACGGCCGTGAAGGTCTGCCTCTGGAGCAGGCCCGCACTTGGATCTTGGAGCGGCTTCAACCGCTGGGACGGCAGGAACGGCTCCCGCTGGCGGCCTGTCTGGGGCGCGCCACGGCTGAGTCTGTGGTGGCTGCGGCCGCGGTGCCGGGCTTCTGCGCGTCGATCATGGATGGCTACGCCATCGCCGGCGGACAGCAGCCGGAGCCCGGCAGCCGCTGGCACCTGGTGGGGGTCTCCGCTGCGGGGGCTCCCTATGGCCACGTGCTCGCGACAGGGGAAGCGGTGCGAATCCTCACCGGCGCGGCGGTGCCGGAGGGAAGTGCACGGGTGCTCCCTCAGGAGTTGGTGGAGGTAGCCGGGGATCAGCTGAAGTTGGTGAAGCCCTGCGGGCCCAACCCATGGATCCGCCCACCCAGCGAAGAGGCCTCCCCCGGGCAGGAGCTGGTGCCGGCAGGCCACCGACTCGGCGTCGCCGATCTGGGGCGCTTGGCCAGCTGCGGGGTGCAGGAACTGCACGTGACGCGCCGACCGCGGCTGGGCCTCTTGATCAGCGGCGATGAGTTACTGCCGCCTGGAATGGAGCGCGGTCCTGGACAGATCTGGGAGAGCAATTCGGCTTTGCTTACAGCCTTGCTCAATCGGCTCGGGTACCAGGTTGATGAGCAGCGGGTGGTTGACGACCACCCGGAGCCATTGCGCCTGGCCTTGCGCGAGCTGGCGGAGAGCTGCGATGTGGTTGTGAGCACCGGTGGTGTCTCTGCTGGTGACAGCGACTGGATCCGCCCCCTGGTGGCGGAGCTGGGGCAGGTGACCTTCTGGAAGTTGTTCCTCAAGCCGGGCCGCCCGTTCGCCTGGGGGCATGTGGCTGGCGTGCCGTTCTTCGGATTGCCGGGCAACCCGGTGGCGGCGGCGATCACTGCGCTGCAGTTGCTCTGGCCGGCGTTGCAGCGGTTGGAAGGAGCTGAGATCCAGCTGCTGCCAAGGCTTCTGGTGCAGCTGCAGCAGCCCATGCGTCGTGCAGCCGGAAGGCCTGAACTGGCGCGGGCCAGGCTTGTAGTGGCGGCTGATGGCGGGCTCTGGGCACGGCTGGAGGGATCGCAGGCCTCCTCGCGTGTTGGCTCGCTGCAGGGGGCCGATCTGTTGTTGGAGATCCCAGCGGAGCAGGCGGATCTGGATGCGGGAACCGAGCTGTGGGCGCAGCTGCTGCGCCTGCCGTTGCTGTGACGCGACGGTGTGCTCATGACTGAGGGTGTCAGGGGCTGAGCAGGTGGATGGAACCTGCCTGGGTGCGGGCCCCATTTCGGGTCGCCCTCCCCAGGCTGTGCCCTTGGCACCAGCTGATCGCTGCGGCCATGGGCAACGGTGTGCACGCCACCTAAAGCGGCGTGTTGCCGATCAGCCATTCGCCTGTGCCATCACTGCGCCACTCCCGTTTCCAGAAGGGGGTGTCGTGTTTGAGCGCCTCCAGCAGGTCCTGGCAGCAGCGTTGGGCGGGGCCGCGCCGGTCGGCGCCGATGCCCACCAGCACAATCGCGTTGCCGGGCAGCACCCGGCCAATGCGGTGTTGAATCAAGCAGCTATCGGCCCCATGGCGACTGCACAGGGCTGTGGCCAGTTGCTGCAGCTGGCGTTCTGTCATCCCTGGGTAATGCTCCAGCTCCAGGGCCAGCAGCGGGGTGCCATTGGTGGCCATGGAGCGCACCCGCCCGATGAAGTGGCTGTTGGCGGCGCTCCACCGGCCGATGGCCGCCAGCTGGCGGTGCCACTGTTCCAAGCAGGCGAAGGGCTCGAAGGCCTCGCTGCAGAGATCGACCTTGAGCTGAAGGTCCTCAGCTTCAGCCACCGCTGATGGGGGGGAGGAATGCAAGCTCATCACCGTCATGCAGCGGCGTGTCGGCCGTGGTGAACTCATGATTGATGGCAACGCGCACGCTGCTCAACTCCCCAGGCAGCTGCAGTGCCAGCCACAGCTGCCGCGGTGTGGGGTGCGGGTGTGCCGCAGGGGCAGGCCAGTGATGCTCTGACCAGCCCGCCTGCTCCCGCAGCCCTGCGAACAACCGGATGCGGATCCCCTCGGCAGACGGCTCACCCATGGCACAACCCTAACCAGCGGGACTGCACGTCCCTTGCCACGATGGCCCCATGTCGTTCGTTCCGGTTTGCGCCTCGCTATAGCCCTGCTCACGGTCTCCGACACCCGCACCCTTGCGGACGATCGTTCCGGCGATGCCCTGCAGCAGCGATTGGATTCAGCCGGCCATCAGCTGGTGGAGCGCCGCCTTGTGCCCGATGACCGTTACCAGATCCGCGCTGAGCTGAGCCGCTGGATCGCCGATCCTGCGGTGCAAGTGGTGATTAGCAGCGGTGGCACCGGTCTCACCGGCCGCGATGGCACCCCCGAGGCTGTAGCGCCGCTGCTGGATAAAACGATCGAGGGCTTCGGTGAGTTGTTCCGGATGCTGTCGTTTGAAACAATTGGCACAAGCTCACTGCAGAGCCGCTGCTTGGCTGGCGTTGCCAATGGCACGGTGATCTTTGTGCTGCCTGGTTCACTCGATGCGGTGGAAACCGCCTGGGATCGGCTGATCTCAGCTCAGCTCAACGAGGCCACCCGCCCCTGCAACCTGGTGCAGCTGCTGCCGCGGCTCACCGAGTCGGCGGGATGACGGCCCTGCGGCGCCTGCAGTTGGCCGCACGATGGGAGCGGCGGCGTGGCCGGCGTTATCAGCCTCGGTTCCATCACACCCAGATCGGGGTCACCTCCCTGGCGGCCCTGTGCGCAGTGTTGGTGCTGGGTCTGCTGTCGCTGTGGAGCGGCCAGGTGCTGATCGTGGCGCCGTTGGGGGCGTCCTGTGTGCTCCTGTTCGGCTACCCCGCCAGTCCCCTGGCCCAGCCCCGCAACATTGTGCTCGGCAATCTGATCGGAGGCTTGGTGGGCGTGGCCCTGGTGACCGCAGTTGGCCAGGGCCTGTTGGTGTTGGCCCTGGCGGTGGGCCTCACGATCCTGCTGGGGCAGAAGTTGCGCTGTTTGCATCCCCCCGCAGGCGGCCTGGCCTTTCTTGCGGTGTTCCTGCAGGTGCCCTGGACCTTCCTGTTGTTTCCGGTGTTGAGCGGTTCGCTGTCGCTGGTGCTGCTGGCCTGGGCCTTCAGCCGCTGGGCGCCCGCCGCCTCGCCCTACCCCCAGCACTGGCTGTGACGAGCTGGTTGGTTGCGGGGGCTCTCGCGGTGGTGGCTTTTCTGTATGCGTCCGTGGGTCATGCGGGCGCATCGGGCTACATCGCCGTGTTTGCCCTGGGTGGCATGCCGGCAGAGCAGATCAAGCCACTGGCGCTGCTGCTGAATACCGTCGTGGCCAGCGTGGGCTGCTGGAACTTCCTGCGGGCCGGTTATCTGCCCTGGCTGCGGATCTGGCCGGTGTATCTGCTGGCTATCCCCGCTGCATTTCTCGGGGGTTGGCTGAATCTTCCAGCGTTCTGGTTCCGGCAACTGGTGGGGGTTGTGTTGCTGATTACAGCCTGGCGACTGGGGCGCGCTTTGCACGATCCGCCCCAGCTGCGTGCACCTGCACCAGCTCTGCTGATGGCGACAGGCGGCGGCTTGGGTTTGCTTGCTGGACTCACCGGCACCGGTGGCGGCATCTTTCTCACGCCGCTGCTGTTGCTCTCCCGCTGGTGCACCACTCGAGAGGCGGCAGCGGTGTCGGTGTTGTTCATTCTGTTGAACTCGATGGCGGGTCTTGCAGGCCTGGCAATGTCGGGATCGACGTCGTGGCAGGCTCTGGCGAGGCCGGATCTGGCGGTGTGGCTGTTGACGGTGCTTCTGGCGGGCGGCCTTGGTTCGCGCCTGGGCAGCCGCCATTGGCCGGTTGCCTGGATCAGGCGGGCTCTGGCGGTGGTGTTGGTGCTGGCCTCCTTGAAGTTGTTGGGGCTGGCCCCGCGGCTCTAACCGCCCAGGTAGGCCATCTCCGCATGCGCCGTGCCGCGATCGGGTGCCAGCTCGCGCTCTTCGCTGTAGCGGTCTGCCCGCCCTCGCCAGAGTGCAGCCATCCCCTGGTTGAGGGCGGAAGGATCATCGCTTGATTGCAGCCACGGTTTCAGATCCACACCACTGCCGGCGGCGGCGAACAGGCAGGTGTAGGCGATGCCATCGGCGGTGACGCGTAGGCGGTTGCAGTCGCCGCAGAAGGGCTGACTCACGGAGGCCACCACAGCCAGGGTGCCTGTGCCGTCGCGATACCTCCAACGGCTGGCTGTGCCCTGGTGGGGCCGACCCAGGGGTTCAAGCGGCCAGCGTTGGCTGATGGTGTGCACCATCTCGGCGGCCGTCACCACATCGGCCTGGCGCCAGCCATTGCGGTTGCCCACATCCATGTATTCGATCAGGCGCAGCTCCAGCTTGCGTTGGCGGGCCAGGGCCGCCAGAGGCAGCACTTGATCGTCATTGCGGCCCCGTTGGATCACGGCGTTGAGCTTCAGGTGGCCAGTGGTTGGGGTGAAGCCTGCCGCTCGGGCATGTTCGATCGCAGCCAGCACCTGATGCAGGGCGCGTTCTGCAGCGGGCTGATCTGGCAGGCCTGCCATTAACGCCATGCTGGCGGGGGTGGTGCCATCCAGGCTCAGGGTGAGTCGATCCAGGCCGGCCTCCCGCAGGCGGTGGGCGCGCTCTGCGGTGAGCAGCAGCCCGTTGCTGGTGAGGGCGATTTCGCGCAGACCGTGGTTGCGAAGCGGTTTCACGGCGCTGATCAGCGCGTCGAGCTGTTGGTGCAGCAGGGGTTCACCGCCGGTGAGGCGCAAACTGCTGGCCCCCAAGGCCACAGCCGCCTCGATGACCTGCAGCCGTTGTTCCAGGCTGAGCAACCCCGATGGCTCCTGGCCATCGGGCTGGCAGTAAGGGCAGGCCAGGTTGCAGCGCGCCGTGAGCGAGAGCCTGAGCACCCCCAGGCTTCGCCCGTGTCGATCGATGGGAGGGGCGCTGGCCATCAGGGCCCACACTATGGCTGGTCAGTTCATGCACGCAGCGCTTCGGCTTGACCAGAAAGCGTCTGATTCATGGTGACCCCACGAATGCTTTGCCGCAGGTCACGGTGCACCTCAATCTGCTGGTGGCGTCAGATGTCTCGCATCCCGGAGGCCGTCGAGTTCGCTGGGGCGATTGATGTTGCGGAGTCCTGCCGCAGGCAGCGGTACGGTCCGGCACGGCTGCGTGGCCAGCCAGCTCTGCAGTCGCCGCTCACCTCGTCCGATGCTGCTGTTCAGCGCGGCCCGTCGCTCGGCGTCACTGGGATACACCCCCAACAGGGGCTGCAATTGCCAGCCGTCGTGGGCCAGATGGATTGCGGCAGGTTTGGTGGAGGCCTCCGCCAGCAACGTGCGCAGGCTGGCCAGGGTCAGATGGGGCATGTCCACTGGACAGAGCAGCAGAAGCTGATCGGGATGGCTCTGCATCAAGCGTGACAGGGCTAGCAGTGGTCCCTCCCATGGGGGCGGCTCCGCCAAGGCGCTGATATTGGGTGAGTGCAGCGCCTGTGCCAGGGCCAGATGCTGGTGATGGCGGCTGAGCAGGGTCACCGGTGCCCCCAATTGCGCCAGTTGTTGCAGGCTGTGCTCCAGCCAGGTGCCACCCTGGGGATGGCGGAGAAGGGCCTTGTCCTGGCCCATGCGCCGGCTCTCGCCGCCGCTGAGCAGACAGCAGCGCAGCGGAAGGGATTGGCTTGGCTGTCGCTCAGGCACAGCTCAGGTGTAGCAACGGCAGCCATGGGCCCATGGAGTGCTCCATAGGGTCCGGCCACCGAAGTCCTCGCTGGTCGCCATCCATGTCGCTCTCGTCCATGACCACTGTTTTGTTGTCGGCCAAGCGACGCGTGGGCTTCAACTTTGCCGAGCTGGGTGCCCGCTTGGGGGTGGATGAGGTCTGGCTGGCGAGCCTGTTCTATGGCCAGGCCACGGCCACGGCCGCCGAAGCTGAAACCCTGTTGGAGGCCTTGGATATTCCAGCCGATGAGTGGCCGTTGCTGTTGGAACAGCTCACCACTTATCCGGTTAAAGGAGCCCTGGATCCGTCGGTTCCAACCGACCCTCTGCTCTATCGATTCTATGAAATTCTGCAGGTGTATGGCCTGCCGCTGAAGGATGTGATTCAGGAGAAGTTCGGTGACGGCATTATGTCGGCTATCGACTTCACCCTCACTGTCGATCGTTTGGCTGACCCTAAGGGGGACCGGGTGGTTGTGACTATGAATGGCAAATTCCTGCCCTACCGGAAGTGGTGAAGGGGGCGAGGCGCGAAGGTTTTGTAGCTGTTGCTACAGGCGTTCCCCCGTTGGCTTGGTGCAATGATCCCCAATCCAGAGCTGTGCCCCTGAAGACCTCTGCTGCTGTCAACTCGGCCAGGGCTCAATGTCCGTACTGCGGGGTGGGCTGTGGTCTTGAGCTCAAGCCTCCCCGTGATCCCGCTGATCCTCAGTGGACGGCCCGCGGTGATCGCGATCATCCTTCTTCGCTGGGTCAGGTCTGCGTGAAGGGCGCCACTGTGGGTGAAACTCTGCACCACAATCGTGTGACCACGCCCTTGTGGCGTGAGCGCATCAACCAGCCCTTCACGCCGATCAGCTGGGACCAGGCTTTTGAGCTGCTGGTTGAGCGGATTCGCGCCACACTTGCGGAACAGGGACCTGCGGGACTGGCGATCTATGGCTCGGGTCAGTTCCTCAGTGAGGACTACTACATGGCGAACAAGCTGCTCAAGGGGGCCTTGGGGAGCAACAACTTCGATGCCAATTCGCGGCTTTGCATGAGTTCGGCAGTGGCCGGCTATGCCCGCAGCCTGGGGTCCGATGGCCCACCTTGTTGCTACGACGACCTCGATCTGGCCGACCTGGTGCTGTTGATCGGCACGAACACGGCGGAGTGTCATCCGGTGCTGTTTCAGCGGCTGATCAAGCGCAAGCGCAAGCAGCCGGATGATCTGCGGCTGGTGGTGGTGGATCCGAGGGCCACCGCCACAGCCGATGCAGCTGACCTGCATCTGGCGATCCGGCCGGGTACCGATCTCGTGCTTCTGCATGGCATCGGTCATCTGCTGTTGGAGCAACAAGCCCTGGACCAGGCCTTCATCGCTGAGCACACCGAGGGCTACGACGCGTTGGAGGCCCTCTGGCGCCAGTGGACGCCGCAACGGGTGTGTGATCTCTGTGGCATTGCCGAAGCGGACCTGCGTCAGCTGGCGCAGTGGTGGCAGCAGGCCAGCGCAGTGCTCAGCCTCTGGTCGATGGGGGTGAATCAGAGCCGTGAGGGCACTGCCACCGTGGCCGGCATCATCAATCTGCACCTCACCACGGCTCAGATCGGGCGGTGCGGAGCGGGCCCCTTTTCCCTCACGGGCCAGCCCAATGCGATGGGTGGCCGGGAGGTTGGTGGCCTGGCACAGCTCCTGCCGGGCTACCGGTTCGTGGCCAATCCAGAGGATCGAGTTGAGGTGGAGCGCCACTGGGGCTTCCCTCCCGGTTCCATTGCCCCCAAGCCCGGCTTGGCGGTGTGGGAGCAGATCGAGGCCATGGAGCGCGGCGACCTGGGGTTGTGGTGGGTGGCTGCCACCAATCCGCTGGTGAGCATGCCCTGGCTGGATCGGGTGCGAGCCGCTGCTGAAAGGTGTCCGTTGGTGGTGCTCTCGGAGGCCTATGCCTGCACTGAAACCGCAGCGGTGGCTCATTTGGTGTTGCCGGCGGCCCAGTGGAGTGAAAAGGCTGGGGTGATGACCAATTCCGAGCGTCGGGTCACCTTGTGCTCCGCTTTCCGGGAGCCGCCCGGGCAGGCGCGGGCTGATTGGGCCATTTTTGCGGAACTGGGTCGGCGCCTCGGCTTTGTAGATCAGTTCAGCTATGGCTCCTCTGCGGAGGTGTTTGAGGAGCTGGTGAGACTCACCGCCGGCCGTGTCTGTGACCTCAGTGGTCTGAGCCATGATCTGTTGGGGAAGCATGGGCCCCAGCAGTGGCCTTTTCCAATGGGGACAGCCCCAGGGCACGGTGCCGCACGCCTCTATGGCGACCATCGCTATCCCACGCCAACCGGGCGAGCCCGGCTGCTGGCGGAACAACCCCTAGGGCTGGCGGAACCTCCCTGCGACAACTATCCCCTGGTGCTCACCGTGGGCCGCTATCTGGGCCACTGGCACACCATGACCCGCACCGTGCATGTGGCGCGGGTGCTCAAGCAACACCCCGAACCCCTGCTGGAGGTGAACCCCCGGGATGCTCAGAGCCATGGATTACAAGATGGGGCCATGGCGGTGGTCTCCTCCCGCCGCGCCGTGATCCAGGTGCGTGTGCAGATCAGCGAGCGGATTCGCCCGGGCACGGTGTTTCTGCCCATGCATTGGGGGGCCAGTCAGCCGCAGCCCTGTGAAGCCAACCGTTTGATGCATGAACAGGCTGACGCCATCTCCAAGCAGCCGGAGCTGAAGGCTGCGGCGGTGCGGCTGGCGCCGTTGATCACTTAGGCATCCACCAGCACTGGTGCGATCCGTAGGTTGCGGTTTGGCCCTGGGTCCTGTTCGATCAACCCCTGCTCGCGTAGGTGCGCCAGCTGGCGGGTCACGGTGGCACGAGAATGGCCGCTCAGTTCGGCCAGCTCCGCGTGGGTGAGGGGGAACGGAATCTCATACCAATTGCCGCTGCGCCGACCCAACCGTTCCACCAGAAGTTGGAGCAGCGCCTGAATGCGCTGCTCGGCTTCTCCCTGGTGACGAAGCATGAGCAGGGCCAGGGTCCAGTCATGGAGGCTGTTCGATCCCACCGGAGGCAAGGCTGAGGTTTCCCTCACCAGAGAGGTGGGCATCAGGGCCTGCAGGTGGAGTCGCGAATTGCGTAGGAGATCCAGGG
>Ga0214917_10008441_pt1 | contig 10114 bp, 8 predicted proteins | sample LL_1208_BB_MetaG_FD_177983 | JGI IMG/M metagenome (GOLD analysis project Ga0214917, IMG submission 177983) | Freshwater microbial communities from Lake Lanier, Atlanta, Georgia, United States - LL_1208_BB | ecosystem: Environmental > Aquatic > Freshwater > Lake | place: USA: Georgia | collected...
AATCAAGAACAGACCTGTTATGCCCTTGGATATTGCAGTCATACGCAAGATAATCCGGTTGAACTGCCACAATCGGAACGGGCTAAAAACACAGATGTCTTCAAACCGTTTGGATTTGTTGTGGCAATGGAGAATAAAGTTGCACCTAAATATCTCACTGAAAAAATAGGCTACGCTTTCAATGCAGGAGCTGTGCCTATTTATTGGGGAGATAGTCAAACAGTTTCTGAATTTTTCAATACCGACGCTTTTATTGATGTTAGTAATTTTTCGTCGCCCGAAGCTGCTGCCGATTTTGCCGTAGAGGTATGGCGTGATAAACAGAAACTGCAGAAATATCTTGATGCACCGTTAACGTTGAATTCTAATCTGGCTGACTATGAAGCAGTTAGAAGTGAATATAGACCGTGGCAGAAACCTTTCATTGATATTTTGCGTGATGCTTTTCCTGATTTATCGTAGTAGGCGACGCGCCTTATTTTATTCCCCGCGGTACATTTGCAGGCAACTACCCCAAGAATGATATGATACTTTCTCCAGGTCATGCGTTTTCTATCGGCGATAACAAGTGGATGACTGCCCATGTAGCAAAACGTATAGGTGCTCCAGTGAAACAGCTTCATCTGGAGAGAAGGTTACATATTATCATATTGAACTCCCCAATTATCACCGTGATAATCTGGTTTGCAACGGCAATGTAGTGGAGTCTCTTGGAATGTACCAGGAAAAGCAGGTATGTTACAAATTCGATGCATCTGGTAAAGCTCTAATACGGTTTATTCCTAATTCAAAGCTACATTCGCTGGTCCGTGTGGGCGCGATAAATAATTTCCGCCGTTTTAATTTCATCATGAAGTAGTTTTAGATCTGCCGGGTCGGCAAACGCCTTGCAGTCTGTGTTCCAAATCTTAATGATACAGAATCCACGTTTAGGAGAAATAGTGACACCCACAATCTCATTTGCAGGATTGTTGGTGACGCTACCCAGCGCAGCAGCGGCAAGATATCTATGGAACACATCAATAGCATTGCGACGGGTGACTTTTAGACAATATGATCCTCCCCGAATATTGACTTTATTTTCCCAGAGAGGTGATGTGTCTCCACGCATGATGCGCAGTAGACCATTTGTAGTCTTGTGTGTGCCCAACTCTTGGAGTAGACCGCCCAGAGACTCCCAGCTTTTGCAGACTTCAAGACGTTTATAGGATTCGGATGTCCAAGACTTATCTTCTGGCTCATGATAGTAGACTGTCCACGGGCCAGTAGGGATTAAATGCACACTGTTTTGTTGCGATAAAGATGGAGCAGATGCCGCCGCGGCGGCGAAAGAGCGACTCATATTAGTTGTCATCCTGCTTTTAATAAAGAAAGCTAAGCGCAGCTTGTCAAGTTTTACAAAGTGCTTAACTACACGGTGTCACCCGCCAAAGCTTTCTTGGGTGCCAGAGCCAACTTGATTTCACCCAGTCCTGCAACATTATACTCCACAATTATCGGATAATCATTTTTGAGGTAGAGATTGATATCCGAACAAAGGCTGGTGCACTTGGTGAATAGTATGAAATTCTTTAGCAGAAATCGCCCCTGAACAATTTCGGTGGCCTTGTGCTTCTGACTGAGACCATTTTGTCCAATAGTAAAAATCGTTTCCTGTTGGGCATAATCCCCATTGCAGCGAAATACCAACTCGTGTGCGGCGGATAGAATTTCAACAGTCTCACCCAAACTGTGCATATCGCGAATAATCTTCTGAAAATCGGTTGCCGGCATTGTGATAATATTCTCAAACTGCACAGGAGGAATACTTAGATCCTCAATATCAATCTCCATGAGCTTCAGACTAAATCGCGTTGTCATCTGTTTTTCGCCGTTGAGGATTTCAATACCCAAACTCCCCGTATCCGCACGGCTCAGACTCAATACAATGCTTTCATTATTGGACATAGTTTTCACCAATTTGAACAGATTTATCATATTGACACCCAGAATATGTTTCTGGGGACAATACCACTCGTCAAATCGATCTGCTTGTAGGCGCAAGTGGACCAGAATAGCGTGAGTGCCATCCATGCCAATAATTTTCATGCCATCCTTATCAAATTCAATGTTGGCCTCTGTCAAAATATCCTTCAGTGCCTCAATCAGAGTTCGAAAAGGCGCGGCCTTGACCGTTCGAATTCGGAACAGCAGATCGTTTTTGGCCTGATTCATTCTAACGGTGCCTGACTGTCGCGCGTTTAGACCGAAGACGATGGTGGGATCGGCGGCGCGTGCTACGGACCTTTGTCTTTTTCCGGCTGAAATTCTTGTACGCCAAATATGCGGCAGGAGGTACCACAAATCGCAGACCATTCGCTGCAAAACCGCTCATCAAAGATGGCGTAAATCCACCAGCTTGAGGACACACGATATCTAATTTACGATATGCATCATATTCTAATCCAGTAGGATCCGAACGGGTGTTTGACATATCTGCTCCCGGTTTGAAGAATGATGCTGGCATAACATATCCACCCGCACGCTGCATTTTGACATGTGCAGCGATTTTTTGTGTGTCCCGGGCTGCGATACATTTATCAACTCCGGCCTGAGGATTTATAGGCCCCGTATAGTTCAGACGTTTTATTAGCGTGATTTTTCCTGTATCCGGCTCCAGATTAATTATCACACAATCCAGATTTGCCAAGCGTCTCACACCTAATACTGAACGCAAGTATGAGCCGTGACCCACTGCAATAACCGTGGCATTCGCACCAAATCGATCTGGCAGCCAGGCCACCAATCGCTTCCAATCCGGTTTTGTGGTGGCGCCATAGGCCGGTGTATTTTCGGGTATTTCGCCCTGCTCTGTAAAATACGGCAGCGTAATAATACGATGTCCTTTGAACAGACGTTTCGCTGTTTCCTGTGCACGGCGCAACTCTGATGCTCCTATTATTGCATTTTCCAGATGAATATCGTGCATTTTCAGACGATGGGCAAGTAACGGCCCATATGCGTCGGCCATTTCAGCACCGATGGCTGTCAGAGCAGGATCACGAATCTGTTGACTGAATTCTTCGGTTTTTGGATTATTACGCAGAAGATTACTGCACGATTTGGAGTGTCTGATCAACACAAGCCGCATCCTCTACTGACGCAGAACATTTGCAAAAGGAACGGGCTAAAACTTGACCCGCGTAAGGGTGGGTATCACGGGGTTTCAGCATGAACGCAGAAGATTTCAAGAAATTGACTCCCCGTGAGCACGTACTTAAACTCCCTGATACCTATATTGGATCCACTGATTCCCATAAGGAACAGCGATGGATCTGGTCGCCGGCCACCGAACGTATGGAGTGGCGGGAAGTTGAATTCAATCCAGGTCTTTTCAAGATTTTCGACGAACTTATTGTAAATGCGCTGGATCATGTAGTGCGAACTGCTACTGCACCCAAGAATACAGCAGAGAGTGTTGAGCGTGTGTCACAGATTGTAGTAACTCTGACACCTACCACTATTCAAATCATGAACAATGGTGCCGGTATTCCATGCACTGTTCACGCCGAAGAGAAAGTTATGGTACCAGAACTTATCTTTGGACATCTGTTGGCATCATCGAACTTCAAAGACAATGAAGAGAAAATCGTTGGTGGTAAAAACGGTTATGGTGCCAAGCTAACGAATATCTATAGTCGCGAATTTACTCTGCGCACCTGCGATGCGACCCGTCGTATTCTATATGAACAACGTTGGCGAGACAACATGTCTGTTGCAGAGAAACCGGTGATGAAGAAATTGGCTGCTACTGTGAAAAATCCAGCAGGCTTCACCGAGATTCGTGCTGTTATTGATCTGACGCGATTTTACGGTCCCGATACAACTGTTATTCCCGCAGATATGATGGATGTTCTACGCACGCGGGTTATCGATGCGGCTGCTCTGGGTGCCGCGCACGGATGTCGTGTATTTCTGGCAGATTCACTGGAGACCGGTGCAACTGCTTCGGAGATTCCTGTGCGCTCCTTTGAATCTTATGTGCGCCTGTTTACCGAAGAGGGCTGTCCTGTGTTTTACGAACGCGCTGGACCACGCTGGGAAGTTGCTGCTGTTCTGACCCGTCGGTTGCACAATGATGGTGGTGCGGGTGGCGGCGGCGGCGGCATTCCAGACGACCGACACATATCGTTCGTAAACGGCATTTTCACACGTCGTGGAGGCAAGCATGTTGACGCAGTTGCACGGGCTGTGCTCAGTGAATTCTGTGATGGACCGGGCAAGAAGTTGGATCTAAAGCCCGCACAGCTCAAGGATGCACTCACATTCTTTGTCAATGCGACAATTGTCAATCCCGCATTTGACAGCCAGACAAAAGAAACACTAACTACACCTGTAGCCAAGTTCGGCAGTACATTCAAAATTAGCAGCGCCTTCGTAGCACGTCTTGCAAAAGAGGGTGGTCTGCTTGATGAGGCACAGGCTGTATTGGATGCTCGTCTGAGTCGCGAAGCGAAGAAATCTGACGGTCGTAAATCCGCTTCTGTGCGGGGCATCGTTAAACTAGAAGATGCTCTGTGGGCCGGTACAGCTAAATCCACTGAGTGCACACTAATTCTTACAGAAGGTGATTCAGCGGCTTCTATGGCTATTGCCGGTCTCAAAGTCGTCGGACGCGAACGTTACGGTGTATTTCCATTGAGGGGCAAGATTCTTAACGTGCGGGATGCTTCTATTCAGGAAAAAACAGATAATAAGGAGATCACTGCTATCAAACGGATTCTGGGTCTGGAACGGGGACGTACATATAAGGATCTGAAGGCATTACGATATGGACGCGTGATGATTATGACGGATCAAGATGTTGACGGTTCGCACATCAAGGGACTGTTAATTAATCTATTTGATACAGAATGGCCCGAACTACTCCGTCTACCTTTTCTGTGTTGCCTCATGACGCCACTTCTCAAGGCTACACGCGGTTCAACAGTGCGCTGTTTCTATTCTGCATCTGAATATGAGAAATGGTTGGCGGAATCACCTGAGGGTGGTCGCGGATGGCACGTTAAGTATTACAAGGGATTGGGAACATCGACGGCAGCGGAGGCACGGGAGTACTTTTCCAACATGAATACTGTGCGTTTTCTGTGGGATGCCCAATCGGGTGAACATATTGATCTGGCCTTTGCCGAAAAACGTGCAGATGATCGTAAAACCTGGCTGGATACCTACGACCGTGCACGGGTACTGGAAGTGCCTGCGGGCGGTGCAGATGTATCCTATACACGATTTGTAAACGACGAACTCATCCACTTCAGTATTGCCGATAATCTCCGTTCTATTCCACATATGATGGATGGGCTCAAGCCATCGCAGCGCAAGATTCTGTGGGCTGCACGCAAGAGAGGTCTGACACAGGAGATTAAGGTTGCACAGTTGGCAGGATATGTATCTGAGCATGCTGCATATCACCACGGCGAAGTATCGCTGATGGGTGCTATTATTGGCATGGCACAGAACTTCGTAGGTGCAAACAATCTGAATCTGCTATCACCCAACGGTCAGTTTGGAACACGACTGGAGGGTGGTAAAGATTCTGCCGCGCCCAGGTATATTTTCACTTCGCTGGAGCCTATTGTAGCGACTATTCTCAGTAAGGCCGACGATGCAGCACTGAATTGGTTAGAAGACGATGGCACACGTATTGAACCAGAATACTATATGCCGGTTGTGCCTATGGCGCTTGTAAATGGAGCAGAAGGTATCGGAACAGGCTTTTCTTCACACATTCTGCCGTATTCACCCCGTGATTTGATTGCGGCACTGAGGTCGCGTCTGCGTAGTGAAGTAGCCGATCTGACAGACGTGCGATTGACTCCTTGGTGGGACGGATTCAAGGGTACGGTATCCTTATCGGCAGATGGAAAGCGCGTCACAACACGGGGATGTTATCAGTTCTTTGATGATGACGGTGCCCGTGTGAAAATTACTGAGCTGCCGGTGGGTGTTTGGACGAAACGCTACAAGGAATTTCTGGAAAAGATGCTTGAGAGTTCTGGTGTTACAAAGACCAAGACGGCTGATAAGAAATCGGCCACGGGCTCGGGACCCAAATTGCTGCGCTCTTTCCAGGAGAATTACAACGACGTTGATGTGGAGTTTGTCCTGACGTTGGAACCGGAATATTACGCAGAGGCACGGGCATTTCCTGCGGAATTTGAGCGCAAATTTAAACTCTGTGCATCAACGGCGCTGACAAATATGGTGGCGTTCGGTGTTGACGGACGTCTGCATAGATATGCGGGACCGGGGGCACTATTGGAGGCGTTTTACATGGCACGGATAGGTGGCTATGTTGAACGCAAGAAGAATGAATTAGCACGGCTGGATAAGGAGATTGAAGAATTGGAGGCACGGGTGCGGTTTGTACGCGCTGTTGTGGGTGGAACGTTGGTTGTTGCAAATGCAGAAGATGATGTGCTGTTGGCGGGGTTGAAGAATCTGCCGGTGCCGCCGCTATCAGATCGCAGTCTGCCAGATGATTTGCGTGGATATGAGTATCTATTGAAGATGCGGGTGGACAGACTCAAGGCGCGCGCCATTCAGGAACTGGAGGCAGAGTTGGCTGCACATTCTGCGGAGCGTGTGGCTTTGGCAGCACGATCGGCAGAAGATTTGTGGTTGAGTGATTTGCAGATCTTTGATGAAGCGTGGGAGCGATTCCTGTTGGCAAGAAAGGTATCACGATCGGAAGTTGTCAAACCTGCTGCTGGCGCTGCCACCAAAAAGATTGTGCGGAAGGCAAAGTAGCTGGTCTAATCTTGTAGGGTTTTTCTGTACTTTGAATTACGCTTTGACTTTGACTTTAGTTTTTTGCTTGTCTTGCGTGCACCGCCACGTCCAAATATCCTCGCCAGAGTACCTTTTGGTTTTTCAATAATTCCATACTGTTGGGCCAGTTTTAAAAAGACACTTTTAACTGGATCTGTTAATGTTCCTTTATCATAATATTTTTTTAGTGCTAATAAAATTTTTTTTATATTTTCGTCGCTTTCTTTAGCCATATTAAATAGTGTTTCAATACAATTTCCAATATCATACTTTGGTCCCGCTGTTTCCTCTGCAACCACTGTTGCCGCTGTTGCCGCTGGTGCCCCTGGTGCCCCTGTTGGTCCCGCTGTTGCCACTGGTGCCGCTGGTGCCCCTGTTGCCATCTCTAAAATCACATCTTAATTTTCTGCCGCTGCCGCTGCCGCCTCTGCCTCTACATTCAAAGCAACTCGGCGGGCCTCTTCAGTTCCATAGACACGTCCTGCCCGACTACGTCTGGCAGCCGAACGCGCTCTACCCCATGCATTCGCCGTTCGTGCAAGTGCATTGGCACCAAATATTCTTGTGTGATAGTCAGCAACTTCTGTAATTCGCCCCACTCTTTTAATAACAGATTCAGCCCTATTTACTTTCGCAGCATGTTCTGCCTCATAATTAGAGTTTCGCCGTGTAGTATTACTAGAACTGCGTCTTGCAATGGGCCGGACGCGGATTGTCTGGCTCAAAGCCACCCCACGACCGGACTTTCGCCGCCATCCACGTTTTAATGCCAACGCTTCAAAAATACCCACTGCCTTTGGTGGACCACTAATAGTCACAGATACGTAGACACCTTCCTCCGTTATGCTGCCTCTAAGCATTTCGCGACCAGATATAGATAAGGCCTCTGAAATAATTTCCTGAATTTGTATGATAAGTTCATAACGACGTGTTTGACTTTGTCCCTTACGACTCAGAGTCAGAGATGCTTCAATAGGACCAGCATTAATTGCACTCATTCTCTAACATGTGATGATAGCTTTTAATGATAAGCCCCCGAATATCACGCGCTAACAAGGCGCCACAAAGTGCTTTTATCGTTATGTAAATCTTTAGCAAGTTTAGAATAGCCAGACGCCTCACAAGAATAATTGTAGTTCTCAGCTGCTGCAAGCATCAGTAAATCAAGTATGACATTAGTATTGAATATATCATTGGACTGAGAAGGATGGCACGAATGGATGTTGACTGACACACACTCAGGAATTTCAGAAAAAGTGTAAATCATATCATACTTTTTTTTCAGGGTTGCTATTAATTTGGCATCGTCAGACGCTAGAAATACGGGTTGCTTTCCAAGTATTGATGAATATTTTTGTAAGAATTCCTCAACGTTGCTCTTGCGGTCAGTGTTTCGAATATGCAAGGCGGTGTAGGGCTTCGGCATTGCATTGTACCGCACGGAAAATTCTTGTTTGATCGCAGCGGACAGCGTCGATATGCGTAACGCATTTATACCTGCCCCCCCACCACAATTTATATAAATCACGATATCTTCATCGTATGATTTCTTTAAGTCGGGAGAACAATTGACTCCATCGACTTCATACACTGTCCCTCTTGGAGTCTTTTTCCATTTTGCCGGAATATTTCTAATGCATGTTTTTATTTCCGGTGGATAGACTGAATAGGTTTCTGCTTCTGTGTACCAGTTTTTCAAGTCTCCTGTCCAGATGTTTTTATCGTGGAATTGTATGTATTTCTCGATTGGCTCTTTCAAATGATTGCTTGTTGTATCAATCACAAGCAGCCGATCTTCTTTTTTTGCATAAGCGAGGCATTTCAGAATTTGACAAAATACATTGTTCAGCCCTCCACGTGGGATGCAGAGTATAAAGCGTCGTATCTGTGCTGCAGGATCGATTACTGCCGTACTTTTCTGCATAGTGGCTATAATATATATTGGTTATTTTTCTATCTAATGATGACGCATGCTCAGAGATGTTTAGAAATCAGCTTACTGTAAGAACACTCTGGGGGAGGGAAATAAATAATATTCTTTAACATTTAGACCAACGGGCATTTCAAACCGGCACTAAAAGTAAGGAGATATGGGAAAACACCATACCGAAGATTATAAACTATCTGCTGTAAAGTATGCTTTACGAACAGATAATCAAGTAGAAACTTGTGAAGTTTTTTGATTGTAAAAGGTCATCTTTACAGGACTGGATTGATTTATACCAGAAAACTGGGTCTCCTGTAAGGAAAACAAGAAAGAACAGAATTGCTTATAAAGTGCATCAGGAACATATTGACTTTCTTAGGGCAGAACTCAAAAAGAAGCCTGATATTTTTATGTCTGATTTGAAAGAACTTCTGGAAAAGAAGTACTATTTTATTCACGCCTTTAACGCTGAATGGTTGAAGAAGGATAGGAAGACTCGCCGACGAACCCCCAAACGCTATAAAATTTGATTCTCCGCATTTCACGAAATCGTGAATATTCGTGAAAAAGTTTAAAGATTTTGTGCAGTAAAATGTTAAATGGCCCACGCAGATGTTTTACATCTTATTAATAAGATGACAAATAATACATTAGATGTAGCAATGTTGGGTATTGATTCTCTTCCAGAACTTCCTTCAAATCTTGAGAAATTGATTTGTCACACGTCACCACTTAGGTCTCTCCCAAAACTTCCTAGTCAATTAAAAGAGTTGCTTTGTTATGATACATTAATTACTGAACTTCCAGAACTTCCTCCAGAATTAGAAGAATTATACTGTGATGGTAATGACCTTGAAACTCTTCCTAAACTTCATGAGGGGATTAAAAATTTAAATTGTAGTTCCACCAAAATTACAAATCTTCCTGAACTTCCTAATAGCCTCAGGATGTTATATTGTTATTATACACCTTTAGTCAACTTTCCTAAACTTCCTACAAATCTATTATATTTCAATTGTTGCAACACAAATATTACTGAGCTTCCAGAGCTTCCTGAAAATCTAGTTTTATTATTCTGTGAAAAAACCAAAATTACAGCCTTGCCTAAATTACCGCGCACACTAACAGGTCTTCATTGTGCTAATAATTCACTTAAAGTTCTCCCTGAACTTCCATTAGGACTTGATGTTTTAGATTGTAGTTATACATTGATTTCTAATCTTCAAGAACTACCTTGTAAACTTAAAATATTAAACTGCATAGACACCAACATCTGTGTTCTACCTGAACTACCATTAGGACTTGTAAGTTTGTATACTAAAAATACACCTCTCATTTTGAAAAGAGAAAACGGAGAAAGTATTGAAGACTACAATG
>Ga0214917_10008442_pt1 | contig 10113 bp, 5 predicted proteins | sample LL_1208_BB_MetaG_FD_177983 | JGI IMG/M metagenome (GOLD analysis project Ga0214917, IMG submission 177983) | Freshwater microbial communities from Lake Lanier, Atlanta, Georgia, United States - LL_1208_BB | ecosystem: Environmental > Aquatic > Freshwater > Lake | place: USA: Georgia | collected...
AACCACACGAAGAGGATATTTTCTTAGATCTTGAAGGTGATCCGATGGTGTCACCCTCCGGACGTGAATATATATTTGGATGGTATTATAAGGATAAATACTATATCCAATGGGCAGAGTCAGACGATCAAGAAAAAAAGTCTTTTGAAAAGTTTATTAAGCTCGCAATTAAACTACACAAGACAAAGCCAGGAATGCATGTTTACCATTTTGGCGCATACGAGACATCTGCTTTTAAGAGGCTTATGTGTAAGTATGCTACTCAGGTGGAAAGTGTTGATATACTGCTTAGAGCAGGAGTATTTGTTGACTTGCATGGAATTGTTAAACATACATTAAGGGCCGGGGTAGAAAAGTATTCATTAAAAGACTTAGAAAAATATCATGGCTATTTACGCGAGGCAGATTTGCGAACAGTGTCACCATTTAAGGCTGAATATGAATACCTGCTGGAAACAGACCGCTCATTTGAGGCAACTGCTCAAATGAAAAAAGTGATTGCTACTTATAATCAGGACGATTGTATTTCTACAAAGTATTTGTTTGATTGGCTTTGTACAATCAGGACAGATTTAAGAAATGCAGGGGAGGATATTACACCTCCCGAACCAAAAACTGGTGATGCGGGTGAAAACTACACGGATCATCAATTAAAGATTAAACCAATATTTGATGCATTAATAAAAGAGTTGCCAGAGACAAAAGATGAGCGTACCGAAGAGCAGCAAGTAAAATACTTGGTGGCACATATGCTGGACTGGTATCAAAGAGAGTTAAAAAAGACTTACTGGGAAAGATTTAGACTTGAGGAATTAGCAGAAGATGACCTGATTGAAGAAAAATCAGCATTATCTGGATTAAATTTTACAGGACAAACATATACGGTTAATACTTCAGTTATTGATTCCTATACATTTCATCCTCAGTTATCAGATCTAAAAGTTGGTGATGAAGTACAATTTCACCTAATTGATGGAGAAGCAAAAATCGAAACAATTGACAAAGAAAATTATATTATTGAATTAAAGAAATCAGGTAAATATGCTTACGTTCATCCAATTGCAATTTATAAGTCTAAATTAATTCAACCGTTCAGTAAACAAGATCGAATAGTTGAACTAGGGCAGCTTGTAAACATTTTTGGATTAAAAGTTCCTAAAATGCAAGCGACAATGGATTTACTGCTCACAAGACCTCCTCGCACAAAGGGCCCAATAAAAAATGATAAAACTTCACTTTTGGGGTGGCTAGAGTGGACATTAAAACTAAATAAGAGTGTTCTTCCCATTCAAGGCCCGCCAGGAACCGGAAAGACCTGGAATGGTAGTGAATTAGTTTTGGAACTTATAAGTGCTGGTAAAAAAATTGGTGTAACTGGTTTAACGCATAAAGTAATTGATTTATTTCTGCGGGGTATTAATGATAAGGCAGATGAGCAGGGCATTGAAATTAGTATGATTGAGCTTGTTTCTGGGCGCTCTTCTAAAATTCCGTGGCGTAAGACCAATGATCCGGAAGAAATTAAACGGAAGCTACCTAAAATGCATGTCATTGCGGGAACCCCATTTATGTGGTCTCGTCAAGAATTAATCAAATCAGTTGATTACTTATTTATAGATGAAGCAGGACAGCTATCTCTAGTTGACACTTTAGCGTGTAGTTTTGCTGCTGATAATCTTATTTTCATTGGAGATCCGCAACAATTAAAACAGCCACAGCAGGGGGTACATCCCGAAGGCACAGAAGTTTCCTCATTAGAGCACATCTTAGGAGATAATAAAACTATCGATATATCATCTGGAATATTTCTTGATAAAACAAGGCGAATGCACCCCAAAATATGTCAATTCATATCAGACATGTTTTATGAAAGTCGTTTAGTGCCTGAAGACTTCACAAAAAAGCAAAAAATATCTGGGAATACTCAATTTGCTGGGTCTGGTCTTTACTATCACGAAGTGGATCACGAAGGGAACATGAATTATTCGGTTGAAGAGGTAGATGCAGTTGAAAAAATTTATAAGGAACTTACAAAAGGTGATATTTACTTTACTACAAAAGAGGGAAATTCAAGGGTGATAGAAAAGAATGATGTGATGATTATTTCCCCCTATAACGCTCAGGTTTATGCAATAAAGAATCGACTCCAGCTTATGGATGAAGTGGGTACTGTTGATATGTTTCAAGGTCAAGAAGCCCCTATTGTAATTTATTCTATGGCAACCTCTTCTGCAGAGGATGCGCCTAGAGGCATGGATTTTCTTTACAGTCCTAATAGGTTTAACGTGGCTGTTTCACGTGCTCAGGCAGTATTTATTTTAGTTGCCGATCCTGCAATTTTTGAGCCAGAGTGCAAGTCGCCGGAGCAAATGAAGCTTGCGAATCCGTTTTGTCATTTTTTGGAGATAGTGTAAATTTATAATGTATGAATGTTTTAACTGAAGAGTTAAAAGTTGAAAATGATGCAATTAGGCTTTTTTCTAAAGGAGCTGAAGTAGATCTAAACAGTGGGTCAATAGTCACTATTCAATATTACGCCGATGATAGTGAAGAGTACATTGATGAGACATCTCCTGATATTTTAGTAAACATCCTTAATATTAAAGGTAATCTTTTATTTGGTGAAGGTGATGCGGCTCTAAATTTTGAACCAATATATAATCAGTTTAAATCTAAATGGAAATTAAAGTATCTAGAGTTTATCGAGTGAGTGAGCTTGTATTTCTCCATGAAATTGGAATTAATCTAGATTAAGTAGCAATTTATATATTATTTGATTTTTTCCTAATATTGAATTTTTTAAATAATTTACTTGACGTTTAAAAAATATTTTATAAATAATTCAGGGAAACAGCTATTTCAAAAAGAGTATAAATAATTTAAGAAAAATTTACTCGAAGCTGAACAGCTCACAAAAAGTTATAAAATGGTTAACGCTTATGTACAAAACAGACAACAACCAGGACTTGAAGTTTTTTACGAAATAGCTGACATACTTGAAATAGATGTAAAAGAGCTTTTACAATCCAATAAATTGAGTAAGTAAATGAGGACAGGGATTGACATATTAGAAAATGAATTAATTGAAAAATATCCTCAAGTTCTTGACTCGTTGTTGTTCGACCACTCAGCAGGAAAAAATATTATTTGGGCGACTGATAACTTTGAACACCTTGGAGAAAAATACAATTATCACTCACAAATTTTACCTGAACTAATTACAGGTGACTATGGAAGTATTATTATGCCAAGAGTTCATAAGGACAAGATCCTTCAAATAAACAGGTCAAAAGAAATGGCAGAAGTATTTACTCCTTCATGGATTTGCAATGCTCAAAATAACCTAATAGACAACGCTTGGTTTGAAAGAGAGGGGGTATTTAATTCTGGAACTGTATTAGGCAATGGCAACAAAACATGGAAAGTAAACCAAGAAATAATCTCCTTCCCAACGTCAAAAACATGGAAAGACTATGTTAATGACAAGCGCTTAGAAATTTCTTGTGGAGAAGCGCCATACATAACCAGCAGATATGACAGCACCACTGGTGAGTTTATCACTGTGAATAATCGTATTGGATTATTAGATAGAAAATTAAGAGTAATAAACGAAAATACAGAAACAGAGGCGGAATGGTTTAAAGCTACAATAGAGGCATACAAAAGCATTTACGCTTTTGAATGGCAAGGCGACAGTTTGCTAATTTCTCGTGAGGCAATGCTAACTACTTTTTTTGAAAACTATAAACAACAATTTGGCAAAGACCCTTTGTTCAAGAATATCCAAATCATTGCGGATATAATATCCTGGAATGTCTGGCAAATGGACGGGCTTAAGGGTGTAATTCCTGATAGTTGTTCGGATGTCTCAGGAGTAATTGAAGATTTGTTTGGAAATAAAACAGAAAACACAAAAGAGTGTAATGGTTGCAAGACGAATAATATTCTGAATCATAATGGAAACTATTGTTTCATTATGGATTGGGATGAGAAAGACCCAATAAGAAAGTCAATTGGAAAAAGAATCAGGTTTGTCGACTTAATTAATAAATAATAAAATCCTAAATATGGATAATGCAAATAATAAAAACACAGATGTACTCAATGATTTGATTATTGGTAGGGTTGAACCTCAGATTTATGCTTTTACTACTGAAACTGTGCCCAGCTACCTTAAAGTTGGTGACACATATCGTCCACTTGAGATAAGATTGAATGAATGGAGAAAACACTTTCCAAAACTTGTAATGAAATTTAGAGATGTAGCAAAAGTTGATGACGATACATTTTTTAGGGATCATGCGGTTCACTATTTTTTGGAGAATGAGTTAAAAAGGTTGCGGTTAGAAAAGGGTATTATAAAAAACATACCGCATTATTCAATTGAATTTTTTAAAAATGCCACTGAAGAAGATTTAAAAGAAGCAATAAAGGACATACGGAAAAGGCATAAAAATAATGACCCGAAATATCAATACTACCGTTTTGATGAAAGTCGTGTTCCAATCACACATACCTATAGACGGACTGAATCGTACGACCCAAGACCGAATCAAAAAGCAACAATTGAAAACTTTAAAGAAGCACTAAAAAAAGGCAGGAAAAATCTTTTAATGTATGCAGTAATGCGTTTTGGAAAATCATTTACTTCCATGTGCTGTGCTGTTGAAATGAAGGCAAAACTTGTAGTTGTTGTTTCTGCAAAAGCTGATGTAAAAGAAGAATGGAAAAGGGCAACTGAAAGTCATGTAAAGTTTGACGGGTATTCCTTTCTAGACAGTAACTCGCTTCTTCAAAGCGAAAATATTATTTCTGAGAAGCAAAAAAAGAATGAAAAGGTCGTTCTATTTCTAACACTTCAAGACTTACAAGGTGACATCATAAAGCCAAAGCACAAAAAAGTATTTCAAAGTCAAGTTGACTTATTACTGATTGATGAAACTCACTTTGGAGCAAGGGCTGCGGAATATGGCAAAGTTCTAAGGGAGGAAAAACTTTCCGAAAAGGAAATAAAAAGCGAATTAAAGCTTAATGACCTTGACTTAGATGAGATTGATCTAACTACAAAGTCTTTTAATGCCAAAGTAAAAATTCATCTTTCTGGAACACCATACAGAATACTGATGAATAGCGAATTCACAAGTGATGACATTATTGCATTCTATCAATTTTCTGATATTGCAGAAGACCAAAAAAAATGGGATTTAGAAAACCTTAATAAAGATGATGTAAAAGAATGGGAAAATCCATATTATGCATTTCCTCAAATGATTCGCTTTGCTTTCAATCCAAACGAATCTTCCCGTAAAAAGATGGAGGAAATGAAAAAGCGCGGAGTAACTTATGCCTTTTCAGAACTTTTCAGACCTCAGTCAATAATCCAAGACAAAGCAAAAAAGCTACATAAAAAATTTAAGTACGAAAAAGAAATACTTGATTTGCTCAAAGTCATAGACGGAACAGAAGAAGACGAGAATTTATTGAGTTTCTTAGACTATGACAAAATAAAAGAAGGTCAAATGTGTCGTCACATAGTTTGTGTTTTACCTTACAGAGCATCATGTGACGCTTTGGAAGCTTTAATTAGCAAAAATAAGTTTAAACACCTGAGTAATTACGAAATAATAAATATCTCGGGCGTGGAGAGTGAAAAGCATTTTAAGGACACTGAATCAGTCAAGGATAAAATTCGAGAGTGTGAAAACGAGAATAAAAGAACTATTACACTTACAGTAAATCGAATGCTGACTGGAAGCACTGTTCACGAATGGGATACCATGCTATATCTCAAAGATACCGCATCCCCACAAGAATATGACCAAGCCATTTTTCGATTGCAAAATCAATATATCAAGGTGTTCAAAGAGCCAAATGGTGATTTGATAAAATTCAATATGAAGCCGCAGACGTTACTTGTAGATTTTAATCCCAACAGAATGTTCCAAATGCAAGAACATAAATCTCAAATCTATAATGTAAACGTAGATAAAAACGGCAATAGCAAACTTGAGGAGAGAATCCGCAAGGAACTTGAAATTTCTCCAATTGTCGTTTTAAATAATAATAAGATAAAACAGATTGAGCCATCTGATATTCTTGATGCAGTTCGTGAATATTCAAGCAGTAGAAGTGTGCTTGATGAAGCAACCTCGATTGCTGTAGATTTATCGTTGCTCGACATTAAAGCCATTAAAGCAGAAATTGAAAAGCAAGGTATAATTGGCTCACGGCAAGGCATCGAAATTAGAGTGGCCAAAGGAGATGGAGATGACCTTGACACAGGTGGTGACACCAGTGAATATGAAAATAGCGAAGAAAATGGTGCTGAATCTAATTACAAAGCAGGTGCTGACGAAATTAAAATTGACTACAAAGGAAAATTTGCAATGTATTATGCTAGAATTTTGTTTTTCTCATTTTTGACAGATTCCAAAGTCAAATCCTTGCAAGAAATAATTGCATGTATAAAGAATAGTCAAAACAATGTCCGAATTGCATCTAATCTTAATCTTGACAATAAAATACTATCTCTATTTGAAAAACACATTAATCCATTTGTGTTAAGTGAATTAGACTATAAAATTCATAATATAAACACATTAGCCAATGATCCAAGTGTTTCACGAATCAAAAGATTAACAAATGCAATGACAAAATTCAGTCGAATTTCTGATTCAGAAGTAGTTACACCTGAGATTTTAACTGATAAAATGATTAATGATTTGTGTACAATATGTAATGATAAAAATATTAAATATTTAGATATTTCGTCAAAAATGGGTGAATTTGTATACGCAATTTATAAATATCAAGGTAAAGAAAATGCTAAGCATGTATATTCAATTCCAACATCTAAAATTGCATATGAGTTTACAAGAAAGGCTTATACGTTACTCGAATTAAATGTTAATAATGTCGAGTCAAAATATACTTCTTATGACTTACACAAAAGATACAATAAGTCTGAAAAATTCACTTTGGAAATTAATAACAAGAATATGAAATTCGATGCTATCTTAGGCAATCCGCCCTATCAAGAAAACATAAGTAAAAGCGAAGGTAATTCCTCACTTAGCAAGCAACTATTTCCTGGGTTTATAGAACTTTCTATAAAACTTAAGCCAAAATATATTTCCCTCATAACTCCTTCACGATGGTTCGCAGGAGATGCGCAAGACAAATCATTTGTCAAGTTACGTGAATTGATAAAAACCAATAATCATATTCAAAAGCTAACAAATTTTCCAATCTCGAAAACAATTTTTCCTGACGTAGAACTTAGTAGCATTAACTATTTTTTGTATAACAAAGACTTCATTGGAAATGTGGAATTTACGGAATACTACGATGAGAATAATCAAAAAACTACCTATAGACCACTATTTGAAACTGGTCTTGACATAATATTAAGTAGCAGTTATAGTCATGGTATTTTAAACAAAGTAAGAAACAATGATTTTGTATCATTAACTACAATAACGAAAGGTAGAAATGCATTTGGGATAGTTGGGAAAGGAGTTGAGAAACTATCAAAGGTCAATCCAAATCCAGGTTTTTATGAAATTAGATGCAAACATGAGCAAATTAGATATATCAATCCAAAGCATATAACTAGAAACAAAGATATTGCGGACAGTTGGAAGGTGATAATTTCAAAAGCAAATGGTGCAGCTGGCTTATTAACTGATAATAAGCCAGTATCAATTATTGGAGAGCCATACCTAGGGAAACCGAAAACTGTATGTACAGATTCATTAATCCCTATTGGTAAATTTAATACCCGTATTGAAGCTCTTGCTCTTCAAAAATATATGAAGACGAAATTCTTTAGATATATGGTAGGCTTGTTAAAGGTTTCTCAAAATCTTTACCAAAATGTTTATGAGTTCGTACCTCTTCTTGACTTCACAAATAAGGCTGAGATAGATTGGAGTAAATCTGTTTCAGAAATAGATAAGCAACTCTTTAAAAAATTCAAACTGTCACAGGACGAAATTCGACTTATTGAACGTATGATTAAACCAATGGCAGACTAAGACAGGATTAAAAAAATATATGAGTACTAAAAGCACACATATTGCCCTGTCATACAAACTATAACACAAGCTAAAACTTGGCAAAGAGCGTGCGTTTCCCCTGTGCAGAAAGAAACTCATTTTTAATATATTTCCTTCTGAAAAAAACTAAACACGATAAAGACTGCCTATCTCAACATTGAAAATTGTTTACTTACAGGTGATCTTGAACCCCAGCTGGTAACAGCGTTTAAGCAATATTGCTTTACCGTAGGCGCAACATAAGTTAACATCGCCTAAACGCAAACTATTGTAGGCAAGCAAAAAAGAGTTTTGTGTTTGCTATGACTCCCATCATTTTCCCGTTCGTGAACTGAATTCACCGTTTACGATAAAAAATACCGTAAGAGAACGGAATCTACCCTCTCTGAACGATTATGAGTCCTTAAGCCGCACCTACTAATTTGTAGCTGAATGCCCTGACGCCCGATTCTTCAATCTTTCGATCTGGGCCTGCTTCTCACTGCCATAGCTTCGAATATAATTTTTTAAAGCGCCCTCTGCTAATATCTCAAAACACCCCCATCACCCCCTCCATATCCTTCTTCACTTTGCTGTTTACAATCTTAGCATAGATCATCAGGTTCTTCATTCCGCTATGTCCAATCATTTTTCCTACACTCTCTATAGGAACGCCATTGGAAAGGGTGACAGTAGTGGCGAAAGTGTGTCGAGCCAAGTGCATGAATAGATTCTTTTCAATTCCTGCAAGCCTGGCTATTTCTTTTAGTGCAAAGTTTAGTTTTTGATTACTTGGTACTCTCCAAGTGAAATCCCGACAATCGCCAGTTGGGGAGTATTTGATCAAAATCTTTTCCGCAACAGGTAGCAATGGTACATAGCTTAGGATTCCTGTCTTCTCTCTGTACTTTTCTATGTGTTTACTTCCATCGGGATCGATGATAATATGATGAGAGCGAAGGGTAGTGATATCACTATAGGCAAGACCAGTGAAACAGGCAAATAAGAATAGATCTCTATTCCTTTCCATCGCATCGGTTAGTCCATCAAGTTGCTGAAGTGTTTTGATCTCCTCCGTAGTGAGATAATCTCTTTTTACAGGTTGTTGTGTCAGAGCCATGCTGACAAAGGGATTATAGCGAATCACTCCTTTTTTTACTGGCTCGTGTAAAATGGTTTTCAAGCAGTTCATTAGCGCAACTGCGGAGTTGTTGGAGTTTTTCTTTTCTCTTCGTAAATAATTAAAGAACCCTTCCAGAAAAGCTTGGTCTACTCGGGTTAATGGGATATTCTTTAATGATAGCTTTCTATCTAGATACTCTTTTAAATAAGTTGCTGTGCGTTGATATTTATAATAGGTGGTCAACGCTAAATCCACATCAACGCGGTGTTTTATTTCATTTAGTTTAGCCGTGACATATTCCCAAAGTGTTTCTGGGGCCTCTTCATTTCCTTTCAACCGCTCCACTAGTTCATTCAATGAAAAATCTCCGTATACAATCTTGAGTTTTTCAAAAACACTACGACAGTGATGGGTGATCTCATGTAATTGTTGATTGATTATTGTCGCTCTTTTGGCTCTTGGCATTACATGTCCTCCCATCCAGTACTCCGGTAGCACTGTTAATCCTGTGTTCACATCCTTTTTAACTCCTCGGTATTTTAACCGGAGAACAATGGGGTGTTCACCATTGGCAAAACGATAGGAGGTACGAAGTAAAAAGCTGGTGTTTAGCTCAAATAAACGGCCCGTTTTTGGTGCATGTTGCATATACTGTGTTGTTGGTTACAAAGTTTTTTAGCGTAACCATTTTGGCGAAGTGCTAAATGCAGCACATCGGTGCACAGCTATTTTTTATTGATTTTGGGGCTTTTTAGGGGCTAAAAAATGTCGCCAAATTGTCGCCAACAGGGTGCATTTTTATGCTTTTATATGCATTTTTCTACATGTAAAAAAGCCTGAAAATCAACGTAATTCATTGATATTCAGGCTTTTAAGTGGTGTGGGGCGGGATCGAACCGCCGACACAAGGATTTTCAGTCCTTTGCTCTACCGACTGAGCTACCGCACCATCCT
>Ga0214917_10008443_pt1 | contig 10112 bp, 10 predicted proteins | sample LL_1208_BB_MetaG_FD_177983 | JGI IMG/M metagenome (GOLD analysis project Ga0214917, IMG submission 177983) | Freshwater microbial communities from Lake Lanier, Atlanta, Georgia, United States - LL_1208_BB | ecosystem: Environmental > Aquatic > Freshwater > Lake | place: USA: Georgia | collected...
CCCGTTGCCTTGGTCGTAGTAGTCTTGGGGGCGCGTCCAGAACACGTTCATGGCTACGTTGTAGATGCGACCAAAGCGTCCCTGATCCACAGCTTGTTTGAGCAGCTGAAGTGTGGCGTTACGTCTGTTTTGCTTGACCACAAATAAGCGCACACCGGCTTGGTCGCAAGCCCTGACCATGGCTACTCCATCGGCCAAACGCGTGCTCATAGGCTTTTCGGTGAGCACATGTACACCACATTGTGCCGCCAACATGGCTTGCTGCGGGTGCAGGCCACTGGGTGTGCACAAGGCTACCAAATCGAGCTGCTCTGCGCCCAGCATGCTAGCCATACTGGCATACCCGGGCACTTGGTATTGGTCGGCATGTACCTGAAGGGTCTTTGGGTCGATGTCGGACACCGCAATCAGTTGCATGTCTTGGGACTGCTCCTCAATGGACCCAAAGTGGTTTTTAGAAATACGACCACAGCCAACCAAGCCCACGCGAATGAGGCGGCCGGTGATGGTAGGAAATTGTTGGATATTCATGGTTTGCGTGAGGCTTAAAAGCGGAAGACGATAAAGCCAGCGGCGGCGGCATCGTGCCGATTGAAGAGCGACTTGATATCGCCCAGCACGGGTTGCGTGCCCTTGCACAATTGGCGCAATTGCTGAGGGGTTTGGTTGCGGTACTGCTCGTGGCCCACTGCTACTATCAAAGCATCTACGGGGTGGGCTGCATCGATGGTACCCATCTGAATGCCGTATTCTTGCTGCACTTCGGCAGGGTCGGCAAATGGGTCAGAAACCACAACGGTGGCCCCCCAAGTTTGTAGCTCGCGCACCAAATCGGCTACTTTGCTATTGCGGATGTCGGGGCAGTTTTCTTTGAAGGTGATGCCCTGCACTCCGATGGTACTGCGTGCCACATCGATGCCGTTTTGCAACATGCGCTTGATGACGTTACGTGCCGCATAACGGGCCATGTTGTCGTTGATGCGGCGGCCGGCCAAGATGACCTGCGGGTGGTAGCCCAACTCTTCGGCCTTATGTGTCAGATAGTAGGGATCCACGCCGATGCAGTGGCCACCTACCATGCCAGGGCGGAAGGGCAAAAAATTCCACTTACTGCCTGCAGCCTCCAATACCTCCAGCGTATCGATTCCGATGCGGTCAAAAATCACCGACAGTTCGTTAACAAAGGCAATGTTTAGATCGCGCTGACTGTTCTCAATCACCTTGGCAGCTTCGGCCACCTTGATACTGCTGGCTTTCCAGGTACCCGCCTTGATAATGCTGTTGTAAAGCTCGTCAACTTCGTCGGCCACAGCGGGGGTGCTGCCGCTAGTGATTTTTTTGATGGTGGTGAGGGTGTTAACCTTGTCGCCAGGGTTGATACGCTCGGGACTGTAACCACAGAAAAAGTCTACGTTGAACTTAAGACCACTAGCTTGCTCCAACACTGGCACGCACACCTCTTCAGTCGCTCCAGGGTAGACAGTGGATTCGTAAACCACAGTATCGCCCTTCTTGAGCACCTGGCCCACGGTTTGGCTGGCTTTAACCAATGGCGTCATATCGGGGCGGTTGGCCGTGTCCACTGGTGTGGGGACTGTGACAATGAAAACTTGGCATTGCTTGATCCCATCGAGCTGGTGACTGTAGCTCAGATGGCTAGCTGCTTTCAGCTGCTCTCGTGAGCATTCCAATGTATGGTCATTGCCCGCTTGCAACTCGGCAATACGCTTGGGGTTGATGTCGAAACCCACCACAGTGCGGTGTTTGCCGAATTCAACAGCTAAAGGCAGACCAACATAGCCTAGACCAATAATTGCAATATGTTTTTGATTTGAGTTCATCATCTTTCAGTTGCTGGCCGCTTTAACTTCTCAATCTTTTTGAGCATTAGCCTTTACCCTAGGACATTGATTTGATCCAGCTTACGCTGCAAAAGGCGGCCCGTTAGGACAGCCTTGCTGGTTAGGCCCTGACGGGTAAGCACATAGTTACAAACAAATTTGTTTTTGCTCTGGCCAAAATTCTGGACTTTGACCAGACCTATGTAAATAAGGGACCTAAGGAAATAACTAGGATCGCCGGCACTAATGCCCAACATTTCCGCTACTTCACTCTGGGTGAGGTAGGGGTTGCTTTGAAGCAAGGACAGCACTCTAAAGTGGCTGTCTTCTTGTAACTTATAGCGGAGGCGTGTCATTTTTTAGGACTTTTTAGCACGCTACCGCCACGCCGTGTCATGATCGGTCAGCGCGGTGGTGGCTGTTCCGCTGGGAAAAGTCTGTCTTAGGACGCTCAATTTTAGGGTTTTCCGAGGACGTTTTTAAGGAAGGGCCGGAAATATTTTTTGAAATGATTGGTGTCCTGACGACTGATTAACCAAAAATAAAGTTGCGTAATACTTACTGGGTAACATGATGTCCCAATGCTCCCCATTCAACCCTGAGTGAAGCTTGTCTTTGCACCAAGGATTGAACTCATCGTATCCAAATTAACTATCTTGGTCTTAATGCTCGCTGCAAGAGTCGCCCCTTTTGCTTTTGGATTTAACCGCAGTCTTTCATAAGGTTCTAAGCCGAGATGCATGAAATTGTTGACCCTAGCTTCTACCAACTGACCGAAGGTGATATCTCCTATGTGATTCAAATGGCTTGGGAAGACCGTACCTCTTTTGAGACCATCAAAGACCGAGTCGGGCTCACAGAAGCTCAGGTGATCCGTCTTATGAGGGCTGAGTTAAAGCCTCAATCTTTCAGATTATGGCGAAAACGGGTCAAAGGTAGAGCTACCAAACATCGCGCCTTGAGGCATCCAGAAATGAAAAACAAAGATCGCGAAATTGCCAACCACCGCACAGCGAACTGCTGAGCCCTTATTTTGATGAAAGAGCGACCATGAGTGAAGACCCAAGATACAGCGGAACAGATACTCGCATCATTAATGCAGATGGCGTTTGTTGGTGTGATCAAGTCTGGAATGGAGAAATGTGTAGACCTATTTCTATCTCAACAAAGGATGCAGGCCAGAATGAGACTCCAAAAATCATTGATTCTTCTCCCTATCACTAGTATCTTAGTCCTGTCAAGCCATATTGGCTGGATCAGAGACGATCTAGGACTGCTAATTACCATTGATGATCGGCCCATTGATGTAGTCGGATATTTCGAAGATAAGCTGAATACGTTGACCCGAAACTGTGGAGGAGTCAGGCGTTTGAATGCCTCAAATAAGCAATACCAACTGGCTCAAAGTTTGATTCATGACTACAGTCTGCCAAATTCGAGCAATGTAAATATTTCAAGCGCTTGGTCAATGGGCAGTTGGATATTGGTTGAGGTTGAATTCCCAGAACTGCTTCCTGCAGTTGTCATCATTGAAAAAGCAGATTCTGATGCGGCAATCGTGCCTAATGCAGTGTGGAGTGGTTACACAAATCCACATCTACCAGCTCCCTTCATCAGGAAGTTTTTAATTCAAAAATTTAATTCACCCCCTCTGGCGCTAATTAACTGCTTCGAACCTCAATCAGATACTTTCAAACATCAATAAATGTCAAACACCATCAACAGGCCATCGCGGACTGCCCTACTCCTCGGATTTACAGGTTTGATCCCATTTGTAGGACTATCAAGCCTCTCCATACTCACATCTGGGACCCACCAGCAAACACTTTTATTCAGTCTTTTGGCGTATGGCGCAAGCATCATCAGTTTCTTAGGCGCTATACATTTGGGACTCACAATGATGGAATCATCGCCAAATAGCCTAAAGATGCGATTTGCATTGACGCTTATTGCGAGTGTAAGTTTGTTTGCGCCGCTTGCTTTAGATAGCATTCCCATAAAGTAAATTAATTACTTTCAAAAAGTACCATGAGCTACTCTTTGGTTTGGTTCAAACGCGACTTGCGATGGCAAGACCACGCTGCGTTAGCCAAAGCTTGTCAGCGCGGTCCTGTCAGATGCATTTATGTCGTTGAACCAGAACTTTGGTTGCAACCTGATGCAGCCCTTCAGCACTTCGAATTTGTGCGAGAGTCATTGCAAATACTAGACGACCATTTACGAACGCTGGGAGGCTGCATTGAAATTCATCATGGCGAATTACCCGATGTACTGAATCGAATTTGGCAAGAAGCGCCTTTTACTGGGCTGTATTCTCATGAAGAAACTGGCAATGGATTCACCTATGCACGTGATCTGAAAGTTTCAGCATGGTGCAAAGTACACGGCATTGTTTGGCATGAATTCCCCCAGTTTGGCGTTGTACGGGGTTTGAAAAACCGCAACCTTTGGCAAAGCGCATGGGAACAACATATGGCGTCGCCTATTGAAAAAGTGGATTCGTTGCGCTTTTGGAGAAAGCCAGCAGACAACGCATTTTCGATGATTACCCCTTCCCATTTGAGGCATAACCCGCCCATGCGACAACTTGGTGGCCGAGCTAATGCCTTGAAAATATTGCACAGCTTTCTCAATGCCCGCAGTATGGGCTACCGAGGTGGTATTTCATCTCCGTTGTCTGCACCCGATGCATGCTCTAGGTTGTCCGCCTACTTAAGCTATGGCTGCATCAGCATGCGAGAAGTGGTTCAACAAACACGGGCTTATATAGCAGAGATGCCGCAACAGGCAAGCAGGCATCGCGCAGGCTTGGCAGCTTTCACAAGTCGCCTCTACTGGCATTGCCATTTCATCCAAAAACTCGAGAGTGAACCTGAAATCGAATGGCGAAATATGCACAAAGGGTATGACGATTTACGCGAACATGACTTCAACTTTGAATACTTCGAAGCCCTTAAAGAAGCCCGCACAGGTTGGCCCATGGTGGACGCCTGCGTGACCATGCTGCGAGAAACAGGATGGCTGAACTTTCGCATGCGAGCGATGTTAGTTTCCGTCGCAGCCTATCCCTTATGGCTGCATTGGCGACCTGTCGGTGAGTGGTTGGCAACACAGTTTTTGGACTATGAACCCGGTATTCACTGGAGCCAATTGCAAATGCAATCAGGAACAACAGGGATCAACACCACACGTGTTTATAACCCGATCAAGCAAGCCCAAGACCACGACCCTTATGGAAAATTTGTCAGACGTTGGCTGCCACACTTGCGCCATGTCCCAGACTCATGGCTGTTTGAACCCTGGCTGATCCCTGACCACCAGAAAAACAGCGCTGCAATCAAGGGGCAGATCGTTGAACCCCTCGTTGACTTGGCAACTGCCACTCGCGAATCTAAACAACGCTTGTATGCAAGGCGTAAACAACCTGAGATCATCGGCGGCAAAAAAGCTGTGATCGATAAACACGCCTCGCGAAAACCCATGCAGTCACGCAAAAAATAGTTTCTTCGCAAACCCTCACCGAAAGACAGCTTGGTTTTGACTTTTAGGCTTGCTTATGAATGATGCGGTCTACTGAATTTTGGGAATATGGAGCCAGAACAGACCAAAGTACTTTTGGGGGTCCGTCCAAAATGAACCCACTTGCAGGCCCGCTAAATGAGCGGCTTGCTCTACACCAGCAATCGTGAACTTATGTGAATACTCAGTGTGCAGGGTTTCGCCTTGCGCAAACGAATAAGCTATGCCATTCAAATGCACGGTTTGAGATTTCAAACTGAGCAAATGCATTTCTATCCTTTGTAATGGGGCGTTGTAAAAAGCGCTGTGTGCAAATTGCGTTAGATCAAAATCGCACCCAAGCTCGCGGTTAGCACGCGTCAACAAATTGAGATTGAAAGCAGCAGTCACGCCTTGCGAATCGTTGTAAGCCGCATGTAACACCGCAGGGGACTTGATCAGATCAACACCCAGCAGCAAAGCGCCACCGCTCAAATGTTGGACACAGTTTTGAAAAAAAGTATGGGCTTGTTCGGGGGAGAAGTTGCCCATTGTTGAACCTGGGAAAAAAGCTATGCGCTTCCCCGCACCGGCTATTGAAGAAGGCAGATGCCATGGGTTGGTGTAATCAGCCACCACAGGAAGTATCTTCAGTGTGACAAACTCCGTTTGCAACTCAGCACTGGCAGCTTTCAAGTGTGGACCCGAAATATCCATCGGCACATAGCGCGCAGGGTTTCTAGCCACATTGAGTAAATAACGAATTTTTTGCAAAGAACCCGCGCCAAATTCGATGATGTCCGCGTTTTCGCCCATGCACTCAGCCATCTCACCTGCATGGGATTGCAAAATAGACAACTCAGTTCGGGTTGGGTAGTACTCCGGTAATTCGCAGATACGGTCGAACAAAGCCGAGCCCGCTTGGTCATAAAAATATTTTGGAGAAATGCGCTTGGGCGTTTGCGACAGCGCGGTTTGCATATCCTGCATGAATTGCAGACGTTCGGTTTCTGGGACGATCATATCCATTGGATTTAGTTATCTTTAGCCAAACGTAAGCCGCTGAACTGCCAGCGTGCAGACGCAGGGAAAAAGTTACGGTAAGTGTGGCGGCTGTGATGCTCTGGGGTAGCTAGACTGCTTCCACGCAACACTTGTTGTCCGACCATGAATTTGCCGTTGTACTCTCGGACCGCGCCTGTAGCCGGCACAAAACCAGGGTAAGGCTCATAAGCCGAACGGGTCCATTGCCATACCTGAGAATGTAAGTTGTGAATAGCTGAGTGAGCACTGGCAATTTCCCACTCAAACTCGGTGGGTAGTCGGGCACCAGACCATTGCGCGAAAGCAGATGCTTCATAAAAACTCAGATTAGCCACAGGCGCATTCGGATCTAGTTTGTGCACGCCGCTCAAACCGAACACCTGCCAATGTTCTGAGGGCGAGCGAGGGTCGCTGGGAGCCAACCAATACAGCGGACATTGCCAACTGTTTTGTAGAACTTGCAATCTGCCTTCAGACAGCCACAGGTCAGCTTTGTCGTAGCCACCATCATTTATGAAAGACAGGTACTCGCCGCAGGTTACCAGTCGATTAGCCATCTGAAAGCTTTGCACAAACCGCTGGTGTTTCGGTGTTTCGTTATCGAAAGAAAACCCTGGTTGATCAACTGACCTGCCAATGGTGGTCAAACATTCATCAAATGACAGCCATTGGAGCTCTTCGCAATTGGCAGGCGGGTGTGAGAAAGCGGTGTTGTAGGACGGTAGCAGCGGGTTGCAAGACAACAAATGCAAGGCATCGGTCAACAACAGTTCTTGATGCTGCTGCTCATGGTTCATGCCAAGCACGATCAAAGCCAGTGATTGTTCGTCGAGCACATCTTTGCTGCTTAACAGTTGTTGCATCGACGCATCCACATACTGTCGAAATGCCAGCACCTCTGACAACGCTGGTCGGGTCAGCAGGCCACGCTGGGGACGGGGGTGGCGTGGCCCCAAGGCTTCGTAATATGAGTTGAAAAGATAAGAAAAAGAAGCGTCAAATACTTTGTAACCAGGAAGAAAAGGCAACAGAACCAAGTTTTCAAAAAACCAACTGGTATGTGCCAAATGCCATTTAGTCGGACTGGTATCTGGCATTGATTGCACACACTGATCCTCAGCGCTGAGTGGCGCGGCCAAATTCAAAGAGTGTTGGCGCAGATGCGTGTAGCGCTTTAACAAAGAGGAATGCATGAGGTCAGAAGTCTAAGGCTAACTCATTAGATTCGGCATTTGACCATGACTCTTAACAATATTTAAATTTGCCAAACTGGGGGAATTCAAGTCTATTTATGCCATGGATAATCAACCGTTATCAATATACCTATGTTGTATCAAGGAACGACCATGAGTGAAGACCCAAGATGCTGTGGAACAGGAACTTGCATCATCAATGCTGATGGTGTTTGTTGGTGTGGCCAAGTATGGGATGGGCAAAAAATGTGCCGCCCCAAAACCATCCAGAGTGATGGAATGGCTGAAGACATACCAACAGTGGATACGCCTAAAGATTAGAACCAAAGACAAATGACGCTGTTTGCAAACTGATACCCGTTCGATGATGACAACACCCCTTCGACACTTGGTTCTGGTTTTAGGTGATCAACTCAACGCTGATGCCTCAGCCTTGAGCGACTTTGATCCACAGCGAGACGCCGTATGGATGGCCGAAGTCGATGAGGAGTCGACACATGTGGTTTCATCCAAACAGCGCACCACGGTTTTTTTGAGTGCCATGCGGCATTTCGCAGTAGCCTTGCGTGAAAAAGGTTGGCAGGTAATCTACAGCGAATTGGACGCAGCTGACAATCTTGGCAGCTTAGCTCTAGAGCTTGAAAAAACATTGGTTAAGCAACAGCCCGACAAACTCATCATGACCGCGCCTGGCGAATGGCGGGTTCTGCAAAGCTTGCGATCAGTGGCTGCAAAACATCAAACGGTCTTGGAGATTCGTGATGACATGCACTTTTTCAGCACGGTGCGAGATTTTGCGGCTCACGCCGAGAATCGCAAGCAGATCCGGTTGGAATATTTCTACCGCGAACTTCGTCAAAAAACTGGCATCCTGATGGATGGCAAAAAGCCTATTGGTGACAAGTGGAATTTTGATGCTGACAACCGAGGTAGCTTTGGAAAGAACGGGCCAGGTGTACTTCCCTCCCCGACCCGTTTTGCACCTGATCAGATCACGCAACAAGTCACCCGCTTGGTGCAGCAACGATTTGCTCACCATCCTGGATCAGTCGACAGTTTTGGTTGGCCTGTCACACGGTCTCAGGCACTGGCTGCGCTGGACGAGTTCATCGCGCATCGTCTGCCCCATTTCGGCCTCTATCAAGACGCCATGTGGGAAGGAGAAGTATGGCTTTACCACTCCCATCTCTCATCTTCACTGAACTTGAAATTACTCAACCCAAGAGAAGTCTGCGACGCAGCTTCTAAGGCCTACCATGATGGCCATGCACCTTTGGAAGCTGTTGAAGGTTTTGTGCGGCAGGTTCTAGGATGGCGCGAATACGTCCGCGGCATCTACTGGACCCACATGCCGCATTATTTAGATCTCAATACCTCTAACGCGCAGGCGGCGTTGCCTCACTTTTTTTGGACCGGCCAAACCGAGATGGCTTGTTTGCGCGACGCAATTGTCCAAACACTGACCCACGGCTATGCCCACCATATTCAGCGCTTGATGGTCACTGGACTTTATGCCTTGCTATTGGGTGTAGAGCCTAAACAGGTTCATGCTTGGTATTTGGGTGTTTATGTAGACGCAGTTGAATGGGTGGAACTCCCCAACACTTTGGGCATGAGTCAGTTTGCCGATGGCGGCCTAATGGCCAGCAAGCCCTATGTGGCCAGCGGCAAATACATCGATCGAATGAGCAACCATTGCAAAGGCTGCCAATTCAACCCTGCAGAATCTATCGGCGACAAAGCCTGCCCTTTTACCACCTTGTATTGGGATTACTTGAACACACATGCAGACACCTTGGCGAAAAATCCACGAATGCTCATGCAGTTGAAAAACCTCAACAGGCTCAGCGATGAGACCCAACTTCTGATTGCCGAGCAAGCAAACATGCATCGTGCATCAGTGCAATGAGGACCCCAGCAAATTTCAAGTGGTATGGGTAATAACCCTTGTGTTTGGATCTGCAATCTATAATATCTAGCCAGTTTTTTAACCCAAAACCATTTCAAGGAATCCAATGTTCAAAGTCTTCAATCTTGTTTTTGGTGTTCTTTTCCTGATATGCGCTGGCTTGCAGTGGAATGACCCAGATCCTTATTTATGGATACCGCTTTATCTTTTGTCGGCATTGTCTTGCGCTTATGCTTTCAAGCACGTCAAGGCTTTGCGCTTGAATATATTCAACATCGTAATTTATTCAGCTTATGCAATTTATTTGTTTGTTGCACAAGACGGTGTGATATCTTGGGCCACAGAACATAACTTCGACTCCTTAACCCATTCCATGTTGGCCTCTTCGCCTTGGATTGAAAACACCAGAGAATTCGGCGGACTGTTCATTATGTTGTTGGTTTGCATTATCAATTTGTACTTCGGCAGACAACAATTTCCTAACGAAAACTTTACCGAAGAAGACGATACGCACGTCAGTACTTGAACCTTCAACCCAAAGAAAGCCCCTATGTCTTTTTCCAAAATCATTCATCTTCTTGTTGCTTCTCTTTGTTTTTCGTCCACTGCTTGGGCAGAAGCCCCTAT
>Ga0214917_10008444_pt1 | contig 10112 bp, 17 predicted proteins | sample LL_1208_BB_MetaG_FD_177983 | JGI IMG/M metagenome (GOLD analysis project Ga0214917, IMG submission 177983) | Freshwater microbial communities from Lake Lanier, Atlanta, Georgia, United States - LL_1208_BB | ecosystem: Environmental > Aquatic > Freshwater > Lake | place: USA: Georgia | collected...
GGAGCAGGAGTTCCTGGCCAACTGGAGCCTGCGCGATGTGGAGCCCAGCGCCGCGCTGATCCGCCAACGCCCCGATGGCGATGGGGAGGTGAGCTGATGCCGCGTCAGCAGACCAGCCGTCCCCAGGGCGAGGTGCGCCACAGCCAGCTGATCACCACCTATGGCCCAGGCGCCATGGTGGATCTGCCCGATTGCTCCGTGGTGATCGGCGGCCTCAACTTCTGGATGTATGGCGGCCCGGATCAGCCTCCTGAGGAGATCGATGAACCACGCCTGATCGCCAAGCTGCGCCAGAGCCTCAATGTCGGCTCCCTCCGCTTGCGCAAACCCCCAATCCATGACGTTGGGCCCGGGGGCCAGAGCCGTCCCGGCGGCATCCGCAGTCCTGAGTTCCCCAACTGGTTCGTGGCCCAGCTGGATGAAACCAGGGAGTTTGATGGCAAGACCTACCGCAGCCGGCCGCTGGTGGAGGGCGCCCGCCTCGACAAGCGCAAGTACGTCGATGCGGATCGGAAGGCACATCGCGTCGTACCGGTGCGCTTCGTGCAGAGCTGCCCCAACGGCCATCTCAGTGACATCGACTGGCGTGAATTTGTGCATCGCGGCAAAACCACCTGCCGGGCCACGCTCTGGCTGGATGAGGCCGGTGCTGGCAACGACTTCACCGAGATTTTTGTGCGATGTTCTAACCCTGCCTGCATGGAGAAATTCAACCGCCGGCAGCTGTCGGAGGCCAAGCAGAAACTCAAGGGCGACGACGACGAGCGACCCGCGCTGGGTTTCTGCCAGGGGCATCGGCCCTGGCTGGGTCCTTTCGGCCAGGAATTCTGCGACAACTGTAAGGGCAAGGGCGGCAGCTACGCAAATCGCCTGCTGGTTCGGTCTGCCAGCAACGCCTACTTTCCCGAGTTGATCTCAGCGATCTCCATCCCCGAGCCGATCGATGCTGTGCGGGAGGTGATCAGCAATCATCTCAACGCCTTCGAGAAGATCACCAGCGCCGCCAAACTCGAAATGTGGCTGGAGGACTTCGCTCCCGACTACATCAAAGAGCCTCTCACTGGTACAGCGCCTGCTGAGATCTTCGAGACACTCGAAGCCATCCGTGGCGGTGAAAATCCACCTGAGAAGACCGAGGCCCTCAAGCGACAGGAACTTCGGGCCTTGGTCGGCCCTATCGATGGGCTCCAGGGCGGCACGGGCAGCAGACGCTTCGAAGCCGAAAACCTTGATCTATCTGCCAAACCTGCTTGGTTTCGGCAACGAGTCAACCGAGTGTTGAAGGTGCACCAGCTGCGGGAAGTGATGGCCTTGCTCGGCTTCACCCGCCTGGAGCCTGTGGTGAGCCAGATCGATGGGGATCCACTGGATCTCGGCGTGAAGCGAGCCCAGATTGATGTGAAGGAGGCCACCTGGCTACCGGCCGTGGAAAACCTCGGTGAGGGCTTCTTTTTAGGTTTCGATCGTGATGCCATTCGCGAGTGGCTCAAAAGCGATGGTGCGAAGCAGCACCTCTCAAAACATCGTGATGCCTTCAAAACCTGGAACAAAGAGCACGGGCTCACCGAGGAGAAGTTCCAATGGCCTGGCGGCGCCTACGTGATGCTGCACAGCCTTGCCCATCTGCTTATCACCGAAGCTGCTCTGGATTGTGGCTATGGGGCCTCAGCGATCAAGGAGCGGATCTACGCCTTCGATGACATTGGTTACGGCATTCTTCTCTACACCGGAGGCAGTGGTTCCGAGGGTTCGCTCGGCGGTCTGGTGGGCCTTGCTGATCGCATTGATGAACTGCTGTCCATGGCGCTCGAGCGGGCCGCCCTGTGCTCCAACGACCCCTTCTGCGCCAGCCATGACCCCAACAACGAACTTGAAAAGCGCTATGCCCATGGCGCCGCCTGTCATGGCTGCCTGCTGATCGCCGAAACCAGTTGTGAACGCCGCAATGAGTTTCTCGATCGGGCGCTTGTCGTGCCGACCTTGATCCAACGCGATGCGGCCTTCTTCAGCGATGGGCCCTGATGGCAGCGCCCTTCCCCCAGCTGAGCACCGCGGAACTGGAAACCCTGCTGGCGGCACTGGAGTCCCAGCACGGCGGTACCGGTTTTCTCGCCGACAGCCTCGCTGATCCACCGGCTTTCCTGGCCAGGATTGGTCTGGAGGCTGGCCCCGTTTCACTGGTCGCCTGGATGGAGCGTTGGCGCGCTGCAGGCGGCAGTCAGGAGGCATTACGCATGACCGTTCAAGCTCTGTTGGATCAGCGAAGTCGTGAAGCGGTAGCTCACTCCATCGAACTGGTGTGGTCGGGCCCCGATGCCGGAGCAGGCGCGATCACCCGCGATCAGTCAGTGCTGATTCGTCAGTTGGTTGAACGTGCCGAGCAGCGTCTGCTGCTCACCACCTACGCCTTCTACAAGGGGCCCTTCATCAAAGCGTTGTTCGAGCTGATCCGCGAGCGCATGGTTGCGTTCCCGCATTTGCAAGTTCGCATGGTCTGCAACATCCACCGTGATCGCGGAGACACCTCCACTCCCGAGGCCTTGATCCGCAAGTTTCAGCAGCAAACCTGGTCACGCATCTGGCCCGAACCACCAGCACCGTCCTTGTTCTTTGACCCGCGTTCTCTCTCGCTTGATGGGGAGAAGGCTGTCTGTCACGTCAAAGCGGTGGTGGCCGATCAGGAGGTGCTCATCACCAGTGCCAACCTCACCGATGCCGCCCAGCTCTCCAACTTCGAGCTCGGCCTCCATCTCAGCAGCTCAGCCCCTGCCGATGACGTCTGGGATCATTTTGACCGTCTGATCTTACAGGGGCTCTTGAAGTCCATAGGTTGAATCCCGCACCGGCTGGCTCGGTATATCTTCGGACTCAGTTGGTTTCTATCCGGAGTTTCAAGTTGAAAGCCCTTGGCAGCCTGCGACTACAGCTGGGGTGGGAACGAGCTGAGTCCTCTCTTTGCCATGTCGCTCAGTGGCAACAGCAAGTGGAATCACGATCTCTGGCTCTGTGAACCCCCTCATGCGGCTGCTCGGAGCCGCCGCCTGCCACGGACTCCTCACCGGACAAATCGTCTTCTCGGCTGCTTTCGTCGTGGCGTGTGAGCTCCCCAACTGGCTCCACGCCCCCCGCCAGGTGAGCGCCTGCCTGGAGCGCTGGATTGAGGTGGGTGCCTTTTATTGGACAGCCTTGGCCCCTGACATCGTTAACCCAGGACGGGTGGAACAGGGATCGACTTCAGTGTAGACCGCGTGGGGCGTTTTGCCTCCAAGGGAACTGTGAGGTCTTACATGGCAATACCTCCAAAGAAAGCGGGCCAGGCTGATTTCAGCGTCCCAGCCATCGCTGTATGCCCGTAGGTAGACCTCTACTCGGCTTCACCGAGAAGCCTGCGGCTACGTACTTGAGGGTTCTCCACAGCCGTTCAACGAGGATGTTGTCGTAGCGGCGCTTTCTGCCGGACCAGCTGTTCTGGATCCCTTCTGCCTGAAGCCTGGCAATAAAGTCAGCGGACGTGAACTGACAGCCTTGATCGGAGTGGAAGATCTCTGGCCTACGGCCGCCTCCAAGGGCCATCTCCAGCGCTTCCAAGCAGAACTCCGTGTCAAGGCTGATGGAGAGCTTCCAGCTGAGCACATGCCTGGAATGGAGATCCATGATCGCCACCAGATAGAGGAACCCTTTCCGCAAAGGGATGTAGGTGATGTCCGTCGCCCAGGCCTGATCCACCGACATGACCTGCCTGAGGTCCACCAGGCAGAGGAACCGCACGGATGGATCGCCTGGAACCGTCGTCCGGGGCTTCTGGTAGATCGCCCGTAAACCCATGCGCCGCATGAGGTTTCGCACTCGGTCACGGCTGATCGGGATCCCATCTCTGGCCAGGTAGTCCACCATCCGGCGGCTGCCGCTGCAGGGATCCTCCAGGTAGAGAGCATCGATCCTGGCCATGATCCGCAGCGTTGATTCACGCACCGGTGTCGGCCGGTCGTACAGCGTCGATCGAGGCAGCCCCAGCAGCGCACACTGCCTGCTGATGGTGAGCTCGGGGTGGTCGTGATCAACCAGCTTGCGCAGTTCACGGGCATCAGAGCAGCTGAGATTTTTTTTGAGCCACTCCAGCTCCATCTGCAGCCGTCCGATCTGCTGGAACAGCTCCGCCTCCTTGGCCTGCCCCTCCTCCTTGTCCTTGGTCTTCTTCCCCCTCGTGAAGAGCTCGCTGGCGCCGTCCAAGAGCTGTCGCTTCCACTGGCTCACCTGGATCGGGTCACACCGGGAGGTGTGCAGCATTGCGCAGACCTACGGCGTGATCGGCAGCGATCTCCTGGATCGTCTTGCGGCCACTGATCGCCTCCATGGCGACCCTGGCCTTGAACTCGGGACTGTGGGTGCGGCGCTTGCTCATCGGTGGGAGCCCCTTTCAGGGGCGGTACCCCGCCTCAGAGGTTAACGATGGGCCCTGTCCAGAAAAACCAGACCACCTCACCATGCCGGTGGCTGGACAGATCGGGGCGGAATCCAGGGAGAGGCGAGCACCACACCAGCAGTGCCCCATCCCGCTCGGCGCGCGCAAGGGCTGACGCAAGCCCTCCCCTGCGGGGCGGTCCCTTGCGCGGCCGCTCGGGTGGGGCCTTGGGGGCTGGTGTCCCTCGTCATTCCTCCCATGGCCACCGCTTCCCTCTGCTGCCCCATCCGCCGCGTCATGGTCCTGGTGCGTCCGGGCTCCAGCCAGGCCGCCAGCGTCTCCCGTCTCTCCCTGCACGACGGGCGCCGGGCTCAGCCTGTCCAGAGGCCCCGCTTCATGCCCCTGCTCAAGGCCCAGGCCGTGGCCCGCAAGCTGCAGGCGCGTCATATCGGCTGGTGGCCGTGCTTTGAGGCTTTTGCCTCCTGCCGGGCTCCGTGAGGGGCTCCGGCTTCTTTCATGGCAGGGCAGCCCTGAGGGCGAGCCTGATGTGTACGAGACGTCTACGCTTTACACATCGGGCCGACATCGCTGAGTCACGAGCTAGAGCATGGGCACCAACACCACGCGCACCAACATCGTCATCGACGACGCCCTGATGCAGCAGGCGATGCAGGCCTCCGGGGCGCGCAGCAAGCGGGAGGCGGTGGAGCTGGGACTGCGCACCCTGGTGCGGCTGCAGCAGCAGGGTGAGATCCGCTCCTTCCGGGGGCGCCTGCGCTGGGAGGGGGATCTGGAGGCCCAGCGCCTTGATGCAGAGCAGCAGAGTGCCGAACCAGAGGAGCAGCAACGCCTGTGATCGTCGTCGACTCCTCGGTCTGGATCGATTTCTTCAATGGTGTCAGCACCCCTGAGGTGGAGCGTCTCGATGGCCTGCTGGGGGTGACGCCGGTGGCGATCGGTGATCTGATCCTGGTCGAGGTCGTCCAGGGCTTCCGGCACGACAGGGACGTGGCCACAGCCCGCCAGTTGTTCCGCTCCCTGGCACCGCTGCCGATGCTCTGTGCCCGCAATGCCTGGAAGGCGGCCGAGAACTACCGGGAGCTGAGGCGCCGCGGCATCACGGTGCGCAAGACGATCGACGGGATCATCGCCACCGCCTGCATCGAGGCCAACCTGCCGCTGCTTTTCAGCGATCGCGACTTCCTGCCCTACGTGGAGCACCTGGGGCTGGAGGTGGCCTGAGGCCACAACCCCGGCCATCAGCGATAGCCTTCAATGATGACCAACCCGCAACTCACCAGGAATCTCCTGGCGGTCATCCGGAGTCTCCCCGTCGAGGACCGCCGCTGGCTGCTGGAACAACTCGGACCGGACGCTGACGAGCTCGACCGCGGTGAGCTGGCAGAGATGGCCATGAGGGGTCATGCCTTCGATGACCTGGCCGAGGAACCCGATCTCTACAGCTTCAGTGACGGCGAGCCGACCCTGGCAGGTTGATGCTGGCTCGTTTTGACATCGTCCTGGTGCCCTTCCCCTTCACGGATGGGCCAAACGTCAAGCCCCGGCCAGCGATGGTCATCTGCCTGAGTGAACGCCATCAGGATGTCCTGCTCGCCTTCATCAGCTCAAAAGTTGCAGGAGCCGCCAACAGCGAGGAACTCGATATCCCGGCAGAACACCCCCAGTTCGGCCAGAGCGGACTGAAGGTTTCCTCACGCTGCCGGCTGAGCCGGATGACGACCCTGGCGATGCCACTCATCAGGCGCCGCATCGGATCCTTGCCACCGGATCTCCGGCCAGCCTGTGTGGAGATCCTGCGAGGGATCGTCGGAGCTGATTGCTGATTAACGCGCAACTCCCCAGGAACCTCCTGGCGGCCATCAACCCTCTCAGACTGAGTCAGGACTTCCCACTCGCTTGTTGTTCGAGTAACCGGATGGCATTGAGCAGACCTGGCAGGGCATGGCGGCAGATCAGCAGGACCTGCTCCGCGTCCAGATCGAAGTACTGATGCGCGATCACATCGCGGAAGCCCATCGCCCCCTTCCAGTCGATGTCGGGGAAGCTGGCGGCCAACAGGCCAGGTTCAAGCTTCTCCAGCCGCTTGAGTGCCTCTCCAGCCGCCAGGAACTGCATGCAGATAAGATCGAGCAAGTCCTGTCCATCTTCTCGATCCAGCAAGGTTGGATCGGCCAGAAGGGGCTGGGCCTTGCGCTCGATCCGCTCCAGTGCCTGGCGCAGGGGCGTGAGCAGCAGAAGCCTGTCACCGCTCATGCACTGATGCCCTCTCGGAGGATGGCCTCACGCAGGGCGGGATTCATCCGCTGCCGCAGCCGCACCAGGTCGACCGGACGCTGCAGCAGCTCCTCCAGTTCCTGCTTCAGGTGGACGGTGGCATAAGGGGTGAGGGGATCGAGCTCAACCCACACATCCACATCACTGGTCGCCGTGGCCTCGTTGCGGGCGGTGGAGCCGAACAGGCCGATGCGCTGCAGCTGGTAGCGCTGTCGCCATTCAGCCTGGCGGGCACGCAGGAGCGGAAGCAGCTGCTCACAGCTGAGCACAGGCTGTGCGGCTGAACTGGTCATCGCGCCAGATCGAACGGCTCGGGATCCATCACCCAGTATCGACCGGGTCTACAGCTGTGGTTCGTTCTGTCCTTGACGTGATCCCTTGAAGGGGCCTCAGAGCCAGGTGCTGCTCTGCCACCAGGTCTCTGTGGGGACTCCGCTCCGGCCCTCCTCATTGTTGGGGGGTGCCTCAAGGGTGATACGAGCCCGCCGGTGTGGACATCGGCTCCGCTGTGCTCCGCATCCCTGTGGTGGACGGGCCCTTGACCCACCCCCCGCCGGCTGAGGGGTCCTACGCGGAGCCCTCCAATGGCTTCTCTGTCCCGCAAAGCCCGCCTCCAGCAGTGCTGCTCTGAGCTCCTGGAGGATCTGGCGTTCTGCAGCGAGCGCTATCCCCGGCTCTCTGAGCTGGCGGCCCAGGTGCTGTTCGAGCAACAGCGGCTCAATCCGCCCATGGCGGTGAGTCCGTCGCTGGAGGCTCTCATTCCCTTCTGAGGCAAGCGGCCAGGCGGGGCTCCTGCGGGGCCTCGCTTTTTTGGTGGTTGCTCAGGACTGCTTCCGGACCGTAGGCTCCACTCCACGATCCTCAGCGCAGCACCTCGATCTCCAGCTCCAGGGGCAGCTGCGCCCAAGCGCGATCACAGGTGACCACCGGCAGCCCCAGGCGCAATCCCAGGCTCAGGCAGGCGCGATCACCCAGCGACAGGCCCAGTGGTCTGCTGAGCGCCCAGAGCCGGCCGGCCTGTTCACCATCGACCGGCAGAAACGGCTCCACCTGCATCCCCAGTGCCTGCAGGTCCTCCCGCATGCCCTCCACATCCACGCCGGCCGAGAGCGACTTCTGCACCACCTCGGCCCAGTTGACGCTGGCCATCCGTGCGTCTGCAAGCAGCTCGTCCACCACCTCGGCGCCGGGTTCCTGCCGCAGGTAGGCGAGCAGGGCGGAGGCATCCAGCACCACGCTCATGTCGCGCTCTCGCGCAGGCTCTCCTCGCGGCGTTCGGCGATCAGTTCATCGGCCAGGCTGCGCTCGGCTGGCACCTGGGCAAAGCGGGCTCGGAGGCGTTGCTTGATCTGATCGGGCTTCTCCAGCACCAGGCGACCCGCTTCCTGGCGCGCCACCAGCCGGTCGCCCTCCTCCAAGCCCAGCGATCGCCGCAGCGACGCCGGGATCACCACCCTTCCCTGACGACCCAGGCTGACCTCCACCGAGGCGGCAACATCGCTCATGGCACCGGGTTGTGCCACGGGTGATAGCAACGTGGCATGAACTTCAGCCTATGCCACATCAGTGGAAGGTGGCAGGTGCGGGGCGCCACCCGGCCTGAGCCGGCCATGAAAAAACCCCGGGCGGCGAACCCGGGGCCTGCAGCTTCAGCTCACCTCCGACCGATGAGGGGCACTCACCCCTTGGGAAACCGCAGCTCCCAGAACGCGGCGCCGTAGGTGGTGGTCGCCAGCCCGGCAGACTGCTCGTACACCTGACGCGCTTTGAGCTGGGCCTCCAGTTCGGCGGCCACCTCGCTGTAGTGCCACTGCTTGCGGCCAGTGCGGCGGTGGAGGGTCGGCCCCTCAGGAAGCTGGTAAGTGCCCGCCTCCTGGCCCGGGGGCACCAGATGCAGCAGATCACCACGCAGGTGGGCGATGCGCAGGGTTTCGTGCAGCTCCTTCTGCTCGGCGGTGAGCTGATCGAGCAGTTGCTTCACCTCCACCAGGCGGTGGGTGAGATGGCTGATGGTGACCGGCGAGAAGCGCTGATCGTCGCGGCCGAGGGCTCTGCCGGCTTTGGCCCTCGGGGCGATGCCCAGCGAGGCGAGCAGTGCCAGGGCGGCGGGGGAACCCGGCGTCGGTTCCTGACCGGCCGGGGTCTCGGCCGCCGGCGCAGCGGGAGGGTTCACCCCCGTGGGAGCAGATTCCGCGGGACGGGCGGAAGCCAGGGGAGCGACACAGAAGGCCGTGCTGATCCCGTTGCGACGAGGCTCACTGGCAGCCGGCTTCTGGGACGGGCAGGGGCGCGATCCGGTGCAACGGCGAACGCGGGAGGAGGCCATGGGCGGACTGATGGGTGACAGGAACGGAAGGAAGAAGGGAGATGGCGGTACCGATTGGCGAGCGGACACCGCCAGTGGCGGTTCAGCCGCTGATCTCCTGCAGCTGACTGAGGGCCTCAATCAGCTCCGAACGACGCAGCAGCTCGATCGGGGCGGGCAGGGATCGGCGATCGATCGGGTACTCGCGCAGCAGGGAGCGCAGTTCCTGCACCGACAGCTCATCCCAGGGGCAGGTCCATAGATCGCTGGCCCAGTCGGGTTCCTGGGCTTGGCTCGGCTGGGGGCACTGAGGCGCCTGGGCGTCGTCCAGCCAGGGCATGGCGAGTGCGGGCGGCTGCGACTGCCGCTGAGGCCAGGCATGACCGCCGCTCTGGCTGACTTGCGTTGTGCCGAGGCTGGCCTTGAGCACCGTCAGGGCCTGGTTCAGGCCCTCGATGGCCTCCAGCAGGGACACAGGCCGCGGGGTGTGGCGGTGGGAGTACCGCTGGCTCTGGCTGCGCTGGCGGCTGCAGGTGGAGGACGCGGTGCCGGAAACGGTGAAGTTCATCAGACGACAACCTGGTAAACGACAGTGTTTTGGTGGAGCTTGCTCTCGCTCTTGGGGGCATACGCCTCCCACTCGCTCACGAACGGATACGGCTCGATGCCGCTGGTGTCCTGCAGATCGACCTTGATGCCGTCGATCGCTCCGGCGGTCACGACATGGACGTTCTGGGCGGCCTTGCTGCAGAAGTTCAGCCCAGATTCCGAGTAGGCGTTGCTGCCCACCAGCGAGGCATTGCGGGCGTGGTAGTCGCCGATCGCCGTAGCGTGTAGATGCCCGAAGAGGGTGTAGTCGACCGTGATGCCGCGCGAGGCGTACTTGCCGGTGATCTCCTGCACGCTCTTCTGCAGGTTCGCGCCCACCTGATGGCCATGCAGGCACAGGAAGGTGCGGCCCATCACCTCGAACAGGAGCTCATTGGCCTGGAAGCCGCAGAAGGCGATGCCCTCCACGTCCTGGAAGCCGCGCTTGAGGATCGAGTAGATCATCAGGTCGTAGCTGTCGGTGGCGAGCTCATCGCACCAGCCCAGTTCCGGATGCACACG
>Ga0214917_10008445_pt1 | contig 10110 bp, 19 predicted proteins | sample LL_1208_BB_MetaG_FD_177983 | JGI IMG/M metagenome (GOLD analysis project Ga0214917, IMG submission 177983) | Freshwater microbial communities from Lake Lanier, Atlanta, Georgia, United States - LL_1208_BB | ecosystem: Environmental > Aquatic > Freshwater > Lake | place: USA: Georgia | collected...
TATCTCACACAATTAGGGCTTGACAAGTCGCCCATTATGGTGTATGATTCGCCCCCTGTATTTCCTGAGAATTGTTTGAGAGTTTTCTGTGTGACGTAACTCACAAAATCTAAGCGTGAAGGGTGCTTGACAAGCGTGAGCGGTTATGGCATAATTCTCCCCGTCATCACAAGAACCCGTGAAAGGGTGAACGATAGACACGCCGACAAGGTAGATGGGCTTGACAAGTTCAAGAGAACCCGATACAATTCGGCACAACAAGAGAATAGAGAGAGTTAGGCTAGTGATTCGCTCAACGCGACTCGCCTATTAGAAGCAACGGGACGCCCGTGATAGGTACGCCAAAAGTGACACGACACGCCCGACTCTCTCACTCTTGACAAGCACCAACAAGCATGATAGAATTACACCAACAAGCAAGACAAGAGAAGGGAGAAGGTAGTGCCGAACCCCTACGCGGGGTCGGGTAGCATAGTACACACACCGCCAACCATACGGGCAAGCCGTCCGTGGGGGAAGCGACACTATAACCTAACAGGAGCGACATGCTCGCCCGTGACTATCACGGACAAGCACGGCAACGTTCGCACGATTGCGCCCCTAGTACATGGTCAAGTAGTTCGCCTAGCCAAGCGCACACGCAAGGCTATCATGGCAGGGGAGCGCGTACTAACGCCCGACTTGACAGAAGCACAAGAACGCGCTATACTAGCGCAACTACACGCCAACGCGCAACCACGCGCCAAAGCGTTCAACGTACACGATAAGTAGTAAGTAGTCCCGTCCATAGGGCGCGGAAAGTGGTCGGTGCGAGTCCGACACGGGACACGCGGAAATACCGCAGACTTGACACACCTTAGGGGGGTGTGATATAATGGACAACATGCTAGAGTTTAGCGTGTCGGGTTGGGGCATGACCCTAAGCACCGCACCGCTATACATCAACCTATCATGGGGCTTGACAATAGTGCTAATCGGTGCTATAATCGCCCGTAAGATAGTAAAGATTAGGAGAAGCAAGTGAGTATCCTAGACATGATACAGATAGTTGTTACTGTAATGTTCCTAGTTATGCTAGGGTTGGCGTTACATGAGTGACAGCGACTACATGCTAGTTGTGACACCTAGCGAATTAGATACCATTAGAACGGCGCTACGCAACGAAAGCGAGAGATGCCGTAAGCACGGGTTCGACGGGTTGCGAAAGCACACCGACGAATTGCGCGACAAGATTTCCAATATGATGATTGAACAGACATACGACAGACTTGACAACAAGTCTAGCGTGTGATACAATAAGGCAACAATAAATCACTAGGGGGTGATTATGCCGATAGATGATGAAGATACGCCCGAAACTGTATCGTGCTCCGAATGTCACGGCGAGATGAACGCCGATGACGCTAGCATTATTGACAACGGCGACTCTGTGTGTAGCGACTGCTACCGCATGTGTGAGCGTTGCGAATGGTCGGGTACAGATAGCGACTCATGGTACACAGTAGGCGATGAATCATGGTGCGAGAGTTGTTGGGAGCATAACGCGTTCTATTGTGAGCATTGTGAGGAAACTTACAGCGACAATAGCACGGGCAGTTACACAGTAAATCGTGAGCGTTGGTGCGAGCATTGTACCAGCGATGACGCTAACTACTGCGATGACTGTGACGAATACTATCCTGACGGCGAAGCGTGCGTATGCGGTGGGGCGTCGGGTCAAGTACACAACTACTCGTTCAAGCCTAACCCCGTATTCCATGGTACAGACCCTAACGGGTTGTACATGGGGTTCGAGTTAGAGATGTCGTTCGGTGACATAAACAGCACCAACTATGCCAACGCCGTTTCCGGTGTCGAGCCACTAGAACATGACGACGTATGCTATCTCAAGTCTGACGCTTCAATCGAGGGTACAGGATTCGAGTTAGTTACGCACCCACATACACTAGGGGCATACGAACAGGCAAGCGACTTATGGAATTACATAGAGAACTTACGCGCCAACTATGGCGCTCGCTCATGGGACACCGAGAGTTGTGGGCTTCATGTCCACGTCTCCCGTGCTTCATTCAAGTCGGGCGCACACACGCACCGATTCTTATCGCTTATCTACAAGAACCCACGCGAGATGATGAAACTCGCAGGGCGTAAGGGTAGTCGGTATGCTAGGTTCGACGACGTGTACAAGCCCGACGAATGGGGCATACCACAATTCAATTTACAAGAGAAGATTCATAGAGGGTATCGCACCGAGCGTTATAGCGCGGTCAATACCAACAACGACTACACACTAGAGTTGCGCTTCTTTCGTGGCAACATGAAGCGCGAGGGTATTATGACTGCCCTAGAATTGTGCCACGCATCAGTAGAATATACCCGTGACATGAGTATATCTGACGTCAAGTTAGGTATGCTTAGGTGGGATTGGTTCTACGATTGGGTGTCTGCTAACAACGGACTATACCCTAACTTATACCTACGCATGTCCAAAGTGCCTAGTGTATCCTTTACAAGTAAGCCACTTATCAACGCCTAAGGGGGTGTGTTATGTGTTTATTAGTTGTCTGTAAGCCTAACGCTATACCAAAGCGAGAAGAACTTACAGAAGGCGCGTGTAGTAATCCACACGGATACGGGTTCGCCATGGTAATTGACGGAAAGATATTCCGTTACCGCACCATGTCTGCCCGTAAAGCCGTGTCCAAGTTTCTTCACATGCGCCAGCAGTATCCGCAAGGCTATGCGATATGGCATGCTCGTTATGCTACGCATGGTGTAAAGAACGAAGATAATTGTCACCCGTTCCAAGTAGGTGACGACGCTGACACAGTACTAGCGCACAATGGTGTGCTAGATACTTTCATAGGGAAAGATGACAAGCGTAGCGATACGCGAGTCTTTGCTGAGGATACATTACCGAAACTCGGTGGTGTCACCGCTCTCGATGACTCTAATCTATACCGCATGATTGAAGGGTGGGCAAGTGGCAGTAAGATAGCCGTGCTCACACTCAATCCTAACGCTGAGTACCAACTCTATCTAATCAACGAAAGACTAGGTACTTGGGACGACAACGGCGTGTGGTGGAGTAACTCTAGTTACAAGCGTAGCGTTTATACCTACGAGTACAAGCCCACCGCTAAGTCTATCGCTGACACTACATCATACAGCAGTGCTGACTATGAGCAAGAGCAAGCCTATTACAAAGAGTTGTCCGAGCAGGGCGACAAAGACGGCTACATTCTCATAGACCAATGCCCTATGTGTGAAGCCCTAGTAGATATAGACTTGTCCACAGAATATTGCCAATACTGTGAGGCATGTATGTCATGCTGGGCACACTACGCTGACTGTATGTGCTACACACCACAATCCGCTAAGTCAAAACACAATGAGTTTGACTTTGATAATCAATGGGTAAGGGTGTATAATAAGTACCAAGACACACTAATCTAACCAACTAACAAGGAGCAGCAAGACCCATGACAAACGCACTACTCGCTGATACGCTAGAAGATTTAGCCTATCGCATTGACTCTATCGGCACACTCGCCGATGAACTACGCTCGCTCGCCGTTGACGTAGAGCAAGCAGACAACTACTACCCACGTGGTACAATCCTCAAAGCACTACCTACACAGACACGCTTCAAGCCTAAGTCTATGTGGGTTTCACTAGGCGACGGCACATACCGCCACCTCAATGGTAAGAAGGGACTCGTCACTACACATGACAGACTCGACGGATACACAGACGTCATCTTCAGCGCATAGTTCAGACATCGCAGTAGCCGAGCCACTAGCAGGAATGTTAGTGGCAGGTTACATCGTGCTTGTCTTTCCTAAGGAAACGTCAGAACGTTCTATATTCTATGGCGCGTTCGATACCATAGACGATGCCCGTAAGTGGGCAGAGTTGCTAACAGGGTTGGTAGTTATTCAACCCTTCTACAAACCAGCGACGAACAGAGGATAACATGAAGGGACTATGTTCTACTCACCCTAATCCTGATATGTGGTTCCCGGAAGAGCAACCACTTCAGCGTAAGGGTGGCAGACCAAGCAGGGCTAAGCACCAAAAGCAGATGGAGAACGCACTCAAAGCAATAGCAATCTGTAATCACTGCCCCGTCCGTGCTCGATGCCTTGAAGAAGGTATGCGTGAGGAGAACATAGAGCATGGTATCTGGGGAGGTATGCTTGCTGGTGATAGGATTTATCTAGCAAGAACTCGCAAGACAGGTACAGCTAGAGAGCAAGCAATCGCTTTCGCAGAGGGAGTAAAGGCATGGCAAAACATTTAGTAAGATACGGAATAGTGTTAGCATTGACTTCACTATTCACTGTGTTGATTGTTACGCCGTTGAAACCACCGCACGATTATCCACATCAAGACACGTGGACAGTAGAAGATAGTAAGGCTTACGCCTACGACCAGCTTGGCGTATGGCGTGACAAGCAGATGGCATGCCTCAATAAATTGTGGGGTAAGGAATCAGCATGGAACCCTGAAGCATACAATAGAATAAAAGTCATGGGTAAAAACGCTGGCGGTATCCCACAATTACTTGGGCTTGACCCTGCGACACCCCCTACCAAGCAAATCGACAGGGGGCTTGAGTATATCTATCACAGATACTCAACCCCTTGTCGTGCTTGGGCACACTTCAAGAAGAAAGGTTGGCACTAATGGGTAAATCATACGGCCCTATTAGAGACAGGCTAAACCTATGCTCCTCGTGTGGAAAGCCGATAGTAGATAACAACTACTATACCATAACAACCAACCGCAAAGCCAACTACATATATCATAACGACTACGCAGCTTGCGCTAACGCCGAGCCATTACCGAAGGATTGGTATAGACAGAATGACAGAACAAGAACCAAGACATATAACAGAACTCAAGCCCGACTACACGACGGCGATGGACATACGGGGGACGCCGACGACAGTGTGCCCATGCGGTTCTGAGATATGGAACCTCAAGACAATCTTCGATAAAGATGACGGGACAATAGAGATGTACTTTGTAGATATGGAATGTGCTGACTGTGGTACACTAGCAACAGCACCCGTGCCCGAGAATGGTATACTGGAATGACACCTACATATGAGTATAGATGTGGTAAGTGTGACTCGCTTACCGTGCTTTCCCGTGCCGTAGATGAGCGTGACAATCCAGTCAAGTGCGTCTGCGGTTTCGAGTCAACAAGAATATACAACGCGCCCGGTATCCAATTCAAGGGTACAGGGTTCTACAAAACAGGAGGATAAATGATAACGCACGAACTCAATCATGAAGAGATAGCTAGCTTACTACAAGAGCACAAGTATAGTCTCTCTGATATCCAAGACCATGCTGACCATTCGGTTATAATTAGCCGAGAGGATTCAGTGTACGCATATATCACCACAGTTCCATCTAACTTCGCAGTGATACCAAGGAAAGCATACGACTTTCTCTTGGAAGGTTGCCAAAAGTTAGGGCTTACGCCTATGATGATTGTTGGAACTAGCGAGGGTATCTATCAGTTCAACCTAGAGATACTTGACCTAAAGTGGGAGCGATACACTAGCGATGACGGTGACTTTGACGATGATGTAGCCGAGCTACACCTATCTGCTGGCACTAGAATCCTGGACTGGTATCCTGAGTTCTCATCAGAGGAAGAGTATCTAGATACTTTACTTGACTCTAGCCTAAACTCACTAGAAGATGTACCTATGTGGGAAGAAGGAGATGAGTGGTGATATGGAAAATCCTAGTCAAGTACGCACCACTAACTCTATTCGTAGTCTTTAGTGTAGCTATGACTATAATTACGTATCTGATTCTGGGTCTTGGAATTCTGGTGTCTCGTCTGTTTCCTTGGCATCCTTGAAGTCTTCGTCGACATACGGACGGAACCCACCCAGTTTATTTACAAGCCTCTTTACGGCTCGCTTGTGACGCATTCTCGCAGCGTCCTCGCTACCTAGAGATAGATAGTTGGCTATCTCCTTGAAGTCTAATGACTCAGCATGACGGAAGAATAAAATCTTTCTATCCTCCTTGGAAAGTTTCCAATATGCTGAGTCTACTTCAAGTAGAAGCACCTGAATATTACCGCCCTCTGATGGGGCGGATGGCCTACCACCAACACTATTGAGATTCAACTTGGGCGCGATATGAAAGTTACCCATCAGTACAGTAGGCAGCAACACTTCAACTAGCCCCGGTTCATAATAATACAAGTCACTTACATCATAGCCAACGCTCTTGGCTTTCCACTTCTGACAGTAATCCAACGCTTCATTACGCAAGCTACGATAGATAAGGTTCTTAGCATCCTTCTCACCGATTGCTTCCCAAGTGTCCAACTTATTGGGATGCTCAGTAAACCATTGGTATAACGCCTGCTTGATATCTTCGTACTCACATAATGGAAACTTCTTATGGTATTCAGTCGCAACAGCAACGACTACATACTCCCAGCGTTCGATTCTATCCCAGTTCATGGCTTGTCGTTCTTCCACTTTCTCGTGCCTGTTAGTAAATCTTCTACCGTGATAAGATAACCCTTGGATTTATTCGGTGGTATCTCACACGAAATCTCTCTACCTAATTGCTCAACAGTTTTCTTGAGGATATGTGTCGGCACTATGAACGTCGATTGTTCCAGTACGAACGCCCAGTATGCCGCTTCTGTTACAGATAATCCTGAAGGTTCCCATGAACCTGACTTCATATACCAACACTCAGTCTCAATGTAAATGTTGTTGGTAATCCACCACTTCCTGTCACGCTTGACTTCTACTGTGCGTCCACCGGTGAGGAGTTCTTCAACGAGTTGTTCACCCTTGCGCCCATAACCAAAGTCAATATCAAACGAAGAGTTCTTGGCCATTACTTATCCCACTTATCTCTCAGTACCAGTAGTGCTATGATTGCGTAGTTAGCTAAGTCTTTGAAAGAATCCTCAATGGATTCATATTTCGGTGTATTATTCTTGTCTATGAGATTATTGATGCGAGCAACCTTATCATGAATCCTAACACGTAGTCCGTTGAGAGCACCACCAGGAGCATCAGCAATGTTACGAGGGCCATAATCCCTGTGCTTCGCAAGCAGGACTGACATAAGTTCGTCATAGATAATCCTTACGTCGTCTTCGAATTGGGTGGAATAGAGTGGGCGTGCTTCCTTGTCAGCAGAGGTACGCTTAGAGTTACTGTTAGGGTATCCGCCTCTGATTTTGTCTGCGTAATGTGGTAACCCATCCCAGCTAGGTGTTCTATAATCTGCCATATCTCTTCACTCTCTATCCTTGAATAGTTTATTGAGTTGTCCATCGAAATCTTCCATCACACTTTCTACTATAATATCCTCAACAGTCTCTCCGATAATCTCAGGGTTAGTTTCTGCCGTGAATAAAGTTATATACGCTGACTGTAATACTTCTGACATGTATTCTTTGTCGTCCATATTCTCAAAGAGTGCTCGCAGTAGCGAGCCAATCATTAGCCTATACCCACCGGGGAGGATAAGTGCTGGGTCAAACTCTTGGTCATCTTCAAGCATGTGATGAACAGCATCGAAAGCATCAGTAAACTTCTGTCCACACTCAGGGCACTTAGGCAGTTCGCCTTTCTTGTGGTCAAACATTTAGTAGCCCCGCCTTCTGGAGTATTGCATCCGACCCGTTGCTCGTAAAATATGAGTTGGCGTCTTCTCCGTCGGGGAATTGAACGATAGTAACTGGAAGTTCTCGGGCAAGACTGTTGGCAAATTCTTTTCCTGGTTGGTCTCCATCTGCGAAGACAAAGATTCTTTCAAAGTCTGCAAGGAGTCTAGTGTAATGCTTCTTCCATGAGTTAGCGCCAGGAACACCAACGCAAGGGATACCAACACAGCTAGACATAGTAAGAGTATCCAACTCACCTTCACATACACCAATGAAATCACCAGCACGCTCGATATCAAGAACGTTGTACATTTTAGTATCGGCCCCAGTGAGTCCCATGTACTTAGGCTCAACAGCAGGATTGAGCGAACGAAACCGCAGGTCAACGACGCCTGTCTTAGTAATGTATGGAATAGAGAGTCTTCCTGTGTACGCTTCATGTCCCACCTCAGCCTCTACGACTACGCCTAATCGCGCCAGCCGTGCTACTTCTATTGGAATACCCCTGCTTTTTAGGTAGGCTTCTGCCTGATAAATGTTTTCCTGGTACTTTGCCGTTGCCTTCTCCAGCAATTCTCTCTGCGAATTCTTTTGCATCTCTTATACTCCCGCCCTCGCGTTGACATATGATTTGTAAGCTATTTCCTTGAACCCCGCATGCAAAGCAGATGAAGATATTAGAGTCGAGGTTTGCGGTACCACTCTGATGCGTGTCGTTGTGGAATGGACATCGGAGATTGACCTGCCCGTGGTTTCGTCGTATGTCTGCTCCGTAGTGGATAAGCACATCTCTAATACTTGGTAAGTCATTCATATCTCTCTCTCATCCATTGTCCCAAATCCTGTATGACCCATGACTTTTCTATGCCATGGTTGCGACGCTTCACTATGACGAAGGCTGGAGGCACGGTCGCCAGACCTCTAGCCTTCGCATAGTTCTTTGCCTCAACCTGCGCTTCGTCCCAGAACGCAGGCAAGTCTATCTTCTTACGGTTCTTTAGTTCAAGGATATATGTCTTACCTTGTAAGAATACATACAAGTCACCCTCATCTTTAGCGCCAGCTTTAGTGAGACGTTCCGCTACTGCCTCGTGTTCACGAAGCCATCGCATTACATCCGTCTCAAACTGTGCACCTTTGCGACCATTAGGGTTAGCCATTAGTATGCGCTCTTATCTTTCTCTAGTATTCGTATTGCCCAATCAAGTCCATCTGATATACCCTGGGTATAGTCATCTCTGACTGGCACTTTAGCATCGTCTATCTTCTTGATACACTTGGCAACATGTTTGAGATACTCAGACTGTGCCATCTCTTTAGCATGAATCTCTAGATAATCATCATCCATTATACATTCTCCGGTATGTCATCAACGAACATATACTCAGGATTGAAAGCAATCCACGTCATAAGTCCACCGCCAGCGTCTGCTTTACCGTAGCGATTCTTGACTGGTGCGACTCCCATACTTGTGCCCACAACACCGAGTGTACATATAAGAGCAGGTAACTGTGCCACCTTACCCTGTATGGCACTACGCGGCTGACACGGGGTACCGCTAACAGCTTCGCTAGTGTGATGTAGAACCAACACTGCAGCATTCGTAGCACGAGCAAGATACTTCAACTCCTTCATGATAGCACGCATTGAAGCGAACTCTTCGCCACCATCAGTGGCTACATCCATTAAGTTATCTACAACAATCAGTTGTGGCGGACATCCCCATAGTTCTTCGAAGGCTTGCACTTCTTCGTCGATATCCTGTAGAGATGGTGCTGATTCGAATGACCAAACAATGTGGCTACCCTTAGCGAGTACCGCTCTTGTCCAACCCAAATCAGTATTCAATAATTGTTCAACATCACCTTGATTCTTACCACTAATCATAGATGCTAGGCGCATAGCCATAGTGTGTGCGTTTGTGTCAGCGCTAATATACAGTGTGGGAACTCTCATCTTGAGCGCAAGAGCAAGGGCAAGTGTTGACTTACCTACTCCTGGCGCTGCTGCGAACATCGACACTTCACTACGTCTGATGATAATCTTGTTCGACTCAAACGCTTTGAAGCATGACGGCAACGGTTCCCCACCGATACTTGGACGACCAACGCTTCGGACAAGTGTACGCAATTCTTCTTCTTTCTAAACAGAGAGCGTAGCCAGTAAAGGACAATAAACTGACTACGCTCCACAGATTTCATTTATTTAGTTGACTGGCTTGCACTGGTCAGGTGTACCCTGTGGGGTAGGGCATGCCCAGAACGCATAAGGCTTGCCAGTGTTCTTGCTTACACCGCTACGATAGATACGAGCTCCGTGCTTACATGTGGGAGCGGCGGTACCTGACGCTTCCGACACCGGGCTCGGTGGCAAGGAGACGGGAGGCGTTGTGTTTGTAGTGGAATTTGTAGTCGATAAAGGGGCTACATTGTACGCTGCTGCTA
>Ga0214917_10008446_pt1 | contig 10109 bp, 10 predicted proteins | sample LL_1208_BB_MetaG_FD_177983 | JGI IMG/M metagenome (GOLD analysis project Ga0214917, IMG submission 177983) | Freshwater microbial communities from Lake Lanier, Atlanta, Georgia, United States - LL_1208_BB | ecosystem: Environmental > Aquatic > Freshwater > Lake | place: USA: Georgia | collected...
GATTTCGCCTGGAAGATCCAAGGGGACTCTTGTCGCAACAACCCGATCAACCAAAGATTTTTGCCTTTTGGCATAATCGCATCCTCATGATGCCTTATCTCTATGAGAGATGGTGTCCCGGGCGCAGAATGCTGATGCTGGTGAGCCGGAGTCGTGACGGCGAATTTATCACCCGAATCATGAGCCGGTTTGGAATCGATGGGGTGCGGGGATCCAGTTCGAAAGGCGGATCGGGAGCCTTGCGGGAAATGGTGCGGGAGTTGGAAAAAAAAGCCGCCCGGGACATTGGAATCACGCCCGATGGACCGCGCGGTCCCAAAGGCAAGGTGCAGGACGGGGTTTTGGCGATCGCGGAGGCAAGTGGCAGGCCGATCCTTCCTGTCACCACACATTTCAGCCGAAAGTGGGAGCTGCCGTCCTGGGACCGCTTTCAAATTCCTCAACCAGGGGCCCTTTGCCGGCTGGTGGTGGGGCCATTGGTGCCGGCACCCGAAAAGGCGGGGGACTTTGAGACGATTCGCCGGAAACTGGAAAAAACTCTGGGAGATTAGGAAGGTTTTGGGGGCTTGATTTCGGCGGGTACCGGCGGGGTGCGGATGGTGGACGGCAGGTGGGTGCGAATCACCGCGGAGGCGGTTCCGGCGGTGGCCAAGGCGGCCAACCAGGCAATCAAAGCCAGAAATCCGGGGACGCGAAAAGTCAGTCGGGTTAGCGGAACCACCAAAAGCAGAAGGCTGAAAACCATGCCGCCGACCAGGAGAAGAGATCGGGCCGGCCAAGGACTCACATGGGCGCGGTTTGACGCCCATTGGGTGCCGGTTTCCACGATGGAAAGCACGGAGGGGGGGATGGAGGGCAGGCTGTAGACTTCCACCGCCGCCGGGCCGGCGGCCAGTAGGGCCAGACCGAGGATTCCGGTCAAAAAGAGAAGTCCCGGCCTCGCATTTTCAGATCCAAAAAAGCGGAGCAGAATTCCCAGAACGATCCAAAAAGCGAGCGCACCGCCCGCGATCTGCAGCCAAAAGCGGGCGGCATCCGGGTCTCCGGGCACGAATTCCCGGATAAGATTCAAGGCGGCGGAGGCGAGGGTTTGGAGGCCGTTCACGGGCGACCAATTTCGATCGGATTCGAAGGGTGTCAATCTTCCCGAAAGATCCAAAGCGTGGCGGGCATGCGTTCGGGGGGGACCTCGGGGGGGCGCTGTCCGGGCTTGATGCGGGCTCGGATCTGCTCCCGGGCCAGGATATCCTGGATCATGGAGACAAGTTGCGAGTCTCCGGTTCGGGAGTCATTGATCGAGACAAAGACCACCCCCCGCCGGGAGGTGAGGGTGAGACAGGAAATGAGGAGAGGTTCAAGTTCGTGGGCGATGCGGAAGGCTTGGCCTTTGGATCCGTGGGCGAAAGTGGGTGGATCCAGAATCACCACATCAAACTTTTCTCCACGCCGGATCAGGCGCGGCAGGACTTTGCGCACATCCTCCGTCCAAAACCGGTGGGCCGATCCCTCCAGTTGGTTGCGGGCGTAGTTTTCCTTTCCCCGGGCCAAGGCCCGGGCGGAGGAGTCGATATTCAAAGTGGCGGCGCCCCCTGTGGCGGCAAGGGCGCCAAACGCGCAGGTGTGGGCGAAGAGATTGAGCACCGATTTTGGGCGAAGGGAGCGCAGAGTGATGCGGTTTTCCCGCTGATCCGGAAAGAGACCCGGAGCGGTTCCCGGGGTAAGGTCGATGCCGTAAGTGAGGCCAAGTTCCTGCACTTCGGTCTCCCATCCGGACCCGAGCAGGTGGAGAGCGCTGTTTTCTCCTTCCACCTGCCAGATGACCCTTCCGGCATTCCATGGAAAATCGGTTGGAGGAGAGACCAGGGACGCATCGGCAGAGATCGGGTGGGGTTGTGAGACCAAGGCCCGCAGGGTGGAACCCCAACGCTCCAGCCTCAGTTTGGGCGAGAAGGCTGCGAGGAATGCGCTGGTGTGGGTCTTTTCGATTTCTTTCCAAAGTTTTCCTGTCAACCAGACAGGTTCGGCGGGGCGGGGTTTGCGAAATGGGTCGGTCACGGTTAATCTACCTTTATGGAGTGCACGTTCTGTCCAGGCAATCAGGCGACTTGCCATTTGAGTAAGCTGGTCAGCGGAAAATCCATCGACGTGCATGTGTGTGAGAAATGCATTCCCCAGTTATCCCAGAAAGATCTGGTGGATTTTGATGTCTGGGCTTCGGTCTCCAAGCTGGCCGCCAGCAAGGGTAAGGAGGATCCGGCGGCGGCAGTCGAAAACGAGATCAAGGAGATCTCTGCCAAGACCCTTCTGATTCCCTCTCCAACACCTGCTGCCTCGAACCGTTGTCCCAGCTGTGGTTTCACCTCCGAGGATGTTCGCAAAACCGGGCGACTGGGGTGTGGGGAGTGTTATTCGGTCTTTGCCACCCTATTGCAGGATGTTTTGAATGATTGCCAAAAGGGAACCCGGCATGCGGGCAAGGTGCCCAAGGCCATGCGGAAACTCCGCAAGAAGCGGTTGCAGGACGATTTGGATTCCGCGGTCGGGAAAGAGCAGTTTGAGGAAGCCGCCCGAATTCGGGATGAGTTGGGAAAAATCGGCGAAGAGGGGTAAAAGCCTACCGGCTCGATTCCAGAACGGAGCCCATGGCGCGGTAACGGGCGTGGCGCTTTTCCATCAAAGAGTCGGCTGAAAAGCGACCCAGTTCATCAAGTTGCTGGGAGATTTTTTCGACCGCGCCCCGAACCGTGGTTTCCCAGTCTCGGTGGGCACCGCCCTCCGGTTCTGGAATCACTTCGTCCACCAGTCCCAATTCCTTTAGATCCCGGGCGGAGATGCGCAAGGCTTCCGCCGCCTGAGGGGCAAAGGCCCGGTCTTTCCAAAGAATGCTGGCGCAACCTTCGGGGGAAATCACGGAGTAGTAGGCATTTTCCAGAATCAATACCCGGTCCGCCACGCCGATGCCGAGGGCGCCGCCGCTCCCGCCTTCGCCAATGACGATGGCGACCACGGGAACCCGAAGGTTGAACATTTCCCGGATGTTAACGGCAATCGCCTCGGCAATATGCCGCTCTTCACTCGGGACTCCGGGGAAGGCCCCGGGAGTGTCGATGAAACTGACCACCGGAAGGCGGAAGCGATCAGCCAACCGCATCAGGCGGAGGGCTTTTCGGTATCCCTCGGGGTGGGCACAACCAAAGTTCCGCATGAGATTTTCCTTGGTGTCCCGGCCTTTTTGGTGACCGAGATAGACCACCCGGTGTTTTCCGAGGGTGGCTAGTCCGCCGATCAGGGCGTGGTCGTCCCCATAGGCCCGGTCGCCCCCCAATTCGACAACCTCGGTGGCTCCCAGTCGAAGATAGTCGAGCAGGTACGGGCGTTGAGGGTGCCGCACGATCTGCACGCGCTGCCAAGGGGTGAGGTTGCCGTACACTTCCCTTCGGGCTTCCTCGAGTTTCTTCTGCAGGGATTGAAGATCTCCCTCCGCGCCCAGCTTCTGTTTTCCCGAAAGGTTGCGCAACTCCTCGATCCGCTTTTCCAGTTCGGCGAGAGGCTTTTCAAATTCCAGGGGTGCAATGGGTCGTGCTTCTGCCATGGGTCGGATAGGAAAGAATAGCCGAGGGAAGGGGTGGGGGGCAACGCTCGGGTAGGGGGAAAAAGGTTGGCCGTAAGTGCCGATGAGTGTGCAAGATACGTGGATGAAGCGCGGGATAGTCGGAATCCTGGGATTTCTGGGGCTCTGGGTCTTTTGGACCGCAGTCTTGGCCCATCCCGTTGCCCAACTGATCGATAAAATGGCGCCGGGGGTGTTTCCGTTTTCCAGAATCTTTGGGAGGATTCAATTGGTTGTCGCCTTGGCCTTGGTTCCGCTCCTTTTGTGGTATTGGCGTGATCATCCGAAAAGATTTTATGATTTTTCCAGATGGAAAACCGGCCTGACACGCTGCCTCCTTTGGTTTGGGGTGGGGGTGGGGATGGTGGGGGTGATTGCGGGTTTGCAGACGTGGCTCGGCGTCAGAAAATGGGCGGGAGGGCCCGGGGTGGATCTGTGGGCAGGCGCGTTGGCTACCGGGTTCCTGGTGGGGTTTCTTGAGGAATTCTTTTTTCGGGGGGTGTTGGGAATGGCCTGGTGGAGATCCATGGGGGGGTGTCCGGCGGGAGTTCTTTTGGCGGCGAATGCGGTGCTTTTCTCTGCGGTTCATTTCATTCGACCCATGGGCGGCCCGCACGATGGGTGGGGGGATGGATTTTCGGCCTGGGGCCGGTTGGAATTATGGTCCGGGTTGGTCGATCCGTGGCGTCTTGCGGGGTTGGCGGTGGCCGGACTGATTTTGGCGCGGATCGTTTGGGAGCAAGGGAATCTTTGGACAGCCATGGGTCTGCATGCCGGCTGGGTGTCGGGCGTGAAATGGGCGGACGCCTCTTTTCCTGAAGTCTCCCAAGCCGCCGCCGGTTGGTGGGGACCTTCGCTGGAGGCCGGCCCCTTGCCCTTCCTGGTCCTTCTTTTGTTTGCCTTTTCCCTCATGGGAAAACCGATTCGTGCGCATCTGGGTTGAATCCGCTGTCGGGCTCCTTTTCCCCGCAGGAAGGCCTGCCCGGCCCTGGGGCCGTCTGGAGAGGCCTTTTTGTGAGCGCTGTGCTGAACCTTATCCGCGGCCAATTTCCGATTCCTTCGTGTGCGCCAATTGTGAAAAACGAAAATGGGCTTTGAGTCGACTACGGGCGGCCTACCGCGCGGAGGGATCGGTTCGGGAGGCGATTCTGCGCTTCAAGTATGGTCGGGAATATTTCCTGCGACCCTGGTTGGGCCGCTGGTTGCGGGATGGGTTTCGGGAGCACTACGCCGCGGAATCCTGGGATGCGCTGATTCCCGTGCCCCTTCATCCGTTGCGGAGAAGGAGAAGGGGATTCAACCAGAGTCTGGAAGTGGCGGGTTGGTTGGCCTCAAAGGTGAAGATTCCCTTGCGGGAAGGGTTGATCCGTCAGAAAGCCACAACGCCTCAGGCGCGCCTTCGGAGATCGGAACGTTTGCGGAATCTGCGCGGGGCTTTGGCCCTGGCTCCGGGGTTTGACCCCCGTGGGCTGCGGTTGCTAATTTGTGATGATATCTTCACCACCGGGGCCACGGCGGATGCCTGTGCGCGAGTCCTCCGCCAAGCGGGAGCCGCCGAGGTGGCTGCCTTGACCGTGGCCCGGGGATAAACTTTAAAAAAACCATGGCTGTATTCGAACGAAGAAAATACGAGCCCCGCAAGGAGGGCAAGGCCCGCTCGCGCGGGATCCCGGGCGGACTCTGGACCAAATGTCCCGGGTGTGGGGAGGTGATCTACAACCAGGTGTTGAAAAAAAACCTGCAGGTCTGTCCCAAATGCTCCCACCATTTCACCCTGGGGGCCCGCGAGCGCCTGGCCTCGGTCTGTGACGGAGGAAAGTTCATGGAATACGACGCCGGCATGGAGGCGGTGGATGTCCTGCAGTTCAAGGGGGTGGCGAGTTATGCCAGCAAGCTCAAGGCCAACCGGAAGAAGACGGGTCTGAAGGACGCCATCCTTTGCGGTTTGGGCAAGATCGGGGGCCGGGAGGTTTCCTTGGCCGCCCTCGAGTTTGCCTTTCTCGGAGGAAGCATGGGCGCGGTGGTGGGGGAAAAAGTGACCCGGACGATCGAACGTGGCTTGCAGAAAAAAGCCCCGGTCATTGTTTTCTCCGCCTCGGGAGGGGCCCGGATGTATGAGGGGATGTTCAGTCTGATGCAGATGGCCAAGACCAGCGGGGCGCTGGCCAAACTCGGTGCGGCGGGTCTGCCCTTTGTTTCCGTTCTGACCAATCCGACGATGGCCGGCGTCATGGCAAGTTTTGCCTCCCTCGGGGATGTGATTCTGGCGGAACCGAAAGCCATGATCGGTTTTGCGGGGGCGCGGGTGATCCGCGAGACCACCCAACAGGAACTGCCCAAAGGGTTCCAGACTTCGGAATTTCTGCACGAACACGGTCTGATCGACATGATTGTGCCGCGTTTGGAAATGAAGGAGACGCTGGCGCGCCTCCTCCGTTATCTCTGAAGCGGTTGGATCCAGTTGGGCGGTTGGCGGAGGTCTGTGCCGCGGGCATCCAGCCCGGTCTGGCGAGGATGCGAAAACTTCTTCAACTTCTGCAACATCCTGAACAGGGCCTGAACTTCATTCATATTGCCGGCACCAACGGCAAGGGATCCGTGGCGGCGGCGATGGATTCCGTTCTCCGAGAGGCCGGTTTCCGTCCTGGTCTCTATACCTCCCCGCATCTGGTTGATTTCCGGGAGCGGTTCCGGGTCGATGGCCGCATGGTGAGCGGGAAGGTTTTGCGAAACAATATGGAGGCAGTGATCCGGGGGATCCAAAAACTGCCTTGTCAAAAGAGACCCACCCTATTTGAGGCGGCCACGGCGATCGCGTTGCGGATTTTTCGGGAAGAGAGGGTCGACTTTGTTGTCTGGGAGACGGGCTTGGGCGGCCGATTGGATGCAACCAATGTCGTCTCTCCCGAACTTTGTCTTTTGACTTCCCTGGGGCGGGATCATGAGGAAATTCTGGGCCGGGGATATGCCAAGATTGGAAAGGAAAAAGCAGGGATTTTGAAGCGGGGCGTGCCTGTTTTTTCGGTCCCTTGGCCGGCCGAGGCTGCCCGAATTTTAAAACAGCGGGCAAGGAAACTCCGATGTCCGCTCAAGTTGGTGCGACCTTTGCCTGCGGCATATGGGTCACCCCGGCTGTTGGGCAACCACCAGCGTTGGAACCTGTCCTTGGCCCGCGAGGCCGGACGCTATCTGGGGTTTCCTGATCGATGGATTCGTCGTGGCTTGAGGAAAACCGAGTGGCCGGGGCGCTTTCAAATCTTGGACAACAAACGAAGGTTGGTTCTCGACGGGGCCCACAATCTTGAGGGGGTTCGCTCGGCTCTGCATGCTTGGAGGAAAAGGTTTGGGGGTTCGCCCGCCCGGATCCTCTTCGGGTGTCTGAAGGACAAGCCGTCTCGGGAAATGTTGGCAGAGTTAGAAAAAGCCGGGGCCAAAATTTGGGGGGTTGTTTTGCCGGACGCGAGAAGCTCGGACCCCCTGCGGTGGGAGATTCATCCGACACGTATTTTTTCCGGGGTAAAGCAGGCTTTGGAGATGGACCGGAGGGAGCCTACCCCAGGAGGTACCCTGATTCTTGGGTCCTTGGTTTTGGCGGGGGAGGTGCTGAGAGCGAAGGGTTGGAGGCCGGAGTGATTCGGGTGGTGTTTTTTGATGCCGGGGGGACCCTGCTGCGCACGGCGGAACCCGTCGGTCGGACATACGCACGTTTCACCGAAGCCTTCGGGTGGAGGTCGGAGGAAGCAAAAATGGAGAGTGGATTTAGGGCTGCCTGGGATCTTAGAAGAAAAGGCGGAATGCGTGCGGATGCGGTTTTGGGCAGGGAGGGATGGAAAAAGATCGTGGAGTTCAGTCTTCAGATTGCCGAGGCACCGGCGGGTTTTCCTTTGGAGAATTATTTTCATGAGGTCTACGAACATTTTGCGCGTCCTGATGCCTGGCGCGCGTTTCCGGAAACGGAGGGGGTGCTGTTGGATTTAAAAAAGAGGGGCCTCAAGACGGGGCTGTTGTCGAATTGGGATTCCCGCCTGCGTAAGGTTCTGCAGGGCTTTGCCTGGTCGGAGCAGCTTGATCTCGTTGTAATTTCGGCGGAGGCCGGTTCGGAGAAGCCGGATCCGGAGATCTTTCGGTTGGCGGAAAAAAAGGGAGGGTTCCGACCGGAGGAGTGTGCCTTGATTGGGGATGATCCAATGAGCGACCGCCGGGGAGCGGAGGAGGCCGGATGGCGGTGGTCTTTGGTGGATCGTCCGGAGTGCGGGCTGGAGGAGGCATTAGCTGGCCTTAGCCTCTGATTTCCTGATGCTTATAGGCACGGGCAGATTTTGACACTTTGCGGCGGAAGGCGCATTTTCAAGAGGCACCCTTGACTGCTTTCCACGCCATGCCCAACGATATTTCCTCCATGTTGCGATCCTCCATTGGAAGGAAGTGGATCGCGGCCATCACCGGTCTTTTCATGATCGGGTTTGTCGTGATGCACATGCTGGGAAATCTGCAGATGTTTGCCGGGACACCGGACAAGATCAATCAGTACGCCCACCTGCTGAAATCGATGCCGGCTGTCCTGTGGGCCTTTCGTTTGGGTTTGATTTTTGCCACCGGACTGCACATTTGGGCGACGCTAAGCTTGGCGCGGGAGAATCGGATCGCCAAGCCACAGGGATATGCGGTGACCGGCAGGAAATCGCGGCTCAAGGTGACGCTGACCAGTGTAACGATGGTGATCAGCGGCTCAATCATTCTCGGTTTTGTGGTTTTTCATCTGCTCCACTTCACCGCGCAATGGGTGGATCGCTCCTATGCCTCGATGGAGACCGTGGCCGGCGGGGTGCCGATGCATGACGTCTATCGGATGGTGGTAACCGGGTTTTCCAATCCGTGGATCAGCGGTTTTTATCTTTTGGCTATGGCCCTGTTGTTCTCCCATCTGCGGCACGGCGCCGCCAGCGTCTTTCAGACCTTCGGTGTGAGAGATCATCACCTCGCAAAAATCATAGGCACAGGGGCTTGGATTCTGGCGGTGGTTCTCTTTCTGGGATTCGGCGCCATTCCGTTGGCGGTTTTGACTGGGGTGCTGAAGCCATGAAATTGGACGCCCGCATTCCCGATGGCCCGCTGGCTCAGAAATGGACGAAATTCAAATCCTCAGTGCGGTTGGTCAGTCCGGCCAACAAGCGCAAGTATGAGGTGATCGTGGTGGGGACGGGGTTGGCGGGGGCTTCCGCCGCCGCCAGTCTGGCGGAGCTTGGTTATCGGGTGAAGTCGTTCTGTTTTCAGGATAGTCCAAGGAGGGCGCACTCCATCGCGGCCCAAGGTGGGATCAACGCGGCGAAGAATTATCAAAATGACGGCGATTCGGTGCGCCGTCTTTTTCAGGACACGATCAAGGGCGGCGACTTTCGTGCGCGGGAGGCAAATGTGTACCGGTTGGCGGAGGTCAGCGTCAACATCATCGATCAGTGTGTGGCGCAAGGGGTTCCTTTTGCCCGGGAGTATGGCGGCATGTTGGCCAACCGGTCTTTCGGTGGGGCCCAGGTTTCGCGAACCTTTTACGCTCGTGGTGCCACCGGTCAGCAGTTGTTGCTGGGAGCCTATCAGGCGCTCAGTCGCCAGGTTGGATTGGGAAGGGTGCGGATGTTCCCGCGGCACGAAATGTTGGACCTGGTGGTTGACCAAGGGAGAGCCCAGGGAATCATCACGCGGAATCTGGTAAGCGGGGAGTTGAAAGCCCACGAGGCGGATGCCGTTCTTCTTTGCACGGGCGGGTATGGCAATGCGTACTATCTTTCCACTTATGCCCGGGGCTCCAACGCCACGGCCATCTGGCGGGCGCATCGGCGGGGTGCCCTTTTTTCCAATCCCTGCTTCACCCAGATCCATCCGACCTGCATTCCGGTTTCGGGCGACTATCAGTCGAAACTGACGTTGATGTCGGAATCGCTTCGGAACGACGGACGGTGCTGGGTGCCGAAGGCGCGGGGGGATCGTCGGCCCGCGGCCCAGATTCCGGAGGTCGAACGCGATTACTTTTTGGAGAGGTTGTATCCGAGTTACGGAAATCTGGCCCCCCGGGATATTGCTTCGCGGGCCGCCAAACGGGTTTGTGACGAGGGAAGAGGGGTCGGACCTTCGGGGTTGGGGGTCTATCTGGATTTTTCCGAGGCCATCGGCCGGCTGGGCGAATCCACCGTCCGGGAGCGTTACGCGAACCTTTTTGCGATGTATCATGAGATCACGGGGGAAAGTGCCTACGCGTCTCCCATGAGGATTTTTCCGGCGGTGCACTACACCATGGGCGGCTTGTGGGTGGACTACCATCTCATGAGCAACGTTCCGGGTTTATTTGTGCTGGGAGAGGCAAACTTTTCGGATCACGGGGCCAACCGACTTGGGGCAAGCGCCCTCATGCAGGGGTTGGCGGACGGGTATTTTGTTTTGCCCTACACCCTCGGCGACTACCTGTCACAGTTGAAGCCCGGCGGGGTAAAAAAAGCCTCCGAGA
>Ga0214917_10008447_pt1 | contig 10108 bp, 7 predicted proteins | sample LL_1208_BB_MetaG_FD_177983 | JGI IMG/M metagenome (GOLD analysis project Ga0214917, IMG submission 177983) | Freshwater microbial communities from Lake Lanier, Atlanta, Georgia, United States - LL_1208_BB | ecosystem: Environmental > Aquatic > Freshwater > Lake | place: USA: Georgia | collected...
ATATGGAGCATTATTGTTCATATATGCTAGCATTAGCCCAGAAAATTTAAAATCAAACAAGTCGAAATTTGTCATAGAAATTTTGCGCATATGTTGTCTGAAAAAAGGCATATGTTCAGCATACAAATTAGCGATCTGAAGACATAATCTTTGTAACTCAGGGTTGTTTTGTGTAGCAAATTTTGCGAAAAATTTTAACGTTATTTCTTCAGCCTCTTCTAAATATAGACTTTCAAGCAATTCTAATTCTGAGTAACAAAGATCAAATAATCTTTGGTAGCCGGTAAATTCCAAATTAGTTTCTAGCATTCTATTTATTTCTGTTAAAAAAGCATGTTTTCTTGCGCGTAAAATAGCGTTTATATCACAATAATTTTTTAAATATTGTTCCAAATCTGGATTTGATTTTTTTTCATGTTTTTTATCTTTTTTCTTAGCTTTGTTTTTCTTTATCACGATTTGTGCTTCAGCAATGCTTGCATTCTCTTCACTTTCCTCGATCTTAGGCTCTGTTATTGCCTTAAGATTATCCAACTCGGATCTTAAATTAACTAGTCGACGTTCTTGTTTTTGGTGCCCAAAATCAATTAACTGCTCAACTATGGTAATTAATTCAGTTAGCATTTGTATGAACTCTTCTTTAACACTTGGGTTTGGAAATGCAGTCAACGCATAAAGTTCTTGGGTTAAATTATCAGCATTGCGAGTCAACTGATCATGGTAGTCCTCATTTTTTACAACCAGTGAATTCACTAATTTAATTTCTTTCTCAATTAGAACATCTAATTTGAGCAAATCAATGGATTGAGCAGGTAGATAGTTAATACTACCGTCATGCTTGCGTTGTAATTGTAGATGAAAATCTCTTGATAAATCTAATCCACAGTAAAAATCATGAATAATAAGTGTATCTTGTGAAGCAGGATCGCTTAATCTCAAGGTAATATGAAAAGGACTATTGCGTTTAAATAGATGTTTTTTACTGCCGCGATTATCTTGCTCATAGGTCTCCATCACGCTCACATGAATATCCTCTAATACAAATACATCCAATTCTTGATTAACAAAAAAAGATTCATGCAGCTCAGGTCTTTTGAGTTGTTTCAGATACAAGACTGAATCATTGGCTTTAATTTCAAATGTTGTTCCCGATTCAGTGTATGTAGTTTGTGATGATAATTCAGTATGGCAATAATTTTTCATATAGATCTTTTTATACATTATCTGTTAAAACATTATGTCATAATATTTATTTATGGTCAATTAATAACTTTATATATTTCTGATTTTTGCGACTTGCTGCTCAATTACTTTATGTATTTTGGCATAAATTACGGATGGTTTGTCCAAGGTGCTTATTAAGAGCTCTGAAGCCTTCAAGGTAATTGCCGCGGTAGTTTTTAATTGCTGAATTAAAAACTGTTCTTTTACACCGATACTAATTGCCAGTTTTTCCCAATTTTTTCTTTGAATAAAAGTATTATTATATTCTCCACCTATCTTCATGGCCATTTTATTATTAAATTCATTGGCATAAACAAAAGTAGACAGTAGATCATAACATGGCGCAAGTGTGGCACCTTGGTCTGAATATAAAATTGAAAAATTTTTACCATGGGCATCGGTGTTGCCGATTATATAATTAAAAAAAACTAGTTTTAATAATCTTAATTTATCTATGCCAGGCATATTACCCTTGCTAATAAAATTCTCTAAGACATTGAAGCAATCTGACAGCGTCGGGCCACCTTCATTTTCATATTTAATTTCTGGCGGAATATTCAATATTTGGCAAAAATCTTCTTGGTGTAGCCGTTGCACTTGATCATTAATAATTTTCCTATCATAGCGTTCAATAACGTAAAAATCTTCATCAAGTAATGTTAAAATGCTAACCTGAGGTGTTCTCAGGCCTATTCTATGCGCTAATAACATACAAAAATATTCATTTTGAACAGTACTATCAAATCCTGCTATACCAGGTTTTATAAGGTGGGTTGATGGGGTATGCCCCTTCGGAATAGCTATTTTTTTATCAATAAAGCAAATCATTAATTTGGACTGCGCACCTGCTGCGGAAATCCTAATTTCATCCTTGCCGACTAAGAAAGGGCGTTGTTGCAAAGAATGCATGATTTCAACTGCTTCCGCATCATTTAAAATCAAATATTGCGGTCTAAGATCAATTTTTTCATTACACACTTTAACCGAAATCGCCCCAGCGCACTCTCCACCTATAGCCTCTAACAAACCGAAGATATTTTTTTCTGATAATTGTAAATAGCGCGCCAGACGATATCGCACACCTTCATCAGGCAGTAAACCAGAAAAAAATGGATAAACAGTTTGATGGGGGTAACTTTCTGCCCGCAGCGGCATATTAGCAGAAATTGGTCTGGCATTGGGCGCTATGAGATACTTAGCATCATAAACAAAACTTAACTGAGCTTGATCTGATCTTAGCTTGCCAGCATATTGATCATGAAGGAAAACCGCTAGCTCTTTACTCATCATTTAAATATCCCATGTTTGGGTTGCTTCTAAACCGACACCCAATATATTGAGGACTAATAGTACTTTCGCAATCTGAGCTGTGGGCTTCCCGCGCTCAAGCTCTGAAATAAACCGGCGACCTAGTCCTGAAAGACCTGCTAAATCAGTTTGAGTTAAACCTTGTTTTTTTCTAGTTAAACGCACTACTTTTGCTAAGTCTTGTATATTGTAGATCGTTGTTTTTGGCATCTATTGCAACCGCAAGGGAACATTAATTTATTTATAGCAGAAATTTATGCCAAATGATACCGATTGGTATCAAATTTACAAAAAAACTACTTTTATGATGTTTTTATCCCTAACGGGAACAAAAGACTATTATTTATATCGTCTGGCCCGCAGCCCATCCAGACGCCCATGCCCATTGAAAATTATAACCACCCAGCCAACCAGTTACATCTATAACCTCGCCAATAAAAAATAACCCTGGAACTTTTTTTGACTCAAATGTTTGTGAAGATAGCTCATCGCAGTCAATACCTCCAATAGTAACTTCTGCGGTACGATAGCCCTCGGTGCCCGATGGCTTGATGCGCCAATCCGTCAGCATTGTATGCAGTGAAACTAAATCTTTATGTTCTAATTGTTTCATGGGTTTTTCTGCCAAGGCTTCTGGAATAAATAATTTCAGCATGTTTTTCGGCAAATAGGCCTGGATAACTGTCTTTAATTGCTGCGCTGGAGACTCTTGTTTGGCAGTTTGTAAAAACTCCAACCAGTTAACTTCTGGAATGAATTTCACTCGCAACTCTTGCCCGGCTTGCCAGTACGAAGAAATTTGTAAAATTGCTGGACCGCTTAAACCACGATGAGTAAATAACAAATTTTCTTCGAATTCTTGTGAATTAACTCGCACATTAGTATTAACTGCTATGCCAGATAATTCAGAATAAATAGCATTTTCCTGCAAGGTCAGCGGTACTAGTGCCGCTCGTGTTGGATATACATTCAAACCAAATTGCGCGGCAAGTTGATAGGCAAATGGACTAGATCCTAGGCTGGGAATTGATAAACCACCAGTTGCGATTACTAAACTACTAGCACGATAGCTCTGCGTCTTGGTTGCAATCAAAAAATCGTCATCTTGTTTATAAATATGCTGTATATCTTGTTCAAGATTTATTTTTACCTTGCTACTCTGACATTCTGCCAATAGCAAATTTACGATAGCACTTGATTTTCCTTCACAAAATAATTGACCTAACTTTTTTTCATAAAATGGAATACGATGTTTTTGCACCAAGGCAATAAAGTCAAATGGCGTGTAACGCTTCAAAGCTGATTTACAAAAGTGTGGATTATGCGAAATATAATTTTCTGGAGAAGTATACAGGTTAGTAAAATTACACCGCCCGCCTCCAGACATTAAAATTTTTTTGCCTGGATGCTTGGTTTTCTCTAAAACAAGCACCCTTCTACCACGCTTACCTGCTTCTATCGCAGCCATTAGTCCAGCAGCACCTGCACCAATAACAATTACATCCCAAGTTGATTTCATACAGCTCCTAGTTTAAGGCTGCGCCATAGTAGTAATTATTAAAGCCTCCTTATTAGGCATTATAATTTCTTCTGCATTCTGCGGATTTTTATAAACATTTATTTTTTTGTTTTTTTCGTGGTCCCAGAAAGCAAGCTGCTTGCCCTTTCTAGAGTTTCTAATTTCTATTAGCTTACCCTCATCATCAACAACAATGCCAAATACATTAGAATACGATTGTTCCCAAGCGAGTTGATTGCTACTTTTGTTCATTTTTAACTTAGGAGCGGCAATAGGTTCATTATCTACAACAACACCATCATCTGAATCGTGCATGCGCACAGGATTCGGAGTTGTTAGTTCAGGGGCGGAAAAAAATTTTTTGAACATGATTATATCCTCAATTTTCACGGTTAAATTATTCTAATCAATAAGCAGATATAGTATATTAGCGCAAAATAACATATAAAATAATCTATCATAATGCAAACAATTATTGAGTTTTATTCAAATTTTCTTGAAACAGCTATTTTAGAACACATTACTTTACTCAGGGGGCGCTCAGAAATTGATTTTGATGAAACATCTCACCTCATATCGGCCCATATTTATCTTGAATTTCGTGTAACTCAACATGTTTTTTTCCAAATTAGTGAGGATGAATTAAGTCCGCGTGAAATGAATATTATAACTTATGCTAACAATTTTTTTCGTGCTATTGTGAATGATAATTTACCCACAGTAAGAGATGTTTTAGAACAAAACCAAGAACGCGCTCTTGTTTTAATTGAGCACGATAACTATATATGTTTTAAATTAGCAGCGCACAAAGCCAACTTAGGCATTATGCAACACTTATATGATAGTTATCCAGTCGAAAAAAAAGACAAATTAATTAGCGTAAATAATTTTGAAATTTTTTCTTGCGCTGTCTTACTTGGAAAAACAGAGGTGGTGAGGTTATTACTCACACTAGCAACTGCAGATCAAAAATTACAAATGATAAGACTTAATGACTATCAAGCTTTTCGTTTTAGTGCTTTTATTGGTAATAATGATGTTATCAATCTCATAGTTGAGCATATTGATGGCGAAGATATTCGAAGTATGATTGCAGCAAGAAACTATGAAGCTATAAAATCGGCTTTTAATCGCAATCAACCTGAAATTCTTGCCTTAATAATGAATTTAGTTGAGGATGATCTGGATTTTACCGATACCGTTATTAGCATTATTGAGGAACAAGTCTCTGGAGAAGAAGAACCATTAGTTACCAGCTGCAATCCAGAGTCAGCGATGCGCAATTTAAGCAGTTCCGAAAACTTCATCTTAAAAGATGTTATCAGTCATTATGAGCATTTAATTCCCGAAGCTGGACCAGAAGCCATAATTAATGATTTGCGCACAATGCTTGCGAAAAAATATGAAGATAATCCAGAGCAATTAGAGGCCAATCTTGCCTTGCCGCTATCGTGGCATGATTTCGCCCAATTGCCTGCCGATGTGCGTGAGCAAGCTATGCCCTATTACTATAAAAATCCTTACCATACAGCTTATAGATATTTTCTAAAGCCAAATCCTTGGCTAAGTGAGCAAGCCATTTATGCACACTTTGAGGAAAGTGGCGGCTATTCTTCATTTGAAGACTTTAGCTTTATAACCGCCCTGTTTTATCTTGCAGCGATAGATGAAACCATGCCGCCTATTGATAATCACACCTTGGAGTCAAGAATCGACGGCTTCATTTGCGATTTGGCATTAATCAATCGCGCGCATAACTGGGATAAAACTCGCATAAACCCTATCACGGGCTCAGAGGAGGAATATGATGATCTCGAGGGCGATAAGCCTAGCTGCAACTCAGGAGTAATGCTAAGACTAATTCAGTCAGTCAGAGGCCATGGTTTATTTAAATTTGTAACTCTAAGCGTTATAAAATCTGAGTTAATCTCGTTTGTCAGACAACATTTTATAGTCAATATTACTGAACAGAATTTTCAAACAATTTTAGAAGCTATTAGAGCAACTGTGGTTGGTACAACTGCAAGCGCTGCTTTGTCAGTGTTAAATATTTCTCCTGCCGAACAGCAAGTATTTATGCAATCAATGGCTACTAAATATAAAGAAAAATTTACCAATAATCCTGCATTGCCCAACTACATCAGTAAAAGATTTGCAACCACTCTAGGCAGCCATGCCATGGAGTTTTATCAAGAAACTGGTTTAGAGAATATACTTTTACAAAAACTGCGGCATAAAAACATCAAGAGATCTGGGATATTTGCAACAGAACCTGATGATAGCGACTCTAAACCAGAAAAAATTGCTAGGAATTAACAGCCAACTGTGCAAAAGATATTTTTTCATGCTTATATTGTTTGCCAATACGGTAAATATTAAACATAAGAATAAGCACTAGTAAATTATGTAAATAAGCCGCGTTTAGGGATGAAAAAATTGGCACAACCATTAGCACACCAAGGCAACCCCCTAGGCTAACTAAAAAAGTCTTTTGCAAAGGAATTTTTCCTTGTTTAAGAAACATCAATGTGGTTAATGGTTGTTGCATAGCCCCTGCTGTAGTCATGATTGGAAAGGCTACGGCGGGAGAAACATTTAATAAAAATAAAATGCCTTGCACCATAGCAAATAAACCAATACCTGCTGAGGTTAAGGTGCCGCATACCAGCATACCAATAAAACCAAAACATAAACGCCAAGAATGTAACTCAGTTAAATCACCGCCAATTGGCAACAAATGCAACTTATTACCAATAATTAAACAAATAATAACCGCAAAACAAGTAATCATTAATAACCTAATCGCTTGCTTGCTCATTTTTGGAATAATATATCCACCTAAAATACCACCCAAACACGTAGCAAGTACTAAAGTCAACATGGTGGTCATCTCTACTTGAATAATTTGCATAAAAAACAATGACTCTAATGCCCCTGGAATAATTTGTGCCCCGTTGACCATTGGCGGCAATTCTTCATCAGCAAAAGTGTTGAAAAATTTAGCCAAGGCAATCCCAACCGCAAAACTACCAATACCAACCGTATCAGCTATAAATGCTAGCATACCACTGAGCAAGAGCTTTAATTTTAATTTTATCGCTAGTGGTTGTTTAATTTGTTTTTTATATTGGACACACATGATATATACACAAATCAGTGTTAAAAAAATCATTAAAGCTGTTAACAAAGACATCATAATTATTTTTTTCTCCTATCTTAGCTTATTACCACGCATTTTCGGGGACGTTGAATCTACCTGAAACAGAAACCGAGATAATATTTCCTGCTCATCCAACCCCTGAGTATTTAAAGCAAACATCTTCTCTAAAAGTTTAAAACTTTGCAAGTAAAATAATATGCTTTCCACAGGATAAGCCGTTAGTAGTTTTGCGCAAACAGCATTGATATGACCGTTATTCAGCGGAGTTTGTGGTTCCCAATTAAAGATGGCATATTGAAGCTCAGGGGTAGGGGTGAAACCTTTTAAGATTAGTTTAATCGCTCTGAGGATGCGGATTGGATCTTTGTTAATCGAAATTCTCGAAGAAATAATGGTTCGAATAATTCCGTGTTGTAAATCCAATATACCCAAGCCAGTCGGGTCGATTATATTGCCTTTGCTATCACAATATAAGCCATTAACAGTAAAATCTCTTGTAAGCACATCAGACTCAATCATCACCTGGGAAGCGAGTGGGCTTATAAAGTAGTCGCACCGATAATTTTGGCCTTTAAATTGAAAAAATTTATTATACAAGTTTGCAACCTTTCTATTGGGTGTAAATCCTGACATAGTAACAGGTTGATTGTTAGCAACAAAATCAATATCATCAACCTCAGCAAGACTTTTATTTTTGATTAATTGATGTATGGCGCTGCCAACCATTAGAGGAGTAGAAACACCTGAAACATTTAAAGAAGCAAAAATAGCCTGGGCTACTTCAGGAAGCTTCACTTTAATAGCTCCTATGCGCTCCATAATCAATTCTGGATGTTTATCTAACAAATTAGCTAGCAACAGCATGCTCCGCTCATTAGTTTTAAACATAAATTCATAGAATAAAACATTTAGCTGCGCATTTATTATCAAACCATTTTCAATGTGTAATTTGACCAGGTTTAGCTGTGCCTCAACACAAACTGGAAACATATGAATGATTTTCATCAATAATGCGCACGCAATCTTTTTTTTATTATGTTTAAAATGATGCCAAAACTGCACCATCCACAGTTGCACATTTTCTGGGTTTCTTTCATTATAGGCGGACATGGTCATGGCAAAATGAGGACTATCCAGTGCGCTTAAACATTGAACGTGCCGCACCTGAAATTCTGGATTAATATGCAAAGCTGGTAAATGCTGTTCTATAATCGTCAGAGCTTCATCAAAGCGATTATCTAAAAAATAAAGATCTAGCTGCTTGAATAACAGTGAAGGCTTAAACTTAAGCTCTAGTTGCTCAGCAACAAGTAAAATTGCATCATTGAACATGTTTAGCTGTTCATAACATTTTAGAAGACTGACAAAAATATTTATATTGGTCTTTGGAATTGTAACTCTTTGCAAAAAACTCAAGGCTAATGAGTAACTTTTTTGCTTAATCAAACACGCTGAATAGAGAATTAGCCACTCATCTTGGCGATGAGATTCAGCGCAAGACTCAAGAATCTGTTGCAATTCATCAAATTTTTCTTGATGTAACAATAGATTTAGACGATTAAAAAAGTTGTTACTAAGCTTTTCTTTTTTGGCTATTTCGATTAACGGTTCGGTATTCATAATAAGCACAGATGATTTAAAAACAAACATTCAAATCAAATTATTGCACATAATGACTCTTAAGGTCAAATATTTTACCATTGAAAAAAAAATAACATTAGGTTAAAATAAGTTCTTTAATGTTATTTTTAAAGCAATTATGAAGTCAATTGATGAAGTATACTCGGATCTACGCTTAAAAATGAACTTAGCCGCTATTACGTACGCACATAATGAATCCATTAGAGATAAAGCGCCTGTAGATAGAAACAAAGAGCTAGCAGAACTTACCAAAAAGCAAACAGCAATGCGCAATGACTTAAACTATATGGAAATAGAGAGAACACAACCAAAGCGATTTTTGTATTGGCTCTTGGATAATAATGCTGATAGCCCTGCTGATGAAATTATCAAAATATTAAGTATGTTGAATATAACTGGCTATCCTGTGGCAGTAAAGGATTCTGATGGCAAGTCTATACTGAACTATTTTGTTAAACATAGATTTGCTCTACCTATTCTAGAACACTACTTTTTATATTTCTCCTGTATTATTATCGAATTTAATGATGAAGGTAACCCCTTATTGGAGAAAGATTTATCAGATGAGGTTTTACGGTGTTTAATTGTGAACTTTATGAAGTTCAATAATAGGTTATTAATACCAGCAAACTATGCTATTTCTAAAAATAATATGTCGCTGTTAAGCCGCATATTGACAATAGTTCCTTCAGAGCTTAATTCATTTTCTTCTCAAGGCATAAATCCACTAACGCATGCAATTTTGCTCTGCAATGAACCGATAATTAGATATATATTTCTCGCAAATGCGGAAATTAATTTCAGAAATAATGACGGAAATACTCTAGCGCATTTAGTTTTTTTAGTTATAGATAAATTTTTTCTAAAGAAAATAATTTTTGATCCTTCTTATGCATTCCTTAATTTAAAGCAAGGCATATTAGACATTAATAATCGCAATGATAATGCATTGATACCAGCCTTTTATGCGCTAGAAAGAGGGCATTATGAAATTTTTGAATTTATTTTAGCAAATTGTCCGGCGGTTGCTAAGGAATTCCCATTATTTTGTTCGTCCCTAACTATTAGTAAGGATACTTCGGCGCTTACATACTTGCATGAGAGAGGTCATTTCACCGTTAATAGTGACCCAGAGTTTTTCGACCATTTTTTAAATACGGTCCTCCTAAATAAAAAAACTCAACTTTTAAGTTGGCTATGCAAAGCAGCTTATATTGATACCGACATTAAAAAAGCCATAATGTTAATCTTGGCTA
>Ga0214917_10008448_pt1 | contig 10107 bp, 11 predicted proteins | sample LL_1208_BB_MetaG_FD_177983 | JGI IMG/M metagenome (GOLD analysis project Ga0214917, IMG submission 177983) | Freshwater microbial communities from Lake Lanier, Atlanta, Georgia, United States - LL_1208_BB | ecosystem: Environmental > Aquatic > Freshwater > Lake | place: USA: Georgia | collected...
GGGAGATCTGCGATCGGCCTTGTCCTGTGTGGCCTGGACCCTGTTACCGGCGGTCCAACAGAGTCTTCCTCAGCCTCTGAGATGCGCGGATCGCGGTCCTTCCACTCTTCCGCCGAAGGCACGTACCTCTGCCCTCTGGTTCTGGCTGGAGATCGGTCGCGCTTACCTGAAATCGAAACCGGATCTTCACCGAGGCTGGGTCACGATGAACGCGGCGATCACGGATGCGTTCCGAAATAACTACAAGCGCTGGACCGCGGCGGATCGAATGCGAGTGTTGCTGGCCTGGGTCTTACAGATCCGTGCTTCGATGACGCCGCATCCAAATGATCTGTGGACGGCACCGCCGATTGACCTGACGGCGGCCGAGGTCGATCTTCCGTACAAGGAAGTAGCAGCGGAACTGGCGAATCCGCAGACTGTTATTCAGAAACCGGTTCAGCAGAAAAAGAAAGAGGGAGAGGAAGGCAAAAAGGCAGTGGCGGATCGCGCTATGAGCAAGATGGCGACGGCGGACGCGGCGATTTACGCGGCTCTGGGTCTCACGGAGGAGGATGTTTGAGGGTGACATAATGGAGGATTTACGACAGTAAATCTGAGAGTTCGACAAAAAGTTTCTTCAACTTCGGCGAAGATCGCACATCCAGTTCCGTCGTGTTCGGCTTCGTGGGAAGATTGATATTTATGGTAGTTCCATTGATTAGTGTCATCACAATCGAAGATTCTTCCTTGTAAGTGAGCGACAAAATACTGTGGCGCGGATACACTTGGACCAATCCCGTCAGCATACAATGAATCTCAAAGCGTGATCGCCCTTCGGATCCGACCACGATACGGTAAGTCTTGAGACCGAGATCGATTCCTGACATCTGTTTCTCTCCTTTTAAAACCAAGGCTTTACATGGATGCGACCACACCGATCAGTGTCACGGTCGCTGCTACCACGGTTGGCAACATCACCCAGAAATAGTCCGGTTCTTCTATCACCCCATATTTCGCAGAAATACGTCTTAGAAAACTATTATTTGACACATCCCGTTTTACAAGATCCGCATGGAGATCCCTCCATCCCAGCACATCCCCTCTCTCCAATGAATCAAATCGTTCAACAAAGTCCATCGTACCAGGTCACGCATCGCTTACACACCGAATCACCTTTATACGAACCTAAACTGACCCATGTGAAACCCACTAATGGATGATTCACACTATCTAATCGCCCTGCCGTATACAGCCGTCTCTTTTTCAGTGATCGCGCGCTTCATCTTCATGTATCTGTTGTACACGAAAAAGAGCACCAACATTTATTCACTATCCTTCTGCTATCTGAGCATCATGTCATCGACGCTGTGGATCCCCTATGGGATTCTCCTAAATGACACTCCGATCATCCTTCGTAGCAGCGTGGAGATCTTGTTACTATCTATCTGTGCCGTCTATATCACCCGTAACCGCTGTTACCAAAAAAGTGAAACGCCGGTGACACATTAGAAGAGGTGGCGATGATGCTAAGACGCACCAAACAGAGTCCGCCCATGGAGATCATGAACGGTCTCGTTCCAGAAATAGTCCGACCCGGTGATTACCGTTTCCGACTCACCGAAAAAAATGTGAAAAACCAGCTCATCTTCCGAGTGGCAGAGCGAATGAACGAATCCTTTGTAAATGATTTCATAGCATATCTGAACCTGATCGGCGAACACAAGTTAGATGATTACAACACAGTGACATTCCAGATTCGCGAACACGGAACGCGTGTTCATGTGGTGACCCCGTCGGTCGGCAGTCATTTGATCTTAGAAGTAGATTCTCTGAACCACGGCCCTCCCAAGGATATGATGAAGAAAGACAAATGGTACGCACGCCTCTTCAAATAATTGTTGTAATCCGTAGAATGGACCAGAGTACCTTTATTCAGAAACGCCGACATCCAAGACACGATTCATACCGTAACAAATCCTAAATATCTCTGCGAAGTCGCCGGTTTACGCCACGCCTCCGTGTACTTTTGCCACCCTGCGTATAGGGTCCAATTGTATATCCTACATCATTCGACGAAGTTATCGGCATGAAGTACTTCCTGTGTACAAACTGGAAGCGCATAGTATCCTGAAGAAAAGAGTGTAGCCACGGCGCCATAAAATCACAGAACTCTTCCATGCCCATTCGATCACGAACGGCTCGAAAAAAATCCTGCCACGTGTTCGACGATTCATATAGCGTCTGAAATGGAGATTCCTGTAAAATATACTGATCCGTCAAAGTAGACCATGAGAGCGTTTGTTTGAGTGTTTGAAATTGCTGATCGGCTTCCTGAAACTCGGAAAGAGACACAGGATCCAAATACGCACCAAAATTCCGTTCGTACCATGTTTTCCCCGTTGTAATATAAGATATTTCTGACAAAAACACATATTGTTCACTATCACCACAGGATCGAGTGCTGACATCATCGAATTTCATGTCTTTAACAAATGGATAATTGTGCGAAATATAGGATAACATCAAACATGTGAGAGCCTTTGTATCGACACCGCGTTGAAAATCATTTTCGATTGAGCACTGAGTATTGAAATCTACCGTCATCAAATTCCCGATAGGCGCGTTTGGTTTGATGATTTGAGCACTAACACAGTGTAGATGACGACCGCCCATGTAAAGCAGGATGCTCCGTGGCGATTCATGAATTGTAAGTAATATACGTTTTCCATTCATTCGTAATAACAGCCGGGTTTCTATTGCGTCTGCCTTCTTCTTGGGGATCGTACTCATTCTGTGGTACATTTTGATTAAACTTTACTGTGTGGATAAAGTTGATCATTTATTTTGTTGAAACAGCACTTTAACGAATCCTGTTATTAAGATAAACAGATATGTCATCTACCTCGACAAAATCAAATGAAATCGCCGCTCTAGTCGCCAAGCTAGAAGCGGCCTCCTACGCCTATCATAACGGACTGGAACCAGTTATGACAGACGAAGCCTATGATGCGGCTATCGATCTCCTCCGAGATCTGGACCCCGATCATCCTTTTCTGAGCAAAGTGGGGGCACCCGTCGTCACAGGAGACGAAGTCGCCCTTCCCATACCACTTCCCTCTCTCAACAAGATCAAGGACCAGGCCGCGATCGATAAATGGACCTCCAAACATGCGGCCCCCTCCTATCATATTTCTGCCAAGCTGGATGGAGTGTCCGCACTCTGGTTTCCCCAAACCAAGAAACTGTATACGAGGGGCGACGGAATGCGCGGTCGTGATATCTCCGCCTTTGTCCCGTACTTTCAGGGCCTTGTTATCTCAGAGAAGGTCGTTGCTGTTCGCGGCGAACTCATTATGCGTTCCGACTCTCCCGTCATTCCCGCAGGCAAGCTGGCCCGTAACATTGTCGCGGGCGCTCTCAATCGCAAGGTGCCGGATCCGACCTTGTTTGCGGAGATACGATTCATTACGTATGAATTAATACAAAGTGTTCTTGGTTCAGCGAAGCCCGAAGACGCCAACAAACTCCTCAAAACGGAAGGCTTCGAGACCGCCCGTGCCGCTATCCTGGTTGCCGAGAAGCTGAACGCCGCAAACCTCAGTGAGATGTTCAGCACGGCCGAAGGCAAGAGCCCTTACCAGATGGACGGAATTGTGGTCGCTCCGAACATTGCCAGGCCTGCCGACTATGTGCCTCAGGTGCGCAAAGGAGAGGCCGTGAATCCAGGAGATCGCGTGGCCTGGAAGACACGCTCCGCCTCAGCAGCCGCAGCATCTATACACCGAACCATCGTGAGATCCGTGGAATGGAATGTCAGTCACACCGGCTACCTGATTCCCCGTGTTCTCTTTGACCCCGTGGTTCTCGCGGGTGCCACCATCGGTGCCGCCACCGGTCTCCATGGACGCTGGATTTACGATAACAAGGTGGGTCCAGGTGCGGAGATCGAAGTGCGACGAGCCGGCGATGTCATTCCACAGATTGTGGCGGTTCTGACACCCTCCCCTACAGGTCCTGCGATGCCACCCCGTTATGAATGGGCTTCCGCAGATCCCGCAACCGCTGTCCATATTAAGCCCGTCGGCAGCGATGCGGTGGACGAAACAGCGATCATAAAGTTAGGCCACGCACTGTCAGAACTCGGTGCGGAGAATGTCGGTCCTGGCATCGTTGCCAAGCTCTATGAAGCCGGCTTCCGCACACTCCGTGAGATCTACGCAGCTACTCCCGCCGACTTTGCCACGAAGGTCGATGGAGTCAAAGAGAAGGGTGCCGAACGTATCTGGACCGGTCTCCGTGTCAAACAAGGTGGATGGACTGTTCTCAACTTCCTGGTCGCGAGCAGTACGATGCCCCGCGGCGTGGGTCACAGTAAACTGACACCTCTGTTAGCGATCCAACCGGATCCTGCGAAGTGGGTCACAGACGCTGCTGTTCTGAAAGCCGCGAAGCCTGCGGGTCTATCAGACAAAACCATCGATGCGATCGTCGCTGCCATCCCCGACTATCTTGCGTGGCTCACCACCACCGGTTTCACAGAAGCCGCCGTTACACCTGTTCCTGTCATAGTAACCGCCACCATCAAACCGGAACATCAGATGGTTGTCGTCTTCACGGGAGTACGTGACAAGGCGCTGGAAGCACGGCTGGAAGCCGCTGGTCACATCGTGGGCGACTCCGTGAACAAGAAGACGACTCACGTAGTATATCCAGACGGACCCGTCCCCACCTCCTCCAAGATCGCAAAAGCCCAGGAGCTCGGAATACCCATCGAACCGCTCAGCACATTCAAGTCGAATCTAGAAGCGTAAGGTAGAGGACCATGTCAACCACACCCCCCCACACAATTTTTGACTTGTACGAACCCATCATAGGAAATCCGAATCCCCTTTTTGTAAATCTATTTCATGCGGGAATCGCCATATTCGCACTCATCGTGATCATATGTATCTGTTCTCTGTTATCCAATACCATATCCGCCCCCTCTGCGCCAGTCGGCACAAAGGTACCCAAGCGCGACTACGAAGCCCTTCAAGTCACGAGACAACCGATCACGGATGTCAGCGGATATGATCCCAGCGGACCCATGATCCAGTACCAGGTCGCCACGGCCAACTTCGGCGGAATCTACACAGAGGACCCGGGTCTACTGAATCCATGGTCAGGAACCGCGAATCCAGATGCCGCACGTCTTCAAGTAGAGGCCGGCGCACGTGCTCTGACCTTAGACATCTGGCCGGATCCCGCTGATTCGAGCAAACCGGTTGTCTGTTCGATGATGGATCTCACCAAAAATGGAGTTCAGAGTAGCTGGTTGGGCGGTGGGCTGAACAGAGGTGTCAGTCGCTACAGCAATTGGAATATGATTACACGCAAAGCCGCTCCCGTAGGCGAGGTCATCCAAGCCGCCATCAAAGCCGCCTTCAGTTCTACTGTTACAAATCAGAATGCCGATCCCTTTTTTCTCATTCTCAAGCTCCATGGAGCGATGACGATCGACTATCTGAATCGCCTCGGCGACATTGTGAACGCTCAGGTCCATGATAATGGATACGCCATGAATTCCGTGTATAACGCATGTAATAACCAATCCAAAATGTGTTCGGCTCCTGTCAACGATTTTATAAACGGAAAGGCCTTTATTATTGTGATTCCTGATATAAATCCGGGCTATAATTCCCTTCCTTCAATCAACACCTATTCCGGATTTAAGGACGCGTTTCTGAAGACGAAACTCGGCGAAGCCACGAATTACCTCGAACAGAATCCAAATACTGTCTTCTTTGAACCCGAAGGAATCGCAACAATTTCCCTCGCAAACCAGCCGAATTGTATTCAAGGAGGGACTCAACAATCCTTGGCCCAGGTTGGTTTCTGTGTCATACAGCCCTCCATTGGATCATCGGTTACCGACAATGATAGTTTGTTCAGCACGAGTTACACGAACTGTCTTCAGAGTGGCGCACAGTTCATAGCCGTGAATCTCTTTTCATCGAAGAAGAATGATGGAGTCTTGAACACTTTCTTTGACCCGAAGTACTTTGGGGTTCACAGCTTTCGACAGCGATAAGCGAACGTAAGCTATAAGCGTCACAGTGGTAGCGTCACAGTGGTAGCGTCACAGCTTTCGAAAGATTTAAGTATCATAAAATCGCAAACATCGCTAAGGGAGATGCCAAAAAAACAGAAATCGCCGTCCATCGAGGCTCTCATCTCACTCGTAAAGGCTGCCGCAGCCGAATCCGCCGAGCACCAGGAGCAGTTCGCCGCCGAAGACATAGAGGCCCGCAAGATCGTGACCATCATGGAGCGCTTTCTGCGCATCAAGGCCCGTGTCGTGTATGGCGGCGCCGCAATCAACGCCCATCTGTCCGCCGAGAACAAGTTCTACGATCCGAATGTCAATCTCCCCGACTACGATTTCATGACACCGGATCCGCTCCAAGACTGTGCCGATCTGGTGGTCGCCTTTCAGGAAGAGGGCTTCACGGAGGTGGACGCGAAATTCGGTATCCACGAGGGCACCTACAAGATCTTCGTGAACTTTCGCGCAGCGGCCGATATCACCTACATGCCCCCCAACATCTATGAACGCCTGATCCGCGACTCCGTGAAGATCGACGGCATCCAATATGGCAGTGTGGATTATCTGCGCATGAATATGTATCTGGAGCTGTCGAGGCCAGCGGGCAATGTCAGTCGTTGGGAGAAAGTTTATGAGCGCCTGCTGCTTCTGAATCTGGAGTACCCGCTCAAAGCGGGACATTGTGTGGCCGAACCACTGGAGGGCCTCGGATTACTGAGGTCACGGGCCAAGAAGGACGAAGAATCGGTTCACGATCGCATTGTGGCGACAGGGATCGCAGAGAAAGCGATCTTTCTGAGTGGAGCGCATTATCTGGTGGACAAACGGGCCCATGACGACGAGGTGATTCTGATGATGACCGATAAAGCGGAGGAGTTGGCAGCCGCTCTCAAACAAAAGCTGGACCTCAAGGCCGTCAAACATGAAGCGATCGGCGAACTCTTGTCGGCCCGTACGGAACTTCTGCTGGATGGAATCTTGGTCTGCGTGATCTTTGAAACGGTGGCCTGTCACAGCTACACAACACTGACCAAGCCCGAAGGCTATCGTCTGGGCTCTCTGGATCTTCTGATTCAGATGTACTACGCATTTTACTTTGCGGATCTAGACAATTACCTGCCGATCCGTCTACTGTGTGTGATCCAGGAGCTCATTGAGCTCGAGAAGATGAAGAGAGAAGAGGCAGCCGCCTCTGGTGGACAAATACCGGCCCATGATGTTTTCCCGCTGGACTGTATCGGTCACCAGCCCACGATGCCCGAACTCAAAAAAGCCCATCGTGATCGTGTCCGAGAAAAGAAGAACGATCTAATTGGTGCTCTCCGCATTCAGAACTCAGAGCGCTTCACTCGCCGAATCAAGAGAGACCGCCGCAGAAATACCCGCGGCAGAAAGGCGTAATGCCTTCGTCTCTGGCGCGACCTCGTAAAGACCTTTGCGTAACAAACCCGCCAAGCACTGAGCCAGACAATGAGTGTCGGACTTGGCAGAATGAAGAGTGGCCCCCGATATATCATACACATGACCGTAAAGCCATGCGTATAATTCATTGAGCTTGGGAGCCTTGAAGCGACCGAGATCCGCATACTGTGCCTGTTTGGCTGTAGCAGGAATGCGCACGAGATCCCGTGTGGACTTCATTGTACACAATTCCTTGATCTCGGCGGGTAAAGGCCAGATCGACCGTAGATCCGCCGCCTTGTCTGGATGTCGTCCGGCCTCCGTATATCCGGCGGCCCGGATCACCGACTTATCGAAGCCGAGGTTGTGTGCGATCACGACATCCACGCCTTGGAGTGCTGATCTCAACTCCAGAAGAGCCGAGAGAGCAGGAGTTCCCCCTCTGGCCTCAATCTCTGTTATACCGTGAATTTTTGCGGCCCCGGTGTCCCAGGCCTCCGAAGGATGGAGGGCAAGCCCGATGTCCCGAGTCGCCACGGATCGGAGTGTTCGCCCCTCAATCTCAAAGATCGACCAACTCAGTTGGAGGATGGCAGGATAAGCCCCCGGTTCGGAAATCGGCGCATAGCGATTCTTGGGAAGGCCATTGGTTTCGGTATCTAGAAGGAGGACTGTTAGTTTCATCGTTGAAACCCCCCGAATCAAACGCACTTGCGTTCATCAACTTTTATGGCTCACACCCTTCTCCACAAAAATAATAGACGTATTCAGTATAAATGGCCGCCAAACAACACTCCCGTCGCGCAGCAGCACGCAAGTCTCACCGCAAGTCCCACAAGAAGTCCCAGCGCAAGTCACGCCGCCAGCAGCGCCAGTCACAGAAGCAGCAGCGCCGCCAGTCCCAGAGACAGCAGCAGCGCCAGAAGCAGCAACAGGGGGGGTTCCGATTTTTCTAAATCCTTTAGAAAAATACGTTACTAGCTTATTCCTTCAGAATAAGACTGTTCCGATTTTTTTAACTCCGTTAAAAAATACGTTACTAGCAACCTCTCTAGCCTAATGGTGTAGAACCAAAACACCAGAAACCACAATCAAGTGTGTTATGACCAATCACCACACACTTTACTTCTTTTGAATATGTCGGAAAAGAGGACCTACAGAAGCAATGGGTCTAGGAGTCTCAGCAGGAGGAAGGGTCGCCTTCACGGGCGCAAAGGAACGTCTGTGAAGAATGTCGGCCCCCCATGTTTTGAGTCCCGTCATGTGCGCTGCCGTCCCGTATCCCATATTCGACGCGAATCCATATCGTTCATCCAAGAGCGGATTTGCTGACACTGTCGCCCGAACCCAGTCATCGTGAGCTTCCTTTGCCAGAATACTGGCCGCTGCTATAGGCAGACTCACAGCATCCCCTTCCACTATTGTTATATAAGGAACGGTCTCAAGAGTTTGACGATCGGTCCACGGAATAAAGCTATCACCATCCACGAGGATTCGTTGGAAAGGTATTTGTAAAGAATCAAGGGCTCTATGCATCGCAGCCATATCGGCTCGGAGGATATTGAGACGATCAATCTCCTCCGGTTCTGACCATGCGATCGCCGTTTCAATCGCGTTCTCTTTTATATAATCGGCTAACACGGCTCTTCTCCTCGGTGTTAGTTTCTTACTGTCTTTTATCTCACGCAGAGTGGCTCCATTGTCAAAGTACGCCTCATCCTCGGGCGATAGAATCACGGCACCCACGTACAATCGTCCCCAGAGAGAGCCGCGCCCGGCTTCATCGAGCCCCACTTCCACCAGATCGTCTTCGATCCATTGTCTCTTAAGCGACATGATTTTCCCTACACTATGTAATGAGCACGCTACTCCTGTCACTTTTGCTGATCGCACTTGTAGCCATTGGTCTCCTGATGGCCAGTACGAAAGCACGTGAGCATTTTGTGGACGCACCCTCATCGAATCCGACTGTCGTGGCGGCGAGTCCCGTGATGGCCAGCATCCTGTCGACACCGAAGCTTGCCGCACCTTCTACTGTACCTACATCCCCTCAGGTAGATACGGTGAGTCGCGACAAGGATCTCCAGATTGCCACGGATGGTGCCACGAAGGATATGTCTGAAATGTTGTTGACACCCAGTGAACGAAAGATGGTTCAAGATGTACGACGGGAACACAAGAAGAAGGAAGAGGATGAAGATTACGAGGATGATTACCCTGAACTCTCTTCCAGTGAACGCCGCAGGCGCCGTAGACGTCACTGTCCCAAATGCGAACAGTGCCCCGATATGTCCCAGTATGTGAAGCTCGACGAAATTCCTTGCTGGAACTGCAGCTTACCATGAACGAAGTGGATGTCTGAGCATTTGGTTGCCAACAAATGCGGATGTCTGAACGAAGTGGATGTCTGAGCAAAGCGAACAAACAAACATAGTCCCTGAAATAGAATGAACAGCCATCAGCTTCTCAGTTTATTTCACGTTCTCGTTGTAGGTCCGCTCTTTCTCTATGTCAGTACAGCCACCTCTCTTCCAGCCTTCGTCTTTCCCTCACTTCTTGTCCTAGGACTCATCGTCCTCGGATACCAGGGATACAAAGCTTACACGAAGATCGCCGCAGGTTCCGGTGGTTACAAGATC
>Ga0214917_10008449_pt1 | contig 10106 bp, 17 predicted proteins | sample LL_1208_BB_MetaG_FD_177983 | JGI IMG/M metagenome (GOLD analysis project Ga0214917, IMG submission 177983) | Freshwater microbial communities from Lake Lanier, Atlanta, Georgia, United States - LL_1208_BB | ecosystem: Environmental > Aquatic > Freshwater > Lake | place: USA: Georgia | collected...
CCCGTCCTGGGCTGGTGATCGGGCGTAAGGCGAGCGAGTTGGACAAGCTTCGCGAGGAGACCCAGGCGCTGACCCCCGAGCGGGAAGTGCTCATCGATGTTAAAGAGATCAAGAATCCCGAGCTCGATGCCCAGTTGGTTGCCGAAAATATCGCCCTCCAGTTGGAGCGCCGGGTTTCCTTCCGCCGGGCCGTGAAAAAGGCGATGCAAACCGCTCTCGATTTCGGTGCCTCCGGGGTGAAAATCCGCGTGGGCGGACGTCTCGGCGGGGGTGAAATCGCCCGCTCCGAGCAGTATCACGAGGGCAAAGTTCCGTTGCACACCTTGCGGGCTAACATCGATTACGGTTTTGCCGAGGCTCACACCGTGGCCGGGAAGATCGGTGTGAAGGTCTGGATCTGCCAGGGGGAGGGGAATTAAGCCATGCCTCTGCTTCCCAAACGCGTCAAATTCCGAAAGACCCAGCGGGGCAGCCGCAAGGGTTTTGCCTCAAGGAATATCCATCTTGCTTTCGGTTCCTACGGACTTCAGTCCCTGGAGCGCTGCTGGTTGACGAATATTCAGATCGAGGCCGCCCGCGTGGCCCTGACCCGCAACATGAATCGCCGTGGAAAACTCTGGATCCGCGTGTTCCCGGACAAGTCCGTGACCGCCCGCCCGCCGGAAACCCGAATGGGTAAGGGAAAAGGCCAGCCGGAATTTTGGGTGGCCGTGATCAAACCTGGCACTATTATTTTCGAGCTCGACGGCCTGGCAGAGGTCGATGCGAGGGAATGTTTCCGTTTGGCGGCCAGTAAGTTGCCGATGCGGAACCGTTTCGTGACCCGGGAAAGGAGACTGGTGTTTTGAAGATTGAGGAAATCCGTGGCCTAAAGGAGGCCGAGTTGGGCCGCAAGGCGGAAGAACTCCGCCGGGAGCGGTTCCAGTTGCGTGTCCAGCAGCAGACCGGGCAGCTCGAGAAGCCGAACCGGCTTCGCGAGATTCGTCGGACCCTGGCTCGGATGGAAACTGCCAAGAGCGAGTCCCGGCACGCAGCCCCGGCGAAAGGCAAGAAATGAGCACCACCAACGACAAAGCCGTGGTAAAGGAGCGGATCGGGGAAGTGATCTCCGCCAAGATGGACAAGACCATCGTGGTGCGGGTGGAACGCCGCTTCCCGCACCCGCAGTTCAAGAAGATCGTCCGTTTCCGTAAGAAGTTTTATGCCCATGACGGCGACAAGAAGGCGAAATTGGGCGACACCGTCCGCATCGCGGAATGCCGGCCCCTGAGCAAGTTGAAGCGGTGGAAGCTGGTTGAGGTGATCGCCCAGGCCGAAGCCCCGGTGGGAGCGAACGTATGATCCAGATCCGCTCCTGGCTCGACATCGCCGACAACACCGGCGCCCGCAAGGCGACGATGATCGGTGTGATTGGCCGCAAAACCAACTTTGCCCGCGTCGGTGACGTGATCACCGCCAACGTCAAGGAAGCCGCCCCGGATGGCACGGTAAAAAAGAGCGAAGTGGTCCGCGCGGTGGTGGTGCGCACCCGATTCCCGGTCCGTCGTCCCGACGGATCCTATCTCCGTTTCGACAGCAACGCCGCCGTCATCATTGACAAGGACCAGAATCCCCGCGGCACCCGCATCTTCGGGCCGGTGGCCCGCGAGCTGCGCGAAAAGAATTTCATGAAAATCATTTCCCTCGCGCCGGAGGTCATCTGATGAGCGGGTTTCACGTGCGGAAAGGCGACGAAGTGGAAGTGATCACCGGGTCCAACCGCGGTCGGAAGGGCAAAATCCTTGAGATTAAAACCGACGACCATCGGGTCCTAATCGAGGGCGTGAACATAATTAAGCGCCACGTCCGGCCCACACAGGACAACCCCAAGGGTGGGGTGGTCGAGCGCGAGGGGACCATTCACATTTCCAACGTCCGCCTGGTGAACCGTCCTGCCGCCGGCAAGCGCGAGGAGAAGAAGGCCAAGGAGAAGCCCGCCAAGGGCAAGAAGTAAGCCATGGAGTGCGATCTCAAGAATCTCTATTTAAAGGAAGTCGTGCCCGCGATGATGAAGGGGCGCAGCTACCAGAACACCCACCAGGTTCCGAAGCTGGAGAAGATTGTGGTGAACTGCTCCACCGGTTCCGCCCAGGATGTAAAGGCGGCGCTCGAGGACGCGGTGCATGACATGACCCTGATTTCCGGCCAGAAACCCGTGAAGACCCGCTCGAAGAAGAGCATCTCGAACTTCAAACTGCGCCTGCACCAGGAGATTGGCTGCAAGGTAACCCTGCGGGGGAAGCGGATGTACGAGTTTTTCCTTCGTTTTACCCGGATGGCGCTCCCCCGGATCCGTGACTTTCGTGGGGTGCCGAACGGCGGTTTTGACGGGCGCGGTGCCTACACCCTCGGCGTGAAGGACCACACGATTTTCCCCGAGATCGAACTCGACAAGGTGAAGCGGAACCTCGGATTCGACGTCACCTTCGTCACCTCCGGCAAGGACCGGGAGGAAACGCGGGAGATGCTTTTGCGCATGGGCATGCCGTTCATCGAACGGTCCCACGCGCCGGACGCCGCCAAGGCGGCCCCTAAGGAGAAAACCCATGGCCAAGAAGTGCTGGCGGCTTAAGCAGAAGCAGAAGGCGAAGTTTTCGACCCGGAAATACAACCGGTGTTCGATCACCGGCCGGCGGCGTGCCTACATCGGACGCTTCGGCATCAGCCGAATTCAATTCCGGGAAATGGCGCTGAAAGGGGAAATCCCCGGCGTCACCAAGGCCAGCTGGTAAGGAGTCATCATGGTCACTGATCCACTCGCCGACTTTTTGACGATCCTCCGGAACGGGGCGGTGGCCGGCTTGAAGTCGGTGAAGGCCCCCCATTCCAGAATGCGTGGCGATATCCTCGCCATCCTGAAAAAAGAAGGATTCATCGAGGATTTTGAATTGAAGAAAGATGGCGCCCACTCCGATTTCCACATTTCCCTGAAAGGCAATCGCGGCCGCAACGGGCGGGCGATCACCTGCATCAAGCGGCTTTCGAAGCCCGGTCTACGCCGGTACGTTGGCTCCCGGGAAATTCCCCGGTATCTCGGCGGTCTCGGGATCCCGATTCTTTCCACCCCCCGCGGAGTGATGAGCGGGGAAGAGGCAAAAAAACAGAACGTGGGCGGGGAGCTTCTCCTCGTGGTCTGGTAATGTCGCGCATCGGCAAATCTCCCGTGACCGTTCCGGCCAACGTCAAGGTGGCCCTGGAAGGCACTCGTCTGAAGGCGGAGGGCCCCAAAGGTAAACTCGGCCTCGATCTCCCGCCCCGGATCAGCGCCAAGGTCGACAAGAATCAGATTCTGCTCTCCCGGGATGCGGAGGACCGCGAAGCGCGTTCCCTGCACGGCCTGGCTCGCAGCCTGGTGAAGAACGTCGTGGAAGGAGTGGCTAACGGCTACACCAAGAAACTTGAAATTCACGGAGTCGGCTTCAAGGCCAACCTGCAAGGTAAAAAGCTGGTTCTGAACCTCGGCAAATCCCACCCGATCGATTATCCCGTGCCGCCGGAAATCAAGGTGACCGTCACGGAAAACACCCAGCTCACCATCGAGGGAGTCGACAAGCAACTTGTCGGGGCTGTGGCTGCCGACATCCGTCGCTACTACCCACCCGAGCCTTACAAGGGCAAGGGAGTCCGTTTCGCCGGGGAAAACCTCCGTCGCAAAGAGGGCAAGACAGCCCAGAGCAAGACGGCCTAAACGACCATGCCCAATCCTTCCAAACATCGCCGGGAACGCCGTCACCGCATCCACGCCCGGATCCGGCTGCGGGTTCGTGGTCAGACCGGGAAACCTCGCCTCTGTGTGGCTTTCACCGGAAAGCATATTTACGCCCAAGTCATCGACGACACCGCGGGGAAGACCCTGGCGTCCGTGGCCACAACCCAAGAATCCCACAAAGGCGCCAAGCCGAACTCCAAAGGCGCGGCCCAGGTGGGGAAGGCCCTGGCGGAAAAGGCATCCTCCAAGGGAATTTCCTCCGTGGTCTTCGACCGTGGGGGGTTTCTTTATCAAGGCAAAGTGAAGGCCTTTGCCGACGCGGCCCGCCAGGCCGGTTTAAAATTCTAGGAAGGAAGAGCGAATGAGCACAGCCCCTGTGGCGAACGAGACAGAAACCGCAAAGGACGTGGAGGTGCCCGAAAAGGCGTTCTCCAAGACGTCTGAATTTATTCCCACGGCTGAGCCCACAACCACCCGACGGGACCGCACCCGCACCCCCTCGGACATGTTTGAGAAAGTGGTCTTTGTGAACCGTTGTGCGAAAGTGGTGAAGGGCGGGCGACGCTTTAGTTTTAGCGCCCTTCTGGTCGTGGGAGACAACAAGGGGAAGGTGGGGGTGGGGTTCGGCAAGGCCCGCGAGGTGGCTGAAGCAATTCGCAAGGCGACCGAAAACGCGAAAAAGAACCTTCATAGCTATCACATTGGACCCAGCACGATCCCACACGAGGTCAACGGCGCCTTCGGCGGGGGCAAGGTACTCCTGCGTCCGGCATCACTCGGAACCGGCTTGATCGCCGGGGGTGGTGTGCGCGCCGTGTTGGAGGCGGCCGGAGTGAAAGACATTTTGGCGAAATCCATGGGGTCGAGTAATCCCGCCAACGTGGTGAAGGCCACGGTCGACGCGCTCTCTCGCTTGCGGACCCGGTCCCAGATTTTGGAAGTCCGCGGCAAGAAGAAGCCCGAAAAAGGGAAGGATGCCTAAATGAGCACCACGACTCCTCGTCCGGGCGCCCGGCATCGGCGCAAGCGTGTGGGCTGCGGCGAAAGCTCCGGCCACGGTAAAACCTCCGGCAAAGGCCACAAGGGTCAGAAAGCCCGTTCCGGCGGCAGCATCCGGCTCGGATTTGAAGGGGGTCAGATGCCCCTGATCCGGCGCATTCCCAAGCGGGGTTTCAACAACAAGGATTTTGCGACGCGTTACGCACCGGTGAATCTGGACGCCTTGGAGGCGTTCCCGGATGGTTCCAAGGTGGACGAGGCCGGTCTTCGGGCCCGCGGTCTGGTCAAGGGTCATTGGGACGGCGTGAAGATCCTCGGAGGTGGCAAACTTAAGCCCAAAAATCTGACCTTGGAAGTCCACGCGGCCAGCGGATCTGCCAAGACCGCGTTGGAAGCCGCTGGCGGAAAACTCACCCTCCTGAAGTCCTAAGAGGACCAGGGACCGACGGGCCATGCTTCACGCCCTCATCAACTGTTTCAAGATACCGGAGCTCCGGCAGCGCATTATCTTCACACTCGCGCTGGTGGTGGTGGTTCGGATCGGCGCCGCCATTCCGTGTCCTGGCATCAACCCGTTAGTCTTGGGGGAATTCTTCAAGCAGGTGGTGGATTCCCAAAATCAGGGGAGCGTCATCGGTCTCTTCAATCTGTTTAGCGGAGGTGCATTGGAAAACTGCGCCATCTTCTCCCTGACGATCATGCCCTACATCAGCGCTAGCATTGTCATGCAGCTGGCCACCGGGGTGATTCCGTCCTTGGGCAAGATGGTGCGCGAAGAGGGGGGTCGTCAGAAGATCACCCAATACACGCGGATCGGAACCCTGATCCTTTGTGTGGTGCAGGGCTACCTGCTTGCGGTGAGTTTTGAGAATCCTTCCAAGATTCCGATCTTTTCGGGCATCGACCAGGTCATCCAGCGGATGGGTCCTTTGGTTCCGGAGCCGGGTCTGGCTTTCCGCATCATTACGGTGATTACTTTAACGGCTGGCACGATGTTCCTGATGTGGATTGGGGAACAGGTGACGGAAAAGGGTATCGGAAACGGTATCTCGATGATCATCACGGTGGGCATTGTGGCCCGGTTACCGGCGGCTTTGGTGGCCGGCTGGCAGGTGTTTGTTCCTCCGCCGGGAAGCGGTCGTGAGCCGATCAGCCCGTTTGTGCTCTTCCTTTTGCTGGCATTCCTCTTTGCCGTGATCGCCTCAACGATTGCCCTGACCCAAGCCTTGCGGAAGGTCAGCGTCCAGTACGCCAAACAGGTGAGAGGGAACCGAGTGTATGGCGGGCAGACCTCCTTTCTGCCCTTGAAAGTGAATTACGCCGGGGTGATGCCGATCATCTTTGCCAACGCCATCCTGCTGTTCCCGGCCAGCATCCTTGGGTTCCTGTTCCCGGGTTCGCCAACTGCCAACCGGATTGCGGCGGCGCTGGCAACCGGTTGGCTGCACTATGTGCTTTATGCCGGCATGATTTTCTTCTTCTCCTACTTCTGGGTGGCGATGGTGTTTAATCCAATCCAGATCGCGGACGACATGAAGCGCCATGGCGGATTCATTCCCGGAGTCCGTCCTGGAGAAACCACCGCCCAGTTTCTCGATTTTGCGATGACGCGCCTGACCTTTGCCGGAGCCATCTTCCTGACGGTCCTGGCGGTGCTGCCGATGTTGGTGCAGAACTTTATGGGTATTCCCAGTATCACGGCCCAGTTTTTCGGGGGAACCGGACTGCTCATTATCGTCGGAGTGATGTTGGATACCATGCGGCAGGCGGAGACCTATCTTTTGCAGCGTCACTATGACGGCTTCCTTAAGAAGGGGCGGATCAAGGGGCGCACGGTTGCAGGTGTTGGGGGCAGCTCCAACGCCATTTCCGAACGGCAGATCGCCTGGCTTTTGGTGATCATTGCGATCATCGCCCTGGCGGGTGTGGTCATCTCCCTTCGCTAAGGGCCGCCGGGCCCATGCCTCCGATCCCGATCAAGGACGCGGCGGGAATCGCCGGAATGCGGGCCAGTTGCCGGATGGCCCGGACGATTCTTGAGGAACTTTGCAATCTTTTAGAGCCGGGCAAGACCACCGGGGAAATTGATAAGAAAGCGGGAGAACTGATCGCCAAGCACGGGGCCCGGAGCGCGTTTCTCGGGTACCGAAAGTTTCCGGGACAACTATGTATTTCGGTCAATGAGGAGGTGGTTCACGGCATCGGCGGGCCGCGCCGGCTCGGATACGGGGATGTGGTCAAACTCGACGTCGGAATCATTTTGGACGGGTGGGTCGGGGATACGGCCACGACGGTTGGGGTGGGGGCGATCACACCTGCCCGGCAGAAACTTTTGGAGCGAACTCGAGCTGCCTTGGCGGCGGGCATTGCGGCGGCGAGGGGAGGGGTGAAGTTGGGTGATGTCAGCCATGCCGTGGAAACGACCGTGAAGAAAGCCGGCTACAGCGTGGTGCGGGAGTTCGTCGGCCACGGGGTTGGAAGGAAACTGCATGAGGAGCCCCAGATTCCCAATTTCGGCCGTGCTAATTCCGGCCCGATTTTGCGCCCTGGTATGACTCTGGCCATTGAGCCGATGGTTAACGAGGGAAGTCCCGAGGTCCGGATCCTGAAGGACGGATGGACCGCAGTGACGGCGGACGGCAAGGATTCGGCCCATTTTGAGCACGTAATCCTGATTACCGAGGGAGAGCCGGAAATATTGACGGAATCCCTTGATTCGGACGGGGATAGGAAGGTGCTTGCCAACAGTTCGGCGGCTCAATAGTATTTTAATTTACGTCTTATGAAGGTACGAGCATCCGTCAAACGCCGCACGAGCGACTGTCAGGTCGTCCGCCGGAGGGGTCGTATCTACATCATCAACAAAAAGAACCCCCGTTTGAAGCAGAGGCAGGGATAAGGGCATGCCGCGGATTCTGGGAGTCGACGTGCCCGGGGAAAAAAGGGCTGAATTCAGCCTTCGCTACATTTACGGGATCGGTCCAACGCGGGCTCGTCAGGTCGTGGAAGAGGCGGAAATTCCTGCCGAGCTTCGTGCCAAGGACCTGACCGACCAGCAGATCAACCGCATCATCGGTGTGATCCAGCGGAACCGTTTTCTCATCGAGGGCGACCTGCGCCGAGACATCCAGCAGAACCTCAAGCGCCTTCAGTCGATCAACTGTTACCGGGGCATTCGCCACCGGAAGGGCCTGCCGGTCCGGGGTCAACGCACCTCCACCAATGCCCGGACGCGCAAGGGCCCACGCAAGACGGTGGGCGTGATCCGCAGCAAGGACGCCAAGTCGGCCAAGACGTAAGCCATGAGCGAAGCCGAAAAGAAACCTGCCGAAAAGAAGCCCGCCCCGGCCAAGGCCGAGGGAGCCAAACCGGCCGCGCCCAAGGAAAAGAAGCCCAAGGCCGCCGGCGCCAAACCCGGAGCTAAGGAAGCCCCCAAGGCAGAACCGATCATCGCCCCCGAGAGCCTGACGCTCGATGGATTGGACGACGCCTCCAAAATAAAAATTCCGAAGATCAAGGGAGCGAAACAAATCCAGCATGGGATCGCCCATGTGCTCGCCACCTTCAATAACACAGTGGTTTCGATCACCGACCAGAAGGGGAACGTGATCGCCTGGTCGAGCGCCGGGAAGATGGGTTTCCGCGGTTCCAAGAAGTCCACGGCCTACGTTGCCCAAGTGGTGGCTCAGGATGCCTGCCGTCAGGCCATGGCCCACGGGGTGAAGGAAGTGGAAGTCCGGCTGAAGGGCCCGGGCACAGGCCGTGAATCGGCCGTGCGGGCCCTGCAAGCGGTCGGACTCGAAGTCAGCACCATCCGGGACGTGACGCCGGTGCCGTTCAACGGCTGCCGGATGCGCAAAGCCCGACGCGTCTAAGGAGAATTTATGGCCCGCTACACAGGACCCCGCGATAAGATCAACCGACGTTTCGGCCAGCCGATTTTTGGTGCTTCCAAGGCGCTGGAGCGCCGGAATTTTCCGCCAGGAGTCCATGGGGCCAAGGGTCGTCGCAAGCAGTCCGACTACGCGATCGCGCTCGGCGAAAAACAGAAGATGAAGTACGGCTACGGTCTTTTGGAGAAGCAGTTCCGCCGTGTCTACCAGAAGGCCATGCAAAGCCGCGGAGTCACCGGCGAAAAAATGCTGCAGCTGCTGGAAACCCGACTCGACACACTGGTCGACCGGCTCGGTTTTTCCGCCACCCGCCGGGGTGCCCGCCAGATGGTGAGCCACGGCCATATCAATGTGAACGGCCGCCGTGTGAGCATTCCCAGCTACACCTGCCGCGCCGGGGACGTGATTGAGGTCCGTGACAACCCTAAGTCCAGACAACTCGGCACCCGCGGCCTGGAGACCACCCAGATCCGCCCTCTGCCGGACTGGCTGACCCTGAACAAGGATGCTTTCAAGGGAACCCTGACCCGGATTCCCACCCGCGAGGAACTGACCCCCGTGGCCAACGAGCAGTTGGTCGTGGAGTTGTACTCGAGGTCGTAAAAATCTCCGCCGCCTGCTACCGGCGGCGGAAAAAACCGCAACATCAGCTCGGCCGTCGGTCCTCTCCCAGGGTAGCGGGGAGGGGGTAACCCGGCCGGAAAGAGACAGACCATGCCCCTGAGACTTGGACGCTTCGAACTGCCCAACCGGTTGCAGAAGGATGACGCCGGTTCCGACGAACAATACGGAAAATTCACCGCCGAGCCGTTTGAGGCCGGATACGGCCACACCCTCGGCAACTCCCTGCGCCGGGTGCTTCTGAGTTCCCTGGAGGGGGCGGCGATCACCAGCGTGAAGATCGCCGGGGTTCAGCACGAATTCAGCACTATCGACCACGTGGTTGAGGATGTGACCGAAATCGTACTCAACCTCAAGAAGTTGAAATTCAAACTCCCCAACCGCGAGCCCCGCCTGTTGACACTCAAGGTCAACAAAGAGGGCCCGGTGACTGCCGCCGACATCGAGTTGGACGCAGGCATCGAAATCCTTAATCCCAAGGAAGTCATCTGCACCCTCGATAAGAAGGCCAAATTTGAGGCCGAGCTCGAGGTGCGGGTGGGCCGCGGTTATGCGACCTGGGAGGAAAACAAGCGCGAGGATTCCCCCATCGGCCTGATTCCGGTGGACTCCCTCTTTTCCCCCGTCAAAAAGGTGAAGTACGAGGTGAAGAACACCCGCGTCGGCCAGCGCACGGATTATGACAAACTCGTGCTGGAGATTTGGACGGACGGGAGGCTGACGCCCGACGAGGCCCTTCTCCACTCCGCTGGAATTCTCCGCCACCACCTCGACATCTTTGCGAACTTTGACAAGGAGCCGATTGAGTTCGAGGAGGTAAAGTACGAAGCACCGGTGGAGAACAC
>Ga0214917_10008450_pt1 | contig 10105 bp, 12 predicted proteins | sample LL_1208_BB_MetaG_FD_177983 | JGI IMG/M metagenome (GOLD analysis project Ga0214917, IMG submission 177983) | Freshwater microbial communities from Lake Lanier, Atlanta, Georgia, United States - LL_1208_BB | ecosystem: Environmental > Aquatic > Freshwater > Lake | place: USA: Georgia | collected...
CGTGACCATGCGACGCTACCCAGCAGCTGGTAACTCAGAACCCGTGTCTCAAGTGAGTGAAAGAACTCTCAAGCATTTAAAAAATCTCAGAGAATCCGATTTTGATGCTGTCAGAAAATATGTATCTCAAAAAGAGATTTCCGAAATATTGATGCGACGAGATGGGATTGTGTCTTACTTTGACCGGCTTATTTCCGAAAAAGGCTATCGCAGCGTGGTTTTAGAAAAACAGAAGAATCCATTAAACTAGAAGGTTCTTCAAACCTTTTATTTTCTCGGAGAGTAGCCTTATGCCTTACACTGTTTCTAAATCAGAACCCATTGAATCTTCTTTAAAAACCATTCTGGTTTCAGGAATTAAAGACGCTGCCAATGTATTATCTCTTTCTCAGGGCCTGCATCGAGAACAGTTTAAGCAAGCCAGAAAGTCCTTGAAAAAAGCACGGGCCGTTCTCTATTTACTGAGAGATTCCATTTCGGAAAGTAAGTTCTCTGAAGAGGAAAAAAACTTAAAAAAACTTTCACGAACTTTTAGAGATGTTCGGGATGCCCATGTTACCGAGGAAGTTTTTATGGCATTCTCGAAAGCGCACCAGAAAGAGCTTACTCAGCAAGAATGGGCAGAAATAATGCAAGTCCTAGTTTCTGAAAGTAAGAAGACAGTAGAAAAAGTTTTTCAAGAACAAAAAAAACTTAAGGATGCGATCGGTCTTTTGAACGCAGCGATGGAAAGAATCCCAGAAATTAAAATTAAAGGAAGTCCTTGGAATTCAATCGAGGAGTGTTTGAGATCTACTTTTTTAGAGTGTTTTGAATATTCAGAGGTCTGCCAGGACACTCATGAAGAAGAATGCTTTGTCGCTTGGAGAAAAGCTGTGAAGTTTCTTCGAGTAGAGCTTGATTTTTTTATTGAAGCTTTAAGCCCTGAAATCAAAAAGTGGAATCAAGAACTCCATACGTTATCCGACACCCTGGGAGAATACCAAGACCTGACTCTCATCGAGAGTCAAATTCAAGATTGTGAACAGAGTATTCAAAGCAAGAAAGCGCTCCATCACCTCGAAAAGCTTCTTCATGAAAGAAAAAAGAATCTTAGAAAAACTGCTCGAAAACTAGGTCGCGAAATCTTCGCTTCTAAGCCAAAAGCCTTTGTTAGGGATTTTTCGCAAAGTACCAAATCTTGGTTTAAAGCCGCCTAAAGTTTGGACAGTCAGCCATAAGAAATCTTAACTGAAGCAGTGTAGCCTTTTAGAATATAAGCCACTCCTACCGGGTTGAGGGGCTGGGTCTGATTTTGCATTCAAACAGCGCACTATGAAGTTTTGGTTGCGGTCCATCCCGCTTTTTTTTGCTGCTTTGTCCTCGCTGGCCGATGAGGACCCTCTTTCCCATCGTAAAAAATTCCTGGAAGCTACACTGCGTGAGACCGGTGTTGGATATCATTCGGATAGACCTACGGCTCCAGTTCATATTCCTGGGCTATCTGGGGCTGCGACCCCTGAAGAAATTGCATTTAATAAGGAGATTCTCAACCACCCTAAAAAATGCCTCTTTCAAGGAGAAAGCTCCGTTGAGGGAGAGGAATGGACCGATACTCAGCGAAAAAAACGTGTGAGCACTTCTGAAGCAAAGACAGAGGATAATTCGAAGGACTTTTTGAAAGCGTGTAAGGAAATAAAACAAGAGTTGGGGCCTCAATCCTGTTCCGTCATAGAAATAGCAGGACACGCTGAAGGGTTTTCCATCGGCCTTGGTGAAGTGTTCGGGTTCAAAGTAGACAAAGGCAAATGGGTTCAGTATCCAAAGGAACCAAAACTTTTTAATGAAATCGTTCAATGTATTCAAGATATCTCTTGGCAAAAAGCTCCCGTAGTTTTTGCAAGTTGCGGCGCGGGAAGTGTAGAGGACTATTTTCCCATTGAGAGCCTTCGAGGAAAAAAGCTCTATTATCCTTCAAAGCAAGAAGCTCAGCAGTTGCTTACAAATATTCTAGGCCGAACTGTGTACTCGGCGTTGGGGGCTGAGAATGTGCAAGATTGGGGTAAACATTGTCGAGATGGGTGGTGCAAGACGGAGCCTGGAAGAGACCCTTTAGCTCTGCCAGAGCCTAAGCTTTTTTGGAACATTCACGGAAAGCGAAAGCAAAATGAAGAGTAGAAACCTTCCCTTCATGTTGGGAGTTCTCCTTTTCCTGGTACGTCCGATCGTTCTTTTTGGAATGGAAAGTGAAAATTCTCTTCCTGCCAGATCTTGCAGAAGTGTTTTAGTACGGTTAGGAGTTTCCGCCTTGAAAAGTGCCACCGTTGTCGGGGGTGTTGCTTTGGGACTCACTGCGGGTAGCGAAATAGTGGGAAACCTCCATGAGACTCCCCACATCGGTCTTTCGATTTATTTGGATTATGAAAACGTCTTAACTTATTTGAGCCCCCACGAAAAAGCACAGTTTGAAAAAGAAAAGAAAAATCCGCTTGTCATTGCAGATATCCTGGTTGAACACTTATTTAGGAAAAGTAATGATACGGTAGAATTTGCGCCTTATTTGAAGCCTCTGATGGCTTCATCCTATTTTGATGAGTCTAGTAGTCCCCCAGATGTTTGTCGGCACAAAGCGCTTGTAATGAAAGCGATTTTAAATCGACTTGGAATTGAGGCTCAATTAAAGACGGGCACTATTTCCTCAGATAGCGGGCGAGGGGAACACGTTTGGCTTTTTATACCGATCATAAATAAAGTTGCGGATCCAATGAACAGGATGTTGGTGGATCCCGAAGAATATGCAGAGCGATTTGAGCCAAACAATCATTGGAATGTGATCCAGTGGGCAAAGCCCCTGGGAATTTTGGGACGATAGGTTTTCTAATTAAGGAAAGAGGTCGTCACACTTTCTTTCCACTTCCACTTCATCTGAAAACACGTGATCGGAGGTGAGAACGAGTTGAGTGTTAAGCTCACACCGATATTCTCGCTCTCCGAATGATTCATCGACTACGGTGATGTAACGAACATGGGCATGAGCCATGCGCACACCAGGATTCTCAGCTACAAAGTAAAGATATTCTTCTCGAAGACGAGGATGGTGTTGAAGAAGTTTTCTGATTTCAGTCACACTCGAATAGCTACGTTGACCTGCATGAGAGAGGGAGCCAAAACAGGACAAAGCTAAAAGCGATAGAAAAAGAAACTGCTTCATGAAAAACCTCAAATTAGTGGGCAGGGGATAACAAAAATTAACGCATTAAGTCAAGGGGTGTTTTTTTGTGGGGGTCGAGGAAAGGTGAACATTTTTTCACGCCATTTTCACGCCACTTTTACAGAGTCATCCAGAAAAGCCATTTAATTTCAATTAGTTAGATGTGCTTACCGGCACATGGTATCCAGATTATTCCGGGCACATGGTATCCAGTTAATAGCCTTGTTCAGGCTGCCTTATCTATACGGAGTCCAAAAGGATCATCATTAGGAGAAAATTTTAGACTCTGCTCATCAAAGTACCCTAAGACGTAGCTCATAAAATGGACCTGCCAGATGCCTGTATCGATTGCTTTTATTCCCACAGGTTGATTGGCAAAGGCTCTTGAGATGTGGACTTTGAATTTTCTTCCGAAACAGATTCTTCCGCAATTAGAAATAAGAATGATTTTATCCACACCTGGGTAAGTGACGTCGGGTAATCCTTGATACGTTCTTTGAGACTTCTTGTAGAGGTCAGCAGGGACCTTCATATCTAAAGCCTGATGAGGTCTTTCAAAGTTGAAGCATTGTTTAAACTCATCAAAGGTTTCTTGCTGCTGCAGATGATTATTTCTAGCAGGACGAGTTGTTTCCAGTTTCAGTGTGCGATGCATTCTTTCATGACGTCCATTTTGTTGTGGGTTTCCGGGCTGAATTCTTTCTAAGCGAATCCCAAGACGAATCCACCAAACAGAGAGTTTAGTAAGATTCCAAAGGCTATTACCAGAAGCGAAAGGAATTCCGTTATCTGAGCGAATAGCAACAGGCAATCCGTACTCTTTGAAAGCTTGCTCAAAAATGGGAAAACAAGGGTTTTCCGCAGTTGACTCTAAAGATTCGCAGACCAGTAAGAAGCGACTTACCTGATCAGATAATGTCAGAGGGTAGCAATAAGCGTGATTACCGAGCTTAAACTCCCCTTTAAAATCAGTGCACCATAAATCATTCGGATCCGTTGGGGTAGAGAGGTAACTCGCTGTAGCTTTGAATTTAGTTCTTGCTCGCTTTTTAGTTACTAGGTCGTGGCGATCTAGAATGCTATGCACTGTGCTGGTCGCAGGAGGTTTGATTGAGGGATATTTATTAATAATGATTTCTCTTATTTTAGGAGCGCCCCAACTGGGTTTATCTGTTTTCAAACGCACGATGAGTTTCTCAACTTCAAAGGGCGTTTGATTGGGATGCCTGTGGGGTGCTCTACTTCTGTTGTAAAGCCCAGTGTTTCCGTCTTGCTGATACCGCTCCCAGATTTTGTAGCCAGTCCTTCGGGTAATTCCAAATTCCCTGCATAGTGGCGCCATTTTCTCACCTGCCAAAAGGCGGCCTATAAACTTCGTTCTTTCATCCATGACACACGTCTCCTTCCAAGGCATAGGTCCCCCTAACTGATGAGTGGTTATGCCTAAAGTGTATACGATGTGCCCGGTATGAAATGGACCCTATGTGCCCGGTAAGTACAAGATGGTCGGGGCGGCGAGACTCGAACTCACGACCCTCTGCTCCCAAAGCAGATGCGCTAGCCAACTGCGCTACGCCCCGATTACGAAGGCCTCTAGTGATACCCAAAGTCTCTTAGCTTGGCAAAGGTTTCTCATGCTTCCAAAGAAGCGGTAAACTAAGGCCCTATGATTCCTGCCACTCGAGACGAAGCCTTACAGCAATTAGAGGGGTTCGTTCCGCTTGCAGCTAGCCATTACTCCCAGGAAAGAAACTTCGATAGAGGTCCCGACCGGCGAAGCAATGTCAGTCTCCTTTCAGCTGCTCTTCAAAAACGACTGATCAGTGAAAAAGAAGTCCTTCTCGCAGTTGCCCAAGCCCATTCCCTTGAAGCTTCGGAGAAATTTGTACAAGAAGTCTTGTGGAGAAGTTACTGGAAGTCTTGGCTTGAATTGCGCTCGAGTGTTTGGAGCAATTACCAGAGTGTTCTGAAAGCTTCGGTCGGTTTCGAATCCGAAGTTTACGAAAAAGCCCTGAAAGCCCAGACTGGCATTCAGTGTTTTGATTATTGGAGAAAAGAGCTTCACGAAACTGGCTATCTCCATAATCACTCTCGAATGTGGTTTGCTTCTATTTGGATTTTTACTTTGAAGCTTCCATGGGAAATGGGAGCCAAGCTCTTTGAAGAAGAACTCTGCGATTTTGATCCTGCTTCCAATACTCTTTCTTGGAGATGGGTTGCTGGCCTTCACACTCCTGGAAAACATTACTTAGCTACTGCAAAAAACATTTCTACTTTTACAGAAGGACGTTTTAGCCCGGAAGGGCAGCTTGCAGAAAATGCTTTGAGTCTTCCTTTTTCAGCTCCTCCTCTCGAGCCTGTTCAGGAAAAATTTGTGCCTTTCTCAGCGCTGCCCTCTCCAGCGGGGCTTCTGGTCCATTCGGAAGATTTTTCTTTGGAAACTCTAGACTGGAAGAGTTTTAGGCCGAGTGCCATTGCAGTACTCAGCCCCAGTATGATTCCTTTTTGGGGACCAAGAAGCTTGCGAGTAGATGCTTATCAGAGGAAAGCTCTTCAAGATGTTCTCGACAGACAAAAAAAAGCTTTTGCTTCACCCGTTGAAGTTCTAACTGATGGAAATCTTGTTGCGAAAATAAAAGACTGGGTTCAAAGAAACTCTCTTCAGGAAATATTCTTAATAAAGCCCTGGCAAGGCTACCTAAAAGATCAATGGTCTTCTGTGGAGAAAACTCTTCAAGCTCAATCTGTAAAATGCAGATACTTGCGTCGAAACTATGATAAAGAGTTTGTAGGTAAAGCGCAGTCTGGCTTTTTTAGCTTTAAGACAGAATTAAAACCCCTTTGGAATCGCTTAAAAGACAGAAATGAAAAGGAATCCCTTTGGGAAGCTATATAAAAAAAATTAAAACCAAGGCATTGAGTCGAGCTTTTTCTGTAGCCAAGCTTGCCGTTTCTGGTTCCGTACAAAGTCAGTGGATCAAATGGCTCGAAAAAGGGGATCCAGAAGACAGTGAGCGCTGGAAATCTTTTTTAAAAGAACAAGCTATCAAAGTGACTGGTGAACTGGGGCAGCTTAAAGGCAGCCTCATGAAAGCTGGCCAAATCTTTTCGATTTACGGAGAAAGACTTCTTCCCAAAGAAGCCAATGATGTTCTGAAAACTTTACAAAATAAATCCTTGGCTCTGGAGTGGTCTCAGGTTCGAGAAGAGTTCCTAAAAGAATTAGGACCCGAGCTTTTTAATGAACTTGAGATTTCAGAAAAGCCCTTGGGAGCAGCTTCCTTGGGACAAGTGCATTTTGCGATTGAAAAGAAAACAGGCAGAAAACTCGCTCTAAAATTAAAGTATCCGGGAGTGGAAGAAGCCATAGAGAGTGATTTGAAAATCCTCAAAACCTTTTTAGGAATGGCCGGACTCATTCCTCGAAATATCGATTTGAGTATCATTTTTGGTGAAGCTAAAAAAATGCTTCAACAAGAAGTGAACTATGCAAGAGAATTTGAGCTTCTAGAAGAGTATAGAAAGCTTCTGGAAGGAGATGCGAGATACGTCGTTCCTAAACCTGTGAGAAAGTATTCGAATCGCAATGTTCTGTGCATGAGCTTTGAGGAAGGGCTCAGTATCGAAGCGCCAGAAGTGGAGTCTCTTTCTCAAGACCGAAAAAATAAACTGGCTTACAATTTTTTTGATCTTTTCATGAGGGAAATTACTGTTTTTGGGAAAGTGCAAACTGATTCCCATTTTGGGAATTATCAGATTCGTCTGGATCCTCAGGGAAATAACGACCAGTGGGTGCTATTTGACTTTGGCGCTTTAAGGGAACTTCCTTCTAGTTTTTTAGAACCGTATTTGGAAATGCTTCGAGCTGCTTTTCGACAAGATGAAAAAGCCACTCACAAAGCTTTGGTCGAGCTGGGACTTCTGGCTTCTTTTGACATGACCCCTTACGCAAAAGAGCTGATTGGTTTGAGTTTTCTGGTGACTGAGCCAGTAAAAGCAGAAGGGGTTTATGATTGGGAAAAAAGTGATTTGCCTGAAAGAGTCATTGTTCGAGCAAAGCCTTATCTTTTTGACCGAAACGTCAGACTTCCCCCGGCAGAAATGATGTCCCTCGATAGAAAAGTAGGGGGAGTCTTTACTTTAATGGTAAAGCTCAAAGCAAAAATTCACACAAAGACTTTAGTCGAAAAATATCTTTTTAATTCTTAGGTTCCACTGTCATTTTGCAAGCTAAGGAATTCGCAATAAAACAATTGCGGTGAGCTTTGTTGTGTAATTCCTGAAGTTTTTCAGCAGAAGGTGTTTCCCCTTTAAATTTAGCTCTGGGGTTTAATCGGATGTGAGTGACTGCGAGTTTTCCTTCTGCATTTTTATCTAAAGTGGCAACTGGCTCGTCTTCGTAGCTTTCGACATGAAGCCGGGATTTTGCAGAAACAGCTAAGAAAGTCAGCATGTGGCAAGAAGCTAGAGTTGCTGCAAGTAGTTCTTCCGGATTGGCGAGTTCTTTTTTGCCTGCATATTCGGGGGCAGAAGAACCTTTCAATTCCAGGCCTCCGGGAAACTTAATCTGATGGGTCCTGTCAAAAGTCTCATAAACAAAATCGTTGCCTGTGTTTTTCCAGTGAAGATGTGCTTTATATTCCGACATAAATTCTCCTTTTGGTACGCACCAATTTACCCGGAAGAGGGAATGGAGTACAGTCTTTCCCTATGACTTGGGTATTAGATGAAAAGATTTTAGAAGAACTATCCCTTTCCGCTCAGCGTAAGGAATGGGCCGAATCCAAAGCTTTTGACGTATTTCACGAAATACAGGAATTTCTCAAAGCGGAACACCAGGAAAAGTCCCGAATCGGTGCTCTGGGCTTTCAGCCCATTTCTGGGACAGAGGGAATTCATGCTTGGATGTTTCCCATCGAAGGACACCCTAAGATTCTGGGATTTAAAAATCCAGTGCAGATTTTAAATTTAAAAGGGCAAATTCTTTTTGAAGGCACTTGGGGAGAAACCCCTCTCAGTCTTGTGAGAGAACAAGAAGAGTTTTTTATTTGGCTCCCTTACCGCCACGGAGGAGCCCTTCCTGAGCATACTTTTAAAACCCGATTAAAAGGGCTGTTTCGCTATTTCAAGAACCGTCACCGAAAGAAAAAATCATGAATCTCCTTTGGGTGCTTTTGCTATTTCTTTTGTTGTCAGGAAGTGCAGTGTTCACTCTAATGGGCCTTCCAGGAAACTGGCTCATTCTTGTTATTTGCCTTTTCTTTAATTTGCACTTTCCTGTTACTTCAGCTCTTTCGATTGGCTGGGGAGTGATGGCGGGAATGTTAGTCCTTGCTATTGTGGGCGAAGTACTTGAGTTTTTCCTGGGAGCTGCAAGTCTTGCCAAAGGGGGCAGTAAACGGGGAGCGTTTTTGGCTCTAGTGGGTTCTATTGTGGGCAGTATTGTTGGAGCAGCGATTTTAAGCATTATTCCTGTATTGGGTACGATGGTCGGGTTGGTACTCGGAGCTGCTTTGGGAGCAATGGCTGGAGCCGTTCTGGGGGAGAGATCGCTAGGAAAAGATGCTGAAGAAAGCTTGCGTCTGGGAAAAGTAGCTTTTTGGGGAAGGCTTTTGGGAAGTATGGGAAAAATCATGATTGCTGGAGCTTTAGTGGCTATTGCCACTCTGGCAGCGCTTATTTAAGGTGTGAACTATGTTTTTACCGATAGGATGTTTTTTTGGTTTGTTATCAGTTGCATTGGGAGCTTTTGGTGCTCACGGATTAAAAAATTACTTCGATGAGTATTCGATGGGGGTTTTTAAGACAGGAGTAGAGTACCAATTTTTTCACTCTCTAGCTCTTTTAGCAGTGGGGATTTTAAGTAAAAGTTCCAATCCCCAGCTCTTGAAATACAGCGGCTGTGCTTTTTCATTCGGAATTTTAGTCTTTTCCGGAAGTCTTTATCTTTTAGCTTTTACTAAAGTAAAGTGGCTAGGAGCCATCACCCCCATTGGGGGAGTGTCTTTTATGGTGGGTTGGATCTTATTGGGAATCGTAAGTTATCAGATGCGATAGGAGAAAGTATGCCAAGTATTGCAATTATTGGAGCGAGTACAGACAAGAATAAATTTGGAAACAAAGCTGTTCGAATTTTTGCTGCAAAAGGATATCAAGTGTATCCGATAAACCCCAAAGAAGCTGTCATTGAAGGGCACAAAGCCTATGCTTCGATTCTGGATGTGCCAGAAGCAAATCTCGATATGATTTCGGTTTATTTACCTTGGTCAGTCACATTTAAGATGGTGAAAGACATTGCCCAGAAAGGGTGTAAAGAATTGTGGCTGAACCCCGGTGCAGAGAGCGAGGAACTTGTAGAAGAGCTTGAGCGCCATGGGCTCAATGTGATTCAAGCTTGTTCGATTGTGGGAGTCGGTTCTTCGCCGAGTGAGGCTTAACTAACCACCAAAAGTAAAGCCGTACCTTTTGGCACTAGTTGGAACATAGGGGCTCGGTGCCGGTGCCGTCGCAAGTAATCGTAGGAGTGAAAGTTCCTGTGTGAGAGAAAGTCGTGCCGTAAGTGACTCCCATCCTTCCGTAACCGCCTCCATTGCCACCCGCAACAGATAGAGTGCCAGGATTGCTGAATGAGCCAGATACATCAAGGAGCAGAGTTCCCCCACTACCGCCACTGCTGCCGCAAGAGGAGTTGCCCCCGTTGGCCGAGATGGTCCCTGCATTAAAGAGTGAAGCTGCAGAAATCTGAATTGCTCCGCCGCCCGCACCTCCTGAGCACGAAGTATAAGAAGAGCCGCCACCACTGCCTAAGTAAAGCTGAGTCCAGAAGTCACTTGCACCATAAACAGTGCCAGTAGAGTTTTCATTGGCTGAACCTAAAGTAGCATAACTTCCCCCGGAGCCATGTCCCCCATTCGC
>Ga0214917_10008451_pt1 | contig 10105 bp, 9 predicted proteins | sample LL_1208_BB_MetaG_FD_177983 | JGI IMG/M metagenome (GOLD analysis project Ga0214917, IMG submission 177983) | Freshwater microbial communities from Lake Lanier, Atlanta, Georgia, United States - LL_1208_BB | ecosystem: Environmental > Aquatic > Freshwater > Lake | place: USA: Georgia | collected...
GGAGTACTTGTGTTATCTCAAATACTGTATAAATGTGGCGGTTATTAACGAGACAGACTCTTTGCAGCAGTACCAGCAAATTCAAGATCTTGCCTCACAGAACTCTATCTCCCTCGACAAGACGGGAACATATGTGTCCATTATATGTATATTCATAGTGGGGGCGCGATTGCTAGCAGCAATTGCTCTCCACTACAACAGGAAAATCATTAGCTGGAATTTATAGTTTAGCCAGATAGGATTCTTTTTTTTGCGATAGGCACATCTGATGGTGGTAGAGAATGTCGATTGTTTGTCGCAACACTGAATCTGCAGTGATTGATGTGAAAGCATCAGTTGCGTGGTCATTGATTCGAAAGCTCAATTTTGTCGATATAATGCCATCTATAGTGAAGAGTTGCTCTTTGTTGATTCCCTTGGGGAGTGGTGGTACAGCTAGTGAACGACCTTCTTCTCCTAAATCGTCTTCGGTGGTTAAGCTCGAAGACATTGAGTATCAAGATATGTCGATAGGGAGCAACTCTGCAGCGAATCCGTTTGCATGCTCTGTTGCTGTCGGATCGTTGCGTCATGTCGTGTACAAGGATGGAGCGGAATTCGTTTTCAGAGTTGTCGAACTTTCAGATATCCTTCGCCAGGTATCGTATGAGTTGATTGAGACGGATGCTACTGTCAATGTGAGCTCGGTCCTTCACACTATCCAATTGCATGAGGTCACCGAGACTGGTCAAACCATGATATCGTGGACAACAGATTTCTCGGGCGATTGTGATCAACATGTGTACAATGATTGCAAGTATAAGAAGCTGGATGCGTTTAGAGATGTTCGTGAAGTATTTAAAACAAAGCGATCGTGAAAACAACGTTCATATTTATCCGTCAAATGAAGAGAGGGATTTTTGTACAGTAGGACGAGTCATAGGGAGCGATAAAGCCTGGTTCTTGTGACAGGTTTGAGTACATCTGTGTATTTGATGGTGTAGGCTTCGACAGTTTAAGGTCGAATTTTTAGAATCGATTCGATTTCGATTTCATCGATGAATTGTGAGAATGTGTTAGAAGTGAAGTCACCAGCCCATGTGGGTGTTTCGATAAGACGCTGGGCTTCGTCCAAAGCTTGTTGGAATTGTTCCTCTGTACTAAGGACACTTAGAGGGTATAACATTCTCCTAAACACGTCAGTTGAATCCTGACCCGGTTCTTTCGCGAGCATCTTGTATACAGCAACAATGAATGCCATCATCCCATAGTGACCGTGCTTGAAAACGAATGACCATAGTTTTTTCAGCCTCGGTGTTCCATCAGAGACAGTTGCGAAATTTATCTCATTTTTCGGATCCACAAAGGCTCTAATGATGATGTTATTCAAATATCCGGCATTAAATGCTTCGTCTTCCTTCTTCAACTCAAGAGGAAGGTCCATAACAGAATTGACAAATCCAAACAATCGTACGAGTTGATTTGCGTGATAAGGATCCCTCACTGTCTCAGCTGGACCGAGTGGTAGATCGTGTATATCTTCGACAACTGTCGCAATAACATTAAACATGTCACGCTTAGTTGGGTATTGAGCTGGAGTTCCTTTTTGTGAATCAGTGCTGGGTGGTTTCCGTCCAAAATACATGACATAATAACAAACGTCAGATATGCCCTGATAGTAATGAAATGGGAATCTATCTCCTCGTTCAGGATAACTAAACTTTCTCCATCTTTCTGTTGATCGCTCTCCTTGCATTGGTCGACCGTCGTAGAACTGATTCATTGAATTTGTGGTACTGCGGTAAACAAAACTATAAACGGCAGAGACTTCTGAGCATGTATCAAAGAGTTGTCGGATTTCAGAGTCAAACTGTTTCTTGAGCGAATTATCTGTTGTGGATTCTTCGAATCGTTTGAGATATTCACGCGTTTGAGAAACAGCTAATGTGGCGACAGGAGTAACACCAACAGATGATTCTTCCTCCGCGGCGGCAATATCATCAGGTGCAACCTTGTTCTGGTTTTCCTCGAGAATAACTTGACTCAAGTAGGCGGCCAGAGGGATACGCGCAGTGTCGCGCAAGATTTGGTCAACACCATGATGGACTAGGCAATCACGGTTAACAAGGTTTTTGTAAAATGTAATAAGTGGTTCTTTTGTTTCATCACCGAAGTCCAAAGACTCAAATCCAAAAGCATCCCATTCAGGCATTTCAATACGATCATGAAATACCGGGCATTTGAGTGAGGGCTTTTTACTATTCGGGATCGAGCCTGGAGCTTCGCATACATCTTCAACTTTGCCACGGTGAAAGGTCTCAACAAATCCATCCGCAATTAATTTGTGAAGTAATTTATTAACCACCGGAGCAAAGGTTTCGAAACCATCAGTTTGAATAGAACGCTTTGACCTTATTGAACTAAAAAAGTTTCCAACTTTATCTTTCAACGGCGAAGAAGATCGCCGAGATGGAGGAGAATCAGATGAGCTTGGTGACGGAGACCGCGACAATGCCGGTGATGATGGTCGACTCATCACCAACTTACAAGAAACACTGAAAAGGTATTCTATATTCCCTTTGAATATCGTTTGCGATTTCCCGAAACAAATATTGAAAGCATCCAATAAGGGTGTTGTATCTCGTGAAACAGATGGGCATAGCTCCACTTTTACACCATCAATCATGTCCCAAGCTTGTGCAATCAACAAATCATAGGTTTCCTGTTCAATCCAGGACTCTTCACGAGTTCTTAGAGACTTCAAATCGTCAATCAGAGAAGAAAGCGAGCGTCCAGCTAGAAGGAATGAAATAAGAATGGTTCGCATGAGTTTGTGGCTAACTGAAAGAGAAGATAGTGGGAGAAAAAATGGAAAAAAGGTATTATAGTCGGATTGAATGTAATGCGATAGTTTCAATGGCAGCGACGAATTTTCTGAAAGAAATTTCTCCCGTCCAAATTATTGCATCGTCTACGATTCTGTTTGCTTCTTCCATAACTTGGGCAAACAGATCGATATATTCTTCTTCGGTGGCCGATCGAGGAGGACGAGTGTAGAGAACACCATCCACACACTCCTGGGTTGGCCCGCCGACAGGAGCTGAAAGTGGTTTAGCTATTCGAGCAGTGCAGTCTTGAACTGAAGAAAGGAATTCAGTATCATCTTCAAATTCCTCACGAAGGACTTTATAGCATCCAACAAAGTATGCCATAAGACCAGTGTGGCCATGCTTGAATATGAGCTTCCATGCTTTTGGAAGGTACTCCTGATTAACAGCGACTCGGACACCATGATGAACTGCTGTTGATGTAATGAAATTCTCCAAAATAGCATTTAAATGATGACCACTACTTGTTCCTGGTTCCTCAGGGGAAGATGCTGTGTTGAAATAGACGTGATGGATTCCCCGGATCAACAACCTGGAAAGGACATTGAAGTAGATAGATTTGAATACTTGATCACCCAAGGGGATGTCATTCACGTCCTCTACAATAGCTGCAATCATATTGTACACGGTGTGTTTTGATGGATAATTTGCGATGCTACCAGATTCGGGATTCTTTCTCCTCAAAAAGAGCATCAAGTAAGCACAATCAGCAGCCATCGACTGGTAAAATTGAAAAGGTATGTGATCGTCCTTAGTAGGGTATGCAAAGCGTTTCCATGAATCGTCATCGCCTGGGATATGTCGTCCAGGTATTAAGGTTGTTCCTCGATGTCGACCAGCCAATGTGTAAACAAGTAAGGCTTCGGAACATGTTTCATAAATGTGGGTGTATTCGGCCTTGAATTGTGTAGTTTGGTCGGGATTTAGACACGCACCATCAGCTGCATCAAGAAATAGTCTTGTGGCCTGTTGGGCTAATATCCCACCACTAACACTCGGTGTGATTCCGGGGAGAGACGCTTCATGACGGATCAAATCTGCCAATAAGTTTCCAATAGGCAACCTATCCATATCTTTGGAAATCTGGTGTAGATTGACATGATAGACACAAGCGGTGTCAACAAGGGAGTTGTAAATTTCCTTAATTGAAGCAATAATTGCATCAACGTCATGAAACGCACCCATGACATCCGGTAAGGGCGGTGGTATGGTATCACCACTCGGGCAAGAAACAGATGCGATGGAACTTTCACCCGACTCGCATAGAGATTTAGGACTCCCATCGGACGTTAACGTGAGCATCCCCGTCGCTTGTAGATGGTCAATCACAATGTTGGAGGGCATCGTACTGTGTTTGGGAGAATGGGCCTTAATATGACCACTTTTCGATGTTGGCGTGAAACCGGCCCCAGCTGTCGGAGGTATCTCACAGGACAAAGCAGACATTTGTCGAACACGTTCTTTCAAATAGTGTTCGTAGAAGGGTTTCCCGAATGTTTCAGAAAGAGCATCAATCAGAATCCTATGATTGACACCGGGAGGAATGCCTGATTGAACAATCTGCACGAGTTTCGAATATTCCTCCTCAGTCACCGTACGATATCCTCGACGGCAAAGTAATTGAGACTCCAAGTTGTCGTTTTCACATATGGGGTCCGTAGTATCCTCCGATCTAACCACATTAAGAGCACGTTTCGCGACATTCGGCGTTGGTGGCAATGCGATAAAAGATGGCTGTGTCTGGATCATGAAACCGTTGGGCCAATCGGTTGACCTCCATCCGAATGATTCACTCAGTTCCGATGAACTTTGCGGCCTGGACCCTAGTGGCTCTGTTACGCTTGCCCACCCGAAAGATGGAAGATAGCATACGGGCAGAATATCAACTATAGTTCGCATGGTAGAACAACTGCTAGTCATGCATACTTGTGTAGATTGGAATGTACATGGAATGTAAAATCTACATGAGTGGCATGTGGCATGTGAACTAAAACAGCACACAAGATAACTAAGAGCACCTCAATAACACCTATAACCCGCGTTTCATGATTGATCCGAGAGAATAGCCTCCATAGAGAGCCGTGCATGATATTCCGCACTTCCGTGCGATGGCGTGAAAAATCACAAGATGAATTACATGAAGTCCCCTAAGCGAATAGAATCTTCGTGCGACTGTTATGAATTGATTCCTATGACCTTCACGAAGCGGGCAACGCACTAGGTATTCAGAGAGCAGTTTTGATTGAAGATATTGTCATTACTCACTATTAGTCACTACCGTACGAGATATACAGAGGCATAAAGCATGGTTCTTGCGATAGATATTAGTTCGGGATTTAGATTTTGTAGGCTTCGACAGATTAAGGCCGAACTTCTAGAATCGATTCAAGTTCAACTTCATCAATGAACTCCGAGAAAGTGAGGGGCGGCGAGTCACGAGACTGTACGCTCGTTGCTAGGAGATCATTAGATATGCGGATTGCTTTCTCGAATTCCCCTTTAGAATCCAGAGCAGTTAGTGGGGTTATAATTTTGTTCACCAAGTCAGGGGCTCCAATCTCTCGCTGTGCAATTATTCTCTCTGCAGCAGCAATGAATGCCAACATTCCATAGTGACCATGCTTGAATACAAATGACCACAATTTCTTCAACATAGGTGTACCATCAGGCGGCAAAGCTTTGAAGTTGATAGATTCCTTTTGATCGATGAATGATCTTATAATCATACTACTGAGTAACTGACCTCTCGATATTCCGAAAGATTCTGAGCCTGCCACAGGCTCATCGGGTGCTCTGAATAAAACTTGTGCGACATCTTCATAGTATGGATCACGAACTGTTACGGCGGGGCCAAGAGGTAGATCATGAATATCTTCAACAACTGTTGCGATGACATTAAACATGTCGCTCTTACTTGGGTAGTGTGCCCTTGTCCCTTTAGACGACAAACCAGGAGGAGACGGTATCCGTTCAAATATCATCACATGATAACAAACATCAGCGATTCCTTGATAGTAATGAAAAGGAAATCGATCTTGGGTTCTCGGATAACTAAACTTTCTCCATCTTCCTCCTGAGTTATGCCCATACATGGGTCGACCGAAATAGAAAGCATTCATCGGACTAGCGGTATTGCGTGCGATAAAACTATAAACAGCGGCTACTTCAGAGCAAGTATCAAACAGTTGTCGAATTTCTGAATCAAATTGATTCACAATCGATATGTCGCTAACAGTTCCTTGAAATGATTTCGTGTATTCTCGTGTGTATTCCTCCGTCGGTTCCATGCCTGCGCCAGCGGCCGCGGCAGCGGCTGCAAATGATTCATCATGAGCACCGATATCAGCATACGACTTCTCTTGATTTTCCTCACTGATCAATTTCTTCAAGTATTCAGCAACACCTATTCGCTTGTGGTCACGTAGTATTTGATCAATTCCATTATGGACAATACAATCACGGTTTACGAGATTGGCATAAACCTGTAATAGAGATAGTTTACGATCATCACCGAAATCTAAATCTTCGAAACCAAAACGATCTAAATCATGCAAATCAACCCGATCATGAATTACAGGGCACCTCATTACTGGTTTCAGAGTCTTTGGAATAGCCGTTGGAGCTATACACACATCTTCGACTTGGGTATGATGAAAAACATTCACAAATCCATCCTTGATCAATTTATGTAATAAATTGAAATCTTCCTCCGGGGGAGTATCAGGTTGGATAGGTGAATGCGATTTGCGAGATTTAAATAGTCCCAATATGCTCTTCGACTTAACATCGGAAGGAGAAGAATCCACCAGTTTTGATAAAGTCGGTGGTGATGAGTTACTAATACCCAATTCACATGACTTTTGAAATAAAACCTCAATATTTCTCTTTAATCCCGATTGAAGTTTACCAAAACATGTATTAAACGCATCCACAAGGGTCGTTGTATCCCTTGAAACCGTCTTACATGCTTCATCTCTTTCACTCTTAACACTATCAATCATATCCCAAGCTTCTGCAACAAAGGCCCGATAAGTCTTCTCATCAATCCACGGCTGTTCAACTCTGAGAGTCTTCAACTCATTAATTAGAGAAGACGCTCGTGCAACAGGTATAACGAGGCATGGATAAAACAGAATTATTCTCATATGATACCAACTAGGGCAAAAATGTTTAGATCCGAAAGACACATCAGAACAAGTAGCATTTCCCAAGGGAGAGAGGGATGGTTCGGAAGGCTTACATAGTGAGAGAACCGAATATTCATCACGGTACCGGTGAACCGTTCGCGCTTTGTGCTATCAGGTTCAAAAGAGAGCGTAACGTGGTCCATTATTACTTCATTCTGGTAAATGCCCCGGATATATCGTTGACATCACAGGACTCATGAGATTTCAGCGATTAAACTTCTGGGTGGAACAGCATCCTCAATGGAATCAATATGGCTTCAATAGATATATAAACCACGAAGATTGGTACCCGGGTGCGTTATTTTTACATTCCATGCCGTCGGTTTTTTGGAGAGAGGAGTACGTGGGGACTTACGTCTATCTTAATGTTGTAGCAAAACTTGCTGATGTGGTTTCTTATCCCGCATGTTCGACATATATGTCGTTTGCTCTCTCCCGTAAAACTCTCCACAGCATCTTATCTCCTGATTGATCGCTGAAAGTCTCTGAATCATTCAGGTCTGACAGGTAATTACCCTGTTGATATCTTAAGGTGTCTACTTCCAACTCAAGTGGATGAAAAGACATGATCATCTACTTTATTGAAGCCTCGGCAAAATGCGATGTCATTCCTTGCAATTACTGACTATAATTCTTCTTCGATCCTGAAGTTCGTATCCATTAAGTTTATTAAGAGCGACTTGGGACTTGTGATCATCTACAAACTCAACAAAAGCCATTCCTCTTCCTTGAATAAGTCTAACCTCCACAAACCCAGCATAAACATTGAATAATCTCTCAATTTCGGATATACCGATGCTGGCGGGCAAGTTCTCGACCAGTAGAATTCGATTCGGAGGGCTATAAGTCCTAACAGAGCTAACGACAGTGGTTGTGGAATGCGCGTCTGCTCGCTGATTCGAGAAAAAGGAGTCCATTACAGGCAATGCTTTAGTCCGCTTTGCTTCAACAGATTTAGAGGGTTCAGCTAGCCGACGTTTTATCTGGAATCCTTTCCGAATTAGTGTCTGATGGCTCTCATTCCGGGAGAAAGCAATATCGAGGCGCCTCCCATGAAATAAGTGACCATTAAGGGAGTCAAGCGCTCGCTTGCTCGCTTCAGAAGATTCAAATATGATCCATGCTTGACCTTTCCTTCGTATTCCACCCATCGCTACAACTGTGCAATATCCGAAAGGTTTAAATAGAGCCCCCAGTTCCTCCTTCAACTTCTCGATTTTCATGCGCTCATTCAGATTTCTCACGTAGAGAGTCTCGATTTGAGGATTTTGATTTGTGTTATCCATTCGGCGAAAAGAACACCGACAAAATTTTAAAAATGGAGCGCTTGTCCGACGAATCGCCATTCTTTCGTTGTCGACATCCGGCGTACCAGAATGAATGGTTCGTGGACGAGTCTGGTATATATGAAACGCTAGCAGGGGCGCTTATCAAAGCTGATTGCACACTTCCAGGCAGTGAATATGGGTTAATCAAGCAGATGAAGGTTACAAGTCATAGAATATTATTAATTCTCGAAAATGATTGCTTGGCTATCCGTTTGGACGAGATTGACAAAGTCGAAATCCGGAAGAAGTTTTTATCGACCAACAGGCTCGGATGTACATTCACTAACTGTCATTTTAACCTTTCGTTGAAGATTAAGGATGACGAAATTTTGAATACTGTTTACCAGACACTGTCAAGGTTGATTTCTCGGCAGCCTTGGCTTTCCACGGGCGGATATTTAGAGAAGGCATCCGTTGGGGGGATTTCAAAAATATCCGCGTCAGTGACTGAGAGCTCAGCCCGCGCCCTCTCGTGTACAGACACGGGTTTGGTTGATTTGATGTCGTTGAAGAAATTCGCGAATGAGTTGAAGGAGACTATTGATAAGTTGCGCTCTTCATCTGACGACTCGGAGAAAGCGGCCTATCGTGACCTCATGAACGAATATGGTCTTAGTGCTGATCCTTCTCAGATGTCTCATTCAACGACCGAGTCAAAAATTGAGTCGATGATTAATCAAGCAGTCACAGCGAGTCCCGCAGGCATTATGTTTGCGCACGACTTGTTTTGTCTTGTGAACCGGGGTCTGAAATTGGAAGCTGTTCTGACTCCGAGAGAGTTTATGGACATAATAACTAATCTTCCAAAGGACTCATCAATCGGCGTCATGAATGTAGATAATTACACTTTGGTATACAGTAGAGGAAAATTTCATATTGAAAGAATCGAGGAAGTGATTGGGAAACTTGGAGATTTTTTCCGTGTTGACGAATTTGCGAAAACTTTGAAAATCGCAGATCTACGTCTTGTCCAATCTCTACTGACTCGGATCGAAATGGATACCGGTCAGATTTGCCGCGACAATGGAGGAGAGTATGGCGATTTAGTCTTCTATAAGAACACGTATTTTAGATAGTCGAATGGGGATAGTGCATGTTTCGCGTTGTTTGTTGTCTAGGAATGCATGCGCCGCAATTGGATGTTAGTAGCTCCTCGTCCGAGGAAGATGAATGGGAAACAGTTCCGCGGTATCGGGGGAAGCTTTCGCATACACACAATACTTCAGACGGAACGGTTTCGAATACAGTACAGGAGAAAGTAGAAGATGGAGTCTTGGGAAATTTCATGGCGAGGTTAAATGCAGTGAAAGATAAATTGGCTGATATATTAGACACAGAGGGGTTTTGGGAGCGGTATAGAGGAACGATGAGGGGGTGTAACTGGATTGCTGCATATGGCATCGGGTCGTTCTCCGAATCGAAAGCATCTCTGTATCAATTTTCCTTGTTGTTGTTGCTTATCGAAAAACTTGGTGTAGAAAAACACACCGTCGAGTTTCATGAGCCTCAACTGTGCTCTCTAGATATAGCAGTGCTTGAGCAATTGGGGTTGCTGGTGAATCCACTGAACGTTACACGGAACAAGTCTTTGCATATGCTCTGCTTCATGCCGCATTGTGACCGAATCGTCTATGAGCAAATTATATATCAATTGGTTGAGGGAGATTGCGAATTCACTCTTGTATCCAACTTACTTACGAGTTATGAGAGGGAGTTTGAAACT
>Ga0214917_10008452_pt1 | contig 10105 bp, 7 predicted proteins | sample LL_1208_BB_MetaG_FD_177983 | JGI IMG/M metagenome (GOLD analysis project Ga0214917, IMG submission 177983) | Freshwater microbial communities from Lake Lanier, Atlanta, Georgia, United States - LL_1208_BB | ecosystem: Environmental > Aquatic > Freshwater > Lake | place: USA: Georgia | collected...
CATCATGACCATCTGCCGTCCTTCCAGTTTGGGAAACTGCTCAACCACAATCAAGTCAGCAAGTTCATCCCGAATTCTTTGCAATAGCGCCATACCGATTTCTTGGTGGGTAATCTCCCTACCCCTGAATCGCAATGTGATTTTGCATTTGTCGCCATCATCCAAAAACCGTTTGATGTTGCGCAACTTGATGTTGTAGTCACCATCATCAGTGCCAGGACGGAATTTGATTTCCTTGACCTCGATCACTTTTTGCTTGGACTTGGCTTCTGCAGCCTTTTTCTGTTCCTGGTACTTGAATTTGCCGTAATCCATCAACCTGCAAACCGGTGGAACCGCGGTGGGTGAAATCTCCACCAAATCCACATCTAGCTCGCCAGCCATTCGCAATGCTTCAGCAAGACTCAGAATGCCTATGGCTTCGTTGTTCGGGCCGCTAACGCGGACTTCGGGAGCCATGATTTCCCGGTTAAGGCGGTGTTTGCGTTCCTCGCGTTGACGGCGATCGCGAAATTCAGTAGCGATGGTTCAATCCTTCAAAAAGTCGCTGAGTAATCAGCAGAAAACACCGCGCAATGAGGCTCAAGGCAATAACAAAATGTCATTGTTTGGAGGCGATATCGGAGGCTAACTTTTGGGAGAAAGCTTCGAGTGTCATGACACCGAGATCGATATTGCCCCGGGCGCGCACTGCGACGGTACCTGCTGCCATTTCCTTGTCACCCATGACTAGGATGTAAGGCAGCTTTTGCAATGAATGCTCGCGTATTTTATACGTAATTTTCTCGTTCCTCAGATCCTTGGTCACCCTAAACCCTTGATTTTTCAGCTTTTTGACCACATCCAAGGCATATTCAGCCTGTGCATCGGTGATATTGAGCACGACCACCTGCTCAGGAGCAAGCCAAACAGGCAGTGCACCAGCATGTTGCTCAATCAAAATACCAATGAATCGCTCAAGACTTCCAACGATGGCTCGATGCAGCATGACCGGACGATGTCGCGCACCGTCTTCGCCCACATATTCCGCGCCCAGTCGCTCTGGCATGGAAAAGTCCACCTGTATGGTTCCACATTGCCATTGACGGCCGATAGCATCCTTCAAGGTGTATTCAATTTTAGGACCGTAAAAAGCGCCGTCACCGGGCGAAATGATGAAGTCGCAACCAGATGCTTTTAAGCTATGCATCAGCGCATCTTCCGCCCTGTCCCAGCTTTCGTCAGAACCTATGCGTTGAGCTGGGCGCGTGGCAATTTTGTAAATGATATCGACGAAGCCGAAATCTTTATAAACCTTTTGCAGTAACGAAGTGTACGCAACGCATTCATCCAATATTTGCTCTTCACTACAAAAAATATGTCCATCGTCCTGCGTAAAACCACGTACACGCATGATGCCGTGCAATCCGCCGGTAGGTTCGTTACGGTGACATTGACCGAATTCGCCGTAACGCAAAGGCAATTCGCGATAGCTTTTGATCCCTTGGTTGAAAATCAGAATATGTCCAGGGCAATTCATGGGCTTGAGTGCGTAATCACGTTTTTCCGACTCGGTAGTGAACATGTTTTCACGGTACTTGTCCCAGTGACCTGTTTTCTCCCACAAAGTTTTGTCTAAGATTTGAGGCGCTTTGACCTCCAGGTACCCGTTGTCACGGTAAACCTGGCGCATGTACTGCTCCACCATCTGCCACAAAGTCCATCCGTTCGGATGCCAGAACACCAGTCCAGGTGCATGGTCGTCGATATGGAACAAATCGAGTTCACGACCCAGCTTGCGGTGGTCGCGTTTTTCAGCTTCTTCTAATTGCGTCAAATACAGTTGTAAGTCTTCTTTGCTTGCCCAGGCGGTTCCATATATGCGTTGCAGCATTTCGTTTTTGCTGTCGCCACGCCAGTAAGCACCCGCGACTTTCATCAACTTAAAGTGTTTGAGCTTTCCTGTGCTTGGTACATGCGGGCCGCGGCACAAGTCCTCAAACTCTCCTTCCCTGTAAAGACTGACATCTTCACCAGCGGGAATGCTGCCAACGATCTCTGCTTTGTAATGCTCGCCTAAGGATTCAAAATAAGAAACAGCTTCGTCACGCGGTAACACACGACGAATTACCTGTTCATCCTTTGCCGCAAGTTCGGACATTCTTTTTTCAATGGCCACCAAATCTTCCGGCGTGAAAGGCCGCTCAAACGAAAAATCATAGTAAAAACCATTTTCAATGACAGGACCAATGGTGACCTGTGCTTGTGGAAACAAGGATTTCACCGCATAAGCCAATAAGTGCGCAGTTGAGTGGCGTATCAACTCAAGACCCTCGGCGTCCTTGGCTGTTACTATGGAAACAGTCGTATCTTGTGAAATGCTGAAACTTGCATCAACAAGAAGGCCGTTAACTTTTCCACCTAATGTGGCTTTAGCTAATCCAGCACCTATGGATGCGGCCAGTTCGGCTACTGTGACGGGGCCAGGGAATTCACGCAAAGAACCGTCAGGTAATGTGATTTGAACCATGTGTCTGAAATTAAAAAAGCGCGGAAATAAACCGCGCTGAATGGCTGGAGTATCAACAAGTTATTGATTTTCCCATAAAAAAGCCCGGTCACGACCGGGCATTACAAAGCAGCGAATTTCAATGGAATTGTTCTTCTTCTGTTGATCCTGTCAGTGCTTTGACGCTAGATGATCCACCTTGAATAACAGTGGTGACATCGTCAAAATAACCAGCACCCACCTCCTGCTGATGCGATACAAAGGTATAGCCTTGATCTCTGGCCGCAAACTCAGGTTCTTGAACCATATTCACATAATGTTTCATACCTTCACCATTTGCATAAGCGTGAGCAAATTGGAAAGTATTAAACCAATTGATATGAATGCCTGCCAAGGTAATGAACTGGTACTTGTAACCCAGCGAGGATAAATCTTCCTGGAACGAGGCGATCTGCTTATCATTCAAATTCTTCTTCCAATTGAATGAGGGTGAGCAGTTATAAGAAAGCAGTTTGCCCGGGCAAGCAGCATGAACAGCCTGGGCAAATTCGCGCGCAAACCCAATATCGGGAACGCCAGTCTCACACCAGACCAAATCAGCGTAAGGGGCATATGCCACACCACGGCTAATGGCTTGCTCTAAACCGTTTTTAACACGGTAAAAACCTTCTTGCGTGCGTTCACCGGTCAAAAATGGCTTGTCATTAGCATCATGGTCTGAAGTGATCAGATTGGCGGCTTCCGCGTCGGTGCGGGCCAGAACAATGGTAGGCACACCCATGACATCTGCAGCGAATCGTGCAGAAATCAATTTCTCACAAGCTTCATGCGTAGGTACAAGAACCTTGCCGCCCATATGTCCGCATTTCTTAACAGCTGCCAGTTGGTCTTCAAAATGCACCCCTGCAGCACCAGAAGCAATCATGTTTTTCATCAACTCGAAAGCGTTCAATACGCCACCGAAACCTGCTTCTGCATCAGCCACAATCGGCAGGAAATAGTCGATGAAATCTTTGTGACCAAGTTCGATACCACGACCCCATTGAATTTCATCAGCACGCTTGAATGTGTTGTTGATACGGCGAACCATTGTCGGCACAGAATCATAGGCATACAAAGATTGGTCGGGATACATCGTCTCTGAAGTATTTCCATCTGCTGCTACTTGCCACCCAGACAGATAGACAGCTTCTAAGCCGGCTTTAGCTTGTTGCATGGCTTGACCGGCACTGATCGCTCCAAAGGCATTGACATAACCTTTCTTAGAACCGCCATTGATTTTGTCCCACAGCTTTTCAGCTCCGCGCTTTGCAAGCGTGTGTTCAATGTGCATACTTCCACGTAAACGCACCACGTCGGCTGCGGAATATCCACGCTTGACGCCTTTCCAACGTGTGTTATTTGCCCAGTCTTTTTCGATGGCTTCGATTTGCTGTTGCCGGTTAAGTAGGGTTTTTGTCATTTTTAGCTCCAATGTGATGAAAATTGAACGACTCTTCCTTTAACAAGGATGAATATGGGGTGTATTCTAAGTCTTATATAAGATATTTTTTCAATCTTGTGTCTTATATATGAATAAATTAAAATACATATGAATCAATACTTTATATATTAAATATCATATTATAAAAAAATAATTTGTATTATAAGATGATAAATAAAAAATTAATTTCAATAATTTCATTATGTAGAAAGGATTTTCATCCAATAAGTTCAATTAGCAGATTTTTCTCAAGCTATGGAGCGAATAGAAAAATTGCCAAGACAAAAATCAATAAAAAATGAATTTCAGAGGAGAAAAAGTGATTTTTGTTATGAAATAAACAATTTCTACCTTAGGATATAGGTAGCCGACAAAAGCAAAAAAACTTGGCGGCTTTTCAATCACTTTTAGAAGGAAAATGAAAATGGCAACTGCAAAAAAAGCGGCTAAAAAAACCGCTGTTAAAAAAACTCCTGCAAAAAAAGCACCCGCAAAAAAAGCGGTAGTCAAAAAACCAGCAGCGAAAAAAGCACCTGCTAAAAAAGCAGTAGCGAAAAAAGCACCTGCAAAGAAAGCGGCAGCCAAAAAAACTGCAGCGAAAAAAGCACCTGCTAAAAAAGTAACAGCCAAAAAGGCGCCTGCTAAAAAGCGCACTCCCAATGCTGCGTTCATGAAACCACTGACACCAAGCAGTGCGTTAGCTGCGGTGATTGGATCAAGTCCGTTGCCACGCACAGAAGTCGTGAGCAAATTGTGGACATACATCAAAAAGCACAGTCTGCAAGACAAAGTCAACAAGCGCAACATCAACGCTGATGACAAATTAAAGGCTGTTTTCGGAAAAGCTCAAGTAACAATGTTCGAGTTAGCCAGCTTAATTGGCAAACACTTGCACTGAAAATACACAACTGCTTGCTTAAAAGGGCCGCTTTTGCGGCTCTTTTTATTTAAACAACTGCATTAGAAATTTTGGTTGTCGAAGTGAATGTAAATTCACCTGGCGCACGGATAGGGTCAACGTTCACTGAGATAACAGCGCCTGGAAGAAACTTTCCCTCAAGCAATAACTTTGACAAAGGATTTTCAATACGTTGTTGTATGGCCCTTTTGAGCGGACGGGCACCAAAAACAGGATCAAAACCTACTTTTGCAAGTTCAAGTAATGCAGCATTAGAAACATTTAAGTCGAGGTCAATTCTCGCCAATCGATCACTTAAAGCTCGCAACTGTATGCCTGCTATTTTCTCAATATGTTGAGCATTCAAGGAATGAAAAACTACTGTTTCATCAATTCGATTTAGAAATTCTGGACGGAAATGATTTTTCAATTCATCAAATACGGCTTCTTTGATTTCCAGTGAATCCTGACCAACCATTGATTGGATGATCTTGGATCCTATGTTTGAAGTCATCACAATAACTGTATTTTTAAAATCAACAGTTCTACCTTGACCATCTGTCAATCGACCATCATCGAGCACTTGTAAAAGAATATTGAAAACATCAGGATGTGCTTTTTCAATTTCATCCATCAGAATGACTGAATAGGGTTTGCGACGAACTAACTCAGTTAAGTACCCTCCTTCGTCGTAGCCCACATACCCGGGGGGAGCACCAATCAATTTACTTACGGAGTGTTTCTCCATGAATTCACTCATGTCTATGCGAATCAAGTGGTCCTCGCTATCAAAAAGAAAACCCGCTAATGATTTGCACAGCTCGGTCTTACCAACACCAGTAGGACCTAAAAATAAAAAAGAACCAGTTGGACGCGATGGATCACTTAAACCAGCCCTTGATCGCCGAATGGCATTTGCGACGGCTTGGATCGCCTCGTCTTGGCCAATCACTGTTTCATGCAGGCTATTTTCCATTTGCAGCAATTTATCTTTTTCACCCTGCATCAATTTCGACACAGGAATACCTGTTGCACGGGCTACAACTTCGGCAATTTCCTCTGCACCGACTTGTGTTCTTAGCAAGCGCGTTGTTTGAACTGCTTTTGCGGGGTTTTGCTCATACGCATTTGCTTCTTTGAATTTTTTTTCTAATTCAGGCAACTTGCCGTATTGAAGTTCAGCAACCTTATTGAAATTACCTTGTCGTTTAAATTCTTCCATTTGCATTTTGCATCGCTCAATTTCTTCTTTAAGCAAAGCGCCACCTTGTGCTTGAGCCTTTTCAGATTTCCAGATTTCTTCTAAATCTGCATATTCAAGTTGCAACTTAACAATTTCATCTTCGATGATTGCCATACGTTTTTGAGAGGCCTCATCTTGCTCCTTACGCACAGCCTCACGTTCAATTTTGAGTTGAATCAATCGTCGATCAAGCTTATCCATTACCTCAGGTTTTGAATCTATTTCAATTTTTATTTTGGCCGCGGCTTCATCAATCAAATCAATGGCTTTATCCGGTAGAAATCGATCTGTAATGTATCTGTGAGAAAGCTCTGCAGCAGCAACAATTGCAGGATCTGTGATTTCCACACCGTGATGAATTTCATATTTTTCCTGTAACCCCCGCAAAATTGCGATGGTTGCTTCCACTGTTGGTTCACCCACAATGATTTTTTGAAATCGCCTCTCTAAAGCAGCATCTTTTTCAATGTATTTCCTGTATTCATCTAAAGTCGTTGCTCCGACGCAGTGCAATTCTCCTCTTGCCAGAGCAGGCTTGAGCATATTCCCCGCATCCATCGCACCTTCAGCTTTTCCTGCGCCCACCATGGTGTGCAATTCATCAATAAAAACGATTGAATTTCCTTGATCTTTCGCCAATTCATTCAAAACATTCTTTAATCTTTCTTCAAATTCGCCTCTAAATTTTGCACCTGCCAATAAAGAGGCCATATCCAAGGATAAAACTCGCTTACCTTTTAAGGAATCAGGAACTTCGCCAGCAACAATACGCTGCGCAAGTCCTTCAACAATTGCGGTCTTACCTACGCCTGGCTCACCGATCAATACAGGATTATTTTTACTTCTACGTTGAAGTACTTGAATAGCGCGACGAATTTCATCATCTCTTCCAATGACTGGGTCAAGTTTTCCCTGCCGTGCGCGCTCGGTTAAATCCAAGCAATATTTTTTTAAAGTTTCTCTTTGAGACTCAGGATCAGCACTTTTGACTGACTCCCCTCCTCTGACAGCCTCTATGGCAGCTAGTAATGTTTGTTTATTTAAACCATGCGATCTGGCTTTATTTGCTAGTTCTATTTTTGAATCAGCCAGCACTAGAAAAAATAACTCACTGGCTACGTACTGATCTCCACGCTTAAGTGCATCTTTTTCTGCCGCTTGCAATATAGTCACCAGTTCTCGGCTTACTTGGACTTGTTCCTGCCCGTGAACAGTGGAAAGTTTACCCATCGCTTCTTCGCTGTCACGGAGTAATGCATTGATATTGACACCAGCTCGCATTAACAGCGCCCGCGGTCCATCGTCTTGTTTAAGCATAGCGACGACCAAATGACAGACTTCTATGTAGCCATGGTCAGCACCAAGCGCCAAAGTTTGTGCATCTGATAAAGCTTCTTGGAATTTGGTTGTTAACTTGTCTAGCCGCATACGTACCTCATTTTCAGTTCTAAGAGCTATTTGCGGCAGTTAAACCATTTTTCAATATCAATCTAAAGGTTTAGAAGGACTGTGCGCCGCATTGTTTGACAATATGCCCCATCGGCTCAAAGCATGGTCATCACTGACTCGAGCATCTACCCAACTATGCCCGTGAGGGGTAAGTTCCTTTTTCCAAAAAGGCGCATGTGTTTTTAAGTAGTCCATTAAAAATTCACAAGCTTGGAAACTTTGTCCTCTATGAGCAGAGGCAACTGCTACCAATACGATTTGATCAAGTGGCTTCAATAATCCAACCCTGTGAATAATTGTCGCCCCTATAAGTTCAAAACGAAGTTTAGCCTCCTCCACCATGTGATGAATAGACGCTTCAGTCATACCTGGATAGTGTTCCAATTCGAGCGTGGAAACAGTGTCTCCCTGATTTCGATCCCTCACAGTCCCGATGAAACTGCAAACAGCGCCCACCTCTTTATTATCAAGACGCAATTTCTCAATTTCTTGACTTAGATCAAAATCGTGAGTTTGAATGGCGATTTTTAAATACATATTTATCCACCCGTCACAGGAGGGAAAAAAGCTACCTCGGCATTTTCTTTCAATAACAAATCACCATCACAAACAACTTGGTTCATTGCCATTCGTATAGCCTTACCTTGAGAGAGTGCAGCACGGTAATTGTCTCCTTTAGAAATCAATTCATCGCGTAACCCATTTAAATCTAAGCATGATGTCTCGACTTCTTCACTGGAAATTCCAATTTGTTCACGCACTGAAGCAAAATAACGAATGTTGATTTTCATGACATCCAATTTGTAAAGGGAATGAAATTAACTTCATCGCCCGGATTAATGACTTTGCCAGGCGGGTTGTCCACCACGCCATCCGCCCAAACCACAGATGTCAAAACACCTGAACTTTGATTTTCAAATACATCCAATCCGCCGCGTTCATTTCGCTTTACACGCAAAAATTCTCTTCGTTTATCCGCTTTAGACCAAGCAAAATCAGCCCTCATGGGAAAGGAGGATAAATGAGTTCCATTTGCGCCTTGCAACTTCAAAATAAATGGTTTTGCTAACAGTAGAAAAGTAATATAACTAGAGACTGGATTACCAGGCAAGCCTATAAAGTGAGTCAGTTTGGTTGGATGAATGATTTGACCGTACGCAAATGGCTTACCAGGTTTGATAGCCAATGACCAAAGATTGAGTTGACCCAGCGATTGAACAGCAGGCTTGACGTGGTCCTCCTCTCCCACAGATACACCCCCGCTAGTAAGAATGAGATCATGACTGTATGCAGCGATTGAAAAAGCTTTTGTAGTTTCTGTCAAATCATCAGGTAGTATGCCGTAGTCAGACACATCACACCCCAAACGAATTAGCAAGGCCTTAAGAAAGAATCTGTTGGAGTTATAAATTGCTCCTGGTTTCATATTCTCAGGTTCAATCTCACCGGGCATAACCAATTCATCACCCGTTGAAAAAAGTGCGACTTTAGGTCGGACAGTTACTTTAATTTTTGCTAAACCAATACTTGCCGCCAATCCAATGGCCGAGGGATGAAGTCTTTGACCTCGAGAAAGAATTTTAGAATTCAATGAAATATCTTCGCCTTTGTGACGAACACATTGACCCGCTTTAGGTTGCGCATGTATTTGAATGTGTCCGTTTTCTAATATTTCACATTCCTCTTGCATCACTACAGTATCCGCCCCCCGAGGCATTGGTGCACCTGTAAAAATCCTGTCTGCTTGACCCGGTGTTAGATTGACAGGCGAAGTTCCAGCAGGAATTCGATTGCCTATTTTTAAAATGCCACCACTCTTTAAAAAATCTGAATGCTTAAAAGCATAACCATCCATGGCCGAGTTATCGAAAGCAGGTACTTCTATTTTGGAATAAATATCCTCGGCCAAGACTCTATGGTCAGCATCAAAAATAGAAACCACTTCATCAGCAGGCAAGCTTGCGGAAAAGCCAAGCAGTAACTCTAATGCGTCATCGAGTGGAAGAAGTGCTTGCTTGTTCATGATGTATGGGGTTTTACAACTAATGAAAAGATAGTATTAGTGACAGTTAGTCTCAATGTAATTCTTAATCAAATTGATATCTGGCGGTAAAACTGTGTATCTCAAATCAAGCTTTGTAAGATCTTTGAATTTGGCTGGTATTTCAGGCAATTGGTGAATGGCTTCGTAAATTGTTTCAGAGAATTTAATTGGCAATGCAGTTTCTAAAACTACCATAGGTTCATTAGGTATCAAATAAGAACGAGCAACGTTCACACCATCAGCAGTATGTGGATCAATGATTCTTCCATAGCTTGAGTAGACTTGGTTAATGCAATCTAGTCTATTTTGATGAGAACTCTTACCACTTACAAAGCCATATTTTTCTTTAATATGCTTGAAATCCGGCTGGGCTTCAAGCGAAAACTCGCCTCGCTCTCTCAATTGAGTTGAGAATAAATCGTTGGTCAATGGTGTGTCACGATTTAAAAAATCAAATATAAAACGCTCAAAGTTGCTTGCCTTGGAAATATCCATAGAGG
>Ga0214917_10008453_pt1 | contig 10105 bp, 8 predicted proteins | sample LL_1208_BB_MetaG_FD_177983 | JGI IMG/M metagenome (GOLD analysis project Ga0214917, IMG submission 177983) | Freshwater microbial communities from Lake Lanier, Atlanta, Georgia, United States - LL_1208_BB | ecosystem: Environmental > Aquatic > Freshwater > Lake | place: USA: Georgia | collected...
CGTGCCATCCGCATGAGGCGCTCGGCACCGGGGCGGATGCTGATCTTGTTGTCCAAGACGCGCTTGATGGAGTTTTGCTGGAGCCCGCCCAGCGCGGCGACCCGCTTGCGGAGGCTCTCCTCGACTGGCATGGTGCCGCGCATGGCGGCCGAGGTCATTTCGCGGATCGGCCCCGGATTCGGCAGCAAGCCGGCCAGTTCGTCGATGCACTCGTTCTTGATCAGAGTGCCATCCATGTCAAGGACCAGCAGGCGGTAATCACCGATGCGGCGATCTCCCGGAACCAGCACCCAGTCGAATTTCGCCGGTGCGCCCGACTTCAGCGCAGATGCGATGTCGCCGTCAGTCCGAACCCCAAGCAGGCGGTGACCGAGCGGGCCGATGCGCTCGATCTTCTCAGCGGCTAGGGCTTTTGCGCATGATTTAAGCCATTTTTCTGGCGCATTCGGGCAGAACAGAAACAGGCGATCCGGGCTGTTCACAGCGGTTCCGTCGGGGTTGGGGCTAAGGGCTCCTATTGTGCCAACTCGTGAGCCAGCCGAGCCAGCGACTGATGATCGGTCTTGCCGGTGTCCAACACCGGCAGCGCATCGAGGTGCACGATCAAACGCGGAATCGCCAACTCGCGGATGCCCAGCGCGTGCGCCGATTCGGCAAGCTGATGGCGTTGTAGGCCGACGGCAGTGGTGAACAACACGATACGCTCGCCGCGTTCGGGGTCTGGAGCGCAGGCGGCGGCGTGTTGGTGTGCGGGGGAGGCGTGGCGGGCGAGGTCTTCGCTGAGCGCGAGCGAGACCATTTCGCCCGCGACTTTGGCAAACCGCTTCGCGCGTCCGCGGATGAACACGTAGCCGTCGGCATCAAGGGTCACGATGTCACCCGTGTCGTACCAGCCGGGCCCGAGTTCTGTGCGCGGGGGCTCAAGCATCCCAGGAGCGCTGGCGCGTAAATACCCGCTCATCAGGTTGGCGCCGCGCACCTGGAGACTACCGCCGTCGGCGATACCGGACACCGCCACCACTCTGCCCTCGATGCCGGTCAGCAGTCTGCCGACGCTGCCGTGGCGATTGTGTCCCGGCGTGTTGACCGCCAGTACTGGCGCGGTTTCGGTGCACCCGTAGCCCTCCAGGATGTCGATGCCGAACTCGCGCTGCCAGCGCGCCCGCAACTCTGGCGTTAGACGCTCGGCGCCGGCCACCACCAGCTGCAACGAGGCGAGATCGCCGGCAGCAGCATGGTCAGCGTAGTGTGCGAGGAAGGTATTGGTCCCGAACAGGATGGTCGCCTTGGCCTTACGGATGAGGCTCGGGATCTGCTTGTAATGCAGCGGGCTGAGGTAAAGCACGCCGCGCATGTCCGTCAGCAGCGGTAGCAGTGCGCCGGCGGTGAGTCCAAAGGAATGGAACACCGGCAATGCATTGAAAACCACGTGACCCGGGGCAAGTGCCAGCATCGAGACGATCTGCGCAACGTTGGCGAGCAGGGCCCGGTGCGACAGCACAACGCCCTTGGGCATGCCCTCAGAACCCGATGTGAAGAGAATCACCGCTGGCCGCTCGCGGTCTCCGCCAGGTAAAAAAAGCTTCGGCAGCCACCCTGCCGCGACAATCCAAGCCTTGTCGCTCAGCGTCAGCGCGGCGCGTTCGTCCTCCAAATAGTGCACCGGCGCTTCAAGTCGGGCGATGGTCGGTGCCAGGCCGGCCTTGTCAACAAAACTGCGCGACGTGACGATGCAGCGCACCCGTGCCGCCCGACAGGCCTCGTTCAGCGTGTCGGCGCCGGCGCCGTAGTTGAGCAAGGCTGGGACTCGATGCACGGCGCTGCAGCCGATGACCAGCGCAAGCGTCCCGGCGACGTTGGGCAAGAGCACGCCGACCGCGTCGTTGGGCGCCGAAAGGCGCGAGGCGATGCGCGCGGCGCCGATCGCTCGCAGGCAGAGTTGTTCGCGGCTAAAGGTTCCGGTCGTGTCCTCGAGGCCGCCGGGGTTACCCCGATAACGGCGGGCCGCGCTGCGCAGGGCAGCGAACAGGGTGGCGTCTGCCGGCGGGTCGAGGCGAACGGGATCGGGCAAGCGCATGAGCGCGATGGTAGCTGAGTGTGAGAGCGCTTGTTTTCGGTCGTTTCGAGCCCGATCGTGGGGCCACCTTGTGGGACAATCGAGCGGTTTCGAACCGGCTCGAGCGCGCATGAAGAAGACTGGAACCCTGCGACTGTCTGCAGTGGCACGTCGTGGTGAGGGACCCTCACGCAAAGCAGGCGTGCGCGCGCTCAAAGCCCGCCAACGCAGCGGCGAGCCGGATCGGCCAGTTGAACAATCCGCCGAACGGCCGCGTCGAGAGCGCACTGGCCGCGACGAATCGCCGAGGCGCGAGCGCGACCGGCCTGCGGGCGCTGGGTCGCGTTCGGAGCAGCGCCCCCGACGTGCCGATGGCGAGCGTCCCCCGCGTCGGGACGGCGAGCGCAGGCCATGGCAGGAGCACCCCGCAGGCAGCGAGGCCGAGTCGCGTCGGCGCCGTCCGCGGCGGGTCGAGGACGCTGCGCCAAATGCCTCTGCTGCGCGGCCTTGGGCTGATCGCGGCGGCGAGCGCGGGTCCGCGCCTGAGCGTGGCGACGGCCGGGGTCCCCGCGATGGTGACCGGGCAGCTCGTGGTGACCGTCCTCCGCGCTCGGGTGACCGGTTTGCTCGCGTCACTGACCGTCCTCCGCGTTCGGGCGATCGTCCCGCTCCCCGACGCGAAGCCGACGCGGGGCAGGCACGGCCTTGGTCCAAGTCCCCGGCGACTCGGCATGAGCCACCACCCGCGGTCCCGGCTGTTGGCATCGAGTCGCGTCTGGTCCGGGTCTCCAAACTGCTCGCCGAGCGCGGCCTGTGCTCACGCCGCGAAGCCGACGAATACATCGAAAAGGGCTGGGTCTACGCCGACGGCGAGCGCATCAGCCAGCTTGGCAGCCGCGTGCTGCCGGAGGCCGTGCTGACGCTCGATGCGCGCGCACGCGCGTCGCGCAACCGCCTGGTCACCATCCTTTTAAACAAGCCGGTTGGCCATGTCTCGGGCCAGCCCGAAGACAATCACCCACCGGCGATGGCGCTGATTCGCCCGGAAAACCGCGCCGACGAGGACGCCGGTCCCGACTTCGAGCCACTGCATCTGCGTGGATTGGCTCCCGCCGGTCGGCTCGACATCGATTCGACGGGTCTGTTGGTCTTCACTCAAGACGGCACCGTGGCACGTCAATTGATCGGCGCGGACAGCACGGTCGACAAGGAGTACCTGGTGCGGGTGGAGGGCGACCTGGTCGACGGCGGGCTGGCCTTGCTCAACCATGGGCTCGAGCTCGACGGCGAGCCGCTTAAGCCGGCGCGGGTGGAGTGGCTCAACGACGACCAGCTGCGGTTTGTCTTGCACGAGGGCAAAAAACGGCAGATCCGCCGCATGTGCGAGCTGGTCGGATTGCGCGTGACCGGCCTCAAGCGGGTGCGCATCGGTGGCGTGGTGTTGGGGGACCTGCCGATCGGCCAGTGGCGCTACCTCGGCCCCGACGAGGGCTTTTAGCCGAGCAGACAGCGCAGCGCGTCGAGGGTGTCGGCGTCAGCGGCGGATTTGTCTTGACGCCATCGCAGCATGCGCGGAAAGCGCACCGCCAATCCGGCCTTGTGCCGATTGCTTTCTACGATGCCTTCAAAGCCGACCTCGAACACCAGTTCAGGGCGCACTGACCGAACCGGGCCGAAGGTCTCGAGCGTGTTGCGACGGACAAAGCGATCGACCTCGCGCATCTCGGCGTCGGTGAGCCCGGAATACGCCTTGGCGAACGGCAGGAGCTGGCCGTCGTGCCACACGGCAAATGTGTAGTCGGAGAACAGGCCGGCGCGGCGGCCATGTCCGGCCTGCGCGTAGACCAGCACGGCGTCCACCGTGTAGGGGTCGAGTTTCCATTTCCACCAGTCGCCGCGTGGACGCCCGCTGCCATACACCGACTCACGGCGTTTGAGCATCAAACCTTCGGCACGGAGTTGGCGGGCGGCCTGGCGTTGGTCGACGGCGGCGTCCCAGTCGGCGGCTGAAACCGTCGGCGTCGGGCGGATGCGTGCCAACCCACCGTCGGGTGCGGCCAGCAGCGCCTCGAGTGCCTCGCGCCGCTGCCAAAGAGGGCGCTCACGCCAATCGTCGCCGCCGTGTTCGAGCAGATCGAAGGCAAGAAAGATTGCGGGGTGGCTGGCCAGCAGCGCCTTCCCCGGCGTCTTGCGACCCAATCGCCGCTGCAGCGCAGAAAATGGCGCGACGCCATCACCGTCGGCTACCAGCACCTCGCCGTCGAGCACGGTGCCCGGCGGCAGGGCTAGTGCGGCGTCGATCAGATCGGGGAATCCGGCATCGAGCGACTCGTCGCCGCGCGACCATAGATGCGCCGACTCGCGACGCAGCAACTGTCCGCGGATGCCGTCCCACTTCCAGTCGAGCAGCCAATCGCTTGCCGCGCCGAGCGCTTCGGGCGGCTGCTCAAGCGGATGCGCCAGGCGGAACGGATACGGTTGGGCGCCGGTCGGGCGGCTCGGCGCCGGCGACACCAAGGTCTGCCACGCCTCGACGCCCGGTCGCCAGCCGCCTGCCAGACGCGCTGCCAGCACTTCGGCGGCAAGGCCGGTGGCCTGCGCGAGTCCGCGCAGCGCGAGTCCGCGCGACACGCCAACGCGCAGACCGCCGGTCAGCAGCTTGTTGAGGACGAACGCATCGCCTCGATCAACGCACCGCCAGAGTGCAGCCAGGGCTTGCACTTGTGCGTCAGGATCGAGGCCTCGTAGGGCCTGGATGCGCTGCTCGATCCACGCGGCCAGACTCAGGCCGTCGTCGGCGCCGTCGTCGGGCAGCAGCAGGGCGATGGTTTCGGCGAGATCGCCGACCGCCTCGTAACAGTCGGCGAACAGCACCTCGTCGATGCCGCTGACACGCATCGCTGCCAACTTGAGCACTCGGGTCGGTACAGGGTGTCGCAAACGCTCGCCACACAGCAGCCAGAGCGCCCAAGCGGCGTCGGCTGGCTCAGCGTCGGCAAAATAGTCGGCAAGTGCTGCCAGTTTGCGGCTACTGCGATTGCTGGCGTCTAGAGCCAAGTAGAGCGCGGCGAAGCGTTTCATGGTGAGGCGTCCGCTTCGGCTTCCGCATCGCTTCCATCTTCCCCAGCGAATTCGGTGCGCAGGGTGCCAGCGTCGATCCCGCGTTGCTGCAACACCCGAACCAGCGGCGCCGTATGGCCGTGGGTCAGGAGCACCTGTTGCGCACCAGTGGCATCGATCGCAGTCAGCAGTCCGTCCCAGTCAGCGTGATCGGACAGCACCACGCCGGCGTCGACACCGCGTCGACGGCGCGCGCCGCGAACGGTCATCCAGCCCGATGCGACCACCCGTGGTGCGGCCCCGAAACGGCACGCCCAGGTCCCGTTCAGCGCTGACGGCGGCGCGATGATCAGTGCGCCGGCCCAATCGTGACCGCGCGCCTGTCCGGCCACCGGCAGCGTTGCGGGCAGCGTTACGCCCGATTCGCGGTAGACCGTGGTGAGTGCGTCAACCGCGCCGTGCAGGCCGATCGGGCCGATGGTCGGATCGATCAGGCTGAGGATGCGTTGTGCCTTACCCAGGGCGTAAGCGCCCACCAGCAGCGGTACGCCTTCGGCGGTTGCCTCGCGCCACAGCGTGTTGATGCGGGCGCCGATGACGCTTGGCTCCGGCCAACGGTAGACCGGCAGGCCGAAGGTGCATTCGGAAATGAAGGTGTGGCAGCGAAGCGGCTCGAACGGTGCGCAAGTGGCGTCGGCCGCCAGCTTGTAGTCACCCGACACCACCCACACTTCGCCGCGGTGTTCGACCCGCACCTGCGCGCTGCCCAGCACATGGCCGGCCGGGTGCAGCGACACCCGCACCCCGTTGATCTGCAGCGCCTCGCCGTAGTCGAGCCCGGTGACGCTCGCGTCGTCGGGTAGGCGCGCGCGCGCCAATCCGAGGCCGGGACGGGCGACTGTGTATTGGCCATGGCCCTGGCGCAGATGGTCGGCGTGGGCGTGAGTGACCACGGCGCGCGGGACCGGGCGCCAGGGGTCGATCCAAAAATCGCCGGCCGTGCAATACAGGCCTTGCGCGTCGAGTCGGATGAGGGGAGGGGTGTGCGTGCGTGCGTTCAAGACAAAGGGGTTTGGAATTGCGTTAGATGGCGTATAAACTCACTTCTGTCTAGAACAAGCACGTCAATTCAGGAGGCAATTGCCATGCGCATGCCGGACACCGATTCGCTGCGAGGCAAACGTTACCTGCGCCTGCATCAGCGTGGTCGCAAAAGCGCGGCCAACGCCGAAGCTCGGGTGTTGCACGACCTTGAGGTGGAACTCGACGGGTTTGTTCCGCTCGACGCGGGATTTCCGCCCAGTCGGGACGAGGCCCTGCGCCGGATTGCGGGGCTGGACACGCGCAGCTACCGACGTCTTCGTGACTATGTCCGCGGTCCAGTCGCGCGCGTCTCGCCGTACATCACCCATGGCTTCGTGAGCGTTCCAGAAGTGTTCGGTGCTGTGGTTGCCCGCGGGGGATCCGGGCCGACCGACCGGTTCGTGCAGGAATTGGCGTGGCGCGAGTTTTTCCGGCACGTCTGGCGCCACCTTGGCGACGGCATATTGAGCGACATCCGTGACCCCTTGCCGGGTGTCGACTACGGCAACAGTTTGCCCAGTGACATTTTGACCGCGACCACCGGCGTTCCGGTGATTGATGCGTCGGTGCGCGAACTCTACGACACCGGTTACCTCCATAACCACCAGCGCATGTGGCTGGCCAGTTACATCGTCCACCTGCGCAAGGTGCATTGGCGTGTCGGCGCTGATTGGATGTACAGCCATTTGTTGGATGGCGATCTGCCTTCCAACCACTTGTCGTGGCAGTGGATCGCGTCCACCTTCAGCCGCCGTCCTTACCTGTTCAACGCTGAGAACGTGCAACGCTTCGCCACACACCTGTCGAGTCGCGGTACCGCGATTGACTGCAGCTACGAGGAACTCGGCGAGATCGCGGCGAGCAACCAGCAGATTGCTGCAGAGCGGGGGCCTAGAGACGCGGCGGTGACGCCACCACAGTTGCATCCCTTGCCCGCAGGCACGTGTCCCAGCGATGTCGTGCCAACCGTCGCTGCCGGCCAGTCGGTGGCGTGGGTACACCCGTGGTCGCTGGGCCAGCGGCCATCCGCCGAGCGGGTCATCGGCGTTATTCACACGCCGTTCCACACGCGTTTCCCGTGGTCGGCGCAGCGTTGGGACTTCGTCATGACGGCGCTGCGAGAGGTCTGCGATGAAGTTTGGGTGGGCGATCTGCACAAGCTCGCGCGCGCTCAGGCCGGCTGTGGGGTCGATGTTCAGGCCACGCTCTACCCCGGCTACCGCGACGCCATCGACACCCTCGCTTCGCCCTCGCGGGCTGAGCCGCGACTCACTCCCGACCCGGCCGATCTCAAGCCCTCGTTCAGCCGCTTCTGGGAGCACGTGCTGGCGACTCGGGCAGTCAATTTCGCGCCAGCCGCCTGATTCTCCGGTCGCGGCGCTCTGATGCCTCTGCTTGCGGCTGCAACGGCTCTGCTCTGGCAGGTGGCGCCGATCGTCGTGTTGAGCCAGGGCGACCCAGTGCTATGCGGCTATCGCTACCGTCACCCGGACGGTTGGGCCCTGTCGGTGGAGAAAGGCATCGCACCCGATGGCAGCGTGTTCACCGCAGTTGCGGTTGATGGCGCGCTCAAGCTCCGACTGCAGACCACCTCGTTCGATAGCGACCGCGACCTGCCTACGGGCGCCGATGCTAGTCGGCGCCAAGGCAATCTGGAGCAGGTCGATGCGGGCGGTCTCCTGTTTTTTGAGCTCGGCGTCAGCGGTGGAGGGCTCACCGTAGACCGCGGTGACGGCGCTCGCAGCTTTGACCTACCGGCACCGCTTGCGCGTGACCTGACCGCGACTTACCTCAACTGCGCCGGCGACCTGATCCGACCCGACGGTCCGGATCGGCCGGAGAACACTCACTGACCCGCGAAGGGGTAGTACTCGTAAGACTTGCGCTTGACCCGCGCGGCTTCGAGGTCGTGTTCAGGTGCCGGTGCCGGCTTGCGAACCCACCAGGTGGCTCGATGTTGTTTTTGCTTTTCGACAATCTCTGGATGCTGCTTGAGCAGATTGCGGAGAAAGGCGGTGGTCTCGGATTCGTACATGCTGGCTCCTTGTTGCGTGACGATCGACGTTGATTCTAGACCGTTGCGAGAATCTGCTCATAGGCCTGTTCGAAAGCGACTAGACCCTCTGTCTGTAAACGCTCGCCGATGGCTGCGAGGTCGATGTCGATCGTCTTGAGCGTGACCAGCGCCTGTTCGGCGGCAGCGATGTCGTCCAGTAGTGCGGGTGCTACCGTTCCGTGATCCATGAACGCCTTGAGCGTGGCTTCTGGGACCGTGTTGACGGTATTCGGGCCGATCAGCGAGTCGATGTAGAGGGTGTCGGAGTAGGCTGGGTTCTTGGTTCCAGTGCTGGCCCACAGCAGGCGCTGCGGGCGTACTCCAGCGCGCTTGAGATCGGTGAAGGTGGCCTCGTGCTCGCCGCGTTCGAACAGGTCGAGGTAGCGCTGGTAGCACAGGCGTGCCATGGCGATCGCGCAGCGGCCCCGCAGGTCCAGCGCCTCGGCGCTGCCGCGGGCCTCCAGCAGCGGATCGACCACTGCGTCGACGCGGCTCAGAAATACGCTGGCGACGCTGTAGAGCTGGCGCGGATCGCCGCCACCCGAGAGCCAGCGCCGGGCCCCGGCCGCCCACGCGCGACCGGTGGTCAAGGCCTGCTGCAGCGAAAAGATCAGCGTCATGTTGACGTTGAGGCCGCGCGCCGTGGCCTCGGTGAGTGCCTCGCATCCAGCTGGCGTAGCGGGGATTTTGATGAGCAGATTGGGACGTGCCACAGCCTGACTCAGGCGGATCGCTGCCGCTACGGTGCCCTGCGCGTCGTGTGCCAGTTGCGGACTGACCTCGAGGCTGACCCAGCCAGCGTCACCGGCGCTGTCGGCGTGCAGGCGCGCCAGGGCGTCGCAGGCGTCTTGCACATCGTGGATCGCCAGAGCCTCGTAACGCCCCTCGGCACCGATGCCGGACTGCCGCAGACGATGCAGGTCGTCGGTGTAGCCTTCGCCGCTGCTAATCGCCTTCTGGAAGATCGCCGGATTGGTGGTGATGCCCTGCACGCCGGCCTCGAGGTAGGCCGCCAGTTGGCCACTTTGCATCAATTGGCGCGACAGGTTGTCGAGCCAAAGATGCTGGCCGAGGGCGAGGGTCTGTTGCAGGGTCGACATGCGCGGTCCGGAGTCAAAGGCGAGAGCCGCAACTCTGCCACAAAGCGCTTGCGGCCAGTCGTGAGCTGAACCGTAGCCTACCGTGAATGCAGCTTTCCTCTGCCCGCGCGGCGTAAGCCCGGCGTGTCGCGACACCGACCCGCTCGGTATCATGCGCGATCCTCCGTTGTTCTACTGTACCGATGCGCCTGCTTGCCCTTGAGACCGCCACCGCCGATTGCAGCGTTGCGCTGCTGGTGGATGGCCGCGTCCAGAGTGTGGCGTCGGTCGGCGGCGAGCGGCCGTCGGAGCAGGTGCCCGACTTGATTCGCCAGCTGCTGGCCGAGGCCGGCTTGGGCGTGACGCAACTCGATGCCGTCGCGTTTGACGCCGGTCCCGGGACCTTCACGGGTATTCGCATCGGCTGTGGTCTGGCGCAGGGTCTGGCGTTGGGTGCCGACCTGCCGCTGATCGGCCTGAGTTCGCTGATGGTACTGGCGATGCAGGCGCCCGCCGGGCGGGTGGTCAGCATGCTGGATGCGCGCATGGGTGAGGTGTATTGGGCGCCGGTGTTGCGCCGCGGCGAGGCGGGCGTCGATGGTGATGCGGGCGTCGATGGTGATGCGCGCGAGGCCGCTTGGCTTGACGACCCGCGTGTGGTCGCTCCCGGCGATTGGGTTTGCCCATCCGAGGCCGATTGCGCCATCGGTGACGGGCTGAATGTGGCGGTTCTCACCGACGAGGGCAGCGCCAGAGTGGCTGACCGCCTGC
>Ga0214917_10008455_pt1 | contig 10103 bp, 6 predicted proteins | sample LL_1208_BB_MetaG_FD_177983 | JGI IMG/M metagenome (GOLD analysis project Ga0214917, IMG submission 177983) | Freshwater microbial communities from Lake Lanier, Atlanta, Georgia, United States - LL_1208_BB | ecosystem: Environmental > Aquatic > Freshwater > Lake | place: USA: Georgia | collected...
CAACACGTACGGGTAACTTTTGGAAGCGTGGTAGTGATATCCCAGTTCCGGAGTCTCGTGCCCATGACAGGCATCCAGATCTTTCGGGCTCGTGCCATCGGGCTCGGTCAGCCCGTAGACGGGGTAGCCATCGAGTGCCACGGCGACGGGCTGGCCTGAGCCCACCTTTTCCTGAAGATGGAGGGGAGCGACATGGTAGTGGTAGTCGTCCGCCCGGCCGCAGTGGCCGCCCCATTCGTCCAACTCGCCGATTTCCAAGGCGATTTCGCCCCGGTTGTTTTGGGGGTTGAAGATCGGCACCCCGTTCGCCGCCAGGGCGATGGCCCCGCGGAGAAAACGGCCACGGATCATGGCCGGGGACGAAGCAGGAACGGGCTGCAGGGGGAGTCTCCAGCTGTTTTGTCCCGAGTAGTCCTGCGGGATGGGTATCTGCTGTTGCCAGCTGCGGATACCTTTCATCATCGGATGATCCGGAAACCCGGTGCTATTCACGTAGAGATATCGCCCGTCTTCGCGGGTGGAAACGGACGGGGCAAACGGGGCAAAGATCCGTGCCAGGCCCGAAGGGGTGTTGGTTCCGGCAGAGGTGGGCAAATCGGGGGGTTTGCCGTGGGGATCGTATCCCAGGCCCGAAAGGTCGTGGGCTTCGGCGGGAATACCAAGGAAAAGGAGAAAAACCGTTAAAAGGAGGAATTTCATCGTGGTTTCAGCTCGTAATGGTGGGCGAGAACCGGGGCATCGTTTCCCGTGCTCCGGATAAAGTCGACGGAAACCTTGTCGGCTTCAACTTTCACCCGGAGGTGGCCGGAGCCGGGGAGGATGGTTCCGTGGGTGTAGCCGTATTCTTCCGCGCTGCGAGGTTCCCCCCGGGGATGGCCGGGTTGGGGAAGAAGCTGGTAGGCGATTCCATCCAGTTCCTGATGGGCGAAAAAGTGGTCGTGCCCATGGAAGACCGCGTTGACGCGGTGTTTCACCAGAAGGTCATGGATGGGAGAGGGCCAACCCGCGCGGTTTGCCGCAAATCCGTCCGTGCCATCGGAATTTTTCCCACCCCACTCAAAATAGGAGGCGGCCTCGCTGCCTCCCCGGGAGTCCTTGCCCGAACCTCCCACCAAGTGATGGATGAAAACAAACCGGTACGGGGCTTTGCTGGAGGCGAGGGTCTGGGCCAGCCAGTTGTACTGTTCCTTGCCGAGGGTGGGCGTCCAGCTTCCTCCGGCTCCTTTTTTGGGTGGTGTGAACCAAAATGGATCGAGCACGATGAAAAGGGCGTCGCCCCATTCCCAGGCATAGTAGTCCTCGAGGAGTCCCGCGTTAGGGAATAGATGATCGTTGCCGGTGTAGAAAGAGTCTGGCACAGGATTGGGAAAGAACCGTTTCCGCTGGTGGTTGGACCAGACACCCAGGCTGTTGGTGGTGCCGTCGGCCCAGCGGGCGGCCTCGCCATCATGGTTGCCAAGGACAAGGAACAAGGGCGCCGCCGGGGCGATTTGACCGAAGTAGTAGCGCTGGGCGAGGTATTGGCGGAAGGCGCTTTCCCGGTCCTTGTGTTTGTCGCACATGAAGGTGTCGCCGAGGTCGATATGAAAGTCCGGGGCATCTGCCAAGGCGTTGGAAAGGGTGCGCAGATAAACGGCGGGATCGGTGTTGCCGTCGAGATGGGAGTCGGCCTGGACGGTGAACGTGAAGGGTTGGCCCTTTTTTCTCTGGGTGTGGAAGGACCGGATCTCACCCTTTTCCCACTCACCCGAGTTGGTGCGGTAACGGAGCTGGTAGAAATACCGCGTGTCGGAGGAGAGATTGCTTAGGCAAAGGCTGGCGGGCTCTCCGGTGGGGCAGGGCAGAGCAGGGGTTCGGTTCGTCCATTTTCCGGATTCCGTCCCGTATTCGAAAAAGCCTTCCCCATCCCGGGCGAAAAGGAGGGTGGCCGTGACGGAATGATCTGTCGGTCGGCTGAGGATCAGGTCGAAGGTCCGGTCGGGCACGTCGGTTTTAAAGACGTAAGTTTTTTCGCCCGCACCACGGCCCTTCTTTTCCCGCTTGGACGGGGATTCGTCCTGCGCCAGTACGGCAAGGCCCACGCAGAACAGGGCTGCGAGAAAAAGAGCGGACCGGAATTTCATCGGGCGGGGCGGGCGGCGATGGAGTAGTGGTGGGCAATTTCGCCCTGTTTGCGCCCATCCTTTTCGTCCGCGGGGAGCCAGGAACGGTGGTAGTCCACCTCGACCTTTTCCGGGGAGACGGCGACCTTGAGGAATCCTGAATCCGGCAGGACCGTGCCGGTCTGGTAAGCCTCCCGGTTGAAGGCGGTGTAGGTGGGGTCGGCCGGATTGGGGCAAGACTGATAGATGATGCCGTCCAATTCCTGATGGGCGAAGATGTGATCATGGCCCTGGAAGAAGATGGTGACGCCGTGTTTCACCATGAGGGGATGGATCGGGAGGTCCCACCCCGGCCTTTTTTCGGCAAAGCGGTCGGCTCCGTCCCGATCTTTTCCACCCCATTCGAAGTACGGGGCGCGCTCAACGCCGCCCCGGCCGCCTCCAAGGACGTGGTGGCAGAAGACAAATTTCCAGCGGGCCTTGCTTTCGGCAAGGGTTTGCGAAAACCAGCGGTATTGTTCCTCCCCGAGGGTGACGGCCCAGCCGTCACGGCCCCCTTTTCCTTTGCCGCCCTTCTTTCCTTTCTCTTTATCCCCGCCTCGGGCGCCTGGTTCGTTGTCCACATAGGCGGGCGAGTGCCAGTAGAAGTCGAGAACCACAAAGAGGGCGTCTCCCCACGTCCAGGCGTAGTAGTCGCGGGGAAGGCCGAGGTGTTCGATCTCCTTCCCGTTCCCTGAGTAGAACGAATCCGGGATGGGTAGGGAAAAGAAATTGGTGCGGGCCCGTCCCGCGAGGATGGAGCAGTTGGTGGCGGTGCCGTCCAGACTGGCCATGGAGGCCTGCTCGTGGTTGCCGTTGACGAGGAAAAGAGGGGCGGACTTGCCGATCACTCCCAGATACGGACGCTGCAGGGCGTAGACTCCGTTGACCGCCTCCTGGCTGAGCGAACCGCGGGAGATGAGGTGTTCGATGCTGAAGTCGTCGCCCATGGTGATGTAAAAATCCGGTACCTGAGTGGCGACCATCTCCATGGTTCGACGGTAAAGGGCCGGATCGAACATCTTCCCGGCCCGTTCCGGATGAGAGTCCCCTTGGAGGGCAAACGTGAAGGCACTGCCGGGGGATCGCTGGGTATGGAAGGTGCCTTCCGTCAGCGGGACCGAGGAGTCGACCGCCTGAAGACGATAATGATAGCGAGTGTTGGGTTTCAGGCCCGTCAGTGAAAGTTCCATCGGAACGTTGGCCTCCAAAGAAAGCGGGTCGGCTTTTTGATTCAGGGAGTTGGCTTCTGTTCCGTATTCCGCCCGGATTTTTAAGGGAGTTTCGGAGAGGCAGTTCAGGGCGATGGAGGTATCCATTGGCCGCCCCAGGACGACGTTGACCGATGGATCGGCATGGATGTGCGAAAGCGGGAGGAGGCAACCCAGAAGGATTCCCCAAGGGCGGAGGAAGAAATAGCCCATAAAGGATTAGACCATGGATTTGGAAAAAGGATGCGGTCTTTTTTCGCGAATCAGGGCTGTTCGGCGGGTTTGGAAAGAAGATCGAGGGCTTTGGAGGCAGCGAGTTTGACCTCTTTTGGCGAAGAGGGATCTGCAGAGATTTTTTTGAAAAGGGGAACCGAGTCCTTGTCTTTGAGCAGGCCGAGGGCGATGAGGGAGACAACGCGCACCTCCGGATCCTTGTCTCCGGCGGCGGTGCGAAGGGCGGGTACAACGCGGGGATCGACCAGCTTGGAAAGGGCCTTCACACACTCGACCCGCTCGATTCCGAGCGAATTGGCGATTTCAGCCAGAAGGATCTCGGCGCCCCGGCCGTCATTGAGCCGGACAAGGGCAAGAGCGGCGACGATCTGGGTGGTGCGGTCGGAGGATCGGAGAGAGGAAAGGTAAACCTCTGGCCTGGCTTTTTCGGCTAACTCCAGCAGGGAGCGGCGGGCGAAGCGGCGGACGTAGGAGTCGGGGTCCTGCAGCATCTGGAACAGATCCGGAATCTGGTCGGGGTCGCCGCGCTGTCCAAACAGGCGGGCGGCGGTGGCGCGGGTCAGCCAGTCGGAATCCTTGACGGCGCTCCTAAGGATGCGGATGGCTTCCTTGGAGTCTAGGATGCGGGTGGCCTCAGCGGCCTCGCGGCGGACGGTGGGGTCGGGATCCTTAAGGCCGGCCTTGATGAGTGTGACCGGTGCGGGGCGATCCAGCGGATCCAGGGCCAAGGCCTTCAAGGCGTTGGCCCGGACGGCGGGCAGTCGATCCTCCAACGGGCGGCGGTAGGGCTGGGCCTTCGGGTTGAAACGGAGAATCTGGCGGGCTTCAGCGGCGGCGATCTCCGGTTGGCCCAGGAGAAGGGCCAGATGCATGCGCTCCTGCCGAAGGGAGGGGCTATCGGGTGTTTCCTTGAGGGAGGTGTCGATCAGGGTTCGGGCCTCCTCGAAGCAGCCGGCTTCGAGAAGCTCGTGGGCACGGCGAGCAGCGGAGTCCCCGGGGCGGGAGCAGCCCGCGAGCCCGAGGATCAGCAGAGAAGCGAGGATCCGAAACATGCAGCTTAGATTAGGATTAAGATTAAGATTAAGAAAGTTTGGAACCCCGAAGCAGGAAATTACCTGCTCCTTCCCGCTACCTCTAGGCCGGCGGGAGGCCGAACAGCGCGAGGGCGGGGTTTTCGACAAACTTTTTGATCTGAATGAGGAAGGTGACCGCCTCCTTGCCGTCGATGAGCCGATGGTCATAGGAAAGGGCGAGGTTCATCATGGGCCGGATTTCCACCCGACCGTCCACCGCCACCGGCCTCTGCTGGATCGCATGCATGCCGAGGATGGCGGACTGGGGGGGATTGAGAATCGGGGTGGACATGACGGAGCCGTAGATGCCCCCGTTAGAGATGGTGAAAACACCTCCTTCAAGGTCGGGCAGGGAGAGTTTTCCTTCGCGTGCCCGCTGGGCGAATTCCGCCAGTGCTTTTTCCAGGCTGGCGAGGTCGAGCTGGTCGCAGTCCCGAAGGACCGGCACCACCAGGCCTTTCTCCGTGCCCACGGCGACCCCGATGTCGTAGTAGTGTTGTTCGACGATTTCGTCGCCCTCGATCCGGGCATTGACGGCGGGCACAGCCTTCAGGGCATGGACGGCCGCCTGGATAAAAAAGGACATGAAGCCGAGTTTGACGCCATGTTCGGCCTGAAAGACGGGTTGGACCTCGGCGCGCAGGGCGATGAGTTTGGAGAGGTCGGCCTCGTTAAAGGTGGTGAGGATGGCGGCGTTGTGTTGGGCGCTGACCAAGCGGTCGGCAATCTTGCGGCGGAGAGGGGACATCCGGCGGCGCGACTCTTTGCCCGGGCGGAACGTTCGGGGGGCGTCGGCAGGAGCTGATGATGGGAGGGGCGAGACTGGAGACAGAGAGCGTTCGTTTACGTTTATGTTTGCAGAAGGTTCAGTTTTGGAGGATGTGCTCGGGCGGTTAGGAACAACCGTCCCGATCGAAGCTTCGGAGTTCTTGGCCGCGGCGGAGCGCGGCCCACCAGAAGTTTTGCCACCGGCTTTGCCTGGGTGGATCTGGGCGACGACTTGGCCCACTTTGACCTCGGTGCCTTCGGCCACGAGAATCTCGAGAGTGCCGGAGGTTTCGGCGAAGACCTCCGAGGTGACCTTGTCGGTCTCGATCTCGAACAGGGGATCCCCGGAGGAGACTGACTCTCCATTTTTTTTCTTCCAACTGCCGATCACGCCGGAGGTGATGGATTCGCCGACGGAGGGGACTTTGACGGGTACGAGGTTGGAGGTGGCGGTGCTCATGAGGCCTTTCGTTTAGGTTTACGATTACGTTTACGGGACGAAACACTGGAAAGCTTGGCTTGGGCAGACTTGTTTTTGGCCGCGGCGGAACGCGGCTTTCCAGAAGACTTGGAGGTTTGACTCGGGCGACTGGGGACAACCGCCTCTGCCAAAAGGGGCGGCTTCGACATTCCGAAGGCAGAGGCGAGGAGCTGGTTTTGCTCGAGGGCGTGGATGGCGAGGGCACCGGTGGCGGGTGAGGCCGAGGCGCGGCGGCCGGCGTAGCGGATTTCCTTCCGGAAAAGGGCGCGGAGTTTGGATTCGAGGTGATTCCAGGCACCCATGTTACGAGGCTCTTCCTGGCACCAGACGATCTCCGCATCGGCCGCATGCTTACCGACGATGGCCTGTAGTTTTGTTTCGTGCAGCGGATAGATCTGCTCCAGGCGGATGACGGCGGCGTCCTTGAGGCCGTGTTTTTCCCGGAACTCGGCGAGGTCGAAGTAGACCTTGCCGGAGCAGAGAATGACGCGGCGGGCGCCGGAGGCCATGGCGGGATCGGGCAGAATTTCCTCAAAACAGCCGCGGGTGCAGTCCTTGACCGGGCTGGAGGCGCGCGGGTCGCGGAGCATTCCTTTCGGGGTCATGACCACGAGGGGTTTGACGGTCTTGCGAAGCGACTGCCGGCGAAGCAGGTGGAAGTAGTTGGCCGGGGTGGAGGGATAGGTGACGACCCAGTTGTCCTCGGCGGAAAGCTGGAGGAAACGCTCCAAGCGGGCGCTGGAGTGCTCCGGCCCCTGTCCGTGGTACCCGTGGGGAAGAAGAAGAGTGATGCGGGACGTGACGCCCCATTTGGACTCGGCGGCGGCGATATACTGGTCGATCTGGGTTTGGGCGCCGTTGGCAAAATCGCCGAACTGGGCCTCCCAGAGAATGAGCATGTCCGGGCAGTCGAGGGAGTAGCCGTAGTCGAACCCAAGCACGGCGGCCTCCGACAGGGGACTGTTGTAAACGCAGAAGGAGGCCTGATCCTTGGATAGGTTCTTCAGAGGGATGTAGCGGGCGCGAGTGCGGAGATCGTAAATGGCGGAGTGACGCTGGCTGAAGGTGCCGCGCCGGCTGTCCTGGCCGGAAAGGCGGATGGGGTGGCCGGAAGTGAGCAGGGAAGCAAAGGCGAGGTGCTCCGCGCAGGCCCAGTCGAGCGGGGCTTTTCCCTCTGCCATGGCGCGCCGCTGGTCGAGCATCTTGCGGATCTTGGTGTTGATCTGGAAATCCGCGGGGATGGTGGAGATGGAACGTCCCAGTTTGGCGAGAGCGGAAGCCGGGACACCGGTGGACACGGACTCCAGCAGGGCGGGGCAACGGAAGTCGGGGCGGAGTTTGGGTTGGAATTTTGTCACCGCCTCGCGGGATTCCCGGAGTGCGTCCTCGGAAACGACATCGAGCTGGGAGCGGATCTTCTGGATCTGCTCCTCGGTGATGACGCCCGCGTCAAGCAGGCGACGGGAAAGGAGGCGGCTGACCGAAGGGTGCTGGTCGATCTCGGAATAAAGGGTGGGTTGGGTGAAGTTGGGCTCGTCCCCCTCGTTGTGGCCGTGTTTCCGGTAACAGACGATGTCGAGGACGATGTCCTCGTGGAAGCGCTGGCGGAACTCCAGGGCGAGCTGGATGACGGCGCAGGCGGAAAGGGGATCGTCCCCGTTGATATGGAAGATGGGAAGGCCGAGGGATTTGGCCGGGGCGGTGCAGTAGCGGGTGGAGCGCGAATCCACCGGGACGGTGGTGAAGGCAATCTGGTTGTTGACGATGATGTGGATGGTTCCGCCGGTTTTGTAGCCCTCGAGTTTGGAAAGGTTGAGCGTCTCGGCGACGACACCCTGGCCGATGAAGGCGCCGTCCCCGTGGATGAGGACGGGAAGCACCTTTTCACGTTTCACGGTGTCCTCGCGGAGACGTTGGCGGGCGCGGGCTTTGCCTTCCACAACGGGGTCAACCGCCTCCAGGTGGCTGGGATTGGGGGCGAGGGAAACGCGGAGCTTTTTGTTCTCGGAGGTCGTGATGGTGTTCTCGTAGCCGAGGTGATACTTCACGTCGCCGTCCCCGAGGACGGTTTCCGGGACGTAGTTTTCGTGGAATTCGGTGAAGAGCTTGCGGCGGGATTTGCCGAGGGTGTTGACGAGGACATTGAGGCGGCCGCGGTGGGCCATGCCGATCACGATTTCCTCGACGCCGTTGGCGGGGCAGGCCTCCAGCAGGGAGTCGAGGACGGCGATGAGGGTCTCGCCGCCCTCCAGGGAGAAGCGTTTTTGACCGACGTAGCGGGTGTGGAGGAAGCGTTCGAGGGATTCGGCAGCGATGATTTTCTCGAGAACGCGGCGCTGCTGGGCGGGGGTGAAAACGGGTTGGTTGCGGCTGCGCTCCATCCGGTCGCGGAGCCAGCGGCGGATGGCGAAGTTCATGATGTGCATGAACTCCACGCCGAGGGTGCCGCAGTAGGTCTCGCGGAGGAAAGCGAGGATGTCGCGGAGGGTGCGGGGGCCCCCGCCGCCGAGGGTGCCGGAGTCGAAGACCTGGTCCAAATCAGCGTCGGTGAATCGGAAGGTGGAAAGGGCGAGATCGGGATTCTCGTGGGGGACTAGTCCAAGGGGGTCAAGATGGGCGAGGGTGTGGCCGAGGGCCCGATAGGCGAACAAGAGATTGTAAAGCCGAGCCTGAGGGAGGACATCGCCGACGGCGGCCGGGGCCGTGGGGCCGCTGCGGGGAGGGGGACGGAGTTGGCAGCCGAGTTCGAATCCCTCAAAGAATCCGCGCCAGACAGGGTCGATGGAGGTGGGGTTGGCTTTCCACTGCTCGTAGAGTTCCTCGAGTTGACCGGCGTTGCCGGGGTGACCGAGGCGGCCCAAGGCGGGGGAGGGGGCAGTCGAGGAGCGGTTGGGATTCAACCGGTCGAGCGTCGACAAGGCGGGATCCGGTTCGGGCGTGGATTGGAGATCGCGAACCATGGTTCCCTATGATCCACGAATCCTTCCAAAAATCGAGGCTGGAAGCAGGGAAGGATATAAAACATAAAATCCTATAGGTTAATTACTTATGGGAATTTATTCCCAGAGCTTCGGGATTTTTTGACCCCTCACGGTCGCATGGTCCATGATGATTTATGGTCAGTAAAAGGGTGGATCAGAAGAATGTTTTGGGGACGGCCCTGAAGATGTGCTCCTTGGATCCTTTGACGGGGTTCACACGGTCAGGAACCTGCGAGGGACACGAGGCCGATTTTGGGTGTCATGCGGTTTGTGCGCAGGTCACGGAGGAGTTTTTAAAATTCAGCCTGATGGCGGGGAACGATCTTTCCACACCGCGCCCGGAGTATGAGTTTCCCGGATTGAAGCCGGGCGACCGCTGGTGCGTATGTGCGGCCCGGTGGGAAGAGGCACGGCGGGCGGGGAAGGCGCCGCCGGTGGTGCTGGAGTCCACGCATGAGTCGGCGCTGGAGCATGTGAAGCTGGAGCATTTGCGGAAGCATGCGTTGGATGTCGCGGGCTAGATGAGGATTAAGATTAAGGAAAATTAAGACGGGCCTAATTCGGGTGGCGGGTACTTGTTTGAGGGGGGAATCGGGGCAGAATTTCGGCTTCTATGGCTTACGAATCGATGCGCGCTTGGGTGGAGCAGTTGGACCGGGTCGGGGAGCTTCTCCGGATCCGGGAACCGGCGCGCACGGAACTGGAAATCGCGGCGGCGGCGGACCTGGAGTCGAAAAGCCCGGGGGGCGGCAAAGCCCTCTTGTTTGAAAAACCGGTGGGGCGAGACGGCAAGGAATTTGGATTTCCGGTTTTGATCAACGGGTATGGGTCGGCGCGCAGAATGGCGATGGCGCTCGGTCGCGAAAGTGTGGAGGAGATCGGTGAGGAGGTGGGGGCGCTGGTGAAAGCCAAGCCGCCGGCTGGCCTGGCCCAGGCTTGGGATCTTATGAAGCGGGGTCTGGAGTTGCGGCATGCCCGACCGGTTTCGAGCGGTAGCGGATCGTGCCAAGAGGTGGTGCACCGGGCAGAAGGCGGAGGAAAGGGGTTGGGCGAAATTCCCGTGTTAAAGACTTGGCCGAAGGACGGCGGGCCTTTTCTCACCCTGCCGCAGGTGATCACGGAGGATCCGGAGACGAAGGAGCGGAATGTGGGGATGTACCGGATGCAGGTGCTGGGGCCTTGGGAGGCGGCGCTCCACTGGCAACTCCACAAGG
>Ga0214917_10008457_pt1 | contig 10101 bp, 7 predicted proteins | sample LL_1208_BB_MetaG_FD_177983 | JGI IMG/M metagenome (GOLD analysis project Ga0214917, IMG submission 177983) | Freshwater microbial communities from Lake Lanier, Atlanta, Georgia, United States - LL_1208_BB | ecosystem: Environmental > Aquatic > Freshwater > Lake | place: USA: Georgia | collected...
CACGTCGCTGCGGCACCTGCTCGACTACATGCTGCCGCGCGTGGGCGGTCAGACCGCGGCCGCGGTGACGCAGGCGGTCGATGTTCCCGTCACTGCCGAGGTCGCTGCCGCCGCCGAACGCGGTCGGCGGCTGGGCCGCACCCATGCCGGGGCGATCCGTCGCTGGGCGCGGCAGTGCGTCGCCGCGCCGGCCCGTACGCTGCCTGCCGTCATCGATCCGGCCACGGTCGCCGAACTCGCCGCCATCGCGGAGGCCGCGGGGGTGGACGAGGCGATCGTGCGTGCCGGCTGGGCTGATCCCGCCGCCGCCCTCGGGGGCTGCGATGCCGTGCTCGTGGCAGTCTCCGACGGCACCGCCATCCGCGGACTGCTCGCCTGCTTCGGCCGCGGGGCCGAGCCCGACGTGCGCCGTTTCGAAGCCGCCGGCCTGCGGGGCACGGTCGTGGGAGTGCCGGGCCTGTCCGGCGGCGTCCTCGGCTGGAACGACGCGGGCCTCATGGCGGTGGCGGCCGACGGTGCGACGGCGATCGCCGTCGAGACGCTCGTGACGACATGTCGCTCGGTCGCGGAGGCGGGCCACGCCCTGGCGGCATCCGGGGCCCCGGCGATCGGGCTCGTGCTCGCCGATCTCGAGACCGTCCCGCACGTCGTCTCGGTCTCGGGCACGCTCGTGCCGGAGGGGGCCGTGTGGAGCCGGTTCGCGCCGGGATCGACGCTCTCGCGCGTGGCCCTCGCGGACGGTGCGACGCCCGCCGTCGATGCCCTCCGGCAGCTGATCGACGCGGCCGGGGACGCCGCCCGGGCCGCACTCTCCGCCGCCGCTCCCTGGGTGGCCGTCGGCGCGGCCGCGGGCGTGGCCGCGGAGCGGTCGGGAGGACCGCGGGGCGACCACCACCTCGGTGGCGGAGATCCCGGTGCGGCGTGGACGGCGGCCGCCAAGCGGCAGCGGCAGGCCACGGAGCCGCCGACCGACGTCACGCGGCGGTATGTGCTGCACACCGGCGAACTCGCCCCGGCACGGCCGGTGCGGTCGCTGCGACACGAGCGGGTGATCGTGCTGGGTGGCGGCCCCACGGCGGCGGCGATCGCCGCCGCCATCGCCGCCGAAGGCGGGGAGTGCGTCCCCCTGACGCCGGCCACGATCGACGAGGCGGTGGCGGCAGTGGAGCGGGCGGAGGCGCAGGGGCCGGTGCGTCACTTGGTCGTCGCCTCGGCGCGGGCCGGCCATGCCGGTCGCTGGCTCGACCGCGGCGACGTGGCCGTGGCCGTGCCCTTCTTCGCGTGCCAGCGCTGGATCGGGCTGAGAACGTCCGCGGGCGACGTCGGCCGGGCGACGCTGACGGGCGTCTGCGACCTGGGGGGCGACTTCGGCCTGTCGGGGGCGATCGGCTCCGTCGAGGGCGGCGCCGTCGCGGGACTCTTCAAAAATCTGGCCCGCGAGGTCGAGGGGCTGCACGTGCGGGTGGTCGATGCGGCGGCCACGCTGCCGCCCGCCACGCTGGCGGAGGCCGTGATCTCCGAGATGCGCAGCGGGCCGGGCCCGGTCGAGATCGGCGTCACGGGCGACCGCCGGCTGTCGGTGGTGCCCCGCGAGGCCTGCCCCACGCGGGCCGGGAGCCTGGCGGCGCTCGCCAAGGGCAGCGTGTGGATCGCGACCGGCGGGGCGCGGGGCGTGACCGCGGCCTGCTGTCGCGCGCTCGGCAGCCGGTATCCGGTCCGGCTGGTGCTCGTCGGCTCGACGGTGCCGGCGGACATCGATCCGGCCTGGATCACGCTCGACGAGTCGGGTCGCCGCGACCTCAAGGGCCGCATCATGGTGGAGGCGAAGCGCCGCGGCGCCGACCCGCGGGCCGCATGGCGCGAGGTCGAGAAGTCGTGCGAGATCGCGGGCTCCCTGCGGAGCCTGCACGCGGCGGGCGTCGATGCGGTCTACGAGGCCTGCGACCTCGGTGACGCCGCGGCGGTCCGCGGCCTGGTGGGCCGGGTCGCGCGTGAGCACGGCCCGGTGCGGGGCATCCTCCACGGGGCCGGCTACGAGGCCGCCTGCCGCTTCGAGAAGAAGACCCGCGAGGGGTTGCTGGCGACGCTCACGCCCAAGTGCACCGGCCTCGAGCACCTGCTCGAGGCGGTCGATCCACGGACGCTCGAGGCCGTCGTCGGCTTCGGCTCGACGAGCGGCCGGCTCGGGGGCCACGGCCAGGCGGACTACTCGCTGGCCAACGACCTGCTCGCCAAGATCGTCGGCAGTCTGCGCCGCAGCCGTCCGGGACTGCGGGCCACCGTCTTCCACTGGCATGCCTGGGACGAGGTCGGCATGGCGAGCCGGCCCGAGAGCCGGTTCGTGCTCGAGCAGTTCGGGCTGCGGTTCATGCCGCTGGCCGAGGGCGTGCGTCGGTTCATGGACGAGATCGAGGCCGGGCTGCCGGATGCGGAAGTGCTGGTCACCGAACCCGCCATGTGCCCGGAGAGCGTGGCGGTCGCCATGCCGCCCTCCGCCCCGGCGGCCGGCGAGGTCGGCAGCCTGGTGGATCGCGTCGAACCGGGGACCGACGCGAGTTGGGTGTCGTTCCGGCTCGACCCGACGACCGACCGCTTTCTCATCGATCACCTGCAGAACGGACGGCCGCTGCTTCCGGCCGTGATGGGTGCCGAACTGCTCGTCCAGGCGGTCCGGGCCGCGCATGCCGGCCTCGAGGCGGCGGAGATCCGCGGCTTCACCGTGGAGCGGCCGATCGCGTTCCCGGTCGACGCGCCGCGGGAAGTGAGGGTCGAGGTCGGACGCGTGACGCCCGGCGGGATCGAAACCCGCGGCTGGACGGCGGTGGTCGCGGCGGACGGCCGCGCCGCCGGCGAAGGGCGGGTGCACGTGCGCGGCACCGTCGTCACGGGGCCGCCCGAGCCGATCGACGCCGTGCTGGAGCAGCCCCCCTTCCCTTTCAACCCGATGTACTACCAGGAGGATGCCCCGTTGCGGCACGGTCCCTCCTTCCGCACCCTCGACGGACTGTTCCTCGAGCGCAGCGGCGGCTGGGGACGGCTCGTCTCCCAGCACGGCGATGGCGTCTCCCTGCCCCGCGGCTCGAAGGGCTGGACGGTGCCGGTCGCCCTGCTCGACGGCTGCATCGTGGCCTGTGCGGTCTACTCCTACATCCTCTGCGGCCGCCGCGTGGAGATCCCGGTGCAGTTCGAGCGGTTGCGGGTCGCGTCGCAGCCGAGGGGTGGCGAGAAGTGCATCGCGCGGCTGTTCTTCCGGTCGCAGGATGCCCGCGAGACGGTCTACGACGTCGTGCTGTTCGGCGACGACGGCCGGCCGGTCATGGCCGTCGATGGCCTGCATCTGGCCGTCGTCGGCGGCGAGCGGGGGCGGCCCTCATGAGCGGTGTCGCCATGCTGGAGCCGGGCGGGACGATGATCGCCGGAGACCGCGCCGTCGCGGTCGGTCCGGGGAGGGCCGAGGTCGCCCTCCGCTGGCGCGGCTGCGATCGGGCCGACCCGCCCTCGTCGGCGGCAGCGGCGCGGCTGGCCGAGGGACTCGTCGCCGAGCGGCTGGCGATCGAACCGCGGCGGGTGCGGGTGGCCACGCTGCCGCCCTCGGGCAGGCCCGTGGCCTTCGTCGCGGCCGCACCGGCGCCGCTGTTCGTGTCGATCTCGCACGTGCCCGGCCTCGTCGCCGCCGCCGTGTCGGCCGACGCGCCGGTCGGCCTCGACATCGTCGATCCCGCCGAGGCCGGCCGGGGCCTGGATGTCTGGTTCACTCCCGACGAGCTGGCGCTCGAGCCGGACGACGGCCGCCTGCGGGCCATGCTCTGGGCCGCCAAGGAGGCCGCGTACAAGGCCTGCCGGCTCGACACGGAGTTCCGTCCGCGCGGTGTCCGCATCGACGCCCTGGCCGGACGGTCGTTCGGCTGGACGGTGGTCGATCCGTTCGGCGACGTGTGCGGTGCGGGCTGTCTCCTGTCGATCGGGCGGCACGTGGTCGCCGTCGCCGCCCCGGCGGCCGTCGCTCGGCCCGCCCACGACCGGCTTCACCCGGAGCACCCGGAACGTGCGGTCCGGCCGGCACGGCACGAGGATCAGCAACGGCACCAGGAGGCACTCGTTCGATGATCGATCTCACCGGCACCGTGGCACTCGTCACCGGCTCCAGCCGCGGTATCGGCCGCGCGACCGCCCTGCGGCTCGCGGAGGCCGGTGCCGACATCGTCATCAACTACGTCACCAGCGGCCGCGAGGCCGAGGAGGTGGCCGGGCAGGTCGCCGCGCTGGGACGCAACGTGGCCTGCGTGCGGGCGGACGTCGGCCAGGAGGAGGACGTCGAGGACATGATCGGCTTCGTCCGGCGGGAGTTCGGCCGGCTCGACGTGCTCGTGCACAACGCCGCGACCGGCGGGTTCCGACCCCTGGCGGTCACGACGCAGCGGCACTTCGACGCCGCCATGCACACGAACGTCCTCTCGTTGGTGCATCTCCTCAAGGCCTCGGCGCCGCTGTTGGAGGCGGCCCCGGGGCGGGGCAAGGTGGTCGTGCTGTCGAGCCACGGCACGCACATGGCGCTGCCGATGTACGGCCTGATCGGCGGCTCCAAGGCGGCGCTCACGGCGCTCGCCCGCCACTGGGCGCTGGAACTCGGCGACCGCGGCGTGAACGTCAACGTGGTCGAGGCCGGCCTCGTGGAGACCGATTCCACCCGCCGTCTGCCCGGGGCCGCGGAGATGTTCGCCGGCCGCAGACACAAGACGATGATGGGGGAGCGGATGCTGGAAGCGGCCGACGTGGCCGACGCGGTCCTGTTCCTCTCCAGCCCGCTGTCCGACCTCGTCCAGGGTCAGACGCTCGTCGTCGACGGCGGCGCGGCGATCCACGTCTGATCCGCGGAACGTGCCGACACCGCGGCCCGACGCCCATGAACGCCAGCGATTCCTACATCCTGCTCACCGGCGCGACCGGCCTGTTGGGGCGGTCGTTGCTCCGCGATCTGGCGGCCGCGGGCCGCCGGGTGGCGGTCGTCATCCGTCCGTCGAAGCTGGCGGGCGCGGCGGCCCGCGCCGACGAGTTGCTGGAGGACTGGCAGCTCGTGGCCGGCGTCCGGGTGCCGGCGCCGGTCGTGCTGGAGGGTGATCTGGCGGCCGCGGGCCTGGGGCTGTCGGCCGGTCAGTCGGCCTGGGTCGCGCGGAACGTGCGGGAGGTGGTGCACTCGGCGGCCAGCCTCTCCTTCCAGCGTCGCGAGTCGGACGGCGAACCCTACACCAGCAACGTCATCGGCACGCGGCACGTGCTGGGCCTGTGCCGGGACGCGGGCATCCGGCGGCTGCACCACGTGTCGAGCGCCTACGTGTGCGGCCTGCGGCAGGGAACGATCCTGGAGTCGGAGCTCGACGTCGGCCAGACGTCGGGCAACGACTACGAGAAGAGCAAGATCGTCTCGGAGACGGAGGCCACCACGGCCGAGTGGCTCGACGTCTGCACGGTGCACAGGCCGAGCATCATCGTCGGCGACCTCGTGCACGGCTTCACCAACACCTTCCACGGCTTCTACAAGCCGCTGCGGATCGTGCAGCCGTTCGTGGAGGCCTTCGTGGGGGCGAATCTCGAGCCCGGCTCGCTGCTCGACGTGCTCGGCATGGATGGCTGCGAGTGCAAGAACCTCGTGCCCGTGGACTGGGTCTCGGCCGTGATGACACGGATCATCGGGGACGAATCGCTGCACGGACGCACCTACCACGTGACCTCGGACACGCCCACGAGCGTCGGCACGCTGTGCCGCGTGTTCGAGGAACTGGTGGTGGAGATGGCGGCGGAGGCGAGCCGGCGGCGTTCGACGGCGGCCGCGGGCGGTGCGGCCGGCGGAGGCGGATTCGACCCCGTCACGCTCGGGCGACTGTTCCTCGACCAGATGCACGTCTACCGGGCGTACTGGCGGGACGATCCCCGCTTCGACAGGACGAACGCGCGGCAGGCCGTGCCGGGACTCCCCGCGCCCACGCTCGACGAGGAGACGCTGCGGCGTCTCTGCCGGTTCGCGATCGCCAGCAACTTCCGCTGGCCGCCGCCGGGGCGGGCGGCGCCGCCGTCCGCCGCGCGGCACGCCCTCGAGAGCCGTCTGGGCGCGGCGAGTTGGACCCGGCCGCCGTCGCCGCGGCAGGTCGGTCTCGCGATCAGCGGGGCCGGCGGTGGGCAGTGGACGATCGACCTCGCGTCGTCCGTGGACCCGGGCTGCATCGGCTCCCTGCACCACGGCCTGCCGGCGGCCTCGCGGCCGACGGTGTGGATGACGGCGGACGACCTCGCGGCGGTGCTGGCCGGCACGGCGGCGGCGGCCGAACTGCGTGGCCGGGGGGGCATGGCCGTCGAGGGAGCGAGTCCGGAGGATCGACGCCTGGCCGTGGAGACGATCGCGTCGCTGGCCGGTGCCGCCCGCCGCGGATCGACCGAGGCGGCCACGGCCGTTCCGCTGGCGGCGTGCTGAGCCGCATCGGGCGGCCGGTCTACGGCACTACGGCAGGCCGTCGACCGCCACGACCGCGTCGTGGATGTACCGCTGAAAGCACCAGATCCGTTCCTCGCGGGTGCCGATGCAGCCCCGGAAGGGCGTGGCCCGCAGGCCGGCCTGCTGGGCGGCGAAGACGGAGGCGTCTTCGTGCTGGATCGCGGTGTTCGAACGCACGCCGTGCCGGGCGGCCAGACGGGCGATCAGCCGCGCGAAGGGATTGCGTCGCGTGCCGTCGAGGCTGAACATCCAGGCCCGCGTGCTGGAGGTCTCGGGGGTTTCGGGGAGGTAGGCCTGGACGTACATGAACAGGTCGGAAAACGTGAACACGAGGTTCGGGAACACGTGGTGATGGACGTATTCGCAGGTGTCGGTGCCACCACCGAGCCAGCCCGCCACCCGCCGCTGCTGCCGCATGAGCGGCGTGTCTCGGCCGAGGTCGAACACGAGCGTGGTCGAGCGGTTTTCCAGGAAGTGCTTCTGGGCCTCTTCCGGGATCAGCCCGAAGCCGCCGAGCGTCCGCGGGTGCACGTACGGCAGATGGTAGGTCTCGACCGTGTTCTCGACCGGGATCTTCCAGTTGCAGTCGAAGGCCGACGCATACCGCCAGTTGCAGGCGTAGGGCTTCGCGAACGCACCCGCGACGCGGTCGAACCACGGGCCGAGGTGCTCCCGCAGGCTCGCGCCCTCGGCGGCGAGTCGCACGAACACCAGGTCGCCGCACGTCTCGACGGGAAACGTCTGCAGCCGGGCATTCTCGCGGTCGAAGGGGCGGAAGCAGCCGCCGTCGGGCACCTTCGACACCCGTCCGTCCGTCGCGTACTCCCAGCCGTGGTACTGGCAGACGATCCGCTCCGCACGGCCCCTGGCGGCCTCGGTCAGCAGGCAGTGCCGATGGGAGCACACGTTGAGATACGCCCGGAGGCCGTCCGCGCCGCGTCGCACCTGAAGCGGCCGCCCGAGGAGGTCGAGCGTGACGAAGTCGCCCTGGCCGGGCAGGTCGGACGTGAGCGCGACCGGATGCCAGGCGGGCAGGAGGAGACGTTCGAGTTCCCGACGGTGGATCTCGGGCGACCGGTAGGCATCCGGCCTCAGGACGTACTCGAGCTGCTCCTTGTGGATGAACATGACGGCTCCGTCTGACGTCCGGCGGCGCGGACGAACGCCCCGTGGTGACGGCGACGCGGCGCACGGCCGACCCCGCCATTCTCGTTTCTCAGATAGCTTCGCGACCGCCGCGAGTCAAAAACGTGTGGAGCACGTCGAGTGGAGGAGCCTGCCCGGGCGTCGCCGGCACGATCACGAGCAGACGCGGTCCGGGCACGCGTGTGGCGGGTGTCGTCTGCGGTCGTCTCCCGGCGGCTGATCGTCCGTGGGGCGGGGCCGATCCGAGTCGAAGAGACGTCCGGCGACAGCCACCGCGCCAGGGGCCGCCGCCTGGATCACCCGTCCCTGTCACGGCGGCGGCGGCGGAGGCTTGATCTGCCCGCGCCATGGCACGGACGACCTGACCTTGCGGCCGGTCGGCTTCGCCCGCAGCACCATGATGCCGGCGAGGATCGACAGCAGCAGAACGGCCCAGACGCGTGCGGGCATGGGTGGCGGTCCCAGACGGTGCCCGGCCTGCCGGGCTCGGGCCGCGGCCGCAGCTCCGGGTGATGAAGGAGGCGGTCCGCCCGTGACGGCCAGTCTACCACGGCTTCTTCTCCGCGGTCGTCCTCTGCCGGCCGCCGCTGGATCGCGGCCCACCCGGTCGCCGGGCCGCCGGAACGATCAGCCCGCGATCGCGTCGCGGAGCGACTGGAGCACGTGGAGCACCTCCTTCGCCGGGTCGTAGTCCCGGCGGCCCATCGACAGCGTCTCGATCGGCAGGAAGCCGCGGTAGCCACCCTCCCGGATGATCCGCACGAGCCGTGGATAATCGGTGCGGGGAGACGCCAGCCTGCTGCCGAGCGTCTCCTTGATCTGCCAGTTGACCGCATGCGGGACCAGCATCGCGATGTCGGCATAGGGGTCGGGAGACAGGTACTTGCCGGTATCGACGAGCGCCCCGCACCACGGATGGTCCACGCGGGAGAGCAGTCCGAGGTGTTCGGGGCCGGTGCAGAGAAAGTCGCCGTGGTTCTGGACCGCCACCAGCACGCCGAACCGCTCGCCGTGCTCCGCGCACGCCCGGAGATCGTCGGCCATCCACGCCTCCACGTCCGCCCGCGGTGCGCCGCCGGCCGCCACCCGCCAGTCGCGTTCCCCGCCCGTCGGACCGGCGAACACGCGGATGACCGGCGCGCCGAGCCGCGCGGCGACCTCGATCCACTCCTTCGTCAGCCGGACGCCCTCCGCGCGGACGGCGGCGTCGGCCGTGGCGAAGTCGTTCTTCACGCCGGTGCCGCTGATGACGATGCCCCGGTCGTGGACGAATCGCTTGATCCGGCTCACGTACGCGTCGGGCGGCGGGCTCGGATAGCCCGGGAAGAAATAGCCCGTCAGGTCCACCGCCTCGATGTCGTGCCGGGCGCAGAAGTCGCACACCCCGAAGAGGTCGATGCCGCTCGCGGCATCGCTGCGATTCGCGACGAGCTGTTCCAGGAACGAGTAGGCATTGAGCGCCGGCGCGAGCCGGGCCCCGCCCCCCCTCTCGATCGGCCGCTGGGCGGCGGCGCGCGAGCCGACCGCCGCGAGGCCGGCGGCGGCGAGGATCCGGCGTCGGGAGGGCGGGTTCGTCATGCGAAATGCCTTCTGGCTGGCTGGTCGGCGTGTGGGACGGAGTATCCGCGATGTCCCGGTGGCATGCGAGCCGCCGCAGCAATCGGCGGGCCTGAGTCTGTTCCGCCGATCGGCACCGAGGCCCTGTTTTTGCGGGGAAAAAGGGGTCGGAAGAGCCAAGTTTTTGACTGCGACCGCGCCGCGGCATACCCTCCCGGGGCCTCCCAGAGCCCCTGTTTTTCCAATTTTCGTGGTCGCGAAACCGTAGCGAGGCCAGATCCGATGGCGATGCCCCACTCCGACGTCGAGAACCCCCGGCAGGCTGCCCACTCCTCCCATCGGCGGCGGGTGACTGCCGCGAAACGCCGGGACGCGACCGTCTCCGGGCCCGAACGGCTGGAACAGCGGTTCGCGCTGACCGTGGGGCTGCAGCTCAACAACGTCGCCCAGGCGGCGGCCGGCTACACCTTGTTCGGCACCAGTTTCGGCACCTAGACCGCTCTCATCGACAACGCGGGCCGGTCCGTCCATGCGTGGACCGGCGCGGGCGGCCAGACCTCCTCCTACCTGCTCGACAACGGCAACCTGCTCCGCAACACGATGCTCCCGCCGAACCAGCGGGTGTTCGGCAACAACGGGGCGACCGGCCTCATCGAGGAACTGGCCTGGGACGGCAGCCGCGTCTGGTCATTCCAGCTCGCCACCGACCGCTACCAGCTGCACCACGACGCCATCCCGATGCCCAACGGCAACGTGCTCGCGATCGCCTGGGAGCGGCACACCGCCGACGAGGCGATCGCCATGGGCCGCAACCCTGCACTGCTGAACCCCGCCACCAACCGCGAGGTGTGGTCGGAGGCGATTTTCGAGATCAAGCCCGACAGGACCGACGGCGTGGGGGGGGGACATCG
>Ga0214917_10008458_pt1 | contig 10098 bp, 8 predicted proteins | sample LL_1208_BB_MetaG_FD_177983 | JGI IMG/M metagenome (GOLD analysis project Ga0214917, IMG submission 177983) | Freshwater microbial communities from Lake Lanier, Atlanta, Georgia, United States - LL_1208_BB | ecosystem: Environmental > Aquatic > Freshwater > Lake | place: USA: Georgia | collected...
CATGCCATGGCGCCATTCCATGGCGCCGTGGACAATCGCCCCCCACAGTAGGACGTGCAATCCATGAGCCTAGACCTTTATCAACACCTCTACCAACCAGCCACCGCGCCTGATTTGCCCACCATCCTCGCATTACACGGTACCGGTGGCAATGAACGTGACTTGCTCGGATTAGTGCAGGCCATCGCCCCTAGCTGTGGCGTACTGAGCCTACGGGGCAATGTCAGTGAACGTGGCATGCCGCGCTTTTTTCGGCGCTTCGCCGAAGGAGTATTTGACCTCGAAGACGTACAAGTGCGCGCCGGCCAAATCGCCACCTTTGTGGAGGCTGCCGCTACCCACTACGGATTCGCCGCCAACAACATCTACGCCCTCGGGTATTCCAACGGTGCCAATATCGCGATTGCCACCCTGTTGCTCCACCCCCGCACCATGCGCGGTGGCATTTTGTTTCGTGCGATGGCCACCTACGTCCCCCCCACACTCCCCAACTTGGCCGGTAAAGGGCTGTTTTTGAGTAATGGCGAATACGACCCGCTGATGACACCCGAGCACAGCAACGCACTCTACAGCCTCTTGCAAAGTGCCGGTGCCTCAATTACCATGGCTTGGCAACCAGCCCAGCATGGCCTAATCCAAAGCGACGTCGAAATGGCCGCAGGCTGGTTCAACGCCCTCATCGCCTAACAAGCGCTCCTCCCCCCCACAACTACACATATGGTTGTGGGGGGGATAATTTACCCCTTTGGTCAGTAGATTGTGGTATAAAAAGAACAAGGCTAATAGCGCACGACCCCCAAGGATACGCATGAGCACGGTAATCGCATTTGATGTCTATGGCACATTGGTTGACCCACTCGCTATCACCACCGCCCTCGAGCATTGGTGTGGCGCGCAGAGCCAACTCGTGGCTACCACGTGGCGTCAGCGTCAACTCGAATACACGTGGCGGCGCAGTGCCATGGGCCGTTATGTCGATTTTGCCGTTGTCACCGCCCAAGCCTTACAAGTGGCGCTCACCCAAGCGCGCTGCTATGTCAGTAGCGCCGATCAACAACAACTCTGCCAAATCTATAGCCACCTCCCCGCTGCCCCCCACGCCATCCCCGCCCTCCAAGCCCTGCGGAGCGCCGGCTTTCGTTGTGTGGCGTTCAGCAACGCAACCCCTAGCATGCTAACCACGCTCCTCAACGCCAACGACATCGCCCCCCACCTCGATACCATCATTAGTCTGCACGAGGTGCGCCGCTACAAACCACACCCCGATGCCTACCACTTCTTGGCACAGCACTGCCAAACCCGCCGCGACAATTGCTGGCTGGTATCATGCAATAGCTGGGATGTACTCGGTGCCATCCACGCCGGCCTGCATGGCATCTGGGTGCGCCCCGACGGCACCCCCAACGAACCATGGGAATTTGCCCCCGATGTCAGCCTGCCCGACTTCCCCACCCTCGTCGATTATGCCTGCATCAACATTCGCTGATTACTCAGTAGAAATCTACTATAAATTATGTCAACTTGTATGATTCACTGGTTCCGCCGCGACCTACGCCTCGCCGACAACCCCGCCCTGACCGTTGCCAGCCAACGTGGTCAGCACCGCGTAATCGCCTTGTTTGTGGTCGATGAACAGTTAGTCACTTCGCCGCGGGTCGGCCCCAACCGCCTCGCTTTTTTGGCAGATCGGTTACGCACCCTACATGCCGAGCTCCAGCAACACGGCAGTAGTTTGCTGATTGCCTATGGTGATCCCGCCGATGTGATTGTGCAGTTATGTAAAAAATATGGGGCCGCAGGCGTGACGTGGCAAGCCGACAGCGCCCCGTGGGCCCGTCGGCGCGACCAACGAGTGGCGGACATGCTGCAACAGCAGGGGGTTGCCACCTTCATCCACGATAGCCAGACCATCATGCCGGCCACCCAAATCCTCAGCGACAAAGGCACGCCCTACACGGTATTTACCCCCTATTACCGCAATTGGAGTCGGCAGTTACAGGTGGCGCCAGCGCTCCCCATCCCACCGCTCCAAATAGTGGCCGGGCTCCCGACGCAACCACAATGGCCCAACTGGCCGACCACTACTATTCCACTACCCGATAGTAACGCAGCTACGGCGCAGCAATTACTTAGTACCTTTACTACCCGCCGTATCAACGATTATGGCGACGGGCGCAACCTGCTGGCCAAGCCCGGCACCTCAGCGCTCTCGCCCTACCTGCGCTTCGGGATTATCTCGGCGCAGGCATGTGCCCGCGCCGCCCTCGCCGTCCAACGCCAAGCACCACCGTCGGCAGAGCGCAGTGGCGCCGAGGTCTGGTTGAGCGAGCTGGCCTGGCGTGATTTTTATCAGCAGATTTTGTATCACTTCCCCCACGTCACCAGTGGCGCATTTCGTCCCATGTACGACGACATCGCCTGGGACAACAACCCCGATTATTTTGCGGCGTGGTGCCAAGGAATGACCGGCTACCCCATCGTCGATGCCGCCATGCGCCAACTGAGTAGCACTGGCTGGATGCACAACCGCGCCCGTATGATTGTGGCCTCGTTCCTCACCAAAGATTTGCTTATCGATTGGCGCTGGGGCGAGCGCTACTTTATGCAACAGCTCATCGACGGCGATACCGCCGCCAACAACGGAGGTTGGCAATGGGCAGCCGGCACCGGCACCGACGCCCAACCCTACTTCCGGATTTTCAATCCTACCAGTCAAGGCGAGACATTTGACCCCGATGGGACATACGTCAAGCGTTACGTTCCTGAGTTGGCCAATGTCCCCACCAAATACATCCATGCCCCATGGCTGATGCCCCCCATGCTGATGCGCGAAGTGCACTGCCTGATTGGACACGATTATCCAGTGCCGATTGTGGATCATGCCACCCAACGAGGGCGGGCGTTGGCGATGTACAAGCAAGTGCGCCCAGAATAATGCGCAAAATGAAGAAAAATCAGTAACAATTCAACCTTCCCATATTGACCAGCGTATAGAGAAGTGCTATTATCTGCTTCGTGCATGGTAATACCCACATTCCAATCGCCCATACACTGGCAATGTCGCCACCCAACACGTTTGTGATTGGTGTGGTTTTATTGTCTTTTACGACAAAAGGAATTGTATGCTCGCCGAATTGAAGCGCTTGCTGGTAGGCAAGCCGCTGTCCAACGAACAACTGGCCCATGAGCGGTTGCCCAAACGCACTGCTTTGGCAGTTTTTTCGTCCGATGCGCTGTCGTCTGTAGCCTATGCGACCGAAGCGATTTTGATTGCCTTGATGTTTGCCAACCGACAAGCACTCGGGCTGGCAACACCCATTGCAATTGGAATTACCGTGCTCCTCGTTACCGTGGCGTTTTCGTATCGCCAAACTATCATGGCATACCCCCAAGGTGGTGGTTCATATATCGTTTCGCGTGAAAATCTCGGCACGATTCCGTCGCTTGTTGCCGCTGCTTCGCTGTTGATTGACTATATTTTGACCGTCGCCGTCAGTATGTCGGCTGGTGTCGCCGCTGTTACCTCGGCCTTCCCTTGGCTCGACCCCTACCGTGTCACGCTAGCCGTTATTTTGATTGCAGTACTGACACTCGCCAATTTGCGTGGGCTCAAAGAATCAGGCAACATGTTTGCCGTCCCGACGTATGCCTTCATCATCAGCATGTTTGTGTTGATTGCGGTCGGGTTGTACAACATGGCGACTGGGCATATTGCCCCAGCGCCTACGCCATTGATTCCACATGCCGAATTAGGCCACTCAGTCACCATCTTTTTGATTTTGCGGGCCTTTGCCGCCGGCTGTACCGCCCTCACCGGCATCGAAGCCATCAGCGACGGTGTACCAGCCTTCAAAAAACCCGAATCACGCAATGCCTCGATTACCTTGGTCATCATGATCGTAATTTTGAGCCTGATGTTCCTTGGCATCACAGTACTCGCCGAGTCGTATCACATTATTCCCGATGGTGCTGCCGAACCCGAGACGGCCAATTCGCAATTGGCCCGGGCCATTCTTGGTGGCAGTACGTGGTTCTATTACATCATCCAAGGCTCCACGATGCTGATTTTGATCCTCGCATCAAATACCGCATTTGCCGACTTCCCACGCTTGTCGTACTTCCTCGCCATTGACCGCTTTTTGCCCCGCCAATTCGCCCAACGTGGCGACCGCTTGGTCTTTTCCAATGGCATCATCTTCCTTGGCTTAATATCAGCACTTTTGGTGATTATTTTTAGCGCCCGTGAACAAGCATTGCTGCCGCTCTATGCGGTGGGAGTGTTTATGTCATTCACCATTTCGCAATTCAGTATGGTGCAGCGCTGGCGTAAGCTCCGCACCCCTGGCTGGGTGGGGAGTGCCATAGTCAATGGTCTCGGTGCGTTGGTGACGGGTGTGGTACTCGTCGTGATTGCCTCGACCAAATTCCTCGAAGGGGCGTGGGCGGTGTTATTGCTCATCCCCATTTTGGTTACCATCCTACTCAATATTCGTAAGCATTACCTCGATGTGGCTGAGCAACTCTCGCTGACCGATGCGCCGCCTCCGGTAGCAGTACGCCGCCACACGGTGCTGGTGTTGATTAGTGGTGTGCATCGTGGCGTCATCCCTGCGTTGCAATACGGCTTGTCCCTCACCCCAGATAACATCCGCGCCCTCTACATCGACATGGATGCCGATAGCACGGCTCGCCTCAAAACCAAATGGGGGCAATGGGGCAGTGGCATTGAGCTCGAAATTTTGCCTTCACCTTATCGTTCATTGGTGGCACCGATTCGTGCCTACATCGACCAACTCTCCAATCGCTATCACGATGATGTCTTGACCGTCATATTACCCGAATTCATCCCCAATCGTTGGTGGCAAAACTTCCTGCACAACCAGACTGCCTTGACCATCAAAACGATGTTGCTCTTTACCAAAAACGTCGTAGTGGTCAGCGTCCCCTATCACCTCGATCACTAATCGCATTACATGCAATCCCCCCACCAGTGAGCGCTGGTGGGGGGATTTTTTGCCTAATGCAGGATGCCGTGGCACATGCTGGGAGATTCCACGCTCCGGGTGCTAGCACCCTGCATGGAATGACGCTAGGGGTAAGGTCTTGGCGTTGCGGTCGCGCCCTGCATGGAATAACGCGAGGGGTGACATTTTAGTGAAGGTACTGATACCCTAGATTATGCATATGGCAGGTGAATTGCCACCAAAAAGCCCCCCACACCCCAGCATTGTGGGGTGTGGGGGTGAAGCGATCTACAATTACGGGGTGGTGGTTACCACGCCGGTTTCCTTGATGACTTGGTTAGTGACCAACGGGTTTTCTGAGGCCATTTTGTCGAGTAACAACGTCAACTTAGTGTTGGGGTCGATGAACCAGATGTTGCCGCTCTTGAGCATCTCGACCATCAATTCGCGTTCGCGCAAGCGCAACAATTCAGGGTTCTGACGGAACGATTGCCCCTGGACCGTCCGCACCTGCGATTCACGGCTGGCGGCTTCGAGCGCTGCGGCCGTACGTCCCTTTTCGGTGGTCAGGGCAACTTTGGCTTCTTGTTCAGCCCGGAACAGATTGTTGGACTGCTCGGCCTCGATTTGTTGACGGCGCTTGGTTTCGGTTTCGATTTGCACTTCAAGGTTGGCTTTTTCGGCCAACAACTTGGCATACTGTTCACCCACATTGATATCAATCACTTTGACCGCTTCGAGATTGATATAGAGTTGGTCAACGGGGGCTCTTTGCCCTTCGCCAGGTGCCGATGTCAAATACTGGCGGATCCGTTGACTAAACGCACCGCGATCGGTCAAGGCTTGGTCAAGGGTAAATTGGGTACTGGCTGCTTTCAGCGATTCACTGATAAACCCATCGAGCTGGGTGTTGAGTTGATCATCACTCACCCCCAAGCGCCCGTACATTTCACGCAGGGCATCAGGCGCAGTTTTACGCGTGTAATCAACTTGAATGTCGATGTCGTAGAGCTGTTTGTCACTACTAGCGACGTTTTGTTTGATGCGTTGTGATTGCCGGCGCACATTAACGACTTCGATTTTGGTAAACGGCGCAAATGCCCGGAAAAACAAGCCTGGCTCTTGCACCCCTTCGACGGCACCTTGAGTCACAATAATACCACGCGTGCCTTCATCAATCTGGGCAAAACGCGTGGTGGCGGCACCTAACGCAAGAATAATTGCGACTAATGCCACAATAGCGACGATTCGTGATTGCATAGAAATCCCTTCCTTATCAAAAAACCCACGGCTATGACGCTCACAACCAATGTCTGGATGCATCATACCATGGAGCAATTATGAAAATTTGATGTGACACATATTGAGTGCAATGAGTATGGTATGATAAATACGATTTCATTAATAAATGGAGTAGCGTACATGCTTACCGAAGAATTAGTCCGGACTGCACTCAAAAACGTCATCGATCCAGAAATCGGTCTCGATATTGTCAACCTTGGGCTCATTTACCGTGTCGACATCCTCGAAGACGGCAAAATCGTCGACCTTGACATGACCTTGACCACCCCGGCCTGCCCGGCTGGCCCGCAAATCATCGAGCAAGTCAAACGCGAAGTCAACGCCCTCGGCGACGTTTACAAAAACCTCACAGACATCCGTGTCAACTTGGTCTGGACACCATTCTGGAGTCCGGCCTTGATGACCGAAGAAGCCCGCGACCAACTCGGCTTCTTTTAGGCCGCACACACACAAAACCCAGGGATGGACAATCGGTGTCCGTCCCTGGGTTTTTGTTTTCACTGCACTTACACCGACAGTGGTCCACCCATATGGGCTGCAGTTGGAGCTTCGTGCGCCAAGTGCGCAAAATTCGTTTGAAAACGGGCTGCCAAATCCCGAGCTGCCTGTTGCCAGGCTTCGGCATCACCCCACGCCACACGCGGGTCGAGGATGGCATTCGGTACATCGGGACAGGTTTGTGGCATCGCCAGCCCAAACACAGGGTCAGTCGTGTAGTTCACCCCATCCAAATCACCATTGATTGCCGCCGTCACCATGGCGCGGGTGTATGCAAGTGACATGCGTCGCCCCACTCCATACGCCCCTCCACTCCAACCCGTATTGACCAACCATACCGTCACGTCGTGGGACTGCAACCGTTGCTGCAATAAATCGGCATAGCGCCCAGGGTGCAGCACCATAAAGGGCGCCCCAAAACAGGTCGAAAAAGTCGCAGTTGGCTCTTTGATGCCGCGCTCGGTACCAGCCACTTTGGCGGTATACCCCGCCAAAAAATGATACAACGCTTGAGCCGGCGTCAATCGGCTAATCGGTGGCAATACGCCAAAGGCGTCAGCCGTCAACATGATGATAGTGGTGGGATGATTGGCGGTACCTGAGGGAACCACATTTGCCAAAAACACGAGTGGATAGGCTGCCCTGCCGTTTTCGGTGAGTTGCGTATCCTCAAAATCCGGCAGACATGTCTGCGAGTCAAGCACTACATTTTCGAGGACTGTGGCAAAATGCTGCGTCGCCTGATAAATCTCGGGTTCCCCTGTCGCCGACAGCTTAATCGTTTTGGCGTAACAGCCCCCCTCAAAGTTAAAGACCCCCGTGCTGCTCCAGCCATGCTCGTCATCGCCAATCAGCGGGCGGTGTGGGTCGGTCGACAAGGTGGTTTTGCCGGTGCCCGACAACCCAAAAAAGACCGCTGCCCGACCATCACGCCCCACATTGACCCCTGCATGCATCGGCATCACGCCGCGCTGCGGCAAGAGGTAATTGAGCATTGAAAAAACCGCTTTTTTGATTTCGCCAGCATAGGCCGTACCACCAATCAAAATCGTGCGTTCAACGATATTGAGGATGATAAACACGCCGCTATGGGTGCCATGCTGCACGGGGTCTGCCACAAATGACGGTGCATGCACAATCGTAATGGTTGGCGCATCTGCATGCCATTCACGCCGGAACAGGTTCTGGGCAAACAGCGTATGCCACGGGCTCTCTGAGGTGAGGTGCACATTGTAGGCGTACCGTGGATCGGCATTGACCGATGCATGCAACACATAGGTATCGCGTGCTGCCAAATGTGCCTCGAGTTGTTGGCGCAATTGGGTGAAATAGTGGGCATCGATAGGGCGATTGACATCACCCCACCAGATGTGGGCATTGATGGCGGAATCTGCCACGATAAATCTATCGGCCGGAGAACGCCCGGTGTATACACCAGTTGTAACGACAAGGGCGCCATGTGCACTTAACTGACCTTCGTGGCGGGCAATGGTCTGTTCGATGAGGAGGGCTGGGGCCGCATCAACGATTACCTGAGAAGTCTTTGTTGGATGTATCATGGTGTTCCTTGTATACGTATGCCTCATTGCATAGACACAACCACTCCGCTGTGTACTCCCATGCTAGCACTCTCTAACCATCACAACAATCTCTCAACCTCTCAAAAAACTCTCAAAAAGGCAAGATTTATCGTCACTTGCTCATGTAAGCATTCAATTCCTCTCAATTTTTGTGTGAAAAAAGTCTCCACCCGCAATACGGGTAGAGACTTCACGCCGGCTACAGTTATAGAAAATCACCAATCCATGGTCAAAACAATTTTGCCGGCATTGGCGTTAGATTCCATGCGCTCATGCGCTGCTACCACCTGCGTGACGGGGTAAACCTGATCAATGACCGGTACCAGCGCACCTTGAGCCAAACGGGGCAACAACCATGCACTAGCCGTCGCCACCAAGGCCGCTTTGGCAGCCGCCGGCGTGCGTCGCAACGTAGTCCCTTTGATAGTCAAGCTCCGCGTCAAAATCGGACCGAGGTCGATGGTGCCTATTGAGCCCGCCAAAAACCCCAGCAAGAGCATACGCCCACCTTGCGCCAACATGGCGCAATTGTCTTGCCAAGCCGGCGCCCCAAGCATATCGAGTACCATATTCACGCCCCGCCCAGCAGTAGCGTTTTTGACATCATCCGCATGTGGGGGCATGCGCGAATCACGCACCATATCGGCACCGAGTGCACGACACAAGGCGCGTTTGGCATCAGTACCGGCAGCAGTATAGACCGTCGCACCCCAGTGGTGTGCGAGTTGGATGGCAGCACTGCCCACGCCACTCGCACCTGCATGGATAAATATCGACTCACCCGGTTGTAATTCACCAAGGGCGATGAGATTAAGCCACGCCGTCAAAAACGCTTCTGGGATAGCGGCGGCCTGAGCATCACTCAGTGTGTCTGGGACCGCCATAGCTTCGTTGGCAGGCACACAGGCGTACTGGCCATAGCCACCACCCGTCACCACCGCCATCACCCGTTGCCCCACCTGCCACTCGCCGGCGGCCTGCACCACCTCGCCGACGACTTCCAGACCAAGGATAGACGAAGCGCCGGCGGGCGGTGGGTACAAGCCCCGCCGTTGTAACAAATCGGCGCGGTTCAAGGCGGCTGCCGTGACGCGCACCAATAGTTCGTCAGATTTCGGCGTCGGAGTGGGCACCATACCGATCCGCAATTCACCGGCCGTTTTGGCGGGTGAATCGTAGACCACTGCCTGCATCTGGCTGGGGATTACCATGCCCAATTCTCGTCACGAGAAGCCCACAACAACCCGCGTTCGACGATGGTCCGGGCTTCGATTACATCAAAATCTTTGGCGACGTGGCCGAGTGAGGTGTATGATACGCGACCCTTACCCCAACGGCGCTTCCAGACCACCGGCATGACCGTACCCTTGATCCAATCGCAGTATTCGTCACCAAAGGTGGTGGTGGCCAATACTTGATTGCCTGGGTCGGTGTGCATGTAGTACTGCTCGGAATGCATTTTGAAATCACTCAAGCCGGCAGTAATCGGGTCATTATGATTGGTGATGTTGACGGTGTAATCGATGATATTGCCGGGGTGTGCAACCCACTGGCCGCCTACCATGAATTGGTATTCGGTGTTGTTGCGGAAGGCATCGGCCATACCGCCGTGCCAGCCCGCAAAGCCCACGCCACTAGCGATGGCATCGAGCAGGCCTTTTTCTTGTTCGCGGGTGATGGTGCTCATCGTCACCACTTGGTTGATTACGCTGTAGGAAGCCATTTTTTCGGCATCGAGATAAGCATCAAGCGTA